>Ga0115564_10000160_pt1 | contig 65683 bp, 61 predicted proteins | sample COGITO_mtgs_1105_7_FD_88680 | JGI IMG/M metagenome (GOLD analysis project Ga0115564, IMG submission 88680) | Pelagic marine microbial communities from North Sea - COGITO_mtgs_110523 | ecosystem: Environmental > Aquatic > Marine > Epipelagic | place: Germany:Helgoland, sampling site Kabeltonne...
CTGGCACACAAGAACGGGTTGAATGCGCGGGCTTTGTTCATTCAAAAAATATCCAGTAGAATATCAATCACCACACCTGCTCCATATGCTCTCGCATGAACTCCAGAGCATACCCTGAACCGTAGCTAGCTGCCACTCCGCCCGAGGTGGAAACGGTGGGAAGCAGCCCTTTGCTACACTCTGTCCAGATGTCTACTCTGCGGACGAAGCAGCCGTTCGGTATTCTTTCTTGAATGGCCGCTTTGTTGCCAACCCGCACTTCAAAGCAAACCATCTGAGTATAAAGCCCTACTGCTTAGTTCCGGCTCAAGAATTGGCGCACTCGGGGGCGTTCTCGAATGCCAAGACTCCCTATTGAACTACCACTCTTGCTTCAAAAAGGAAGGTCGCGAGGGCGGCTTCAAGGTCTGAGATCGATGATTGGTCGTCTTCCGGCAGAGCCACCGTGACACGCATACCGCGGGTTCCACCAGCGACAACGTCAACGCTCGCGTTGGTTAGGCCCATTTCACCCTGCACCAGATCACTGATCCGCCTTTTGGCGGCATCGCACCGCAGGCTTGGTTTGTAAATCTTGCCAACGGTGGTTAGCGGAATGGCGTCAACAACATGAATAAGCTTGGGCCATGCAGGGCGTTCGTCGATGGCGCTTTGGGCGTGTTTTTGAAGATCTTCGATGCTCACATCAGCATCTGGAAGGAGTTCTACAAAACAGACAGGTAGCTCTCCAGCGTAGGCGTCGGGCATGCCAACCGCTGCGGCCAGTGCCACAGCAGGGTGGGTGCTCATGACATTCTCGATCATAGCCGGGTCAATGTTGTGCCCGCTGCGAATGATGAGATCTTTGGAACGGCCCGCAATGTAGACGCAGCCTTGCTCATCTTTGTAGCCAAGATCACCCGAGTTCAGTCGGCCATCATCAAAAACGCCTGCGTTGTGTTTTGGGTCGCGATAACCGGGCGAGATGTGATCACCCGAGATCGCAATCACGCCGATCTCGTCAGTCGCGCAAGGTTCCCCAAGGCTTCCGTCATCGTTCAGGCGCAAAATCTCAACCTTGGTGTAGGGCAGTTGCCAGCCAACCGAGCCGACGGTGCCGGGGCCAGAAAGCGGATCAATACTGACTAGCCCTGAGGCCTCCGTCATCCCGAAAATTTCGTGGAGGTGGCATCCGGTTACTTCCTTGAAGCGCGCGCCAACCGCGGGCGGCAGCAAGGCCGCGCCTGTCAGGCCAGTGCGCATCGAGCTAATGTCATTGTCCCCAACAGGAATTTGCAAGATCGCGCCGATAGCCGTTGGGACACCGCCCACCACAGTAACTTTGTGATCGGCAACCAAACGCCAGAACCCTTCGACAATTGCTGGATTACGCAGTCCGGCTGGCGTCATTACGACAAGCTCGACGCCCGCCATGAACGCGCTTAGGCCCGCAACGATCGTGCCTGCGACGTGAAACAGCGGCAGCGTTGCAGTCATGATATCGTCGGAGGTATATCCGCACATGGCAGCTCCGCCGAAGGCCGAAACAAGCTGACTGCGATGGGTGTGCGCGACAAGTTTTGGAACACCCGTCGTGCCGCCTGTGTGAAAATACGCAGCGACATCATCACCTCCGCGGGGCTCACCAAAGATCAGACAATCATCGGGTTGTTCGGCGATAGCTGTGCCAAGATCAATCACGCCGTCTTCGGGGGGCGTTCCGGGAGGAGAAACGCGCACCAAGATCAGGTCGGGGATCTGTTCGCGCAGTTCCAACGCCTTCTCCCAGATGCCGAGCTGCGGATGCGGGCCGAGCGCGACAAGGATCTTCGCCTCTGACGCTTTGATCAGTTCGACGATGCTGTCGGGTTGCAACAGAAAGTTGATCGGCACCGCGTAGCCTGCTGTTTCGGCAGCCCAGAGTGTCACGTAAGTTTCTGTGAGAGAGGGCAACATGTAGGCGACACCCGGAGCGGGGCCAGCGAGCGAAGAGAACAAGTTGGCGGTCTGTGTGATCATCCCCAAAACCTGGCTGTAGTTGGTGCGACGGGGCTGTTCATCGGCCGCGCCTGTCATCAACATGGTGATCGCAGTCGATGTCGGGTTCTGCGCGGCGCTGGCCTTGAACGCATCGTAGATGCTGCGTTCAGGCAAGCGCTGCTCAAGTGTCATGTCCGCCTCAAAACGCTTAAGGTCATCACGTGTCCGGATCGTTCCCTCACCAAAAGTCGCCATCTTCGTCACTCCCAAATTCGTTTGCTGTTCTGTTCGTTGTGGTCAGGTTGGCCTGCGCTGTTCAAATGCAGGCCAATAGTGAGCTTAGGAATTGCTGACTTTGACAACGACTTTGCCGAAGTTCCGGCCTTCAAGAAGCCCGTTGAAGGCGTCTGGCGCATACTCTAATCCTTCGATCACTTGTTCGCGATACTTGATTTTTCCGGTCTCAATCCAGCCCGTCATTTCTTTGGCAAACTCTGGATATTGGCTGGGGAAACTGTCCCAGACGATGAAACCCTCAACCTTGACCTTTTTCACCAAGAAAGCCCCCAGTATCGCACCCGAGCGGTCCGGCCCTTCAGGAAGGCTAGTTGCGTTGTATTGAGACACCAATCCGCAAAGAGGAACACGGGCGAACGGGTTCAGAAGCGGCAGAACGGCAGCAAACACCGCGCCGCCGACGTTTTCAAAATAGACATCGATACCATCAGGACAGGCCGCCTTTAGTTGCGCATCGAAGTCCGGAGCGTTGCGGTCGATGCAGGCGTCAAAGCCCAGCTCGTTTACCGCATGGGCGCATTTTTCAGCTCCCCCTGCAATACCGACGGCACGGCAGCCTTTGATCTTGGCGATCTGTCCGACAGTTGCGCCAACGGGGCCAGTTGCTGCTGCTGTCACGACTGTTTCATCGGCTTTCGGCTCGCCGATAAGAAGCAGGCCGCAATAGGCCGTAAAGCCGGGCATGCCCATTATTCCGAGCGCCCAAGACGGGTGCGCCGGATCAGTTCCCATGTTGGTGACGCCGACCCCATCTGAGACCGCATAATCCTGCCAGCCACTAAAGCTGAGCACCCAGTCGCCAACAGCAAACCCTTTGACGTCTGATGTAACAACACGCGCGACGGTACCACCGACCATCGGTGAGCCGATGGCCACCGGATCGGCATAAGACTTAGAGTCATTCATCCGGCCGCGCATGTAAGGATCGAGCGAAAGATACTCTATCCGTAGCAGCATTTCGCCAGCACCAGCAACGGGCACATCTGAGGTATCAAGGCGTAGGGTGTCCGCGTTTGGCGCGCCAACGGGGCGCTTTGCAAGGACGATCTGGCGATTGGTGTCAGTGAGTTGTGTCATGAGTATCTCTTTTCAAGATGCAAGTTTCAGGTGCAGGCGAACATCGACGTTGCCGTGCAATGCGTTGGAATATGGTCAGACCTTGTGAGCCGCTTCGAGCAGCGCATGGGCGTCGGCTTCCGGCAGGCCTGCGATGTTTGCGTAGAGGTCAACGTCGAGCCCGTAGCCGCCGCTTTCGAGTTGCGCGAGGCCCACTTCGATTGTCGTTGAACTCGCAGTCGGGGCCAGCTTCATGCGCTGTGCCGCCAATAGCATCGCGTTGTCAAAACACGCGCTATAGCCAATTGCGAACAGCTGCTCGGGGTTAACGCCTTCGCGTTTGCTGCCGGGCGGCACGATGTTGACTTCAAAACTGTCGTCATCAAGTTTGCTGACGCCTGAGCGTCCGCCAGTCGCTGTAGCGCTGGTTTTATAAAGAATTTTCATATCATGTCCTTTGTGTGTTGGTGCGGCTTAGGCAGCATGAGTTCGGTTGTTGCCATCGCGTTCAAAAACGGGTCGCGATTGCGCGACAGCTTCGCCACCAGGCTCGCGCCCAGCCACATTTCATAGAGCGCTGCGCCGAGCAGGTCGGGCTCAACGGTTTGGGAAATCGAATTGTCGGCCTGACCCTCGGCAATCGCTTCAGACAGGCGCATTCCGATCTGGCGTGTTCCATCTTCAAGGATTTCACGCATCTCGTCGGATACATCTGAAATCTCAGCGCCAATCTTGACGATAAGGCACTGCACACAAGCGTCGCCAGACGTTTGCGAACTGGTCCACAGTGACCAATACTGCATCAGTCGCGTTCGCGCGTCGGGGCCTTTAGTGGTCAGTATTTCGTCGAGGCGTGACATGTATTGCGACATGTATTGCTCGAGCAAATTGCAACCAAAATCTTCTTTCGAGGAGAAGTAGTGGTAGAACGACCCTTTGGGAACCGAGGCCGTTTTTAGAAGCTCGTTCAACCCCATACCCGCGAAGCCCCGTTGCGCGACAAGGCCGCGGCCTGTGGCAAGAATGTGGTCTCTGGTGGAATCGGTGCGTGTTTGCATCAGGCTTGATACATTCATATTAGACCAGTCGTCTAGTTTTTTGTGAAGATTGTAGATCAATCTAATTTCACAGTTCCACCCCTTGGATCTAATGAGAGGTGATCCAAATGTCTTGCTGAGGCAGTTTTTGAAACAGGAAACACTCACTCAATTCTAGATAGTGAACTGCGGTCCCAATTTGTCCCCCTTCAAAGTGTAGCTTCAATAGAATAACCCGAAATTGGGCTCTTGAAGCCCCTTAGCGGCCATTCTGCAGCATTCAACATTTTGGGCTCTTTCCTGCTGTTCACTGCGCTTTGGTTGAAGGTCCGCTCAGACCTGCCACTTGTCCACTTCGCCATCACTTCCCCCAGACTTTCACCAACGCCTCCCGCATGACCTCCAGCGCATACCCTGAGCCATAGTTGGCAGCCACTGTGTTGGTGTTGTGCCCGAGGATGGCCATGGAGATGGCCTCAGGACAGCCGGTGTTTCTCAGCTTGTCCTTCATGCGGTGGCGTAGGGAGTGCATGGTCAGCTTCTTGTCTGTGATGACTGAACGAAGGCGCTTCATCAGCATGGCAGAGCAACTGTCAGCGCCTCGGTCCTTGGCATAGTTTGGAAACAGGGGTGCCTCCGAGTCCTTACCTTGGGCCAGCTTTGCCAGGGCTGCGGCAGCAGTGTGCGAGAGTGGCACAGAACGCTGCGAGTTGTTGGTCTTAAGGCTTCTCCAAGGGGTGGCTACCAGATGGAGACATTGTTGCTCTAGGTCACAGTCTTTGACCCTCAGGCCTGATACTTCGGAGACCCTCGAGCCGGTGTCACGCAACGTGACATACAGGGCCCAAGCCGTGTCATTACTCGAGAAGGCGGTCTCTAGGGTGACCACCTGGTCATCACTCAGGGGAAGCCTGTCGTGCTTTGTGGCACCAGCTCCCTTTATCTTGAGGTTGGTGAAGACGTTGGGGATGGTCAGGGAGTGCTCGACAATCACATGGTTGATGGCTGTCCTTACAACTCCGAGCATTCTCACAGCGCTGTTGGCTGAGACCCGCTCCAGTAAGTGGTCTCGCAGGTCATTTGCATCCTGTCTCGTGATGTTAGTCAGGGGCGTATACTTCAGCTTCTGCTTGCCGAAGACGCTCTTCATGTCTGTGCGCAGCCGCCCCACCCGCTGCCCAATCTCCCTAGCAGCCTTAGGGGTGTCTGACTTGTAGGCCTCATACTGGTCTAAGGTCATGGCGAGGGTGAGGACGTCAGGCTTCAACTTGCCCGTGTAGACCTGCTGGACCACTTCTGTTGGCATCTTTTGTTTGTGCAGGTCTTTGCCCAGCTCGTTCAGGGCATCCTCAATAGGAGAGTACTCAGGGACAGTCTCGGCCAGCACCATCTCAGCCACCTCATCGCCCAGTGCTCCACGGATTATCTCTAAGCTGCGTTCTCTGGCTGACTTGTCTGCCTCATCATTCAGCAAGGCTTCGATTCTTGCATGCACCAAGGGTAGGGCCTGCATGGCCTCTCGGTAGCTGTCCCCGAGCTGTCGATACAGTGTGGCCTTTCCAATGAGGGGTCTAAGGCGCTCTGGAACGTTCCTCTTATAGCGAAAGCTGCCGTTGCTCCGGCGAAAAACATAGCGGGGGAGTCGTAGGGGCACATCATCACTCATGGTTGTGGATTGTGCGCCTAACGTGACCTGGTTCAAGCCAAAACGGTTCTACAGGTCTGACTATTTTAGCCCCAAAGCTGACAAAGTGGTCCCGAAAGCGGTCCCGAAAGTGGTCCTGTGAGAAGCTATACCACTGTATTTGCTTGGTTTATTGGTAATTTAAGAAAGATTTTGGTGCCCAGGAGAGGACTCGAACCTCCACATCGTTGCCAATACTAGCACCTGAAGCTAGCGCGTCTACCAATTCCGCCACCTGGGCAGGTGCCTTCGGAGGCGCGTTTAGACTTGGGCGTCATTCCTGTCAACGAGATTCGCAGGGCGCTTTTTTGCGAATACCTCGACGACAGGTCCTGTTTTGCCTAAAACAAGGCCGTTTACGCTAAAAAAAGCGCCTCATAAGCGGCTTGCCTGCACGCGCGCGGCTCGGTACATCTGCATCAACAAAAAGGCGAAGGATTACGCGCATGTCCAAACTTGTCACGATCTACGGTGGATCCGGTTTTGTAGGCCGTTATATCGTACGCCGCATGGCGAAAGAAGGCTGGCGCGTTCGCGTTGCTGTTCGTCGCCCGAATGAAGCAATGTTCGTAAAACCCTACGGTACGGTTGGCCAAGTCGAACCAGTCCTGTGTAACATTCGCGATGATGCCTCTGTTGCGGCGGCTTTGCACGGTGCTGACGCGGTTGTGAACTGCGTTGGTATTTTGACGCAAAACGGTAAGAACAAGTTTGATGCGGTTCAGGCCGAAGGTGCAGGCCGCGTTGCGCGCGAAGCTGCCGCAGCTGGGATCGACAAGATGGTGCAGATTTCCGCGATTGGTGCGGATGCAGAGGCTGAAAGTGATTATGCCCGCACCAAAGCGCTAGGTGAGGAAAATGTGCTAGCGCATATGCCAAACGTGATGATCCTGCGCCCCTCAATCATGTTTGGAGCAGAGGACAAGTTCTTTAATCGCTTCGCTTCCATGGCGCGTATTGGCCCGATCGTGCCTGCAATCGGTGCTGAGACGAAGTTCCAGCCAGCCTATGTCGATGATGTTGCCGCTGCGGCTGTCAAAGGCGTGCTGGGCGAGGCGCATGGGATCTATGAGGTCGGCGGCCCTAACGTGCATACATTCCGTGAGCTTTTGCAAACGATGCTCTGTGTGATCCAGCGCCGCAAATTGATTCTCAATGTGCCTTTCCCAATTGCACGTGTGATGGCGTGGGCGTTTGATTTGCTTGAAACGATTACGCTTGGCCTTGTGAAGAACCCTGCAGCGACGCGGGATCAGGTGAAGAACCTTTGCCTGGATAATGTTGTGGCTGACGACGCTAAGGGTTTTGCAGAGTTAGGCATTACGCCAACTGCGATGGAAGCGGTTCTGCCCGACTATCTCTGGCGTTTCCGCCCGTCGGGTCAGTACGCGGCGATCAAGGGTTCAGCCAAGAACTTGCGTGCCTAAGAGCCGCTGATGAGAATACTTGCCGCGCTGGTTTTTACTAGCTTTGAAACGCTAGATTACTTTGGGCCTATCGAGATGCTTGGTGGCTATGGCTAAGAGACAGAGATCATAATCGTCGCAAAAGGGCTTGATCCCGTAGCGAGCTGCCATGGGCAGCGTATCTGCGTGGACAAGTATTTCTCTGAAAAGAGTAACTACGAGCTGCTCTTCATACCCGGTGGTGATTTCGCGCTGATTGAGGGGAATGGCGAAGAATTCATTCAGTGGATTCGCGACGCTTCTGCTAATGCGGAAGAGGTAGTGGCTGTTTGTACGGGCACTGTGCTGCTTGGCATGGCTGGTGTCCTTTATGGCCGCCGCGTAACGACGAACAAGATAGATTTCACGAGCACAATACACCTCGCCTCCAAGATTGATTGGGTAAAAGAGGCGCGCTGGGTCGAGGATAGAAAACTCTTCACATCATCCGGTGTTTCTGCGGGTATGGATATGGCGCTCGCTGTGATGACGGGTTTGTTTGGTCTCGAAATAGCAGAACGTTTGGCGCTGGGCTGTGAATACGAGTGGCACCAAGATTCCACACGCGATCCCTTCGCGAAACGCGCTGGGTTGGTTTAGGCGCTATATCCAATCCAGATTAGCACAATTCCCAAGATCACACGATAAATCACGTAAGGCGTGAAGCTCACCGATTTCAGTAAACGCATCATCAAGCTCAGCGCCAACAATGCGGCCACAAATGCAAATGCCGTTGCAATCGCCCCATCACGTGCCAAAGCAGCATCAGCATCACGCGCGACTTCCAAACCAAGCAATGTACCTGAGGCGAGGATCGTGGGGATGGACATGAGCATGGCCAGCTTGGCCGCATCCTCGCGTGCGTAGCCGAGATAGCGACTCGCTGTGATCGTAATGCCAGAGCGGGACGTGCCGGGGTTCAACGCAAGCGCTTGCCACAGACCCATGATGAAAGCATCTTTGAGGGACCATTGAGACGCGGTTTTGGTCTGCTCCCCCTTTTGATCGGCCCAATACAAAACCAAGCCAAAGATCAGCATTGTCCAACCAATCACAGTGACCGAGCGCATCGCATCATCAAGACCTGTAATTTTCAACACCAACCCGAAAATCACCACGGGGATCGTCGCCAATCCCAAGCAAAGTGCGAGCCATGCGCCTTGATTGTCGATTTTGCCACGTAGCAGGCTAGGTACACCTGAGAGTGCAAGACGCACGTCACTCCAGAAGTAGATGACCACGGCGAACAAGGTGCCCACATGGACGGCTACGTCGATCACTTGGCCTTGGTCCGCCATGCCAGTGAGTTTCGGCAACAGGATTAGGTGACCCGATGAGGAGACAGGTAGAAATTCGGTGATGCCTTGGATGATGGCGACAAGAAACAACTGAAACAGAGACATAGAGCGGCTTTCGAGCAAGGGTGCGACCCTCCTAGCGCAGAGCGATTCGTGTGGGAAGTATTACATTGAGTCCGAATCGGTCCTAATTTTTCCTGTAAGAAGCTATCCTGTGCGTCATGCTGGCGAATATTTTGATATATAGGTAACCTTTTATGACTTTTATTTCCTGCGCGCGTTCTTTATGGGGGACTCTTCAGGCAACAGGAGTGATGTGACAATGGCCAAGCAACCGATGCTTAAATTCGTATCTGTCGAGCGCAATATGCCAACGAAACGCGCACCTGATTTGCGCAACAACGACTTTGGCGAGATTTATGCCGAATACGCTGACACAAAAGCGAAAGAGCAATCTTCGCGGTGTTCCCAGTGCGGCGTTCCCTATTGCCAGACGCATTGTCCTTTGCACAACAACATTCCTGATTGGCTCCGCCTCACCGCTGAGGGCCGTTTGCAGGAAGCTTATGAAGTCTCGCAAGCGACGAACACTTTCCCAGAGATTTGTGGACGTATCTGCCCACAGGATCGCTTGTGCGAAGGTAACTGCGTGATCGAGAATTCCGGCCATGGCACTGTGACCATCGGCTCTGTTGAGAAATACATCACTGACACGGCTTGGAAAAACGGTTGGGTCAAGGTGATTAAACCGCATGCAGAGCGCACTGAGAGCGTTGGCATCATTGGCGCTGGTCCTGGTGGTCTGGCTGCCGCTGACGTGCTGCGTCGCCAAGGTGTGCAGGTCACGATCTATGACCGTTATGACCGCGCAGGTGGGTTGCTGACGTATGGCATTCCAGGCTTTAAGCTTGAGAAAGATGTCGTGATGCGTCGCAATGATCAGCTTGCTGAGGGCGGTGTGACCTTCAAATTGAACTGCAATGTGGGCGAGGATATTTCCTTCGCCGATATCCAAGCGGCCCATGATGCGGTCATCATTGCGACTGGTGTTTACAAAACGCGTGATCTGCAAGGTCCCGGTTCTGGTGCCAAAGGCATCGAGCGTGCGATTGATTATCTCACTGCGTCCAACCGCAAAAGCTTTGGCGATGATGTGCCTGAATTCGACGATGGTCAGCTGGATGCCAAGGGCAAGCGTGTTGTTGTCATCGGTGGTGGTGACACGGCAATGGATTGTGTACGCACGGCGATTCGTCAGGGCGCGAATTCTGTAAAATGTCTTTACCGTCGTGACAAAGCAAACATGCCCGGCTCCATGCGCGAAGTGCAAAACGCGGAAGAAGAGGGCATTGTATTCGAATGGCTCTCCGCGCCTAAAGGGTTTGTTGGCGATCCTGCTGTGACAGGTGTGATGGTTCAGAAAATGCGCCTTGGCGCGCCGGATGCGACAGGTCGCCAAGCGCCTGAAGTGATCGAGGGCGCTGATTATGTTGAAGAAGCGGATCTTGTGATCAAAGCGCTCGGGTTCGAGCCTGAAGATCTGCCAACGCTTTGGGAAACCAAGGGTCTTGAAGTCACCCGCTGGGGTACTGTCAAGGCGCAGTTCACCACGGGTGAAACCGATCTGCCAAACGTCTACGCGGTTGGTGACATCGTGCGCGGGGCCTCCCTTGTTGTTTGGGCGATCAAAGACGGTCGCGATTGCGCCGAAGCGATCCTTGATAAGCTGAATAACAGCGCTGCGGTTGCGGCCGAATGAGTGGGGCGCAGATAGAAGGCCAATGCTTGTGTGGCGAGGTCACGGCGCGTGCGGTCATGTCAAAACCGATGATGCGCGTGTGTCATTGTGACATGTGCCGTCAGCACACCAGCAGCATGTTTATGTCGCTTGGTATTGATGAGGGCAGCCTAAGTTTTGACGGCCCCGTGAAAACATACCGCTCTTCTGACTGGGCAGAGCGTGGGTTTTGCGAGACATGTGGCTCGACACTGTTTTACGGCACGGTAGAGGACGGCAATCGCCATCCCTCTGCAGGCCTGTTCAAAGACGCAGCAGGCGCTGATTTGAAATTGGAATTTTTCGCTGATGCAGCCTCTGGCTACGCGTTGGCAGGCACACATCGCAAGATGACAGCCAAAGAGACAATCGCACTATTCGCGCCCGAAGAAGGAGACAACTGATGACTAAGTTTGATGCAAATTGGGTGAAGGACGAGGAAGCCAAGCGCAAGTATATGGCCGAGAATGGACTGTATGACGAAAGCGAAGAGCATAGCTCTTGCGGCGTTGGTCTTGTTGTTTCGCTGGACGGTACGCCGTCGCGCAAAGTTGTTGAAGCTGGCATTGATGCCTTGAAGGCGATCTGGCACCGGGGTGCGGTGGACGCAGATGGCAAAACAGGTGATGGCGCTGGTATCCACGTTCAAATCCCCGTCTCGTTCTTTTATGATCAGATCGAGCGCACAGGTCACACGCCGCGCAAAGATCAGTTGATGGCGGTTGGCCAAGTCTTCTTGCCGCGCACAGATTTCGGTGCGCAAGAGACCTGCCGCACAATCGTTGAAACCGAAGTTCTGCGCATGGGCTACTACATCTATGGTTGGCGTCACGTCCCCGTCGATATTTCCTGCCTTGGTGAAAAGGCGAATGCGACACGCCCAGAGATCGAACAAATCCTTATCTCCAATTCCAAAGGTGTGGACGAAGAAACGTTCGAACGTGAACTTTATGTAATCCGTCGTCGCATTGAAAAAGCGGCAACAGCTGCGGGTGTAGGCGAGCTTTATATCGCGTCGCTGTCGTGCCGCTCTGTGATCTACAAAGGCATGATGCTCGCCGAGCAGGTTGCGGTGTTCTACCCTGACTTGATGGATGAGCGGTTCGAGAGTGCGTTCGCGATCTATCACCAGCGGTATTCCACCAATACGTTCCCGCAGTGGTGGCTCGCGCAGCCGTTCCGCATGCTGGCGCATAACGGAGAGATCAACACGCTCAAGGGCAACGTCAACTGGATGAAAAGCCATGAGATCCGCATGGCCTCCAGCGCGTTTGGCGATATGGCGGAAGACATCAAACCTGTGATTGCGTCTGGGTCGTCTGACTCTGCGGCACTTGATGCAGTGTTCGAAGTTCTGGTGCGCGCGGGTCGCTCTGCGCCGATGGCGAAGACAATGTTGGTCCCTGAAAGCTGGTCCAAGCAGGCGGTTGATCTGCCACAAAGCTGGCGTGATATGTATTCCTATTGCAACTCCGTGATGGAGCCCTGGGATGGCCCTGCTGCACTGGCGATGACCGATGGTCGCTGGGTCTGCGCGGGTCTCGATCGCAATGGCTTGCGTCCAATGCGCTACGTTTTGACAGGCGACGGCCTGCTGATCGCTGGATCAGAGGCGGGCATGGTCCCGATTGATGAAGCAACTGTCGTTGAAAAAGGTGCGCTTGGTCCGGGTCAAATGCTGGCCGTGGACATGAAAAAGGGCGAGATGTTCCGTGATGGTGAAATCAAGGACAGGCTGGCCGCTGCTTTGCCGTTCAGCGATTGGGTTGGCAAAATCAATGAACTTGACGACGCACTCGCATCTGTGACGGAAAAGGCGATTTATTCTGGCGGCGAATTGCGAAAGCGCCAGATCGCTGCGGGTTATACGATTGAAGAGCTAGAGCAGATCCTCGCACCTATGGCAGAGGATGGCAAAGAAACGCTGGCTTCTATGGGTGATGATACGCCATCGGCGGTTCTGTCCAAAAAGTACCGCCCGCTGAGTCATTTCTTCCGTCAGAACTTCTCTCAGGTGACGAACCCGCCAATCGATTCACTGCGTGAATTCCGTGTGATGAGCCTGAAGACGCGCTTCGGTAACCTTAAGAACGTTTTGGACGAAAGCTCTGCACAGACCGAAATTCTCGTACTCGACAGTCCTTTTGTGGGCAACGCGCAATGGGATGAGCTGACGCGTAATTTCAACGCGGACCTTGTCACGATTGATTGCACGTTCGAGCGTGGCGCAAATGCTCTTCAGGACGGTCTCGCACGTATTCGTGCTGAGGTGGAAGATGCGGTGCGCTCTGGTGCGGGCCACATCGTTCTGACAGATCAAGCGCAGGGCGAAGACAAAATCGGTATGCCGATGATCCTCGCGACCTCTGCTGTGCACAGTCATTTGACACGTAAAGGTTTGCGGACTTTCTGTTCACTTAACGTGCGCTCGGCTGAGTGTATCGATCCGCATTACTTTGCGGTTTTGATAGGCAGTGGCGCGACGGTTGTGAACGCCTACCTTGCGGAAGATTCGCTGGCAGATCGCATTGAACGTGACCTCTTGGATTGCACATTGACTGAAGCCGTCGCGCGCTACCGCGAGGCGATTGACCAGGGCTTGCTCAAGATCATGGCGAAGATGGGCATCTCTGTCGTGTCCTCCTATCGCGGTGGTTTGAACTTTGAAGCCGTCGGTCTGTCTCGTGCGATGTGCGCTGAATTCTTCCCGGGTATGACGTCGCGCATCAGTGGGATTGGTGTCTCTGGCATCCAGTTCAAAGCGGAAGAAATTCACGGTCTTGGCTGGCAGGGTGGCCGCGATGTACTACCGATTGGTGGTTTCTACAAAGCGCGCAAATCTGGCGAAACCCACGCGTGGGAAGCGCAATCCATGCATATGATGCAGACTGCGTGTAACACCGGTTCATTCCAGATGTGGAAGAACTATAGCGCAAAGATGCAGAGCAATCCGCCAATAAACTTGCGCGACTTGCTGGCGATTAAGCCCATGGGTGAAGCGATCAACGTGGATGACGTGGAAAGTGTCACTGCGATCCGCAAGCGTTTTGTGACGCCGGGCATGTCTTTGGGTGCGCTTAGCCCGGAGGCACATAAAACTTTGAACGTCGCGATGAACCGCATTGGTGCGCGCTCTGACAGTGGTGAGGGTGGCGAAGATCCCGCACACTTCGTTCCAGAGCCGAACGGGGATAACCCGTCTGCGAAGATCAAGCAGGTGGCGTCGGGTCGTTTTGGTGTTACGGCTGAATACCTAAACCAGTGCGAAGAGCTAGAAATCAAAGTCGCACAGGGCGCGAAGCCCGGTGAGGGTGGGCAGCTGCCTGGTATGAAGGTCACAGACCTCATCGCACGTTTGCGTCACTCAACCAAAGGCGTGACGCTGATTTCACCGCCGCCGCACCACGATATCTATTCTATCGAAGACCTTGCGCAGCTGATCTATGACCTCAAGCAAATCAATCCGCGTTGTAAGGTGACTGTGAAGCTTGTTGCTTCCTCTGGTGTCGGCACAATTGCAGCTGGCGTCGCTAAGGCGAAAGCCGATGTGATCCTGATTTCAGGGCATAATGGCGGCACAGGTGCGTCCCCTGCGACCTCGATCAAATATGCGGGCCTGCCGTGGGAAATGGGTCTGACCGAAGCGCACCAAGTGCTTGCGATGAACAACCTGCGGGATCGTGTTACTTTACGTACTGACGGTGGCCTTCGTACAGGGCGTGACATCGTCATGGCCGCGATGTTGGGTGCCGAAGAGTATGGCATCGGCACCGCTGCGCTGATCGCGATGGGTTGCATTATGGTGCGCCAGTGCCAGTCCAACACGTGCCCTGTTGGTGTGTGTACACAGGACGAAGCGCTGCGTGATAAGTTCACAGGCAATGCAGATAAGGTCGTCAATTTGATTACCTTCTACGCGCAGGAAGTGCGCGAAGTGCTCGCCTCTATCGGCGCGAAATCGCTTGATGACGTGATTGGTCGTGCTGATCTGCTGCACCAAGTCTCGCGTGGCTCTGCACACTTGGATGATCTTGATCTCAACCCGTTGTTGATCACTGTCGATGGCGCGGAAAGCATCAACTATGACCGCTCTCGTGGTCGTACAGAAGTGCCTGACACGCTCGACGCCGAGATCGTGCGTGACGCTGCGCGTTTCTTGGAAGACGGTGAAAAGATGCAGTTAAGCTACGCGATTCAGAACACGCATCGCACGGTTGGCACGCGCATCTCCAGCCATATCGTCAAGAAATTCGGTATGCGCAACAGGCTGCAACTGGATCATTTGTTGGTACATTTGAAAGGCTCTGCGGGCCAATCTCTTGGCGCGTTCGCGGCTCCAGGTCTAAAGCTGGAAGTCAGTGGTGACGCGAATGATTACGTCGGTAAGGGCCTCTCTGGTGGCACAATCGTTGTGCGCCCACCTATGGCAAGCCCGCTCACGGCTTCTGACAATACGATCATCGGCAACACAGTGCTTTATGGTGCGACGGACGGTTTCCTATTTGCCGCTGGTCGCGCGGGCGAACGGTTTGGCGTGCGTAACTCTGGTGCGAGTGTGGTAATCGAGGGATGTGGCTCAAACGGTTGTGAGTATATGACCGGTGGTGTTGCTGTTATCCTTGGCTCAATCGGCGCGAACTTTGGCGCGGGTATGACGGGTGGCATGGCGTATTTGTACGACCCAGAAAGCGTTGCGCAAACACTGATGAACCACGAAACGTTGGTTACATGCGCGGTCACACAACCCCATTGGGAACGCCAGTTGAAGATGCTGGTTGAGCGCCATTTTGCCGAAACAGGTAGCCGGAAAGCGGAAGAGCTGCTGCAACATTGGGATTTGGAAGTGAAGAACTTCGTTCAGATCTGTCCGATTGAGATGCTCAACAAGCTCCCGCATCCGCTTGGTATCGAAGAAACTGCAGTACCTGCGGAGTAACCGCAACTGAAATGATAAAAACGCCCGAGATTCTGCTTCGGGCGTTTTGCATTTGTAGCGCACGCGATAGACAGTTTTTTATGGTACGCGCAGCAAAGAAAAAAACGACCGCTAAGAAAACGTCCAAGTCTAAAGTGAAACGCCCCCTTGCAGCGCGGATCACGGCAGGTCGGATGTTTGTGTGGCGTTGGGTGGTTCGAGTCACTCTATTGATCATTGCTGCGGCGCTTTTGGATCTGTCTCTATGTTTGGGCGAATCCTCACAAGACACACTACATGCGAAGTGAAGAGCTGCGCATTGGTGCGGAGGTCGATCATGAATGGGTGGACATAGAAGACGTAGCACCCGTTATGGCCCGCTCTGTGGTTGCTGCTGAGGATGCGAATTATTGCCAGCATTGGGGGTTTGACATGACCGCGATCCGTGCTGCGGTTGATTCTGGCGGTGCGCGTGGTGCGTCGACGCTAAGCCAACAGGTCGTCAAGAACGTCTACCTTTGGCATGGACGTAGCTATGTGCGCAAAGCGCTGGAAGCAGCGATGACGCCCATAGTAGAACTGATCTGGACGAAAGAGCGCATTCTTGAAGTCTACCTGAACATCGCCGAATTTGATGATGGTGTCTTTGGGGTGGAGGCCGCGTCGCGTCACTACTTTGGCGTCGGTCCCGAAAATCTAAGCGTAACGCAAGCCGCGCGTTTGGCGGCAATCTTGCCCTCCCCTAAAAAGCGTAGCGCGTCGCGACCGTCAAACTATGTGCGCAAACGCACCCGTCAGATCATTGATGGTGCAGCTACGATCCGCCGCGACGGGCGAGCGGCTTGTTTTCAGGATTGAACTTGGACGCAATGCGGGGCATTCAGAGATTCATGTAATTTTGAGTTAGTTTTAATCTCTATGGCCCGTCTGTATCACGTTCCGCTCTCTCCTTTTTGTCGCAAGGTCCGGTTGGTGCTTGCTGAAAAAAAGATTGATGTTGAGCTGGTCGAAGAACGCTATTGGGAGGCCGATCCCGATTTCATGCGCCGGAATCCTGCTGGCAAGGTGCCAATCCTCAAAATGAACGGTCGCACGATGCCCGACAGTATGGCGATTTGTGAGTACCTTGAAGAGAAAAATCCCACACCACCGCTTATGCCAAGCAGTGCTGAAGGGCGCTATGAAGTGCGGCGTTTGGTGGCGTGGTTTGATGACAAATTTCATCAGGAAGTCACGTCCAAATTGCTCTACGAGCGGGTGAATAAGAAACTGATGAAGCAGGGCTACCCTGACAGCAAGAACGTGAAAGAGGGTGCGCGCGCGATCAAGTATCACCTTGATTACATGGCGTGGCTTTTGGATCATCGTCGCTGGCTTGCGGGGGATGCGATGTCGATTGCTGATTTCGCGGCGGCTGCGCATTTGTCTTCGCTTGATTATAGCTCTGATGTGGATTGGTCACGATCCGAGACTGTGAAAGACTGGTACGCGAAGATCAAATCGCGCCCTGCGTTCCGGTCTATATTGTCCGATCAGGTACCCGGCTTCCCGCCGTCTGCGCACTACAACGATCTTGATTTCTGATCTTAAAGCCAAGCTCGTCGCAGAGGCGCATGAGATCGGGTTTGACGCCTGTCGTATTTGTCGCCCTTGGGACGTGCCGCAGGTTCCCGAACGGCTGAACACATTCCTAGAAAAAGAGCGTCACGGCCAGATGGACTGGATGGCAGAGCGAGTTCGATGGCGCAGCAATCCGGGGGCACTTTGGCCAGACGCGCGGTCGGTGATAATGCTAGGTGAAAGTTATACACCAGACCATGATCCTTTAGAGATTTTGCGGCACCCTGATCGTGGCGCGATTTCTGTCTATGCACAGAACAAAGATTATCATGATCTGGTGAAAAAGCGACTGAAGCGTTTGGCGCGTTGGTTGATTGCTGAAAGCGGTGGAGAGGTGAAAGTGTTCGTGGACACCGCACCTGTGCCAGAGAAACCTTTGGGGGCCGCTGCGGGTCTTGGATGGCAAGGCAAACACACGAACCTTGTGAGCCGGGAAATGGGCAATTGGTTCTTTTTAGGGTCTGTTTTTACGACTTTGAAGCTGCCTTCGGATGAAGCAGAGGTTGATCATTGTGGGTCCTGTTCTTCGTGTTTGGATGTTTGTCCGACCAAGGCCTTCCCTGCGCCCTATCAGTTGGATGCGCGACGGTGCATTTCCTATCTGACGATTGAGCACAAGGGACCTGTAGACGAAGAGTTGCGTGCGTTGATAGGCAACCGGGTTTACGGGTGTGACGATTGCTTGGCGGTCTGCCCTTGGAACAAGTTCGCGGTTGACGCGCGCGAGTTGCGCTATGCGGCTCGAGAAGAGTTGAAAGCGCCGCGTCTCGCGGAGCTAGCGGCATTGGATGATGCGTCGTTTCGGGTGTTGTTTTCCGGCTCGCCGATTAAGCGCATAGGGCGGGATCGGTTCGTACGTAATGTGCTCTATGCGATTGGCAATTCTGGTAGGCCTGAACTTAAAGACGTGGCCGCTGCACTGGTCGATGATCTTGATGATGCGGTTGCAGATGCGGCACGCTGGGCAATTGCACGGCTTGCTTGAGAGTGCATGACGCTCCGCGGGAAGTTTATTTTGAAAGATGAAGCCTAAGGCGGCGCAAACAGGCGGGACGTGTCGCGTTTTGCTGTTATGGCAGATGTGAATTTGGGAGGCAGTCATGACGCTTTTGCTGGGTGTGGATACGGGCGGCACGTATACCGATGCTGTGCTGTTGCGTGGCGATCGTGATGTTGTGGCCTCGGCTAAATCGCTGACGACGAAGCACGATCTATCGCTTGGGATTGGCGGCGCGATTGAAGCGGTTCTGAGCGAGAGTGGCGTTAACGCGAGTGACGTCGCAATGGCGTCGCTGTCTACGACATTAGCAACGAACGCTCTGGTCGAAGGTCAGGGTGGGCGCGTGGCGTTGATCTATATTGGCTTCAAAGAGCGCGACCTTGATACGCATGGTTTGCGTGATGCTTTGAAAGGGGATCCTGTGTTGATCCTTGAAGGGGGGCATAATCACGCAGGAGGCGAGGTCGCGCCGCTTGGCAAAGAGGCATTAAAGCACTTTTTAGAGACGCATTCTGATGTGTCAGCCGTTGCTGTCGCCGCACAATTTGCTACGCGCAATCCCGCGCATGAGTTGGCCGCGATATCGATTGTTTCGGACATGCTTGGTGTCCCTGTAAGTGCGTCGCATCAGCTTTCGGCTAAGCTCAACGGGCCCAAGCGGGCGATGACGGCGCTTTTGAATGCGCGTTTGATTGGGATGATTGACGGACTAATTGGCTCTGCGCAATCAACGTTGAAGCGGTTTGGCATTGATGCGCCTTTGATGGTCGTACGTGGCGATGGGGCTTTAATAGGGTCTGATATGGCGCGCGAGCGTCCCATTGAAACAATCCTTAGCGGGCCTGCTGCGTCCATCGTTGGCGCGCGTTGGTTGACTGGAGCGGATCATGCGTTGGTGTCGGATATAGGAGGCACAACGACGGACATCGCCGTGCTGCGAGACGGGCGGCCTGCGATTGATCCGATGGGGGCGCAAGTGGGGCCATATCGCACAATGGTCGAGGCTGTTGCCATGCGAACGCATGGGCTTGGTGGTGATAGTGAGGTGCATTTCATCGGCTCTGGTTTGAAGGGCGGTGTCACGCTGGGGCCGAGGCGCGTTGTGCCCGTTTCCCTGATTGCGCTTGATGCGCCTGACGTAGTGCACGCTGCCCTTGATGCGCAAATGCGCAGCACTGTGCCGGGAGAGCATGACGGGCGGTTCGTGCGTGTCGTGAAAGGATTGAATGTTGACGGTTTGGGCGCGCGGGAAACTGCATTGCTGGAGCGGATTGGCATAAATGTCTTGCCGATGGGACATGCTCTGAAAAACCGCATTGAGGCGCAAGCGTTGAAGCGCCTTGTCGAACGCGGACTTGTGCAGATCGCGGCATTGACGCCAAGCGATGCGAGCCATGCTTTAGGGCGTATCGAAGTTTGGGATGTTGAGGCTGCCAAGAAGGCGCTCTGCTTGATGGGGCGTCGGCGCACGGGTGCTGGTGATATGCTGGCACCCGTGGCGGATGTGATGGCGCAGATCGTCATTGATCAACTGACAGAGCAGACTGTTTTGGCCTTGTTAGAGACTGCTTTTTCAGAAGAAAACGATGAGTTCACTCACGCCCCCAGCGATCTGGCGCGACATACATTAATGCGCATGGGAATGGATCAGCATCGTGGTTTGCTGCGCATAGACGCTGGTTTGAACCTGCCGATTGTTGGGCTTGGGGCCTCTGCTATGAGCTACTATCCCGCGGTTGGTGCGCGTCTGGGATGTGAGGCAATCTTGCCTGAACATGGCGGTGTTGCGAATGCGATTGGGGCCGTTGTTGGCCGCGTGACGATGCGCAGGCAAGGCACAGTGACTGCACCAAGCGAAGGTCGGTATCGCGTGCATTTTGAAAGCGGGCCGGAGGATTACGCTGACGGTGAGCTGGCGTTGAACGCGCTAGAGGATCATTTGCGTGCGCAGGCTTTGGCGGATGCGCAAGAGTCTGGTGCTGAGGACATTCATGTGCACGCACATCGCGATGTCACCACAGCACAGGCAGAAGCGCGCGATGTGTTCATTGAAGCGGTGATTTCAGTGGAAGCATCGGGGCGCCCAAGGATCGCAAGCTGATACTTGAGAGAAAAGCAGCGTGTGCGATAGTATCAATGTCATGTTTCAATCGTTCACGGCGTCGCGCACAGATTGAAATCTTGCTTTGATTTTTACGCCAACGCCCCATCTAATAGGAACAAGCATATTAGGAGAAAGCCATGGCCGAGTATCACAAAGATATGGATGTAGTCGCAACGCTGAACCCCGAAGAGTATCGCGTCACGCAAGAAAGCGGGACGGAGCGGCCCGGCACAGGGAAGCACCTTGGCAATAAGGAGCCAGGGATTTACGTGGATATCGTATCTGGCGAGCCACTGTTTGCCTCTTCCGACAAATACGAGAGCGGATGCGGCTGGCCCTCTTTTACCAAGCCGCTTGTACACGAGTTTGTCAAAGAGGTGCGCGACACAACGCATGGGATGATCCGTACAGAAGTGCGCTCTAGCCATGGAGATAGCCATTTAGGGCACGTCTTCAATGATGGGCCTGTAGATCGTGGTGGCCTGCGTTATTGCATCAACTCCGCCTCTTTGCGCTTCGTTCATAAGGACGAGATGGAGGGTGAAGGTTACAGCAAATATTTGGATCAAGTGGAGGATATCGCATGAATGAACGCGCAGTTTTAGCAGGCGGATGTTTCTGGGGAATGGAAGATCTGATCCGCAAGATGGATGGGGTGATTTCTACGCGCGTGGGTTATACGGGCGGTGATGTGCCAAATGCGACTTATCGTAATCATGGCACACATGCGGAGGGGATTGAGATCATCTTCGATCCTGCAGGCATTACTTACCGCGTACTTTTGGAGTTCTTTTTTCAGATCCATGACCCCACCACACCAAACCGTCAGGGCAATGATCGCGGGTTAAGCTATCGCTCTGCCATCTATTATGTCGACGAAGCGCAGAAAGCGGTTGCACTGGATACGATCGCGGATGTTGATGCCTCTGGTCTTTGGCCCGATAAGGTTGTGACAGAGCTGGAGGAAGTCAGTGATTTCTGGGAAGCAGAGCCAGAACATCAGGATTATTTAGAGCGGGTGCCAAATGGGTATACCTGCCACTTTATCCGCCCTGATTGGGTGTTGCCACGACGCTCGGCAGAGTAGCCCTTTCAACATGTGCGATGCTGTTATAGCGATGGGGTATGTCTTCATTCACTGGCATCGCGCTTAAACTCGCATCCGTCGTTCTTTTTGTTGTCATGTCTGCGCTGATTAAAGCGACGACAGAGGACGTGCCGACGGGTCAAGCGATGTTCTTTCGATCCTTCTTTGCATTGCCTGTAATTCTTGGGTGGTTGATGTGGCGCCATGATTTGCGCACAGGTTTGCGTACATCACGCCCGATGGGACACGTATGGCGTGGCCTGATTGGCGTGTGCGGCATGGGCTTTGGCTTTTCCTCGCTTGCCTATCTGCCTTTGCCGGATGTAACGGCCATCGGCTTTGCCGCGCCGCTAATGACGGTTATTTTTGCAGCATTGATCTTGGGCGAACGCCTGCGCGTTTATCGGATGTCGGCGGTTCTTTTGGGCTTGGTTGGTGTTGTAGTGATCCTGGCCCCGAGGCTGTCGATCTTCTCAGGCGGTGCCATGGAAAGTGCTGCACAAATCGGGGTGATCTTGGTGCTGGCCTCTGCGATGTTTCGCGCGTTGGCACAGATCCACATTAGACGTTTGGCGCAGACGGAGCAGACTGCAGCAATCGTGTTCTACTTTTCGATGACGACGACGGTTCTGTCGCTTTTAACGCTACCCTTTGGTTGGACCATGCCTGACGCAGGGGCGATTGCAATGTTGGTTTGCGCAGGGTTGATCGGCGGGGTTGCACAGATTTTCATCACCTCGTCCTACCGTTTCGCAGACGCTGCTGTGATCGCGCCGTTTGATTACGCGTCGATCCTGTTTGCGATGATAATTGGCTATGTGTTCTTTGCAGACGTACCCACGCCGCAAATGTTGTTTGGATCTGCGATTGTGATCCTCTCTGGACTTCTGATCATATGGCGCGAACGCGCGTTGGGATTAAAGCGGGGCAAAGCGCGTCCGACGTTGACACCGCAAGGTTAAGGGCGGGAATTGAGTTTATTTGGCAAGATGAATCGATCAGCGATCTACTATACCCATTGCTGTATAGATAGGCGGTAAGAGCCATCGGCGTTTTGACCCTAGCGGGATTCTTTTTGGGATGTTTTTTAGCACGCCAGGATAGGGGTAGCGCGGTGGTTTGTCTTGTACCAGATCCGCCAGAAGCGGGCCGCAATAGCTGGCCATTGCGACGCCGTTGCCATGATAACTCAGCGACGCAAACGCGCCGGGCATCTCTGGGATCGGCCCCGTAAAGGGCGCGCCTTTGGCGTTCATGCAGACGAGGCCAGACCACAGATGCGGCGTGTCTACGTGTTTCCAAGCGGGGAACATATCCTCAAAATCCTCGCGGATGAGCCGTTTAATTTTCGCATCAGCGCGTTTGTTGACAAAGATTCCGCCGCGCATGCCAAAGAGGAAGCGACGATCTGGCATGAGGCGGAAATAATGCAAGAGATTACGACTATCGAAGGCCATTTGATCAGAGGTCCATCTGGCCGCGTTCAGTTCATTGTCGGTTAATGGGCGGGTGACAAGAACGCTCGATTGCACCGGCAAATAGCGCGCGGTGAGCCAGTCTGGAATATCCTCGGACGAATATCCGTTGGTGGCGATGATCAAACGTTTGGCAGTGAGTTTTCCTTGAGGGGTGTGCAGCGTGAATTGTGCACCTTGCTCGATACGTGTGACGGGGGAGTAGGCATATAATCGTGCGCCAGCGTTGATCGCGGCCCGTGCAATTCCCAGTGCGTATTTCAGAGGGTTCAAACCAAAGCCAATCGGGATGGTCAGAGCGCTATTAAATGGACCGGATAGTCCATGATTTGCGAGTTCTCTTTGTGGAATAAGGATCGGCTCAACCCCGTAGTTTTCCGTCACCTCTTGCGCGTGATGTTCGAGCGTTGCGATGCGCTTGGGTTTGTGCGCGAGCAGTGTTTCGCCATTAGAGTGCGTATCAGCGTCGATTTTGAAACGCTCAAGTAGGGAGGCAACGTGTGCGATTGCATCCTTTTCTGAGGTACGCCAATCATGACGTGCGTCACGTCCGTGAACCTTGTCGATCTTTTTGTCGTCAAGGATACCGCCGCCCAGACAACAAAACCCGCCATTGCGACCAGATGCGCCCCAACCAATAGTTTCCGCGTCTAGTAATGTAACGTCAACACCGTCCTCTGCCAGATGCAGCGCCGCGTTGAGACCTGTGAAACCGCCACCAATGATAGCGACGTCCGTTTGATGCGTGCCTTGAAGAGCGGGCTGATCGAGCGATTCTATCGTCGTTTGCCAAAAGCCATGTTTAACGGGTTCAGGACCATAGGCGCGTGGTTCGTAAATGCGTTTCACCCGCGCGCGGCGGCTTGTTCATCGCGTTGTTGTTTCAGGCTCGCTTGTTTGGAGATGAGCGATGCGCCGATCACGCCAATGGTGACGATGGCGATCATGATTGTGGAGAGCGCGTTAATTTCAGGGCTGACACCAAGGCGCACAGCAGAAAAGATTTTGATTGGGAGCGTTGTCGCGGACGGGCCCGCTGTGAAGCTGGCGATGACCAGATCATCGAGCGAGAGTGTGAAGGCGAGGAGCCAGCCGGAAATGACTGCAGGCGCGATGATAGGGAGTGTGACAAGGCGGAATGCTTGCCAAGGGGAACAGCCGAGGTCGAGTGCCGCTTCTTCGAGCGAACGGTCAAAAGAGACGAGGCGCGAGGATACAACGACTGAGACATAGCACATCGCAAATGTGGTGTGGGCGAGCACTATGGTAAGTACCCCGCGATCTAGACCTATGCCGATGAACAGCAGGAGGAGCGAGAGGCCTGTGATTACTTCTGGCATGACCAGCGGTGCATAGATCATGCCGGAGAACAGCGTGCGCCCTTTGAAACGGTTTGCGCGCACGAGGACATAAGCGGCCATGGTGCCGAGGATGGTGGCGATTGTGGAGGAGAAGACGGCGACTTTGATGGTGACCCAAGCTGCGTTGAGGAACGCTTCGTTCTGGATGAGCTCACCGTACCATTTGGTGGAAAAGCCTGCCCAGACGGTAACGAGTTTACTCTCGTTGAACGAATAGATCATGAGGATCACCATTGGCAGGTAGAGAAACGCGAAGCCGAGCGTCAGGGCGGTGGCGTTAAACCATGAGAAGCGCTTCATGCTTGTCTCCCCTTTTTTGGTCGAATGCTAAAGCATCCGATCCAAGCAGGGGTGCTGCCCCCGCACCCCCGGGATATTTTTGGAAACAGGGAGATAGGTGAATTGCTCATTGGCCCTCTGCTTCCCGTTGCTTCTGCTCGTTGCGTTGGAATAGAATGATTGGAATGATGAGGATCAACAACAGGATGATGGCCACGGCGGAGGCCACGGGCCAGTCACGGTTGTTGAAGAATTCTTCCCAGAGGACTTTGCCGATCATCAGGGTTTGCGAACCGCCCAAGAGCGACGGGATAACGAACTCGCCCAGCGTCGGGATGAAGACAAGTAAACAGCCCGCGATGATGCCTGTTTTGCTAAGCGGGACAGTCACCAGCCAGAAGGCGGATGTGCGCGAGCAGCCGAGGTCTTCTGCAGCTTCGAGTAAGCTGTCGTCCATTTTTTCCAGCGCTGAATAGATCGGCAGGATCATGAAAGGCAGGTATGTGTAGACGATGCCGATGTAGACGGCGGTGTTGGTGTTAAGGATGGTCAGGGGTTCGGAGATGAGGCCGCTCCAAAGTAGGAACTGGTTGAGCAAGCCTTCGTTGGAGAGGATGCCCATCCATGCGTAGACGCGGATCAGGAAGCTCGTCCAGAACGGCAGGATTACCAGCATCAGCAATGTTGGACGCCATTCAGGGGCTGCGCGTGCCATGGAATAGGCGATGGGGTAGCCGATGAGCAGCGTGAAACCCGTTGAGATGAGCGCAATTTTGAGGCTGGACAGGTAAGCTTTCCAATAGAGATCATCAGTCGTGAGGAACTCAAAATTCTCGAAATCGAGATCAGCAAAGAAGGCTTTGACCGCACCCCAGCCGCCCGCAAAATCGAGTTGCGGTGCGTAGGGTGGGATCGCCAGAGCGGCGTCGCTGAGCGAGATCTTGAGGACAATTAGGAAAGGGATGAGAAACAACGCGAGGAGCCAAATATACGGCACAGCGATGAGGGAAAAACGGCGCATCTTAGCGCTCCAGCAAGACACCAGCGGTGTCTGTGAAGCTAACCCAAACGTCGTCTTCCCATGTGATATCGCGGCGCGCGAGGCGACGAGCGTTGGCCATCTGCGCTTTAATCATTTGCCCGCCAATGAGTTCGACGTAGTAAGTCGACACATTTCCGAGATAAGCGATATCGATGACTTTACCTTGCAGCGCATTGGGCGCGTCGGGTTTGGTTTTAGAGATATTGAGCTTCTCGGGACGGATCGCAAATGTGAGCGTTGCGCCGTCTTTCGTCTCATCCCCGTTGCTTACAATAATCGTGGGGTTCTTGTCGGACCAATTGAGCAAAAGGCCGCCATCTTGGGCAGTTTGCATCTTTTCTTGTGAGGCGGCCAACTCAGCTGTGCTGGGCGGAGGGAGGCGTTTGATCGGCTCGATACGTTCTCCAATAATGGGAGAGAGAAGCTTATCGTGTATCCATTCGCCCAGTTTGTTTGGCTGAGGACTTGGGGTCTCGTCGACGATGTTCTCAGCGACTGCCCCTGGTTCGGGGTCATTTACAGGCGCGCTTGAAACGCGCAACTCAACCGTGCCCTTGATCAGGTTCACATCGCCAATAAAATCCGCGACGTATGTGGTGTTGGGAGCCTCATAGATGACGTCAGGGGTGGCGACTTGGATGATGCGTCCCTCGTCCATCACAGCCACGCGGGAGGCAACGGTCATCGCTTCCTCTTGATCATGTGTGACGATCACAAAGGTCGTGCCTGTCTTCTCTTGAATATCCATCAGTTCGAACTGGGTATCCTGACGCAGTTTCTTGTCTAATGCGCCTAGTGGTTCATCAAGCAAGAGCAGCTTAGGCGCTTTCGCGAGGGAGCGCGCGAGGGCGACGCGTTGACGCTGACCGCCAGAGATCTGATGCGGTTTGCGCTGGGCGAATTTTTCCAAACGCGTAAGTTTGAGCATTTCGTTCACGCGTGCATCAATCGCGCCTTTGGCCATATCGGTGCGGCGTAACCCGAAGGCGATGTTTTCATAGATCGAGAGGTGCGGAAACAATGCGTAGCTTTGGAACATCATGTTCACAGCGCGCTTGTTGGGGGGGACATTGTTCATGTCCTGACCTGCGATCTGGATTGTGCCAGACGTAGGCGTTTCAAAGCCACCCAGCATGCGCATCATCGTGGTTTTTCCACAGCCGGACGGGCCGAGCAGGGCGAAGAACTCTTTGGCGTAAATGTCTTGTGTAAGATCGTCGATGGCCGTGAAATCGCCAAATTTTTTGGTGACGTTCTTGAATTGAATCAGCGGGGACTCGTTGGGATCGTTCCAAGGTTCAAACAAGGTTTCTTGCGCCATTCGGGTGATCTCCGCAGATAGAAAAACCCCCGCGTCAAATAGAACGCGAGGGCATTTTTTGGCTTAGGTACCGGACTTGATCTTAGTCCACATACGCGTGACGACGCGCTGCACTTTTGGTGGGTAAGGCGTTGTGGTGAACAAGTTTTCAAGCGTAGCTGCATCAGGGTAGATCGCAGGATCGCCGATCACGTCTTCCTCAAGCAAAGGCTGGGACGCAAGGTTGCCGTTTGCGTAGTAAACGTAGTTCGACGCATCGGCCATGTTCTGCGCGTCCATGATGAAGTTCAGGAACATGTGCGCAGCATCTGGGTTTGGAGCGTCCGCAGGAATTGCCATTTGATCGAACCACATTTGCGCGCCCTCTTTGGCGGCATGGTATGCGATTTCGACGCCGTTTTTAGCTTCCACAGCACGATCACGCGCTTGCAGGATGTCACCAGACCAACCGATGGCCACGCAGATATCGCCGTTGGCAAGTGCGTTGATATACTCAGAGCTGTGGAACTTCTGGATGTGCGGGCGTACAGCGGTCAGAACCGGTTCTGCTTTGGCAATCACATCGGGGTCGTGGCTGTCTGGGTCTTCGCCGAGGAACTTCAGCGTCATTGGGATCATTTCCGCAGGCGCGTCGAGCATATGAACGCCGCAGTCCGCCAATTTCGCCATGTTGGCTGGGTTCAAGATCAGCTCAAGGGAATCCACAGGCGCATCGTCGCCAAGGATTTCTTTCACTTTACCGAGATTCACGCCGATACCAGTCGTGCCCCACATGTAGTTGATCGAGTATGCGTTGTCGGGATCATACTGCTCCGTGCGCGAGGACACGACGTCCCACATGTTGCCCATGTTTGGCAGTTTGGACATATCGAGTTTCTGGAACGCACCCGCGGTGATCTGGCGCTGCAAGAATGTGCCAGAAGGGACGACGACATCATAGCCGGAACCGCCCGCGAGCATCTTTGTCTCAAGCAATTCGTTGCTGTCGAACACATCGTAGATCAGCTTTATGCCTGTGTTGGCTTCGAACTTCTCCAAGAGGGCTTTGTCGATATAGTCGGACCAGTTGTAAACGCGGACTTCTTCGGCCGTCGCGTTTCCTGCGATCAGCGCAATCGTCGCACTGGCGAGCATTAGTTTTTTCATGAGTGGAACTCCCTAAGACACCTTTGTCGCTGCTTTTGTGATGCATAGCAGTCTGGGGCAGATTGTTTTCATGCGCTGGAAAGAGTCGCAAGTTTTTATTGTATTGATTGATTAGACTGAAGTAACTCATATTATCAATAAAACGCCGTTTGCCCAAAGAAGGAACGCCCTGATGAACGCGATCACCAATCACATGCCGACGGCTGAATTACAGGCACTTGATGCGGCACATCATATGCACCCTTTCACGACGGGCGATGAGATCGTGGCCAAAGGTGCGCGGGTTATCACCAGTGCTGATGGCGTCATGTTGCGCGATTCTGAGGGCAATCAAATCCTTGATGCCATGGCGGGTCTATGGTGTGTCAATGTTGGTTATGGGCGCGAAGAGTTGGCTGATGTTGCGGCGCGTCAAATGCGCGAATTGCCGTATTACAACACGTTTTTCATGACGACACATGTGCCTGTGATCGCGCTTGGTCAGCGTATTGCCGAACTCGCGCCTGAGGGAATGAACACCGTCTTTTACGCGGGTTCTGGATCAGAGGCGAATGACACCAATATCCGCATGGTGCGCACCTATTGGGATATGAAAGGCAAGCCATCCAAGAAGGTGATAATCTCGCGCCATAATGCCTATCACGGCTCTTCTGTTGGCTCGGGTTCCCTAGGCGGGATGAGCGGGATGCATGCGCAAGGTGGAATGCCGATCCCCGGCATTCATCACATCGGCCAACCCAATTGGTGGGCAGAGGGTGGTGATATGACCCCTGAAGAGTTCGGTCTGATGCGCGCGCAAGAGTTAGAGCAAGCGATTGAGCAAATGGGGATCGACCGCGTCGCGGCCTTTATCGCAGAACCTGTGCAAGGCGCGGGTGGTGTTATCGTGCCGCCCTCGACCTATTGGCCCGAGATCCAGCGTATTTGTGACAAGTATCAAATCCTCTTGATCGCGGATGAGGTGATTTGCGGTTTTGGACGCACTGGCAATTGGTTCGGCTCGACCACCATGGGCATTCGCCCTGACATCATGACGATCGCTAAGGGTCTGAGTTCTGGTTATCAGCCGATTGGTGGTTCGATTATCTCCGATGAAATTGCAAGCGTGATCAACTCAGGCGAGTTCAATCACGGCTATACTTATTCTGGTCATCCCGTAGCCTCTGCCGTTGCTTTGGAGAACCTGCGCATCCTTGATGAAGAGGGTATCGTGACGCGCGTGCGTGAACAGACGGCCCCTTATCTCAAGCAGAAATGGGACACGATGTTAGAGCATCCGCTTGTGGGCGAAGCGAACCTTGTTGGGATGATGGGCTCGCTCGTTCTGACGCCGCACAAGGAAAGCCGTGCAGCGTTTAAGTCCGACACAGGCACCGTTGGTTTCATCTGCCGCGAGCGGTGCTTTGCCAACAATCTGGTGATGCGTCATGTCGGTGATCGGATGATCATTTCGCCGCCTTTGGTGATTAATGAAGCAGAAATCGACACGTTGATTGAACGCGCGTGGCAATCACTGGATGAATGTCACTCAACGCTTAAGGCTGAAGGTCTGATGGTCGCGGGTTAAACTGCGTCGCGGCCGGGTTCATTAGGATCGCAGGAATAGACTGCGATCTTATTACCTTGGGGATCACGCAAGTAACTGACGTAGAAATGCGGCCCGTAAGAAGCGCGAAAACCGGGTTGGCCTTCGTCAGTCCCACCGGCGGCGAGTGCTGCTAAATGAAGGGTGCGTACTTGGGCTTGATTGCGCGCTTCAAACGCGACCATCGTGCCATTGCCTGCCGAAGCGGGTGCACCGTTGAATGTCGGTTTTATGTAAAAATCCGGCAGAAGGATGGTTTGGTCCGGCGCGACAGGTAGTGCGTAGCTTAGTCCCTCTGGTCCCTCTTTCAGCCCATACCCAAGTGCTGGCAAAAACGCGTCGTAGAATTGTTTCGCGCGTGCAATGTCATCTGCGCCGACTGTGACGTAGGAAATCATCGCTAGCTCAACGCTTTCCAATAGGTGACCTTATCGTCGCCCTTGCTCCAGAAATCGCGAATGCGCGCTTCTTCGGTGTAACCGACTTTCTCATAAAACCTGCGCGTTTTTGCGAAAGCGTCAGTGCCGGACGTGTCTACGATCACAATGCGGCCCCCTTGATCGTCGATTTGCACTTCCATTTGCTCAGTTAGCTGTGTGCCCGCACCGCTCCCTTGAAGCGTGGGCGAGACGGCAAGCGCCAAAATGTTCCACGTATCCTCTGACATCTGCTCGGGATTGGCATAACAAAAGCCAAGCGCGACGCCCTGCACTTCGAGTGTAAGCCACAGATCATCGGTTTCGCCGTCAAGAAACCCTTTGACCATACCCTCAAGCATGTTGCTCGGGAAAAGCTCTGTCTGGTCAAGAACCTGTTTCAGCCCTGAAATATCGCTACTTTCAGTATATCTGATATCCATGCAAGATGCGCTTTCTGTTGTAGGTCGACCGCGGTTCGTTCGCGCCACTATAAGAACGCAAAGCTGCGGACTTAAAGCAGATATGTGAAAGCGAGTTTGCCCGAATGCGTGACGCTACGTTCATGCGAGCCAGAACGTGGTGACGAATGACGCGAGGTGTTGCAAGCTGTCACGCGAACACCTTTGACGAAAGAACCTACGATGAGCGACGCAATCGAATATGAACTAAAGGGCGATATCGCGATCTTGCGCGCGAATAACCCACCTGTGAACGCACTAGGACATGCTGTGCGCAGCGGTTTGATTGCGGGTCTAGAACGCGCTGAAAGTGAAGCAAAAGCAGCGCTGATTGTTGGCGGCGGGCGCACCTTTTTTGCGGGTGCGGATATCAAAGAGTTTGGCAAGCCGTTCAAAGAGCCGGGCCTGCCAAGCGTTTGCACCCGGATCGAGCGTTGTTCACTGCCAGTGATTTCAGCGATTCATGGAACGGCGCTGGGCGGCGGTTTAGAGGTGGCGCTTGGCACCCATTACCGTATCGCTGTTTCTTCTGCGAAAGTAGGTTTGCCCGAAGTCCTGCTTGGCCTGCTTCCGGGGGCTGGTGGTACACAACGCTTACCGCGCTTGATTGCGGTTGAGCGCGCGATCGAGATCATAACAACGGGTCGCCAAGTGGGTGCCGCCGAGGCGTTGGAATTGGGCATCATCGACGAGATCGGTGAAGGCGACATAGAAGAGATTGGCGTCGCTTACGCGCAGCGCATCTTGGCCGAGGGGAAAGGCCCGCGTCCTGTCGGGAACATGCCGCGACCCACGCCTGTTGATTTCGATGCAATCCACCAAGCAGCGCTCACCAAGGGCCGTGGTCAGATTGCCCAAGCAACTGCTGTTCGCGCGGTTGAGCACGCTTGCAACAACGACATTGATGCAGGGATAAAGCTTGAGCGCGACATGTTCATGGCGCTTCTTAAGTCGCCCCAATCGCAAGGGATGATCCATGCGTTCTTTAACGAACGCGCTGTTTCGAAATTGCCAGAACTCAAAGGTGTTGAACCGCGTGACGTGAAGGCCATTGGTGTAATTGGCGGTGGCACGATGGGCGCGGGTATCACGGTTGCTGCTTTGCTTGCGGGTCTTGATGTCACGATGGTTGAACGCGATAGCTCCGCTGCTCAGGCGGGTGCAGATCGGGTGTCAGGTTTCCTTCAAGGGTCGGTGAAACGCGGTAAGTTAACCGCTGATAAATACGATGCGATTATGGCGAATGGCTTTCGCGCCAGCGACAGCTACGACGCACTTAGCAATGCGGATCTTGTGATCGAGGCTGCCTTTGAAGAGATGGGTGTGAAGAAAACGATCTTCGCCAAACTGGATCGCGTGTGCAAAAAGGGTGCTGTCTTGGCGTCCAACACGTCCTACCTTGATGTGAATGAGATCGCAGCAAGCACATCACGTCCGGCTGATGTTCTTGGCCTTCATTTCTTCTCGCCCGCTCATGTAATGAAACTACTCGAAATCGTCGTTGCGGCGGACACCGCACCTGACGTTGTCGCAACTGGTTTTGCGCTTGGCAAGATTATGCGCAAGATTGCTGTGCGCTCTGGTGTGTGTGACGGGTTCATCGGCAATCGTATCCTCAAGACTTATCGCACTTGTGCTGATCACATGGTTCTGGACGGTGCGTCGCCATTTGAGATCGACACGGCGATGACCGCGTTCGGATTTGCGATGGGTCCGTTTGAAGTCGCTGATTTGGCCGGCCTCGATATCGGTTGGGCCACACGCAAGCGCCTTGCGCCGACGCGTGATGCCCGCGAACGCGTTGCGACATATGCCGACAAGATGTGTGAGGCGGGGCATTTTGGTCAGAAGACAGGGCAGGGCTATTACATTTACGAAAAGGGTAAACGCGGTGGCACGCCTGATGCGAATGTCACGGCATTGATTGAGGCAGAACGCCGCGAACTTGGCATCACGCCGCGTGCCTTTAGCCAGGACGAAATCCAACGCCGCTACATGTGCGCGATGGTGAATGAGGCTGCTAAAGTCGTTGATGAGGGCTTCGCACGTCGGCCTCTGGATGTGGATATGGTGCTGCTCTTTGGCTACGGATTTCCGCGCCATTGGGGTGGACCCTTGAAGTGGGCGGACCTGCAAGGGCTGGATGGAATTCTGGTGGATATCCAAAGCTACGCCAAAGAGGATGATTTCTTTTGGCAGCCTGCGCAGCTTTTGGAACGCCTCGTGGCGGCTGGAAAAACTTTCGATGATCTGAACAAAGGAGACACTGTATGAAACAAGCAGTGATCGTATCAACCGCAAGAAGCGGTTTGGCAAAGTCGTTTCGCGGCTCTTTGAATCAAACACATGGAGCAACCTTGGGCGCGCATTCGGTGCAACACGCAATTTCGCGCGCGGGCATTGACCCCGCCAGCGTGGAGGATGTGCTGATTGGCTGCGCCACGCCAGAGGGCGCAACAGGCGGCAATATCGCACGTCAAATCGCATTGTGCGCAGGCCTGCCAGTGTCGGTATGCGGTGCGACAGTGAATAGGTTCTGTTCCAGCGGTTTGCAAACCATCGCAATGGCTGCGCAATCCATTCAAAACGGTGCGGGCCCGATGGTCGCGGGTGGTGTTGAGAGCATCTCGCTCACGGGCAATCACGCGGTGCCATCTCATGACCCATGGATCAAAGAACATAAGCCTGCCGTCTACATGACCATGATCGAAACGGCGGATAATGTGGCTGAGCGATATAAAATTTCGCGCGATGCACAGGATGAATATGGCCTGCGCTCGCAATTGCGTATGGCGGCGGCGCAAGCGGCGGGCAAGTTCGCGGATGAGATTGTTCCGATGGCTGCGACCATGGCTGTGAAGGACAAAGAAACGGGCGAGATCTCGCAGCACGAGGTTACTGTAGATCGCGACGAGTGTAACCGTCCGCAGACCAATATCGAGGGTCTAACTGGGCTAAGTCCGGTACGCGAAGGCGGTTATGTGACCGCTGGGAACGCAAGCCAGCTCTCTGATGGCTCTGCTGCGGTGGTGCTGATGGAGGCGAGCGATGCAGAGCGCCAAGGTATCGAACCGCTTGGTGCTTTCAAAGGCTTCGTGGTTGCGGGTTGTGAGCCTGACGAGATGGGCATCGGGCCAGTTTATGCGGTGCCGCGTTTGCTGGAGCGGCATGGGCTAAAAATTGACGACATCGATTTGTGGGAACTGAATGAAGCCTTCGCCTCCCAAGCGCTGTATTCGCGGGATCGTCTTGGGATTGATGACGAGAAATGCAACGTCAATGGTGGCTCCATCGCGATTGGGCATCCGTTCGGAATGAGCGGCACGCGCATGACTGGACACTTGCTGCTTGAGGGCAAGCGTCGTGGCGCAAAGCTGGGTGTTGTCACAATGTGTATCGGTGGCGGTATGGGTGCCGCTGGACTGTTCGAAATCTTCTAAGGGGCCACCATAATGGATCTGAGTTACACCGACGAAGAAAGCGCTTTCCAAAGTGAAGTGCGTAATTTTCTGGCTGAGAAATTGTCAAAGCAGATGTCCGAGAAAGTGCGCCTTGGCGGTGATCTGACCAAGGCTGACATGGATGAATGGCACAGCATTCTGAATGACAAAGGCTGGCTCGCGCAGAATTGGCCCAAGGCGTTTGGTGGCGCGGAATGGGACGCTGTGCAGCGTCACATTTATGAGGAAGAAGCAGCCCTCGCAAACGCGCCGCGCATTGTGCCTTTTGGCCTGTCGATGCTCGCGCCTGTGCTGCATAAATTCGGATCGAAGGAGCAATGCGATCGCTGGCTCCCGCGTATTCTAAGCGGTGAAGATTGGTGGTGTCAGGGGTACTCCGAACCGGGTGCTGGGTCCGATTTGGCGTCCCTCAAAACGCGCGCAGTGCGTGAGGGCGATCATTATATTGTCAATGGCCAGAAGACTTGGACGACCCTAGGCCAGCACGCAAACATGATCTTCTGCTTGGTGCGGACGGATGTAGATGTGAAGCAGCAAGAGGGCATTTCTTTCCTGCTGATCGACATGGACACACCGGGAATCGAAGTGCGTCCTATCGTACTTTTGGATGGTGGCGCGGAAGTGAATGAAGTGTGGTTCACTGATGTGAAAGTGCCCGTCGCAAACCTTGTTGGTGAAGAGAACAAGGGTTGGACCTATGCCAAATACCTGCTGACGCATGAGCGCACGAATATTGCGGGTGTTGGTTTTTCAAACGCGGGTCTGCAAGCCGTTAAGCGCATTGCGAAATCTGAATTGTCAGCTGGCATACCGCTGATAGAAAATCCGCACTTCGCCGCGCGTATCGCGCAGGTTGAGATCGATTTGATGGCGATGAGCCTGAGCAATCTGCGGATCGTCAGCCAAGCCGCCAAAGGTGGTGCGCCGGGGTTGGAAGCGTCAATGTTGAAAGTGAAAGGTTCCATCATCCGCCAAGAGATCAACGATCTCGCACGGCGTGCGGTTGGACCCTATGCACTGCCCTTCGCTTCAGAGGCGATTGAAGGCGCGAATGAAGCGCCATTTGGTCCCGAGTACGCGGCGCCCGTTGCAGCGGAGTATTTCAACAATCGTAAGCTCTCGATCTTTGGAGGCTCCAACGAAGTGCAGCGCCAGATCATTGCCAAAACAACCTTGGGGGCGATGCGATGAACTTTGAGCTGACCGAAGAACGCCAAATGCTGCAAGACACGTTGCGACGGTTCCTAGCTGATAAATATGACGTGCCGACGCGCAATGCGATCCTTGAAAGCGAAAGTGGTATGAGCGCTGAGATCTGGTCACAACTCGCAGAGCTTGGCATTCAAGGTGCGCTGTTTGATGAAGCGCAAGGTGGCTTTGGCGGTGCTGGTTTTGATATCGCTGTTGTCTTCGAAGAGCTCGGTCGCGCAGGTATTGTCGAACCTATCTTGGAGACCTGTATCTTTGGTGGTGGGCTGATCGCCGCGCTTGGAAATGAGGCACAAAAGGGCTTGTTAGAGTCTATCATTGACGGAAACACCAAGATTGCGCTTGCTCATAGTGAGCCACGCAGTCGCTATGATCTAAGTCGTGTGGAAACCCAGTATGAGGATGGTAAAATCAAGGGTCACAAGTCCATGGCTATGGGCGCACCGAATGCAGATTTTGTGATTATCTCCGTACGCGAAAGCGGCGGCAATGACGATCAAAATGGCATTTCGCTATTCTTAGTGCCTGCACCTGACCTTGATATGCGCACGACGGCTGTCATGGGCGGTGGCATGGCTGCTGACATTTATCTGGACGGGCTTAGTGTCAGTGACGACAAGAGGCTTGGGCCAAAGGGCAGCGCATTCCTCTATTTAGAGACTGTTTTTGCCAAAGCGATCACCGCGATTTGTGCACAAACGCTTGGGGGTATGGAAACGGCGACGAAGCTGACCATCGACTATCTGCAAACACGCAAGCAATTCGGAAAACCGATTGGTACATTCCAAGCGTTGCAGCATCGCTTGTCTGATATGTTGATTGAGCTAGAACAAGCGCGCTCTGCGGTGATTGGTGCTGCCGGATATCTGGATGCGGATACACATTTGAGGGATCGTTATGTAAGCGCCGCAAAGAACCTAGTTGGCCGAGCTGCGCGTTTGATTGCGGAAGAGGCGATTCAGATGCATGGCGGCATTGCGATGACCCAAGAATATGAGCTTGCCCATATTGCGAAACGCGTGGTGATGGCGGATCATATGTTCGGGGATACGGACCATCATCTGGAACGGTTTATTGCATTGAGTGCCGTCTGAAATGACGCGCGAGATACGCAATGAAACGGGAACGCAAAGGCTGGTCGGTTATGTCATCGACGTGGGTCATGAAGATGGATGCGCACGCTGTTGGCTTGATTTGGATGAGCAGCATCTGAACCGTCACAACGTGCTTCACGGCGGGATCGCGACCATGCTTTTGGATAGCGCGAGCGGTGCAACGGGGAGCTTGACGGTTGATCCATCGGGATTTGTACCGTTCCTGTCCGTTTCGCTGAACGTGCAGTTCGTAGCACCGGGCCGACCTGGGCGCGTGACTGCGATGGGTCGCATCACAGGCGGTGGCAAGTCGTTGAAGTTCATTTCGAGCGAGCTGCGTCATGAAGACGGTACTTTGATCGCTACGTCGAGCGGCGTGTTCAAACGTGTCCCAGAGGAGAAACTGACATGAGCCTCGCACGCATCGAGCAACAAGGCGCCACTTTGGTCATCGTAAACGCTAACCCCACAAAGCGTGGCGCACTCTCACCGGATCTTTACACCGTAATTTTGCTGGCCTTGGAGCGTGCAATTGATCCCAGCATCCGTGCGATCATTTTTTCGTCTGAGGGCGGTTTCTTTTGCTCTGGTGGTGATCTGAACACGCTTCGCGAACGCAGTGGGCTTAGCCTAGAAGAGCGCCGCGCGAAGGTGCAGGAGTTGCATGATTTGGTGACTGGCCTGCGCAACGCTTCCGTACCGATCATCGCTGCGATTGAAGGTGGTGCTGCGGGGGCTGGCCTGTCGCTTGCCTTGGCCTGTGACATGATCATCGCTGCGCCGACCGCGACGTTCACGGCCTCCTATGTGAAGGCTGGTGTCGTGCCTGATGCTGGCTTAACGTCCGCGCTGACACGCATGTTGCCGCGTCAAATGGTGAGTGAAATGTGCCTGCTCGCGCGGTCTGTGACTGCGGAACGTTTGGCGGACCTTGGAGTGATCAGCGCCATCGATACCGATCCTTTGAGTCATGCACATGCTATTGCAGAGAGTTTCGCCCAAGGTCCCCGCAAGACTCAAGGGACGATCAAAGGGTTAATTAACAGCGCCTATGAAAACAGCGAAGCACAACAGCTCGACGCGGAACGCGAAGCGATGATCCGTGCGGTTGTCGATACGGAAGCAAAGATTGGCATCGCCGCCTTTCTCAATAAAGAAAAGCCGGATTACCCATGATCTTGAACACGCCCTTGACGGAAGAATTCGCCCTGCGATTGCCCGTGTTGGCTGGCGGGCTGATGTGGCTTGCGGATGCGGATTATGTTGCTGCCTGTGCACATGCGGGCATCATGGGGTTTGTGACGGCTGCCTCCTTTCCTGATCCTAAAGATCTGAAGACCGAAATCACGAAGGCCAAACGCCTGTGTGGCGATAAACCGTTTGGCGTAAACGTGTCTATGCTGCCCAAGTTGGTGCCGGGCGAAAAGACCGCGGATATTTTCAAATTGATTGCGGATGAAGGCGTTAAGGCGATTGAGACTTCTGGCCGTAACCCAGAAGAATATATGGAACAGCTGAAAGCGCAGGGATCGTTTGTCATTCACAAGGTGCCCTCCGTCCGTTTCGCTCTGAAAGCCCAAAGCATTGGCGTTGATATGGTCGCGATTGTGGGGGCTGAATGTGGGGGGCATCCTGGGCTCGATCTGATTGGAACGATGGTGAACAATGCGCTCGCGCTTGAGCGGTTGCAGATCCCTTTTCTCATCGGGGGTGGCATTGGCCATGGAGCGCAGATTTCTGCTGCTATTGCGATGGGGGCGAGCGGTGTTGTCATGGGCACACGTTTGCTTGTTGCGGAGGAGCTGAACGCGCATCGTAATTACAAACAAGCGCTTGTCGATGCCACAGAACGCGACACAGCGCTGACGATGCACACTGTGCGCAACACAATTCGCACGCTGCGCAATGAAACGACGGACGTGGTTGCGAAGCTTGAATTGGAGAACCCAGAGATCGGGTTCGAGGGTTTGCGCGCGCATGTGGCGGGCACTGTGGGACGCAAGGCTTACGAAACAGGCGATGTGTCGCGCGGTATGTTGTCTGCGGGCCATGCGCTTGGGCTTACGGATAAGATAGAGCCAATGGCGGAGATTATTGCGCGGCTCGAAGCACAGGCCGAGGCAGCGGCGGGTCGGCTTTCAAAGGCAACACATGCGCATTCATGAGTTTCTTCAATATCAGGCTTCAAAGCGGCCCAACGGGGTAGCGCTTGAGGATTGGAATGGAGATAAATGGACGTTTGAGCGTGAGTGGAACTGCACCAAAGCCGCTGCTGACCTTTTGAAACTGACTGGCGTTCAACGTGGTGATCGCGTGCTTCTGGTGACGGAAAATTGCGCGGCTGTTTGCGCGTTCATTTATGCGTGTTCTCTGGTCGGTGCTTGGGCGGTTCCTGTGAATGCGCGGCAAACGGCGACAGAATTGAACCGCATCGTTACGCACGCCACGCCGCGCATGGCCATTTTCATGTCGAACGTGTCTGAGGACGCCAAAACCCATGGTACATCTTTTGAGGCTCGCGACGTGCGCGGCCCATGGGGTACAGTGATGATGGCTGATTTGGGCGTGAGCGATCCTGTTGATACCCTAGACGTCGCCGTGATGCTGTACACAACAGGGACGACGGGCACGCCGAAAGGGGTGATGCTGAGCCATGGTAATCTGGTCTATGCTGGCAAAACATCGGCTAAGACACGGGGTATAACGCCGGACGATACGGTCTATGGCGCGCTGCCGATGACCCATGTATTTGGCCTTGCCTCGATGCTGATGGCGGCGACATTTGCAGGTGCGACGATCCGGTTAGAAGCACGATTTGGCGCGGCCAAGCTCTATGCGGCCTTGTGCGATGGCGTGACGATCTTGCCAGCAGTCCCGCAGATGCACGCAGTGTTGATGCAATACACAGCAGAGCAAGGGATCGCCTCCATCGCCGGTGGGCCTTTGCGATATGTCTCATCTGGTGCCGCTCCGCTTGATCCCGTGTGGAAACGCAAGGCGGAGGCGTTTTATGGGATCGCCTTGCAAAACGGCTATGGCATGACCGAAACCAGCGCAGGTGTGTGCACAACCAAAAGCGCGTTTGGTGATCCAGATATCTCTGTTGGGCCACCTTTGGCAGGGGTCGAGATTGCGATTGACGAAACCGCGACGGGCGGTGGTGATGGGATTGGTGAGGTGCTGACGCGCGGGCCTCATATTATGCTTGGGTATTTCCGCAATGAGGATGAAACCGACAAGGTTCTGGATGCAGAAGGTTGGATGCACACGGGCGACCTGGGTCGGATTGACGACGCTGGCCTGCTACATATCCTTGGGCGCAGTAAGGAGCTGATCATACGTGGCGGCTTCAACATTTACCCGCCCGAGGTGGAGGCAGCATTCAACGATCATCCAGATGTGATCCAGACTGCGGTCGTTGGTCGGCTAACGTCTACAGGGGATGAAGAGGTACTTGCTTTTGTGCAAACCCCCTCCCTGGATACAGTCTCCACTGAAGTTTTACGCGCCTTTGTCGAACCGCGCTTGTCACCCTACAAACGCCCGAGCCAGATCATTCTTGCGCTTAGCTTGCCCGCTGCGCCGACAGGGAAGCTGCTCAAACATAAACTCATCGACACATTCGCGGACCAGTTGCGCTAGTGTTCTGACGTAAGGCCAAGCTTCGGGTCAATCACGACGCGCTCAACGCCCGCAAATCGCGCCATGCGATCCAGCTCAGCCAATAGTTTTTTACGTCGTGCAGGTGTTGCCTGAACATCCTTTTCCCACCAAAGGCCAGTAACGTTCAAAATATCATCAGAGCGCAAGGCCTTCATGTCGATGCGGCCTACAAGCCTGTCACCTTCAAGCATTGGAAACACGTAATACCCGTATTGCCGCTTTGCTTCGGGCACGAAAATCTCGATGCGATAGTGAAAGCCAAACAAACGTTCCGCACGTTTGCGATCGCGAAGCGCCGGATCAAAGGGGCTAAGAATGCGCAGGCGGCTTGTGGGCTTTGGGGGCGTTTCGTCCCAAATTCCATCGCGCGCAAAAGAGCGACGCAAAGTACCATCAACACTTTCAACATCAATCTCAGTCAGATCCGCAGTAGCGCACCATTCCTTCGCTTCCGCCTTGGTCACGATATCCCAAAAATCCGCAATCTCGGTTGATGTTGCAAAGCCCAAACGATCCAAAGCGGCATTACAGAGCCAATCGATGCTGCTCTACCTTTTGGGTTCTGGGGAGATCAAACCCGCATCCAAAACACGCGCGGTCACATTATAGAACTTCTTGAACGATTCGCGACGCGTGACGGTCAATTCACCTGTGCGCCACAGATATTCCAAGGCCGTCTTTGAAGGATGCCAATCCCACCAACCCCTAGAACCATGCTTTTCGCCTTCGCCAACACAGGCCGAAGACTTGGGCCCTTCCGCTTCAATGCGTTCTAAAAGCGTGTCGACTTTTTCTTCGAACCCTTCACGCCGCCAACTGCGCCACTGACGCCGCAATGTTTCTGCATCACGCTCAAAGCGTAGCTTCCAATGTGGGAAAAATGCGGTTGGAATGATGGAGGCATCATGCGTCCAATGCTCGAATAGGGAGTGATCTTTTTCCAGCAAGGGCGTGAGGTTTGTGGGGCGATACGCTGCTCGTCGCGCGCGCAGAACCATATGATGGGCGCGCTCAACCGTGTTGATGCTATCGACCTGAACAAAGCCAAGTTGGGTGATCAGATCAAATAAGTCTTCGCCCTTGCCAGACCCCGAGGGTGCAGCGCTTAGCAAATGCCGATCCAGAAAAATTGCTCGCGCGGCTTTGTTTTTGAGAACGGGCAGCGCCACGGGCTAACGACGTTTCAGCGTCTCGCCAAAGCTAATTTTAGGGGTCAACTCAACGCGTTTGTCCAGCTCGATTTCTGGGTTTTCAACACGTTGCGCAATAATTTCAGCAGCTTTGCGACCAATCTCTTGTCGGCAGGCATCCATCGTTGCCAATTGCCGTGGCAGGCCCTGCAACAACTCGACACCATTGAACCCCGCAAGACCGATTTGCGCAGGGATATCGTAACCATTTTCCATAAGATACAGCAGACCACCCGCGCCAATCATGTCGTTGGAATAATAGAGAAAGTCGAGCTCTGGATCACGTTCAAGCATAGCCGCAGTCATTTCGCGACCTTTGGCCAATGCAGAACCACCCGAATAAAACTCGCGCTCTGCGATTTCGATGCCCGCCTTTCCAAGCCCTTCAGTGAATCCCTCGAATCGTTTGCGCGCACGGTGATCGAGCGGCATTTTCGTGCCCATAAATCCGATGCGCTCATAGCGTCCTTTGATAATCGCTTGCGCCATTTCACGTCCGGCGCGGCGATGGGAAATACCCACGCTCGTGTCAATTGGCGTGCCATCTACATCCATGATTTCGACGACGGGAATGCCTGACGCTTTTAGCATCGCACGCGAGGCATCCGAATGTTCTAGACCCGCAACAATCACGCCAGAGGGTCGCCAGGACAGCATTTCGAAAAGCACGCGTTCTTCTTTTTCAGGCTGGTAATCTGTCACACCGACAACTGGCTGAAGTTCTGTGTCTTCGAGCACCTGAGAAATGCCTGTCATCACCTCAGGAAAGACCATGTTGGAGAGCGAGGGGATCACAACTGCGACAAGGTTCACGCGTTGGGAGGCAAGCGCACCTGCGATTTTGTTGGGAACATAACCCAGCTCTTTCGCTGCCTTGAGCACCTTTTCACGGGTCGCCGCCGAGACGTCCCCACGATTGCGCAAAACCCGCGAGACGGTCATTTCCGAGACACCGGATTCTTCAGAAACATCACGAAGCGTCAGAGGGCGAGCATCAGTTTTAGACAAGGTAGGCTCCAAGAGAGTGTTAGCGTTACCTCACCCTAATTCGGAACCGTGCGAAGTGCCATGGGGTGATTTTTGCGCTGACATTCGTTTTCTTGCGCGCTAGGCCAACTCGAGAGTGGCCTCGTGGCTCAACTGAATAGAGCGGCCACTTGGCTTTTTTACACGAATCAGGTGAAGGGCAGTCTTCTCCTTTCCGCAAGCGGAGTCGGCACACTAGCTCGATTTTAGGTCTGCCAAGAGCTGTGTAGCGATTGAGGACCGCAATCCTGATTTGGATCTCTGCAACTTGACGATCGACGTCCCTCGCCGTCAACGATTGAGATGACCGTTTAGGCGCGAACTGTATCAATCATCAACTGAACGTTCTCAGGATCTGCATCAGGCGTAATACCGTGACCCAAATTGAAAATATGTGGCCCGTTCGAAAGCACATCGACGATGCGGCGCGTCTCAGACACCAAGGTCTCACCACCTGTCACCATATGGCTGGACGCAAGGTTGCCTTGCACACAGCCGTCGGGCTGTACGTTCTGTGCAACCCACTCGGCGCTGACAGCGTCGTCAAAGGCAATACAATCGGCACCAATGGCGGCATGTGCCCCTTTGTAGCGCTCGCCCGCGCCACGTGGGAAAGCGATGATCGGTGTGTTTGGATGTGCAGCTTTCACGCCATCAACGATTTTGCGCATGGGTGCGAGGGAATATTTGTCGAAATCATCGCCTTTGAGCGAGCCAGCCCAGCTATCGAAAATTTTGATTACTTCAGCGCCAGCTTCGATTTGCTTGTTCAAGTAGGCAATCGTGGCCTCTGTGATCCGATCGAGTACGCCTTCAAAGACAGGCAAGTTCTCGGCCTTCAACGCATGCGCGGGCGCTTGGTCTGGCGTGCCTTTGCCGCCAATCATGTAGGTCGCAACGGTCCATGGAGCACCTGCGAAGCCGATCAAAGTCGTCTCGTCAGGCAACGCCTTAGATAGTCGATTGACCGTTTCGTAAACGGGAGAGAGATGGTCGTGGATATCATCCGCAGGTTTCAAAGCGTCCAGCTCTGCCTGCGTGGTGATTGTCGACAAACGCGGGCCTTCGCCCGTTTCAAACCGCAGATCTGCCCCTAAGGCCTGAGGCACCAAAAGGATGTCCGCAAATAGAATAGAGGCGTCAAAGCCGTAGCGTCGAATAGGTTGCAAGGTCACTTCGGTCGCGAGCTCTGAATTATAGCAAAGAGACAGGAAATCACCAGCTTGCGCGCGTGTGGCACGATATTCAGGAAGATACCGACCCGCTTGGCGCATCATCCAGATTGGCGGCGTGGGCAATGTTTCACCGCTGAGAGCGCGCAGGATGGTTTTCTGGGATGTCATAGTGATCTTCCTTGGTTTTTGATGTGCAAAGGCGCGAGCGCCTCAAGTATTATGGTGGCGACGCGTTCTGCATCTTCTTCATGCGCTAAATGACCGAGATTTGGCAACAACTCAAACCGCGCATTTGGCATTTTCGCCGCGGCATTCCGGGATGTTTTAGGGGGAACGGTAGTATCCTTCTTTCCGGCGATCAAAAGCGTCTCAGCACCGTTCTGCGGCAGGCCTGCAATCAGGTTATTGAGCGACCATTGCGCCATCATTTGCAGCGTTGCATTCACATGCGAGCGCGAGGCGACAAGACGCTTGTAAAAGGCGATATCGTCCTTTGGCAGGTTTGATCCTGTGCTTTTCAAAATATGTTCGACCCCTTGTCCGCGCGAGGAGGTGGCGCTGAAAAAATCAGCGGCAAGGGGCAGGGCTGCGATAGCTTTCGCAAGCAAAGGGAACACCACACCTGCAACACCTGCGAAGGGTTCAAGTGCTGCGTTTATCCCGATGATCTTAGGCTGGTCCGGTGCCATAAGTTCCGCCATGCGCAAAGCAATGGCCGCTCCTGCGGAATGACCGATGATAGCATAAGGATTGAACTGCTCTGTGCGACATAGGGTAAGAATATCCTCTGCCATCGCATCCAATCCGCAGCGTTGTTGCGCGCCAAGCTTGGTGAAACCCTGCCCAGGAAGATCAATCACTACGACGCGGAAATGAGGTTGCAGTAAGGGGGTCAGATGTTGCCAGCTATGCGTCGCGCCACCCGCCCCATGCAAAAGCAAAACGAGAGGCCCATCGCCGATGTCCTGCACGTGCCATCGATGGGGCGCGCTAGACACGAAACGCGAATGGGCAGTGTTGGGCCAAGTTGCACTGTCTTTCGCCCAGTCCATCGCGCTTAGCTTGCCAAAGAGGCGGTGACAGCGGCGCTGACCCGTTTTGCATCTGCGCGCGGCAATGCGATGTAGTTGGCGTGCATCATATCTGCCAGTTGCTTAAGGCTGCGTTCGGGGCGAATGGTTGTATCAATCACCAACGCATCAACCCCAGCGCTTAGAATATTGCGCGCCATCGTTTGCGCATCATCACCTGCTTGTGTGCGGTTGGCTTGACCGTCCAGTGCAATATTCGCGCGCCCGTCTGTCAGCAGAACGATGGTTGCGCTCATACCTTTGTGTGACGCGGTTTCTGCGAGAGATAAAGCCGCTGTAAGACCGGAGGCAAGCGGTGTTCCGCCGCCACCAGGCAACGCCGCAAGACGACGTTTGGTTTGTACCAGCGAGCGCGTGGGCGGCAGAAGAACCTCTGCATCAAGGCCACGAAAAGAGATCAGTGCCACATGATCACGACGTGCATAAGCTTCGCTAAGGAGCATTTCCACGGCACCTTTGGCTTCAGCCAAACGTGCCATTGCGGCAGAACCAGAGGCATCGACTGTGAAAATCAGCAAACGATCGGAAAGCGTTTGATAGCGTTTGCGGCGCAGGTCACCGGGGTGAATGATGGGGCCCGTGCGCTGGGGTTGAGCTTCTCTACGGATAGTTTGATAGGGAATAGCGGCACGCAGTGTGGCGATCAAATCGACGCGCGCGGTATTGGCTTTTGACCCTGCGCGTGCGGGCAGGGGGCGGCCGCGCCGATTGCCGTTTTGCTTGGCACCAGCCCCGTTGCCAGTGGTGCGTTTGCGTTTGGTATCGCTCGCGAGCTTCTCCAGCACGTCGGCCGGCAACGCGGCTTTCACAGCGTTTAGCAAGAGATCTTCGGGGATGGAAAGCGTATCATCCTCATTTTGCCGCGTTTCGTTTTGCGGTTCTTGCGGTTGCTCTGGCTGCTCGTCTTGAGTTTCAGGCAGGCGGGTGGCGCGGTGGGAAAAGACGAGATCAACGGCGATGCTTAGATCCTCTGGCGTGATCACCTTGCGCTGATGCAGTGCCGCATGAGCTTGCGCGGCGCGCATCGCGTAGGTCGGTGCGCGTAGGCTGGGGATGCCGAAGCTAACCGCGAGCGTTACCAGCTGCTCAGGAACTTCATTAGGGATATCGACTTGCCGCACGTCCTTGGTGAGTTGCGCGAGATTGTCAGGGAGTGTCACAGGCTCAAAGTCCGCAAGCGCCAAACCATCAAGTGAAATCCAGAACGCCGCGCGATCACTTAGGGAATTGGGGAGCGTTTCATCCTCAACACCTTCATCAAGGGCGAGAAACGCATGTCCGTTACCCGCGTCGAGCGTCTGGCTAAGACGGGCAGTGAGATATGGATTAGCGCGCTCTGCCATTGGAAGGATGAAGAGGGACGGATCGCGATTCAGCAGGCCCTTTTGCATGATGAGCGTGCTGGCTTTGAGAGTGGACGAGAGATCAATTTCGCCATCAAGGACCTGCGCAGTCATGCTCGGATGCAATTTGACGTGCGGCATTGGTATTCGCTGGCTCGTACGCAGGAAAGCATCGCGCACAGGAGAGACACGTGCACGCACGATCAGGCCAGCGAAAGAATTCGGATCAATTGCCAGCAAAGTCAGAGCGAGAGTAGCGCGGTGCCAAGGCGTCATTCAGACACCCAACGTGTCTTGCACGATGCGCTCAACCCGCGTGCCAGTCCCTGCATCATCGAGAGGATCACGGCGTAGGCGGTGGCGCAGGGCGAGCGCAGCTGTGGCGCGAATGTGGGAGGTGGCAAGATGCGTATCATCGCGAAACGCCGCGTAAGCGCGCGCAGCTTTGAGCAAGGTCAATTCACCACGCAAACCATCGGCTCCAAGGTTGAGACAGAGCTCGGCCACATCACGCAGCGCGCTATCGGGTGTTTCAAGGTCCTTCAAAGCCATGCGTGCAGAGACAATGCGATCACGCAGCGCGGCATCTTCCGCCTGCCAGCGCAACATGAAGGCCGCATGATCATTCTCATAGGCATCGCGGCGTTTGATGACTTGAACACGTTCGTCGATATCACTTGGGGATGCGACGTCGACCGAAAGACCAAAGCGATCCAAGAGCTGTGGACGTAGCTCGCCCTCTTCTGGATTGCCGGAGCCAACAAGCACAAAGCGCGCGGCGTGGCGGATCGAGAGGCCTTCACGTTCGACCACATTTTCGCCGGATTGCGCGACATCCAAAAGCAGATCAACGATGTGATCTTCGAGAAGGTTCACTTCATCAATGTAAAGGTACCCGCGGTTCGCTTGGGCGAAAAGCCCCGGTTGAAACGCTTTCTCGCCACGTGTCAGTGCACGCTCGATATCAAGCGCACCGGTGACGCGATCCTCTGATGCACCAAGGGGCAGATCAACGACGGGCGTTGGAATTTCGTGTGTGTCTTTGTGTGTGACATTCGCCCACTCCGGGCAATCGGCAAAGTGTTCGCTGTTGACTGGGCAGGCTTTGATAGAGTTGATATTCGGTAGAAGCCCTGCAAGCCCGCGCACGGCGGTAGATTTGCCCGTGCCGCGATCACCAAACACCAATACTCCCCCAATCGAGGGATCGATGGCCGTGAGAATCATCGCCTGCTTCATGTCGTCTTGGCCGACAATGGCGGAGAAAGGGAATGGATGCTTCATGCTATGTCCACTTTTGCTAAGGGTGATGTGCCGCCCCATGTTCCGATGTCTGAAATAAGGGTGAAACGCGCGTAGAGCTCTTCGTTGAACCAGTCTTCGTTTCTGACGGCTTTGATGGCCTCTGCATGCGGTCCTGTGCGTGCGAAATTCGCCATTTGCGCGGCGTCGCGCCAAATCGAAAACGTCACCTGATGCAGCAATGGAATTTCACCGACACCGATCTTGAAAAGGACGTTTGGATCTTGACCAATCACGCTGGAAATATTCGGCACACGTCGCCAGAAGCGCGCGGCAATGCTTGGCTTGATCGTGGCGCGTGTCAGGGCCACCAGTGGGCCGGTTTTGTTATGTTGTGTTGGAATAAACGGGGTTTTGCCAGACCAAGCGCCACGCGTGGTGTCGGTGGTCATTAACATGCTCCAATGCTCTGACGCATGGGTTTTGTAACGTTGAAACAGGGGGTCATTCTCAATCGCGCGTGTCGCGCTTGCCTCGTCGGGCCATGTCGCGAGAATCGCATAGACGGATGTGTTGGGGATAGGTGTGAACCCCTCGCCAGAGCCGGAGCCGCATAACTTCCAGAAATCGATTGCCTCGACCTTGCGCAAATGACGGCGCGCGAGTCCCATCATCACGAAAGCCCACGCGCGCGCGCGCCATGAGCCAAAGCGAAAGAGACTGAAACTGACAACCTGCGACATCGTCATGTGTTCCCAAAGATTCCCTAATGTGTAAACTTAGAGTGACACATATCCCTTGCTTTGTGAAGCACTCTCACACTAGAATTGTAAACTAGACTAGACAGTTGTTGCCGGGATTGATCATGAAACAGCTTTCAGAAAATGGATTGGACAACCGCGCGATTGTGATTGGTGCGGGCCTGGGTGGTTTGTCGGCTGCGATGCGTTTGGGCGCGAAGGGCTATGCGGTCACTGTGCTCGATCGCTTGGATCGCACGGGCGGGCGTGGATCGTCTATTGAGCAAGACGGCCATCGATTTGATCTTGGTCCAACGATTGTTACTGTCCCTGATGTGTTTGAACGTCTTTGGGCTGACTGTGGTCGTGATTTTCATGCGGATGTGGACCTGCGCCCGTTAGAGCCGTTCTATGAGGTGCGTTGGCCGGATGGCACGAAGTTCCACGCAAGCTCTGACGACGACAAGATGTTGGCAGAGGTCACCAAGCTAAGTCCGAACGATGTAAAGGGGTTTAAGAAGTTCTTGAAGGATGCCCATGCGCGGTATGTTATTGGATTTGAGGGCATGGTTGCCAAGCCGATGCACCGTGCTTGGGAAACGATCAAAGTTTTACCGACGTTTGCAAGGCTGCGCGCGGATCGCTCTATTTACGGATTAGCGGCGTCGCGTGTGAAGGACGAACGCTTGCGCATGGCGCTCTCATTTCATCCGCTGTTCATTGGGGGTGATCCAACGCATGTGACCTCGATCTACGCTTTGGTTGCGCATCTCGAAAAAACCTATGGCGTGCATTATGCGATGGGTGGAGTGCAGGCGATTGCGGATGCGATGGCGGACGTGGTGCGCGCGCAGGGTGGCGTAGTCAAACAGAACGTCACTGTTGACGAAATCCTGGTTGACCAAGGCGCTGCAAAGGCTGTGCGCCTTAAGGATGGCAGCGAGCTGGACGCGCCTTTGATTGTCAGTAACGCAGACGCGGGGCACACTTATTCGCATTTGCTGCGTAACCATAAAAAACGTCGCTGGACCCCCAAAAAGATAGCGGGAAAGCGGTGGTCTATGGGGCTTTATGTTTGGTATTTTGGCACCAAAGGCACGGCGGACAAGTGGGCCGATGTGGGGCATCATACGATCGCCAATGGACCGCGCTTTAAGGGCCTGCTGAAAGATATCTTCATGCGCGGTAAACTCGCAGATGACATGAGCCTTTATATTCACCGCCCATGTGTGACTGACAAAAGTGCCGCTCCTGAGGGGGATGATACGTTTTATGTGCTCTCCCCTGTGCCACATCTCAATTGGGACAACCCTGTGGATTGGACGCGCGAAGAACCGATCTATCGCGCGAAAGTTGCTGCTGAGGTGGAAAAGCTGATCCCTGGCTTTCAGGATCACATCACAACCGAAACGGTCTTTACGCCCGAGACTTTTCGCGAGCGGTATCTTAGTCCGCATGGCTCTGGTTTTTCGCTTGAGCCGCGTATCCTTCAAAGCGCCTATTTTCGCCCTCACAATGTGAGCGAAGAGGCGAAAGGACTCTTTCTTGTAGGTGCGGGTACGCATCCCGGGGCGGGTCTTCCAGGGGTTGTTTCAAGCGCAGAAGTGTTGAGCAAAATGGTGCCTGATATGCATTCAGTTGAGACAGAGACAAGGTTGGCCGCAGAATGAGCGCGCCGGTGATCCACCCTGATGATCTTGAGCATTGCCGCGAAGTGATCCGCACAGGGTCTTTGTCGTTTCATGCGGCCTCCAAACTTCTGCCAGGCTCTGTGCGCGACCCTGCTTTGGCGCTTTATGCGTTTTGTCGCCTCGCGGATGATGAAGTGGACGAGGGTAGCAACAAGGGTGCAGCAGTGCTTGATTTGCAAGCTCGGCTTGATCTTGTTTACGCAGGCACGCCACGCAATGCACCGGAGGATCGTGCGTTTGCGGCCGTGTGTGAAAGGTTCGATATGCCGCGCGCTTTGCCGGAAGCCTTGCTTGAGGGTCTGGCGTGGGATGCTGTGGAGCGGCGGTATGAAACGCTGTCTGATGTGCGTGGATATTCTGCGCGCGTGGCTTCTGCGGTTGGCGCGATGATGTGTGTGCTGATGCGCGTGCGCGATGCGGATGCTTTGGCGCGGGCCTGTGATTTGGGTGTCGCGATGCAATTGACAAACATTGCGCGCGATGTTGGCGAAGATGCGCGCGCTGGGCGGATTTATCTGCCGCTTGAATGGATTGAAGGTTCGGGTATGACGCCTGATGCGTTCATGAGCGATCCGCAAGCCTCCCTTGCCGTGCGCAAAATGGTGAAGCGTTTGCTGGCCGAGGCACGTCGTCTATATATACGCTCTGAAACGGGGATAAGCTCGTTGCCGCTCAACGCGCGTACAGGCATTTTCGCAGCACGCTTTATATATGCAGCAATTGGCACGCAACTGACGCGACTTAAGCACGATTCCATCAACCACCGTGCGCGCACGAATACGGTGCATAAGCTGGGTTTGATTGGTATCTCAGGCCTGCGCTCCGCCGCGAGCGTGGTTTTGCCGAAGTCGCCTGTTCTGTTTGCACCTGCTTTGGACGAAGTGCGCTTTTTGGTGGACGCCGTCGCTACGAATAAGCCACGTGCGCAGGACTGGGGCACGGGGCGCACGGGGGCGCTTTTGTCAGTACTATCTGAGTTGAAAGCGCGCGAGGTTAACGCCAAAGCGACAATCGGGGTAGCGGCGGAGTAAACGCGGCTCTATGGTGACGCCATGGAATATTTACTCTTCGCACTCTTTCTAGGTACATGTTTTGGTGCAGGCGCGGCAGGCGGTTTGTTCCCACCCGGCGCATGGTATCAGACCTTGGAAAAGCCATCATGGACACCACCGAATTGGGTATTCCCGGTGATGTGGACGACGATCTATCTACTGATTTCTTTCGCCGCTGCGCGCGTCGCAGTGATAGAGGGCAGCCATTTTGCAATGGCTTTTTGGGCAGCGCAAATCGCGTTTAATACGCTCTGGACGCCGATGTTCTTTGGCTTGCGCCGTTTGAAGGGCGCGCTTGGCGTTATGGCGCTCTTATGGCTCTCAGTGCTGGGATGTTTCATCACACACATGTCGCTAGACCTATGGGCTGGCCTTGCGATGCTTCCGTATTTGTTCTGGGTCAGTGTCGCTGCGATGTTGAATTACTCCGTTGCAAACCTGAACCCAGAGGTCGAAGCGCTGGATCTATCCAAGCTCTAAAACGTCCAGTTCTTGCGGCGCGGCACGCGCACAGCGAGCATGGGCTTGATCAGGTTTGAGCCGTAGCGATTGAGATTAAGCGCTTCGTGCACGCCCTCAACACGTTCGCCATCGATTGTCGTCTGCACGACAGAGCGAGAATAAAACGGCGCATCAAGCATGGCTTTGACTTGCTTGGGCGTTGTGCCCACATCCGCGCGCGTGTCGCGTCTCAATGCCCAAAGCGTGCGTTTGATCGGTGTCTTCGGTGGGCCAGAAACTGCAAGCGCGTTGCCGTCTTCGTCAAAGTTGATCGCCGCATCAAGCACAGACCCATCGCATCGGTTCGCATCATAAAAACAGGTGGAACCCGTTGCTGTTGGATAGCGCGCCCAGTTCCATGTGGTGAAATCATTCTCCAAACGGCGCGTGCCGAAATTGCTGTCGAAATAACCGTGCCCTTCGAATTGCCAACCCTTTGCTTCCAGATCGACGCTGATGCGTGCGGTTGGCGCAAAAGGGCGCCAGACATGTGCGCCATCTAGGGTGAGGGGCATTTCAACGCTGGTTACCGCGGAAGGGAGCAGGCGGATTTGCCCGCGCATGCGTGAGATGAGAGGGAGGGAAGACACCTCGTTAATGTCGATGATCAACGCGCCATTGTCCCAGCGCATGGAGGAAGGACCGACTTGCAAGCAATCCTCGCTTTGGCGCAAAGCAGAACTGCCGCGATCTGTCATCGCGAAACGCCCGCCCCTGCCGTAAGTCGCCACATTAATACAGCAATGATTGCTTGGCTCACCGCGCCCTGACCACGCGTACCACGGTGAAAAGACAGAGCCGATGAAGCCGATAACAGAAACCGCGCGCGTGCCATCATCGCTTACACCGTCTACATACCACCATGCATATCCACCCGCAGGCACGTCTATGTTGAAGTTAGGTCGCTCAAGATCGCCGCGGCCGCATGCGCGCCGGAGAGGGTTGCCATCGGCACCCCCGCCCCCGGATGCGTGCCGCCTCCTGCCAGATAAAGCCCCTTCACCTTGCTGCGCGCGCTCGGACGTTTGAACGCGGCCATCATCCCATGTGGGGACCGTCCGTAAAGGGATCCGTGGCTTGCTGGAAAAAGCTGAGCGAAGTGTTTGGTCATCGTCAGAGTGTCGGGCGCAGGTTGGGGAGAGAAATTGAGACCAAATTGGTCGAGCTGTTGAAGGATCAAGGTCTGACATTGCTCTGTTTCTTTCTTACTTGGGGCGGCATTTATATCATTTGGCGGGCTGTTGAGGATAATTTCGAAGCGTTCAGGACCATCAGGCGTCGCACCGCCAAACCGATCTTGTGCGCAAATGTAGAGCGTCGGATCGTGCTGTTGCCGGCCTCTGGCGAGCGGGGCGTATTCCGTTTGAGGATCTCTCGCGAAAAAGACGTTGTGCGCGGCAAGGTCCACGCCCTTGGGAATGGCTGCAAACGACATGACATTGGCCGATAGACTGCGAGGGGTGGTCATGCCTTTATCGACGGCTTTCTCAAACGTTGGACCAAGCAGGCCAGTTTGCAGTGCATTTGGATCGCCGTTGAACAGCACGGCATCCACAGCGTAGCGCGTGTCTTCGGTTTGCACAGCGCAAGCGCTGCCATCTTGTGTTTTGATGCGCGTGACATGAGCGTTAAACACAAATTCCGCGCCAAACCCGCGCGCGGCCTTTACGATGCTTTGTGCAAGTTGATGCATACCCCCTTTGACGTACCAGACTCCTTTATTTTCAGCTTGCCAAATTAAACTCAAAAGCGAGGGTGACTGCGTGGGCAGGCCCCCGACATAGGTCGCATAGCGTGCAAAAAGCTGGGCGAGACGGGGATCGGTGAAATGCCTGTTCAAGTTTTGCGTAAGCGTGCTGAGCGGTCTCATCGCGCGCAGAAGCTTGGGGGATTTTGCAACGGTGAGTGCAAGCTCAGCGAGGGAGGGCTGCGCTGAGCGAATCATTGGACCATCGAATGCATCAAAGAGATGGTCTGTTTGTTGGCAGAAAGCTGTGAACTCTTCGGCACCGCTGGATCCGAACGCACGCGCCACATTCTCGCGGCTATGCGCTGCGTCGCGCATAAGGTCTAACACTTTGCCATCGCGCCAGAAATGGCGGGCGAGAATATCCTCAGCTTGTAGCGTCACGTGATCCTCAAGGCGCAAACCTGCATCGGCAAAGAGGTCCTCAAAAACAGATTTCATCGTTAAAACAGTGGGGCCCGCGTCCACGTCACCAGCGATCGTCGGCAGCTTGCGCATCTTGCCACCAGGACCCGCGTGACGCTCTAAAACAGTAACCCGGCACCCGGCGTATGAAAGGCGCAACGCAGCCGCAAGGCCAGCGATACCAGCGCCAATGATCGCAATATGAGGGGCAGCTGTGGTCATTAAACAGGTTCCCTTCGCAGGCTTTGGATTGACAGGCTGCTCGAATGTGTCCAGTTTAGTTTACATATTAGTAGTCTTCAAGAAAATACAACTTGAGCTGTCGAACCGCTAAAGGAGTGCCGGATGGATTTTGCAAAGCGCATCGAAAGCGCCATGTCGCGTGCAATCAAGGCCGGTCAAGCGGTGCCATCCCCTGACAAACTCGCGCGCGCGTTGCACTATTCTGTCAGTCCTGGTGGAGCACGCATTCGTCCGAACATTTTGCTCAGCGTCGCTGCGGCCTGTGGTGATGATGCCCCCAAAATTGCCGATGCGGCGGCAGTCGCGCTTGAGTTGATTCACTGCGCATCCCTCGTCCATGATGATTTGCCCTGTTTTGATGACGCAGATACGCGGCGCGGCAAGCCAACGACACATATCGAATTCAGCGAGCCGCTCGCGGTGCTCACAGGTGACAGCCTTATCGTCATGGCCTTCTCTGTTCTCACCGAAGTTGCCGGCCTTGATCCCATGCGTGTGATTGGCTTGATGAAGGTTCTCGCAGATCGCACAGGCATGCCCAACGGCATTTGCGCAGGGCAGGGGTGGGAAAGCGAAAGCACGGTTGATCTTGCCGCCTATCATCGTTCCAAAACCGGTGCATTGTTCATTGCAGCGACACAAATGGGCGCGATTGCAGCGGGCCAAGAGGGCGAGCAATGGGAAGAACTGGGCGCGCGCATTGGTGAAGCCTTCCAAGTGGCCGATGACCTGCGTGATGCGCTCTATGACGAAGAAACTTTGGGAAAGCCTGTGGGTCAGGATGATCTGCATGGGCGCCCAAATGCGGTAACTGAATTTGGCGTATACGGCGCTATTGATCGGATGAAAGACATCCTAAGCGGTGCAATTGCCTCGATTCCAAAATGTCCTGGTGAAGCAGGTTTGGCTAAGCTGGTGAACATGCAAGCAGAAGTGCTTACGCCTTTGAAATGGCGTGCTAGTCAGGCCAACAAAATTCCAGGTGAATAAATGACCGATGCGCGCATGGATATACCAAGCGCACTAGCGAAAAAGCCTAAGGGTGGTTTTTTCGCGAGACTGATTTCATCGCGTAAATTTCAGACATGGGCCGCTGGGTTTCCTTTGACACGCGGCATTGTGCGGCGCGAAGGCGAAGCGCTGTTTGATTTGCTCGCAGGGTTTTGCCAGTCGCAAGTTTTAATGGCTTTGGTGCAGTTTGATATCCCCAAACGCTTGCTGGATGAGCCGATGACGGTGATGCAACTGGCCCATGTTTGCCGTGTGCCGGAAGAGCGAATGCTGATCCTTTTGCGTGCAAGCGTCGCGATTCAGCTGATCAAGCAAAAGCGCGGTGGTCTATACGTTTTGACGCAAAGGGGTGCAGCACTTGTGGGTGTTCCAGGCCTAAGCGCGATGATCAAGCATCATGATATCCTTTACCGCGATCTCTCTGATCCAGTCTCGTTCTTTCGTGGCGAAACAGAGACGGAGCTGGCGTCTTTTTGGCCTTACGTCTTTGGCGGTGGGATGGAACCGGATGTAGCCGCGACTTATTCCGACCTTATGGCGCAAAGCCAAGAGTTGGTGGCACAAGATACCCTGCGCGCGATCGATTTCTCCGGCATCAAAACACTGCGCGATGTGGGCGGTGGCTCTGGCGCGTTTCTTGAGGTGGTGGGCAATGCTTATCCAGATCTAGAACTGGTTGTCTTCGATCTGCCGGAGGTCGCGCCAAGCTCTACTGCGCGGTTTGAAACTGCAGGTATGAGCGGGCGCGCGCGATTCGAATGCGCGTCGTTCAAGACCGATCCGATCTCTACTGGAGCTGATGCGATTAGCCTGATCCGTGTGCTTTATGATCATAGCGACAGCACGGTGCGCCAACTTTTGGCGAAATGCTATGAGGCGCTGCCAAGCGGTGGCCAGTTGATAATTTCCGAACCTATGTCTGGTGGCCAAAAACCTGAACGCGCGGGCGATGTCTATTTCGCGCTTTATACATTGGCGATGCAAACCGGCAAAGCGCGTTCTGCCGCTGAGATAAAAACGCTTTGTGAGGAAGCTGGCTTTGAAAATATCACGATGCCCAAGTCAATGCGCCCCTTCGTGACCACTTGTTTATATGCGCGTAAATAATAACCGTTAGGATAAGTGTCAGTTTTTGTTGACACTTAAGATTGTCAGTTTTACCTTACACATGAGAAGTAATGTCGCACCTGAGTCTTTTGAACGTGGTACCGGCAAGATCACCGAGGGGGTCAACATGGAAACAACTGCTGTTTTGCTGAAAGGCCCGAAGGATCTGGCCTTAGACGTTTTGCAGATCACGCCGCCCAGCGATGGTGATTTGGTAATCGAAGTGAATCACTCTGGCATTTCCACGGGCACCGAAAAACTGTTTTGGTCCGGTGCTATGCCCCCCTTCCCGGGAATGGGTTTCCCACTTGTGCCCGGCTATGAAACCATGGGCGAAGTCATCGAAGCGCCCATGGGTAGCATCTATAAGGCGGGTGACACTGTCTTTGTCCCCGGTGCGAATTGTTATGAGGGCGCGTTTGGCCTGTTCGGTGGCGCGTCGCGCACTTTGGTCAGCAACGAGGATCGCGTCACGAAAGTTGATGCAGGTTTTGGCGCTGAGGGTGCTTTGCTTGCTTTGGCTGCGACTGCACGTCACGCGATGGCGGGGCCGGGCAAAGCGGTTCCTGATTTGATTGTTGGTCATGGCGTTCTTGGTCGTTTACTTGCACGTCTCACACTTTCCGCTGGTGCGCCTGCGCCCACGGTTTGGGAAATTGACCCGGCTCGCCGTACAGGCACTGCTGGATATGATGTGATCGCTCCAGAGGATGATCCGCGTCGCAACTATGAATCTATCTACGATGCGTCTGGGTCCACTGCTGTGCTTGGTGACCTTATCGGACGGATCGCACGCGGCGGAGAGATCGTTCTCGCCGGATTTTACACAGATACCATCAGCTTCGCCTTCCCGCCTGCTTTCATGAAGGAAGCACGTTTTCGCGTCGCGGCTGAATGGAACAGGGATGATTTGATTGCCACACGCGCGCTGGTCGAAAGCGGCGCGCTGAGCCTTGGCGGTCTTATCACGCACAGCGCGCATTCAGCCGATGCGCCAGCTGCATATGAGCAGGCGTTCAGCGATCCTGAATGCCTCAAAATGATGCTGAATTGGAGGGACGCGACGTGAAAGACGAAGTGCCAAATCTCAAAGACTTTGACCAACGCCTGCGTGATGAAGCCGCTGTCGAGCCGTCTTTGGAAGTGCCGCAAGGTGAACCGACGAGCAAAACCCAGATCATTGCGATCTATGGAAAAGGCGGCATTGGCAAATCCTTCACGCTCGCGAACCTCAGCCACATGATGGCTGAGCAGGGCAAGCGGGTTTTGCTGATTGGCTGTGATCCGAAGTCTGATACGACATCCCTATTGTTCGGCGGCAAAGCTTGCCCCACGATCATTGAAACGTCTGGTGCTAAAAAGGTTGCTGGTGAAGAGGTAAAGATCGGTGATGTTTGCTTCAAGCGTGGCGGTGTCTTCGCGATGGAACTTGGCGGACCAGAGGTCGGTCGTGGCTGCGGTGGTCGCGGAATTATTCATGGTTTCGAGCTTCTCGAAAAGCTGGGTTTCCACGATTGGGATTTCGACTACGTCCTACTCGATTTTTTAGGCGACGTGGTTTGCGGCGGTTTTGGCCTGCCTATCGCACGCGATATGGCGCAGAAAGTTATCCTTGTTGCGTCCAACGATTTGCAATCGCTTTATGTGGCGAACAACGTGTGCTCCGCCGTGGAATATTTCCGCAAGCTTGGTGGCAATGTTGGTGTCGCGGGTCTTGTGATCAACAAAGATGACGGCTCTGGTGAGGCGCAAGCCTTTGCTGAAGCGGTCGATATTCCCGTTCTCGCGGCAATTCCGCAGGATGACGATCTGCGCAAGAAATCTGCAAACTACCAGATTGTTGGCACAAAAGAGTCTCAGTGGGGTGGGCTGTTTGCCCAGCTTGGCGAAGCCGTTGGCATCGCGCCACCTGTGCGCCCGACGCCACTTGATCAAGACGGTCTTTTGGGTCTGTTCGACGCTAAAGATACAGGTGGTGATTACCAGCTAGTGCCTGCCACGGATGAAGACATGCGTGGCAAGTTTTCCAAGCCTAAGGTCAGTCTTGAAGTGGTGTATGACGATGCTTAATCGCATAGATCCCATAAACCTCCGCTTAGGAGGATCGTCATGAGCGAAGGTTTGGGCCGTGACGGCTATGAAGTTGCATATGATGAGAACGGCGAGGTACAAATCGTGCCCGCTGATAAAGACGTGAAAGCACCCGCTGATTTGGGCATTATCGACGTCAGTTCTCCAATGACGTTCGAAGTTCCAAAAGACGCTCCTGCAGAAGTCAAAGAGATCGCTCTTGAGGGTGGGTGTTCTGCTGGCACGGCTCAGATGGAAGCGGCGGCGCGGGCTGCTGGCAAGTCTGACATTTTGGATCAATACGCGGCGGATTACCCGCAAGGACCACATGACAAGCCGCAGAGCATGTGCCCCGCATTCGGCTCTTTGCGCGTTGGATTAAGGATGAAACGCACTGCGACGATCCTCAGTGGATCTGCCTGCTGCGTTTATGGCCTCTCGTTTGTGTCGCATTTCTATGGCGCGCGACGTTCTGTCGGCTACGTTCCGTTCAATTCGGAAACCTTGGTCACGGGCAAACTGTTCGAGGACATTCGCGAAGCGGTGCATGACATTGCGGACCCCGAAAAGCTTGACTCAGTTGTTGTGACGAACCTTTGTGTTCCGACGGCCTCTGGTGTTCCGCTCCGTCTTCTCCCGAAGGAGATTAACGGCGTGCGCATCGTTGGCATTGACGTGCCTGGTTTCGGCATTCCTACTCACGCGGAGGCAAAAGACGTTCTTGCAGGGGCGATGCTGAATTACGCGCGTGAAGAGATCGAGGCAGGCCCTGTGCCGATGCCTGCGAGCGGTAAGTCGGATCGACCGACCGTGTCGCTGCTTGGTGAAATGTTCCCAGCCGATCCGATGGTGATTGGTCAAATGCTCGCACCTCTTGGCCTTGCCGCCGGTCCTGTGGTTCCGTGCCGTGAATGGCGTGAGCTTTATGCGGCGCTTGATTGCGGTGCTGTTGCTGCGATCCATCCGTTCTACACAGCGTCCGTGCGCGAATTCCAAGCAGCGGGGCGTCCTGTGATTGGTTCTGCGCCTGTTGGTTTAGATGGCACGCGTAACTGGCTTGCGAACATTGGTGAGGCGTTCAATCTGCCCGCAGATCAAATTGCCGCGGCCCAAAATCAGTTCCTACCAATGATCAAAGAAGCGCTTGCTGCGACACCGATCAAAGGCACGATCACGCTGTCCGGCTATGAAGGCAGCGAACTTTTGGTTGCGCGCTTACTGATCGAAAGTGGTGCTGAAGTTCCTTATGTGGGCACCGCTTGCCCCAAGACACCTTGGTCCGCAGATGATGCGGCTTGGTTAGAGGCGAAAGGCGTTCAAGTAAAATACCGTGCTTCGCTTGAGGATGATTGTGCTGCGATGGAAGCGATTAAACCTGACCTCGCCATCGGGACAACGCCTGTTGTTCAGAAGGGTAAAGAGCTGGGAATTCCGTCGCTTTATTTCACCAACCTTATCTCTGCGCGTCCGCTGATGGGCGCTGCTGGGGCAGGCTCGCTTGCGCAAGTCGTGAACGCTGCGATTGGTAACAAAGATCGCATGGCTAATATGCGCGAATTCTTTGAAGGCGTCGGCAATGCTGACACTGCAGGCGTGTGGGAGAAATCCCCGAACTTGCACCCGAATTTCCGTACCACGAACCTTAAGAAACTAGAACGCGCCGCGAAAGCCGCCAAAGCAGCGGAGATGATCTAATGTTAGTTCAAGATCACGACCGCGCGGGCGGATACTGGGGCGCTGTTTACGCATTTTGCGCTGTCAAAGGCTTGCAATGTGTCATTGACGGACCCGTTGGATGTGAAAACCTCCCGGTCACATCCGTGCTTCACTACACCGATGCTTTGCCACCGCATGAGCTCCCGATTGTGGTGACGGGCCTCGCCGAAGAAGAGATGGGTGCTGGCACGGAAGAGTCGATGAAGCGCGCTTGGGGCGTGCTTGATCCCGCGCTTCCTGCGGTCGTTGTCACAGGCTCTATCGCTGAGATGATTGGTGGTGGCGTGACGCCGCAAGGCACGAACATCCAACGCTTTCTACCGCGCACGATTGATGAAGATCAATGGGAAGCCGCAGATCGCGCGATGACTTGGATCTTTACGGAATTTGGCATGACCAAAGGCCGTATGCCACCTGAAAAGAAACGGACCGAGGACGCGAAGCCTCGCGTGAATATCCTTGGGCCAATGTATGGCACGTTTAACATGCCCTCTGATCTGGCCGAAATCCGCCGTCTCGTTGAAGGCATTGGCGCTGAGATCAACATGGTCATGCCGCTCGGTGCGCATGTCGCTGAAATGCGTGGCTTGGTAAATGCGGATGTGAACATCTGCATGTATCGCGAGTTTGGACGTGGACTTTGCGAGGTGCTTGGCAAGCCGTACTTGCAAGCGCCCGTTGGCATCGATTCAACTACGAAATTCTTGCGCACATTGGGTGAGCACCTAGGTCTCGATCCTGAGCCGTTCATTGAACAGGAAAAGCACTCCACCATCAAACCCGTTTGGGATTTGTGGCGCTCTGTAACTCAGGATTTCTTTGCGACTGCGTCCTTCGCAATTGTTGCCAATGAAACCTACACGCGTGGAGTTCGTAAGTTTCTTGAGGATGATTTGGGTCTACCTTGCGCTTTTGCTGTTGCACGCCTTCGCGGCAAAAAGACGAACAATGACGAAGTGCGCGCAATGATGCACCAAAAACGTCCGCTTATTGTGATGGGGTCCATCAATGAAAAAATGTACCTTGCGGAGATGAAATCAGGCTTCGGGCCTGCGCCTTCGTTCATTCCTGCGTCCTTTCCTGGTGCCGCCATCCGGCGCGCGACGGGCACGCCTTTCATGGGCTACGCGGGGGCGACGTATCTGGTTCAAGAGGTCTGCAACAGCCTCTTTGATGCCCTCTTCCATATTCTGCCATTGGGCACGGAAATGGACGAAACGCCTGCAACACCGACACAACTGCGTCGCGATTTCCCTTGGGATGCGGATGCACAAAAACGACTGGATGAGATCGTGGCGAACCACCCCATCCTGACACGAATTTCTGCTGCAAAAACGCTACGGGACGCTGCTGAAAAGCGCGCGCTCGAAAGTGGGGCGGAACGGGTTTTCCTTGAAATTGTGGAAGACCTCCAACCAGCTTCGGGAGGAGCCTAATATGTCTGATCTTACAAATAACGCTTCATGGAACGCGCACGAGAGCAAATCTGCGTCCGCGTCGAGCAATGAATACAAGGTCTACTTTGGCCTGATTCTGCTAGCCGCTTTGCCAATTTGCACACTGCTTTGGGCTTACGCGTTGGTGCGCAATTTGGCGCTGCCCGAGCAAGGGCCGATCCGCAAAGCGTGGAGCGAAGCGCAATCGATCACACCTCGGATTTTCTGGGGTTAACAGTTTCGCCGCCTCGTAAGGGGCAGCGGATATCGGGCAGAAGACGAGCTTCTGTTCACCCAGTCGCGGGGGCAGCGCGGCGTCAGTACATATTTTCAGGAGAAAAACATGGCTGATAAAAATGACCTGAGTTTCACGGGTCTTTCAGACGAGCAAGCGCAAGAGCTGCACGCAGTCTACATGAGCGGGTTTGCGATCTTTACGGTCGTAGCCGTCGTTGCTCACGTACTGACGTACATCAAATTGCCTTGGTTCGCCTGGGGCTAAGGAGAACATATGTTAGCACAGTTCTACAAAGTCTGGCTGGTCTTCGACCCACGCCGCGTTTTCGTGGCACAGGGTGTGTTTCTTTTCTTGCTGGCGGTGATGATTCACCTCGTTCTGCTCAGCAATGAAGAAACAAACTGGTTCAACCGCGCGTTCGCGGCTGAAGCAAGCGAGTAACTCAGTTTAAGAAAATCGCAGCGGGCGGCTCATTGCGCGCCGCCCGCCGCAACCTCGGAATTTTATTTGTCTTTGCTCGCACCAATCGGACGCCGGCTTAAGAAGGAGAAAGAAGATGGCACAGCTCAGCTTCGAAAGAAAATATCGGGTCCGTGGCGGGACTCTGGTTGGCGGGGATCTGTTCGACTTCTGGGTAGGTCCCTTTTATGTCGGCTTTTTCGGCGTCACGACGTTCTTTTTTGCCGCTTTAGGCACGATCATGATTTTCTATGGTGCCGCGCTTGGCGACACATGGAACCCATGGTTGATTTCCATTAATCCACCTGCGTTAGAAGTAGGTTTGGGCATCGCGCCACTAGAAGAAGGCGGGCTTTGGCAGATCATCACAGTCTGCGCAACATTTGCGTTCCTAAGCTGGATGATGCGCGAAGTTGAAATCGCGCGAAAGCTAGGCATGGGATTGCATGTGCCCTTCGCCTTTAGCATTGCGATACTTGCTTATGTCACGCTGGTTATCATTCGCCCTGTGCTCTTGGGTGCTTGGGGGCATGGCTTCCCATATGGCATCTTTAGCCACCTCGATTGGGTGAACAATGTCGGCTACGCCTATGGCAATTTCCACTATAATCCAGCGCATATGGTCGCGATCACGTTCTTCTTTACCACGTGTTTTGCCCTCGCGCTTCACGGCTCGCTCGTTCTGTCTGCGGTCAACACGGGCAAAGGCAATCCGATTGTTACGCCAGACCATGAAGACACGTATTTCCGCGATCTTGTCGGCTATTCGATTGGACCCTTGGGTATTCACCGTCTTGGTCTGTTTCTTGCGCTTAGCGCGGTTGTCTGGAGCGCCATTTGTATCGTGATTTCCGGCACCATCTGGTTCGACAGCTGGAGCGCGTGGTGGGATTGGTATGCTGAACTGCCTTGGTGGGCTGACCTGTAGGAGGGTATGAACAATGATTGAATATCAAAACATCTTCACACAGGTTCAGGTTCAAGGACCCCCTGAAATGGGCGTGGATCCTGATGGAAGCATTTCCCGCGAGCGTACAAAGGGCACCACCTTTTCCAAGCTCGCTGGTCTTCTTGGCAACGCACAACTTGGGCCGCTTCACTTGGGCGTCTTTGGCGTTGTCTCCATAGCAACGGGTCTGATCTGGTTCGTGATTATCGGGATGAACTTCTGGGCCCAGGCGGAGTATTCGCCAGGCATCTTCATGCGCGACCTGTTCTGGTTTTCGCTTGATCCGCCTGCTGAAGAATACGGGCTTGGCATGGCTCCTTTGAATGAGGGTGGCTGGTTCTTAATCGCCGGTTTCTTCTTCATGATCTCGCTGTGCAGTTGGTGGATCCGCACGTATTTACGCGCTGAAGAGCTGGGCATGGGCAAGCACGTCTCATGGGCGTTTGCATCTGCTTTGTGGCTTGTGTTGGTCTTGGGCCTGTTCCGTCCTATCCTCATGGGCAGCTGGTCCGAAGCAGTGCCCTACGGCGTTTTCTCGCATCTTGATTGGACGAACCTGTTCTCGCTGACCTATGGCAACTTGTTCTACAACCCGTTCCACGCGCTTTCGATCGCCTTCCTCTATGGCTCTGCACTGCTGTTTGCGATGCACGGTGCGACGATCCTTGCGGTATCTCGCTACGGCGGCGAGCGCGAGATCGAACAGATCGTTGATCGTGGCACGGCCTCCGAGCGCGCAGCTTTGTTCTGGCGCTGGACCATGGGTTTTAACGCCACGATGGAAGGTATTCACCGCTGGGCTTGGTGGTTCGCGGTTCTGACAACGCTGACAGGCGGTATTGGAATTCTGCTGACTGGCACGGTTGTCGATAACTGGTTCATCTGGGCGCAAGAGCACGGATATGCGCCGCTCGATTAAGCGGCTGAGAAGAATGAGAGGAGTTTTATCATGAGTGATAATCACGACTATCTGGGAACTGGCAACAAGTCACGCTTGACCGCGGATGCTACGTTCTTGATGCTCAAGGGCGCTGGCTACGCGATGATGTTTTGCTTGGTTATTTGGGTCAGTCTCGTTGCGCTGCAAGGCATCGGTTTGTTGCTACCAGAAGAGTCTCGCGAAACGGAAGATCCAACCCCGTTCTCGCACCTGCTGAGCGATCCAGCGATCAATCAGCTCACGTAATTCGGTTGGGCCAGACTTTGGCCCAACTGTCCAAGTTCCGCATGTTTGGGTCCCTTCAAACATGCGGAAGCGTTAGGATCTCGACGTCCTGACATATCCTGTTGGCTACGGGAGGCAGATGTTGGAACTCGTTTGCAACGTCTGTCCCCGTGCCGACAGTCTAGCCAAAAATGTCGAGCATTACAAATCGTCGAGAAAGGACCCAAGATATGTCGCGTCCAAATACCCCCATTTTAGATCGTATCCATGTTCCTTCAGATATGAAGGGCCTGAGCAATTCCGAGCTGGAGACCCTCGCACATGAGTTGCGAAGTGAAGTCGTCGAGGCGGTTTCTGAGACGGGTGGACACCTCGGCTCCTCGCTTGGTGTGGTCGAATTGACAGTCGCTTTGCACGCTGTTTTTGATACGCCGCGCGACAAGCTAATCTGGGACGTAGGCCATCAATGCTATCCGCATAAAGTGCTGACAGGGCGACGCGAACGCATGAAAACGTTGCGCCAAGAGGGCGGGCTTTCCGGTTTCACCAAACGCGCTGAATCCGAGTTTGATCCTTTTGGCGCTGCGCATTCGTCCACTTCTATTTCTGCCGCTTTAGGCTTCACCATCGCGCGCGATATGGGTCTGCAAACTGGTGACGCGGTGGCGATTATTGGCGATGGATCGATCAGCGCTGGCATGGCCTATGAAGCGCTGAACAATGCAGGCGCAGAAGGTCGGCGCATGTTTGTCATTCTAAATGATAACGAGATGAGCATTGCACCGCCTGTGGGCGCGATGTCTAAGTATCTTTCCGGTCTTTATGCCTCTCCTTTGGGTGAATTGCAGACCATGGCCGAAGGATTTGAAGCCGCGCTACCCGGGCCATTGCGTGATCATGCCAGACGTGCGCGCCGGTTGGTGACTGGTGTCGCTGATGCAGGCGGGACGATGTTTGAAGACCTTGGTTTTCAATATGTTGGCCCTGTAGATGGACACGATATGGACCAGCTTCTGTCTGTCTTGCGCGCTGCACGCACTCGATCAACTGGCCCAGTTTTGATCCATTGCTGCACTGTCAAAGGTAAAGGCTATGCACCGGCTGAGCAATCCGCTGACAAGTATCATGGCGTCGCGAAATTCGACGTATCAACCGGCGTTCAAAGCAAATCCCGCCCTAATGCGCCAAGCTACACAAGCGTGTTTGGCAAAGCGTTGAGCAAGCTCGCTGCAGCGGACCCAAAAATCGTTGGCATTACCGCTGCGATGCCCTCTGGCACGGGCATGGACATCTTTGCTGATCACTTCCCTAAGCGCATGTTTGACGTTGGCATCGCTGAGCAACATGGTGTGACATTTGCCGCAGGTATGGCGGCGGGTGGACTCAAGCCATTCTGCGCGATTTACTCATCTTTCCTCCAACGTGGCTACGATCAAATCGTGCATGATGTGGCTTTGCAAAACCTGCCCGTGCGCTTCGCGATTGACCGCGCTGGACTTGTTGGTGCCGATGGTCCGACCCATGCAGGTGCGTTTGACGTGGGCTATCTCAGCGCTTTGCCAAACATGACGGTGATGGCCGCTTCGGACGAAGCCGAACTCGTTCATATGGTTGCCACTGCCGCCGCGCATGACAGTGGCCCGATTGCGTTCCGCTATCCGCGTGGCTCTGGCACAGGTGTTGAGATGCCTGAGATTGGTGAAGTGCTCGAAATCGGCAAAGGTCGCATCGTGCGTGAAGGCGCTGACGTGGCGATTCTCTCCTTTGGCGCGCATCTCTCTGAGAGCCTGAAGGCCGCTGATTTGATGGAAGCACAGGGCGTGAGCGCCACTGTCGCGGATGCGCGTTTCGCCAAGCCGCTCGATCACGCGCTCATTCGTAAATTGGTGAAAACGCACAAGGCGCTGATCACTGTGGAGCAAGGCTCCCAAGGTGGCTTTGGCGCGATGGTTTTGCACTATCTTGCAGGGGAGGGTTTGCTCGATGGCGACCTCGCCATTCGCACGATGACTTTGCCGGATCGCTTCATCGACCAAGCTGCACCCGATGCGATGTATACGGATGCGGGTTTGACCGCGACGGATATTGCCGCGACGGCTTTGCAGGCGGCCAACGTGTATCCGCAAAAGATGGGTGTTTTGGGTGAGCCGCTTTGAGTTCATCGGGGACTTTGTTGATGAACAACAAAGTGTTCAAGTAAACACGCATAAAAAAGTACGGGCGTACATTCCATCTGCCGATTTCACGCGGGGCAACAAGTGATGACAAAACCATGTCTTCGCTTGATGGCTTGA
>Ga0115564_10000161_pt1 | contig 65594 bp, 57 predicted proteins | sample COGITO_mtgs_1105_7_FD_88680 | JGI IMG/M metagenome (GOLD analysis project Ga0115564, IMG submission 88680) | Pelagic marine microbial communities from North Sea - COGITO_mtgs_110523 | ecosystem: Environmental > Aquatic > Marine > Epipelagic | place: Germany:Helgoland, sampling site Kabeltonne...
ACTTTTTTAGGATTACAATTTATTAATTTCCCTTGTAAAAAATAAACGAACTTAAAAAATTTAGTTTTCATTTTCGCTCATTAATTATCAACAACTAATTAAACATGCTATTAACATTATATTTTTTTAACTTTTCTTTTTTGTAAATTTACTTCTCATTAAAGATACATAAAAATGAATATTTCAATAGGCAACGATCACGCAGGCACAGATTTTAAGTTTAAAATTATAGAATATTTAGAAAATAAAAAAATAAAAATAATAAATCACGGAACTGATTCTGATAGTAGTGTTGATTATCCTGATTTTGTTCATCCGGTAGCAAAAGATATTTTAAATAATAAATCTAAGTACGGAATTCTAATTTGTGGCAGTGCAAATGGAGTAGCTATGACGGCTAATAAATATTCTGAGATAAGAGCTGGAATATGCTGGAATAAAGAAATAGTTTCTTTAATTAGGCTTCATAACAACGCAAATATTCTTTGTATTCCTGCACGTTTTACTAAACTAGAAGATGTATTAGAAATGGTCGATACTTTTTTAACAACTCAATTTGAGGGTGGTAGACATCAAAATAGAATTAATAAGATTGTACCTTGTTAATTAAACTTTTTTTTAGGTCTTTATAATTTCATTTATTATGCTCGAAATCTACGTCAAAAATTACAATGAACTAACTATAGATGAACTTTATGGTTTGTTACAATTAAGAAGCAAAGTTTTTGTTGTTGAACAAGACTGCGTTTATCAAGATATTGATGGCAAAGATCAAATATCTCTCCATGTTATTGGAAAAAATAATAATATAATAGTCGCTTACACTCGTTTGTTTAAAGAAGGTGATTATTTTAAAGAAGCGAGTATAGGTAGAGTTGTGGTTGATACAAATTTTAGACACTTTAAGTACGGCTCTCAAATAATGAAAGCATCTGTTACCGCAATACAAAACCATTTTAATACTAGTGAAATTAAAATATCAGCTCAATTATATCTTAAAGATTTTTATAACAGTTTTGGTTTCAAGCCTATTGGGAATTCATATCTAGAAGATGGAATACCACATATTGCTATGAAAATAGATTAGCCTTTTTTAGAAATATAGGTTATTTTTATTTCAACCCTTCTATCGTATTTAGTCGCTCCCCCAAGAGGGTATTTATTTCTTAATCCTACATACCTCATACGATTCCTTTTCACTCCTTTTTTAATTAGGTAGTTATATATATATTTTGCCCTAGCCATTGATAAGTTTCTTTTCCCTGTTCTTTTATCGATTGCATCTCGAGAATTTTTAGTGCAGCAAACATGTCCTTGTATTGTGAAGTAGATATCCTTTCTTTTTAGTAAATCAGAAGCAACACCCTCTAACACTTCAATAGACTCATTCTCCAAAGAACTGTATCCTGTCTTAAATAGAATGTTATCCAATGTTATTTTATCCCCAACAGAAAGATCACCACTTAAAAAATTAGTGGTTTTATTTTCTTCCTCTTTAACTTCTTCGTTTTTAGGATATTCTATATTAATTTCAACCTTTCTATTTAACCCCCTTATTATATTTAGGTTATCTGAAGAAACAACACGCAACAAAACCTCTCCTTTACCATCTACATTACTTATTAAGTTGTCATCAACTCCAAACCTTGAAAATATTTTTTTAATAGCGTTTGCTCTATTTTGGGACAAGGCCAGGTTGTAATTATCTGTTCCCCTATCATCTGTAAAACCATAAATAGAGATGCGTTCAATTTGTATATCTTTCAAGCTCTGTATAAATAAAACAAGGCGGTTTGTTTCAATATCAGGAACATTGTATTGCCCTGTATCAAAATAAACCACATGCGCATTATTTGTTTGCGCCTGAAGTAGCTGCCCCGTTATAAATAATAAAATAAAAAAAGTTCTCATATTTAAATTAGTGTCTTCTAAAGATATATAAATAATCTATCATTTTAAAATATTTAAATATACTTTAGTGTCATTTAACAGTTGTTTAGCTGCAACAACACCTTCATCTTTAAGTAAATAAAACTCGTACATTCCTTTTCTATAATAGTAACGTTTTACAATTTCTTTTTCCAAAACAGCTACTATTTCATTCTTAAACCAGTCCATTAACTGATACTTTGATTCATTCACAACTCCTTTTAATTCCTCTAATTTCTCATCAACCCCAAGCAACCCTTCATCTTTTATTACATTAGCAAACCCGTCTAAATACTCAAGGCTTTCGTCCTCTAAAAAAACAGGACTACTAACACTTCTTTTTTTGAAATCATCAAAACCTTTTTTAGACAATTTAAACCCCTTTAAATCTTGTAAAGAGTTGTTATGGTAATAGTCATTTGCAAAATCAAAAACTACAGCGCTATTAATAAGCCCTTCAATAAACTTTGAGCTTTCTTTATTTTTCTCAACAACATCTGGAGTCACCCCCCCACCATCAAAAACAGTTCTACCGTTTTGAGTTAGAAAAGCCTTAAAATCCCCCTCTTGGTACTTTCTCGCTAAGCCGTCTTTACCTCTATTTTTGTAGTCTAAAGCCTGAATACAGCGCCCTGATGGCGTATAGTATCTAGAGATTGTCACTTTAAGTTGCCCCCCATACGGAATTGGTTTTGGCCTTTGAACCAACCCTTTTCCAAAACTTCTTTTCCCAACCACCACCGCACGGTCCAGGTCCTGTAACGCACCCGCTACAATTTCACTTGCTGATGCACTTTTTTCGTTTATTAAAATAACCAAGGGCATCTCTAAACTTAAAGGTTGTTTTGTTGTTATAAATTCTTGATTATATGCGGTTATACTTGATTTTGTGGAAACCACCAACTGTCCTTTTGGAACAAAAAGGTTTACTATTTTAACAGCTTCTTGAAGTAGTCCACCGGGATTATTTCGCAAATCAAGAATCAGCCCCTTCGCCTCATCTATAATTAAAAGTTTTAAAGCATTTTCCACTTCTCTTGAAGCGGTTTTAGAAAAACGATCCAACGCAATATAGCCTACTCCGTCTTCTAAAAGTTTTGCTATTGGCACTGCTTTTGGTTCAACACCAGCCCGTTTTACATTTACTGTTTTTAACGCTCCGTTGCTTAAAACCAACAAAGTTACATTACTATTTTTTTTACCATTAAGAAACTGCTGGGCAACCCCTTTTAATTCACTTACCTTATTACCATCTATCTGTATAATTTCATCTCCAGCTTTCATCCCTTTTTCATCCGCCGGAAGCCCTTTAAAAACATCAACGACAATTAGCTTATTTCTTAGCGTTTTAACTATAGCTCCGATACCCACGTAGGCGCCCCCTTGGCTTATTCGCGCCGACTCTACATCCTGCTCACCCAAATAGGTGGTATACGGGTCCAAATCAGCTAACATTTGATTTAATCCCGACCGCATTAACTTAGCAGGGTTGGTTTCATCTACATAATTCATGTTTATTTCTTTAAATATAGTAGTGAAAATTTCTACTTGTTTAGCGATTTCAAAATAGTCGTTCTTATAAGCTGTTGTGGATACAAACACCATAACAGCAAATACAGCCAACCCCATTTTTTTTATATAGCTAAACTTCATCTAAAACTTTTTTTAAAGCGATCCGTCATTAATTTAAATTGTTTATCAAGTTCTCTTGATTTTGGAATTTCTTTACCCACATATAAAACCATTAAAGAGTATTTATGTTCTACACGCTCAAAAAGGGATAGGAAGTTTTTTTCAACCGCAACCCTAAGCAATCTTTTTATTTTATTTCTATCAACCGCACTTCTAAAGTTTTTTTTGCTAACCGACACCCCTACCATATTGTTGGTTCCTGTTTTCAAGTAAACAAGCCTCAAAGGAAACGCACCCACCGAGCGTCCGCTAACGAACAATTGTTCTATTTGTTTTTTTCCCTTTAAGCGCTCCATTTTTATAATAACCTTTTTTGGTTGTTTTCTTTATTAACATCTGCTGTTTCGTTTTTAACATCAATAGTGACTGTTTTTATTTCCGATTCTGTAGCTTCAATTGTAAAACTGTATGTTGGATAAGCCCAAGCCCAATCTTCCAACAAACGAGCATCACTTTCCAGTGGCTTTTCTCCACGCATCATCCGCAAAGGAATGTAGTAATTTAACCTTTTCCCATCTTTTAAAAGCACCTCAACTTCAACCGGCATCGGCATAAGCCCAATTCGTTCCAAGTTAATTTCAACCCCTGAACCTAACGAATTCACATCTATTATTGCATAATCAATTGTGTTAACGGTTTGTGTCCAGTCGGTTAAAAACCACTCTAATTCCATCCCTGATGTTTTTTCCGCACAACGAATGAAATCATTCGGAGTTGGGTGTTTGAACGCCCAGTCTTTAAAGTATCTTTTAAGCGTTTCATCAAAATCCTTTTTCCCAATAATATATTTCAACTGTGCCAACAAAAGCGCTCCTTTTCTGTAAGTTGAGGTGCTGTAAGAACTATTATACTTAAATCGGTCTGCATGTGTGCTCATAGGCTGTTCCATACCACTTAAGGCGAGATCAATGTAACGATTATAACTACCCCGAAGCGGGTCTTTATTTTCTTTTCCCAAAAGGGTGTTTTCAATAAACGTACATGTATATTCTGCAAACCCCTCATCCAGCCAAGGATGTCTACTTTCGTTTGAAGCGAGTAGAAACTGAAACCAAGTATGCCCTATTTCATGAGCTGTTACCCCCACTAAACTCTCAAAGAGCCTTTCGCCCGTGATGAGTGTGCACATCCCATATTCCATTCCTCCGTCTCCCCCTTGAATAATTGAGTATTGCTTATAGGGATATTCTCCAACCGTCTTACTATAGTGTTGAATTATTTCACTTGCCATAGGCTGTAGTTCCTTCCAGTTTTCCTTATATTTTTTGTCTAAGGAATTTTTGTATAGAAAATGTAAAACAGGCCCATCAGGAACCTGTAAGGTGTCGTGGGTAAAGTTAGGGTCCGCAGCCCACGTAAAATCATGAACGTTAGGGGCAACAAAGTGCCATGTTAGGACGTCAGCCTTTTCTTTTGTTGTTTTTTGTCCGTATCCATGACCCACCTCAGCAGGGTTTTGAAGATAGCCCGTGCCTCCAACCGTGTAGTTTTTATCAATGGTTAGTTTGACGTCAAAATCCCCCCAGACTCCATGGAATTCTCTACTAATATATGGGTCAGCATGCCATCCTTCAAAATCATATTCAGCCATTTTTGGGTACCATTGCGCCATTGATAGCGCAACATTTTCTTTACTATTTTTACCAGCCCTTCGAATAACCGGCGGTACTTGTGCTTCAAAAACCAAGTCAAATACCGCAGACTCTCCAGACTTTATAGGAGTATTCAACTGAACCTCTAACACTGTTCCAGCAACATTAAAACTAACAGGGACATTATTTTGATTCAAACTCAAAACATTCATAAACCCATAGTCATCCTTTTGAAGTTTACTTATTCGGTTATCTACCCTAGAGTCAGGATCAGAGATTGTAATTGACCGAATATCCATTTCGCTTCCAGGCTGAAATGCGTTATAATACAAGTGGTAAAAAACAACATTCAGGGCTTCAGGAGAATTATTAGTATAAATAAGCTTTTGTGTTCCACTATAAGTGTTTGAGGTCACCTCCACAGTCACATCCATTTTATAGTCAACATGTTGTTGCCAGTATTTAAAATTATTTTGCGCACTTAATACAGAACAACTCATCAAAACAAGAAGTAGATATGTGTTTTTATTCATTGCAGTATAATTATTTAGAAATTTTGGACGCCATTATAAGCGCGTTATAGGCGTTTATAATTTTCCCAGACCTTGATAAATCAGAAAAAGGAACGACCTCACCATTTTCTAAAGATACTTTTTTGTTAATGCTTAAGCCAGAATTCATTAGTATTTCTTTCACTTGAGCAGCGCTCAATTTTGGATATTGCGAGAAAATTAAAGCCGCAACCCCAGCCACCAAAGGCGAAGCCATAGAAGTACCTTGCGCATACTCATAAGTTTGTTTTGGATACGTTGAGTATATTTGAGAACCCGGAGCAAACACGTCTACTGTGTTTTTTCCGTAGTTAGAATACCCAGCCAAAACAGAGGAACCATATTTAGGACCCGTAGCACCAACCTTGATAAAGTTGTTTGCAACCTCCTCTCCAATACCAACTTGGTCATTAGGATAATAATTAACGATATCAGTATCTGTCGCATCATTTCCGGCTGCCGCTACAATCAAAACGTCATTATCAGCGGCATAAGCAATAGCATCTCTTACCCATTGGCTGTGAGGGGAAAACCCTTTCCCAAAACTCATATTAATCACTTTCGCCCCATTGTCAACAGCATAATAAACTCCAAGAGCGACATCCTTGTCGTATTCATCGCCGTTAGGGGTGTTTCGTATCGCCATTATTTTGACGTTATCTGCAGCGCCCCTTACCCCTAAGCTATTATTTCGATTTGCTGCTATAATTCCAGAAACGTGGGTCCCATGACTTCTCCCTTTTCTCGCCATTACACTACCATCTCCGTACAATCGGTCGCTAAGGTCATTTGGATTATCTCCAACAATTTTTCTGCCGTCAAAATCTACATTTAAATTGTATTCTAGCCGCTCATTAAATGACTTAAGGCCCGCGTCTAATTGTTTCATTAGCTCCGCGATGCTGTCAAACCCAAACCCAAAAGACTGCTTAATCACCTCAATATGCTTAAGTAATTCCTCATCTTCAGTTTTAATATTATTAACCTCTTCTTTGCTGTATGTTTTTTTGTTTAATTGTTTTGTTAGAGCAGCATCCGAAAGCCCTAATTGAGCCTTAATGCCTTCGTAGCGAGCTTTTGAATTGGTTAGGCCCTCACGCTCATTGCTAAGCAGCTCTTTCGCCTCCTCAAACCTTGGGTTGGCTGTGTCATTACTCGCTATAAGTCTTACATACTCCAATTGCTCATTGTCGGATCCACCTAGAAAGTTCCACCCGTTTACATCGTCAATATATCCGTTATTATCGTCGTCCTTCCCGTTGTTTGGGATTTCTCCAACGTTAACCCAGATCTTGCCCGCAAGATCTTCATGCTCTATATCAATTCCTGAATCAATAACTGCTACAATCACAGTTTTACTTTTTGCCCTCACTAGTTCTTTATAGGCCTTGTCTAAACTAACCCCAGGAATCGTGTCTGTAGCAATGTCTAAGTGACTCCACCCCCTCTTCTGGTCTTCAGTAAGTTTTGTTACTTTTAGAGGAATTAAGTCAATGTTCTCAATTGGTGTTGAGGTAATTTTTGAAGTTGATCCGCAGCCAGCAACTAATAGTAAGCTAAGTAAATAAACTAGTTTTTGGAACTCTTTAAGTTGTTTTGATGTCATTTGTTCTTGATTTAAAATATAGAATTGAAATTATGTACCGAGTTTAGTCTCACCCCTTTTTCGGTGTGTTTGACCGTGATTAACTCGTTATGTGCGTCGTGCTCCAAAAGTAGATAATAATTATGATCTGCAGCCAGTTTTAAAAAACGTTCTTTTTCATCTAGAGTTAAGAGTGGCCTTGTGTCATAACCCATCACAAAAGGAATAGGAATATGGCCCACAGTGGGCAGTAAGTCCGCCATAAAACAAATTGTTTTTTCCTTATAAGAAATCATAGGGATCATTTGTTTTTCGGTATGCCCATTTGCAAAAAACACATCAAAACCTAATTTAGAATTTTTTAAAAGATCTCCGCCAGAAGTCGGAATAAATTTCAAATTCCCAGACTCTTGAATCGGGACTATATTTTCATTTAAAAAGGAGCCTTTCTCGCGTTTATTAGGTCTGATAGCCCAATCCCAGTGGTCTTTATTGCTCCAAATGACGGCATTTTTAAACGCTAGTTCATATCCAGACCGATCATTATTCCAGTCAACACAACCGCCGCAGTGGTCAAAATGTAAGTGAGTTAAAAACACATCTGTCACATCCTCCCTGCAAAAACCCACCGAGTCGAGAGCCTTATCGATAGAAAGGTTTCCCCAACGGTAATAATAGTTGAAAAACTTATTGCTTTGTTTTGTTCCCATGCCGGTATCGATAAGAATCAATCGATTTCCGTCCTCTATCAATAAACACCTAGAGGCAATGTCAATCATATTTTTGTCGTCAGCAGGGTTTGTTTTGCTCCATAATGCCTTCGGAACTACCCCAAACATAGCCCCACCGTCTAATTTAAAATTTCCAACATTTATGGGATATAACTTCATGTTAAGTGTTGTTAATTACTTTGTTAAGTCGAACACCAAAATCTAACAACCCTTTGATTTCCTTAATACTAGCGATTCGCTCTTTGTTACAAATCAATATGCCTTCTTTATTTGATTCAATATGATAGTAAGGATTGCTTTCAAAAAACCGGACTAATTCACTTGTAAAGAAGGCCTTTATCTCTTCTGGGTTTTCTCCTCTTAAGTAAAATCTATTTGAAAAATCTATGTGGCTGTCAAAGTCAATATCTTCGTAACCAGCGAGAGCATATAGCCGCTCCATCAAACCTTCTTTATCTAGAGTAAATGCAGGGATTTTTTTAGAGACCTTAATGTAAAGCATTGTTGTTCTAACCACCTCTTTTGCAATAAACTCTCCTTCAGAAAAGGTAATGTCAAAGGATTGGTATTGGCTGTTCTTTTCTTTTAATTCGTTAAAGGTGTGCTCTATTTTTTTTGTTTTAAAATAGATAAAATTTTCTAGAAATTCAGCATTTGATTTTTTTATAGGATTGTAAGACAGGTTAAAATTATCGGCAACGATACTTAGATTGTTTTGACGTTTTGTTTTATTGTCTGGTAGGATTTTATGAAGTGGCAATAAGCGTCTTAAAGCAAATGGATGCTTAGACTTAGCTCCTAGAACATCAAGACCTATAACTTCTATATTTCCTCCTTTTTTATGAAACAACTCTTGATACTCGTCCACATTTTCCATAACAGAATGGTCTACAAACCCACATAAAGAAAAATCAATAATCACATCGTTCTTTTCAGGAATTGCCTCTAAATTAGTTTTTAAAGTATTGAAGTTTAAGAAGCTACAAAAGTGCTTAACGCTAATAAAATAACTACCATCCTCTTCTTTGTACATAAGCACGTTAGGCTTCAATATATTTTTTATAAAAAGCCCAACGCTTTTAGTGACGACTACATGAATTATAAACGTCGCAATCAATCCGGCAACAATCCCAGAAATTAAGCCAACCTTTAAAGTCACCAATAAAGTAGAAAAGAAAATAATTAACTGCTCCTTCCCAATAGTGAATATTTCCCTAACAATAACAGGCGACGCTAGCTTGTAGCCAGTATAAACCAGAATAGCCATCAATGCCGACAGCGGGATTCTTGTCAGTTCCGAACTAAAAAGAAGAATAAATAACACAAGAAAAAGGGCGTGAAATAAGTTTGAGGAGCGATTGCTCCCTCCATTGTTTACATTTACAGAGCTTCTAGCAATCACTGTTACTACATTCAATCCTCCCAAAAAGCCACTAACCACGGTTGCGAGCCCAAGAGCTTTAATATCTTTGTTTACGTTGGAGCGTCTTTTGTCTACATCCAATTTATCTACCGCTTTTATACTTAATAGCGACTCAATACTTGCAATAAGCGTGAGCGCTACAACACTTGACCAGAAAGAAAGCGTGCCAACCATCTTAAAGTCAGGCGACGGAATTTCTGTTACGATGGTTCGAATGTCTGGAATAGCAGGAATCATATAATCTAACGAAATAGGGTTTGCAGACTTAAGAATTAGCTCATAATAATAGCTAAACCCAACTGAAATAATCACAATCCACATAGGGGCTGGAATAAGCTGCAAATATTTATTTCTAATTTTCGAGTAAAACACCATAATTGCCAAACTAAGAACTCCCGCAAGCGCAGCATAAATCAATCCTTTATCCTTAAATTGAAAGACCGTTATTATTGTGTTAGGGATTTCTAGCAAATAGTCAATACCACTGTCTTGAACAATTTTATTGCCAAGCATTATGTGAAATTGCTTTCCTAAAATAATCAACCCTATAGCAGCAAGCATTCCCTGAATTGCTGATGAGGGAAAATAATCAGCTAATTTACCAAGCCTTAAAAACCCTAGGATGATCAAAATGATGCCAGAGCAAATAATAGCCGTATAAGTAGCCGTTAACCCAAGTGTTGTAATAGCAACCAACACCACGCCAACCAATCCATTTCCAGGTCCAGAAATAGTCACAAAACTCCCTCCTAGAATAGAAACAATAATCCCACCCACTATTGCAGTGATCACGCCGGCTATTGGCGGCGCCTCGCTTGCCATAGCAAGTCCTAGGCCAAGTGGCAACGCTATAAGACTCACCACTAATCCAGAAAACATATTTTGAGGCAATGTTTTTACAAAGCCAACAACTGAAGATTTTTTTGTTCTCATTGTACGATTAAAACATCCGTTGGTAATTCAGTTAAAATATGTTCGATATCATGAGGAAATAAACGATCCCAAAAGGTCATTTTACTTGGCGCGTTCATAACTAATAGGTCGGCGCGCGCTACTTGAGCATAGTGCCCAATGGAGTACCCTCGTTTCCCAAAAATAGGTTGGGATTTGATCTTAATATTTTTTGTAAGCTCACCCGGAATAGTGCTTAATATCGTTTTTACACGCATCTCTTCTCTTAAGCGTAATCGTTCCTTAACAATCGTTGATTTTCTAAGCGACTTATCGTCATCTACTTTTACACTTACCTCCTCATCGCTAATTTCCTCCACCACCGTTATTTTGTTGGCTCCCAATTTATGGCCAACAAAAAAGGCTGTTGCTACTGTTTCTTCGGTTTTAGGATCTTTTAATCCATTTACCACAATATGGTTACAGCTCACCCTTTCTTTGGAGGGGTTTATCAATAACAAGATTGAACAAGTCGCCTTTCGTGTGATTTTCCTGGCAATAGAGCCTAGGTAGTATTTAACAAAATTTTCTTTTTTAAGAGCACCAATTATAAGAAGGTCCACTTTTTTCTCATTGGTAGTTGACAAAATAACTTCTACCGGATCTCCTGATTTGAATGTAACTTCGAAATCTAATCCTAGGTCTTTAAAAGGGTTTAAAAACCCTAAAAATTTATTTAGTTTTTCTTCAGAAGATTCTCCAACGTGAATTAATACGAGCCTACTACCAAAAAACAAAGCCAATCTAGCGGCCTCATTGATGTTGGCTTCTAGATTTGGAGAAAAAGCAACTCCAATACCGATGGTTTTAAAGGCAATTGTACGCAAGCGATCGTTCGTTTAAATATGAAGTTTAAATATAAGAATTTCTTTAAAAATATAAAAACAACTCGCCCAATTAATCATTAAGCTTTAGAACCGCCATAAATGCTTCTTGCGGTATTTCTACATTACCAACTTGTCGCATTCGTTTTTTACCTTTTTTCTGGTTTTCTAATAACTTTCTCTTTCTTGAAATATCTCCTCCATAGCACTTGGCCGTTACGTCCTTTCGAACCGCTTTTACCGTTTCTCTAGAAATTATTTTAGCACCAATAGCTGCCTGGATAGGAATATCAAACTGTTGGCGCGGAATGAGCTCTCTTAGTTTCGCGCACATTTTCCTTCCAATATTCACGGAGTTATCGATGTGAATTAGTGCCGAAAGCGCATCTACGGTTTGTCCGTTTAATAAGATATCAACACGAACCAATTTTGAAATACGCATTCCTATCGGCGAGTAGTCAAAAGAGGCATAGCCTTTAGAGACCGTTTTTAATCGGTCATAAAAGTCAAATACAATTTCAGCCAATGGCATGTCAAAAGTTAATTCAACTCGCTCTGTCGTTAGGTAGGTTTGGCTCGTAATCTGTCCACGCTTTTCAATACATAAAGACATCACATTTCCAACAAAATCTGCTTTTGTAATTATAGAAGCCTTAATATAAGGCTCTTCAATACGCTCTAAACTTGAGGGATCTGGTAGATCAGAAGGGTTGTTTAGCGTTACAATTTCTTCTGGATTTTTACGCGTAAACGCATGATAAGACACATTGGGTACAGTTGTAATAACCGTCATGTTAAATTCCCTTTCCAGACGTTCCTGAATAATCTCCAAGTGGAGCATTCCTAAGAATCCACAACGAAAACCAAAACCTAGAGCGGCAGAACTCTCGGCCTGAAACACTAAAGAAGCATCATTAAGCTGTAGTTTTTCCATGGACGCTCTTAGTTCTTCATATTCCTCCGTATCCACGGGGTATATGCCTGCAAAAACCATAGGCTTTACATCTTCAAAACCGTCAACAGCTTCGGTTGTCGGAAAGTTTGCATCTGTAATTGTATCACCAACCTTTACATCTCTCGCATCCTTTATTCCAGTAATTAGATAACCAACATCCCCTGTTTTAATTTCTTTTTTAGGAGTTTGAGTAAGGTTTAATGTTCCCACCTCATCAGCTCCATATGTTTTACCTGTTGCGATAAACCTTACTTGTTGATTTTTTTTAATACTTCCATTTTTCACTTTAAAGTACGTTTCAACGCCTCTAAAGGAATTGTAAACAGAGTCAAAAACTAGCGCTTGTAGTGGCGCTTCTGGAGCCCCCCCAGGAGGCGGAACAAGCTTAATGATTGCATTTAATATTTCTTCAATTCCAATCCCAGTTTTGGCGCTCGCAGGAATAACGTCAGAAGCTTCACAACCAAGAAGGTCAACAATATCATCTGTTACTTCTTCTGGGTTTGCGCTTGGTAAATCAACCTTATTTAAAATAGGAATTATTTCTAGATCGTTCTCAAGCGCTAGATATAGGTTTGAAATGGTTTGTGCCTGTATGCTTTGTGCGGCATCAACTACCAAAAGCGCACCTTCACAAGCTGCAATTGACCGAGACACTTCATAACTAAAGTCGACATGCCCAGGCGTATCAATTAGGTTTAAAACATAGTCTTGCCCCTCATAAGTATACTCCATCTGAACGGCGTGTGATTTTATGGTAATCCCACGCTCGCGTTCCAAATCCATATTATCAAGTAATTGGTTTTGCTTTTCACGTTCTGTTACCGCTCCGGTAAAATCCAATAATCGATCCGCCAAAGTGCTCTTACCGTGGTCAATGTGTGCGATTATACAAAAGTTTCTAATATACTTCATTTACTCTCATTTCAGGACGCGTTGTATGCGATGGTAAAAGTAATGAAATTTCCCACACAACATTTAGATTAATTAGTTACTGTCAATTAATGATTGAATTCGTTTTATAGCTTCTGTTTTTCCAATCAAAAATATAATATCAAAAACATCAACACCCTCAAGAGCTCCTACAAGCGCAACTCGAAGCGGCATCATGACCTTTCCAAAACCAATTTCGTTTTCAGTAATCCAACCTTTTACCGCACCCTGAAGTGTGTCAACAGAAGAGTCATCTGTGTTATTAAGGACCTCGATTAATTGCACCATTAATTTTTTTGAATGGTCTTTCCAGGCTTTTTTTATGGCCCCTTCATTATATTTTGTAGGCGCTTTAAAAAAGTAGTGACTTAACCCCCACAGATCGGAAGGGAATGTGGCCCGTTCTTTAACGCGCTCTATAACAAGCTCAATAAAACCAGGGTCTGTAGAGCTAATTTGTGGGTTTTCGCTTATATAGATAGGCACTAAGCTTTCCGCACTTGTTTCTTGCATGTAGTGGTGGTTAAACCATTTTGTTTTGTCTGGGTCAAATCGTGCTCCCGCCTTATTAACTTTTCTTAAATCGAAAGCCTCTATTAGGCTCTCTAGGTTAAAAATCTCCTGTTCCGTTCCTGGGTTCCACCCTAAGAAAGCTAAAAAGTTTATAACAGCATCCGAGAAGTAGCCCTCTTCTCTGTAGCCTTTTGATACGCTCCCCGTTGTTTGGTCTTCCCAACTAAGTGGAAATACAGGAAACCCTAATTTATCGCCGTCACGTTTACTTAACTTTCCTTTACCAGTAGGCTTTAAAATTAAAGGCAAGTGAGCGAACTCAGGAGCTTCCCAGCCAAAAGCTTTATAAAGCAGCTCGTGAAGCGGTAACGATGGCAGCCATTCTTCGCCACGAATTACGTGTGTGATCTTCATTAAATAATCATCTACGACATTTGCTAAGTGATACGTCGGCATTCCATCCGATTTAAACAGCACTTTATCATCAAGAGTGTTTGTGTCAATTTTAATTTGGCCACGAATTAGATCTGAAAGCTCGAGTGTTTCTCCTTCTGGAGCCAAAAAACGCACGACATAGTCGTCACCATTTGCTATTTTATCTTGCACTTCCTTTTCGGATAAAACCAAGGAATTAACTAAACGCCCCCTTGTTCTATTGTGCCAGTTGTATATAAAAGTCTTTCCTTTTTCTTCGTGGTTTTTGCGCTCTTTATCTAAGGATTCAGCGGAGTCAAAAGCATAATATGCGTTGTTGTTATCTAAAAGCAGGTCTACGTGTTTTTTATAGATATGTTTTCGCTGGCTTTGTTTATAAGGGCCAAACTCACCTTCTTTCCCAGGGCCTTCGTCGAAAGGAATATTACACCAGTTTAGCGAGTCTATGATATAATTTTCTGCGCCTTTTACAAAGCGTTTTTGATCGGTATCTTCAATACGTAAGACAAAAGTCCCACCATTTTTTTTTGCAAATAGATAATTAAAAAGAGCCGTTCGAACACCGCCAATATGTAGCGGGCCAGTGGGGCTTGGTGCAAATCTTACACGAATAGGATTGTTCATTTTGTTTATTTAAAAAGACAAAGATATAACTGCTAATTACATTGCCCAAAGAAAAACGACCTTAGCTTTGATTTAAATCATATTTGCAGGAACTCTTTTGTTCATAATCCTAAACCACAAAGGGGGTACCATTGCCAACACCATTGAAGTGGGGTAGCCAAAAGGAAGAATTGGACTTTCTTCATGAGATTCTAAAACTTGATATTTTTTTGAAGACTTGTAATGGTGATCACTGTGCCTAGTTAGTTCATATAGTATGATACGTCCAACTACGTGATTAGAATTCCAGGAATGAATTTTTTGAACACGTTCATACCTCCCAGACGCATTTTTTAATCGCAGCAACCCGTAATGCTCTATATAATTCACAGTTTCCAAAAACAAAAAAGAGACCACGCCAGCGGCGATCGCCAGTCCAAAACCTAAAACTCCAAATATAAGGTAGACGGAAAGTAAATATGTGAACTGAATGATAATATACCAGAAGACATCGTTGTAAAGGCTAAAAAAAGAACGGTTATTGTTTTTTAACAACCGCAACTGCACCTTCCAGGCGCTAAGATATTGCCTTACAGTTGAGGTAGCCCAAAAGGAATAAAGCGTTTGGTTGTAGCGTGCTGTGGCGGGGTCTTCTTTTGTGGCGGCATTTAAGTGGTGGCTGTGGTTGTGTTCTATGTAAAAATGCATATATAAGCAAGGCAAAAGGAGTGCTTTTGATAAGAATCGCTCTTTAGATTTTTGACGATGCCCCAGCTCATGAGCGACATTAATTCCGTTCGTGGTTAGAACCATACCAATCGAAACGACCAACCCTACAGCCTCAAAAGCCCTTAGATTAACAGTTGAAACAATGTAAAACCCCAAAATTAACAACCCGAAAACAATGGGAATATTAGCATAAAGCATCCAATCGAAGAAACGACTCACAGCTCGTTTTTCTTTTGCCTCTTCAGAAAAGTTTTCAGTACTAACAGGTAAAACACACTCCAGGATAGGGATAAAAATAAAGGCATATACAGGTGGCAAAAACAGCCACGCACCCTTTAAATGGAGCGCAATAAAAGCCGACAGCGGAATGGAAAGTGCCGACAGGTATTTTAAGTCATTCATTAGTTTAATGTTTTTCTGTTAACAAAGCGGAAAGGTTTATAAACATAACATCACGAACCAATCACAAATAAGTATTATTATTGTAGTTTTATTATTTCTAAAGTTAATGATAATTGGATAGTTTTCAAAAGATAGAACAAAATTTAAGACGTTTTGTTAGACAGTTTTACATAAGCGCCCTGTTAAAGGGACTGCTGATGTTTTTGTTTGTAGGTCTCCTCTTTGCTCTTTTGTTGCTAATTGTTGAGCATTTTCTTTGGCTGAATTCCCCCTTAAGAACTCTTTTGTTTTGGTTTCTAGTTAGTTTTGAGTCCGTTATTTTTTATGGTTTTATTTTAAGCCCTCTATTTAAGTTGTTTAGAATTCAAAACGGCATTGACTTTGAGTTTGCGTCCAAAATTATTGGCGACCATTTTCCAGAAATAAAAGACAAACTCCTAAACGTTCTTCAGCTCAAAAAGCATTCAGCTCAAACCGAGCTACTACTTGCTAGTATCGAACAAAAGTCTAATGATTTAAAGACTATCTCGTTCAGAAAAGCGGTCGATTTATCAGCAAATACTAAGTACATCAAATACGCTTTTATCCCCCTGCTTATTTTATTTGTTTTTTATGGACTTGGAAAGCAATATATTTTTACGGACAGCCTGAAGCGGGTCGTTAATTACAAAGCCAACTATAGTCCCCCCGCCCCTTTTGAGTTTATAGTAACCAACCCATCTCTTTCTACACTTGAGAACACCTCTTTCACTCTGAAAGTAAAAATAAAAGGGTCTATTATTCCTGAAGCAGTTAATATTGTTTATGATGACGATGTTTACTTGTTAAATTCAGTTAACCCAGGAGTCTTTGAGTATCAGTTTCTTCAGCCTAAAGAAACGGTTCGCTTTAAACTTACTTCGGGAAGCGTGATTTCCCCTCCTCTGCAGCTTACAGTCGTTCCAACGCCTCTTGTTCTTGGCTTAACTCTTTTTGTTTGTCCACCCAAATACACCCAAGAAACCCAAAGAAAAATCGCAAACAACGGCAACGCTACCGTACCCGAAGGCTCAAAGCTGAAGTGGGAAGTCCTGACCAAATCGACGGATACAGTTGTGTTTCTAAATGATGCCTCTTTTTCTTTTTTTGACAAGCAAAATCAACAATTCACACATGCCCAGGAAGTCTTTAGTTCGCTTGGGTACTCTATTTCAACCAGCAATTCGAAACTAAAAAACTTTGAAAACCTTGACTATTTTATTAATGTAACAAAAGACAAATCGCCACTAATTCAGTTGCAAATGAAGCGGGACTCTACTTTACAAGAAAATCTTTATTTCTACGGACAGGTTTCAGATGATTATGGCGTCCGGGCTTTAAAGCTCCATTATTTCCCCACGGATTCTCCAAACAATCGTACCGTTGTTCAACTGCCCTTAACTGAAAACAGTCCTATAGAATTCACGCATGTTTTCCCTAACAACCGTACTCTTTTGGAAGACACAGCCTATTCATTATACTTTGAGGTGCTGGATAATGACCCTCTTCACAACTATAAATCAACACGTAGCCGGACATTTACGTATAAACATAAAAGCAAACTACAACTTGAAGCTTTGAGACTTACAGAGCAGAGCGAAGTTTCCAGCGCATTTCAAAAAGCATTAAAAGCACTGACCCTTCAAGACCAGAAACTTAAGGAGATTTCTATCAATCAAAAAGAAACACCACGTCTTAAATATTCAGATCAATTAAAACTTAAGCAGTTTATAGAGCGTCAAAAAAGTCAGGACAAATTACTTGAAAAGCTTAACCAAACTATGGAGAAAAATATAAATCAGTTTAAAAAAGACGGGAAAGATGCTTTCAAGGAACAATTGCAAAAACGATTAAGCGCCCAACGAGAGCAACTAAAAATGAATGAAAAAATTTTAGAGGAAATCGAGAAGGTCGCTAACAAAATCAACAAAGAAGAATTAGCGAAGAAGCTAGATGAAATGGCCAAGCAAAACAAAAACAAACAACGTAGCCTTGAGCAACTTCTTGAGCTAACCAAACGCTATTATGTTACTAAAAAATCCGAACAAATAAACTCAAAACTAAAGGCGCTATCGGAATCACAAGAACAACTGGCTGATAAGTCGTCAAATGAAAACAACAAATCATCTCAAGAGGTTCTTAATAAATCCTTCGATCAAATTCGGAAAGAGCTAGCGGAGCTGAAAAAAGACAATAGCGCTTTAGCTAAGCCACTGCAACTGCCTGATGACGTGCTGCTTGAAAAGTCCATAGAAAAAGACCAAGACGAAGCCCTTCGTAGCCTAAAGAAAAAGACTGGGTCCTCAGGTTCTGAAAAACCGAAAAGCCCACCCTCCGATGCTCAAAAAAGCCAAAAGAAGGCAGCTCAAAAAATGCGTTTAATGACTCAAAAAATGTCCCAGCAAATGGGTGCCGGAGGCACTAAACAAATGAGCGAAGATATTGAGGTCTTACGCCAAATATTAGACAACTTGATTTTGTTTTCTTTTGATCAAGAAGCATTAATGAATCAATTTGTTTCAGCGGCATCTAATCCGCGACAATATGCGAATAAGCTTCTTAAGCAAAGCAACCTTCGAAGCCATTTTGAGCATGTTGAGGACAGTTTGTTTGCGCTGTCATTACGTCAACCCATGATTTCTGAATCGATCAATAAAGAAGTAACGGAAGTCTTTTTTAATATTGACAAAAGTTTAGCGCTGCTTTCAGAAAATGAACTCCAAAAAGGCATTAGTTCTCAACAATTTGCAATGATGGCAACTAATAAATTAGCAGATCTGTTAAGCAATACGTTAAGTAATATGGAGGCTCAGTTAGAGTTATCGCCTGGTCAGGGTCAAGGAGAAATGCAGCTTCCAGATATCATTATGAGTCAAGAGTCTCTAAACGAACAGATGGAACAAAAGTTGGGCGAAAAGGGAAAAGACTCGGAGGGAGAAAGCGGAAAACCCAAAACCGGAAGCAAAGGAAAAGACAAAGGATCGAACAGTTCTAAGGGGGCAACACCCTCACCCGGAAGTGATGGGGCTTCAGAAGAACAAGGCGCTGCAAACGAAGGCGACAGCGCTGAGCTGTTTGAGATATTTAAAAGACAACAGCAATTAAGGTCGGCATTACAGGATTTATTACAAAAAAGAGGGATGTCGGCCAAAGAAAGTGATTTATTAAAGGCTATGAATAAGATTGAGGAAAACCTTGTTAATCAAGGTGTTACAGATAAAGTGCTCAATCAAATGAAGGCATTAAAACACCAGCTTTTAAAGCTTAACAAAGCAATGGTTCAACAAGGCGAAGACTCAAAAAGGGAGTCGAACACCAGTAAGACGCCACGTTCTCAAACCCCCGTAGCAAGTCCTGAAACAATAAAACAATATTTTAATACCACTGAAATATTAAACAGGCAAAGGTTACCTTTGCGTCAGGACATAAAGAAAAAAGTTCAAGAATACTTTAAAACAACCAATGATTAGTTTTAGCACTGAAACCTTATTTGAATTGTCCAAATCAGCCGTAATTAGCGCCTGGCTAAGTTCAATTATTTCACAAGAAAAGCATACGGAAGGAGAAATTTCTATAGTCTTTTGTAATGATGAATACCTTTGCAAGCTTAATGTTGAATTTTTAAACCACGACACCCTTACGGATGTTATAAGTTTTGATTATTCGATAGGGAAACAAGTCCACGGCGAGATATTTATTTCTATTGACCGAGTCAAAGAAAACGCAACTGAATTTAACCAATCTTTTGAAACAGAACTCTCAAGGGTTATAGCTCATGGCGTTCTTCATTTCTGTGGTTACAAAGATAAGACTGATTCAGAATCATCCTTAATGCGAACAAAAGAGGGCTTCTATCTTCAGCAACTTATGGATAAGCCTTTCTAAATACCTATATTTGCAAGCGCAACTGATTTGTTCCACGTGGAACATTAAATAAGCAATGAATGTTTGATAAAATTTACGATGTAATTGTAGTAGGAGGTGGTCACGCAGGAAGTGAAGCTGCAGCAGCGGCAGCTAATATGGGAAGCCAAACCCTACTTGTTACCATGAACCTTCAAAATATAGCGCAAATGTCTTGCAATCCTGCAATGGGTGGAATAGCCAAAGGGCAAATCGTTCGTGAAATTGATGCCTTAGGTGGGTATAGCGGAATAGTAAGTGACACTTCGGCTATTCAGTTTAAAATGCTAAACAAGTCCAAGGGGCCGGCAATGTGGAGTCCACGTGTTCAGAGCGATCGGATGCGTTTTGCTGAGGATTGGCGGATGCTTCTAGAGCAAACAAAAAACCTGGACTTTTATCAAGAAATGGTTACAGGCCTTGTGATTGAAGCTGGAAAGATTACTGGAGTTAAGACCTCTTTAGGGGTTGAAATAAGAGCGAAGTCTGTCGTTCTTACCAACGGTACTTTCCTGAATGGATTAATTCATATTGGGAACAAAAACTTCGGTGGCGGTCGCGCTGGCGAAAGAGCAGCTACAGGTATTACGGAACAACTTATAGAGCTAGGCTTTGAGTCTGGCCGCATGAAGACAGGCACGCCTCCAAGAGTGGACGGAAGGTCTCTTGATTTTTCAAAAATGATCGAACAGCCAGGCGATACAGTTCCTGAAAAATTCTCGTATTCAGACATTACCAAGCCACTGCAGGCACAGCGGTCTTGTCACATGTCTTATACAAGTACAGAGGTTCATAATTTACTTAAAGAGGGGTTTGATCGTTCGCCTATGTTTAACGGTCGTATTCAAAGTTTAGGGCCGCGCTATTGCCCTTCAATTGAAGATAAAATCAACCGTTTTGCAGACAAAGACCGTCATCAAATATTTGTAGAACCAGAGGGCTGGAACACAGTAGAGTATTATATCAACGGGTTCTCTACATCTCTTCCTGAGGACGTTCAGTTTAAAGCATTACGAGCCGTCAAGGGTTTTGAAAAAGTTAAGTTCTTTCGTCCTGGCTACGCTATTGAATACGATTACTTCCCCCCTACTCAATTAACGCATTCTTTAGAAACCAAGCTTGTTAGCGGTTTGTATTTCGCAGGCCAAATTAATGGCACAACAGGCTATGAAGAGGCGGCCTCTCAAGGCTTAATGGCTGGGATTAACGCAAGTCTTAAGGTTCAGGAAAAAGAGCCGTTTATATTAAAAAGAAACGAAGCATATATTGGTGTTTTAATAGACGACCTAATTACTAAAGGGACCGAAGAACCTTACCGGATGTTTACTTCAAGAGCTGAGTATCGCACACTTTTAAGGCAAGATAATGCGGATATTAGGCTAACGCCAAAAGGCCATGCGCTAGGAATCGCCAGCGAAAAGCGCTTGAGGCGTATGGAGGAAAAGCTATCCAAAGCAGAAGCTTTTGTAGGGTTTTTTAGAACACAGAGCGTAAGGCCAGAAGAAGCTAATCCTGTTTTAGAAAGCAAGGATTCAGCTCCTATACGCCAATCTGATAAAATGTTCAAGGTGTTCTCGAGGCCCAATATTGGCATAGAAGATGTTCGTAAATTTACCGCTGTTGAAGACTATATTAACAACAACGATCTAGATAGGGAGGTTATTGAGCAAGCAGAAATACAGATTAAATATTCAGGCTATATCGCTAAAGAAAAAATAAACGCCGATAAACTTACACGTCTCGAATATGTAAAAATACCATCAAATTTTGATTTTTCACAAATCAAATCTATGAGCTACGAAGCGCGTGAAAAGCTTAAAAAAGTGCAACCCACAACAGTTGCCCAGGCTTCAAGGATTAGCGGAGTTTCGCCCAACGACATTTCGGTCTTGCTGGTTTATATGGGCCGTTAAATTAATTAAAATGTTCCACGTGGAACGTTGTATGAAAACACATAAAACACATATTACTCTTAAAGATTATTCTGTTAGCGGAGAGGTGTTTGAGATTCTGGAAGACCCTTCTTTGAACCTGCTTTACACCCACCCTAAGCCAGACGATCAAACCCTAAAAGCGTACTATCCAGACACCGGCTATATTTCGCACACCAACCAATTAAAGACCCTTATAGATGTTCTATATCATACTGTTAGATATTTTTCCCTGAAGCGAAAAGTAAGACTTTTAGCGCCTTTTAAAAGTAAAAAAGGATCCTTACTAGACGTAGGAGCTGGCACTGGTCATTTTATCAGAGCCGCCAAGAAAGATGGCTGGGATGTTAAAGGGATTGAGCCGAATTCTACAGCAAGAGAAATAGCAAACACCAAGAGCCATAACTCAGTTTTTGGTGAAAAAATGTTAAGCGGTTTTCCCACTGCTTCTTTTGATGTCATCACACTTTGGCACGTATTAGAACATCTTCCAAACCTAGAGGAAGACATCAAAACCTTCAAAAAAATACTCAAACCAAACGGTCGAATTATTGTAGCAGTTCCAAATTTTAAAAGCTACGATGCGAAACATTTTAAAAACTTCTGGGCAGGATATGACGTGCCAAGGCATCTGTGGCATTTTTCCAAAGACTCAATTGCTAGTGTTTTTTCTAAAGTAAAGTTGTCATTAGAATCAACCCACCCCATGTTAATGGATTCTTACTATGTTAGCATGTTGTCTAACAAACACCAAACAGGGTCTCATAATATTTTAAGTAGCTTACGAACTGGATTTATTTCAAATTTTAAAGCGTCAAAGACAGGCGAATACTCTTCATTAATTTATGTCCTAAAAAACAAGGTTTAGTGTTTTAAAGCCTTTTAAGCGCTTTTAGCCCTGCTTGGCTAGTGATTTATAAACCAAAAGTAATTCTCCTCACAAAACACTATTTAACGCGCTTGTTTTAGATAAGGAAATACAATCACTTGTTTGGCTATGTATAGATTTTTCCTATCAACAAACTCATTCATTTATTTTATAGAAATACCAGTGGTTTTTTTTACTTTTGTAATATCAATTTAAAACTTACATTCATGAAAAATTTAGCGCTTTATTTTTTAATACTATTTAGTGTAACCGCCTGTCAGCAACAAAAAATAGGGTTTGTTGATAATGTGCTGCTTATAAATGATTACCAAGAGCGTGTTGATATTGAGTCTAAGCTCCAATTAAAAATTGAGGCATTCAAAACACGAACCGACAGCCTTCGTTCAGCTTTTGAGTTAGAGATCAAAGAAGCCGAATTAAGAGCTCGTAAGATGTCTCAGTCATCAATCCAGAAACTATCCCAAGAACTTCAACAAAAAGAACAAATCTTACAGCAAAGGGTCCAGCTTGAGCAGCAATCAATTGCGCAAGAAAGCCAAATACTAAATGATTCTATTATTAATAAAGTTATTGAATTTGTAAAAGATTACGGCAAGACAAATAATTTCAATTATATATTAGGAAGCAATGAGGCCGGAAGTGTTTTGTATGGAGAAGACGATTCGGATTTAACCCAAGAAATACTGAAGGCTTTAAATGATACTTACGAAAAGAATTAAGTTTTTTTCAAGTGTAATAATCGAGTCAGTTTAATCGACAAGTCTGTAAGAATGATTTTAGCATTTCCATTTCGTTCTATGTGATAACTTGCCAGTTCAATTTCTTTAGAAATCTCAGAAATATTGGCTGCGTCTATGAACGGGGCAAATTTTTCAATCTTAAAGCTTTTGTCGTTTAACTTAATGAAAACCAATTCTTTAGCGCCATAGTTGTGTAGCATGGCCTGCCTAAAAAACCGCAAACTATAGTCTAAAAATTGCTTTTGAATCTCCCGCCCTGCCTTAGATATTTCCTGACTCCATGCCATGAGAGTATTTATGGACTGTTTATTGCTTTTTGCTTGAAACGCCGTCCTCACCCACGCTATAAACCAAGCTTCGAACTGAAGGTCTTCAGGCTCTTGGCTTAATAAATCCAAAGCTCTGCTATAACTCCCCTCAGATTGATGAGCAATGTTTTGTGCTAAGTCACCTTTTGTATTATGTTTTTTAACTAAGGAGCTCATTATTGTTTCTTCAGAAAGAGGGTTTAAATGGACAGACTGACATCGTGATCGTATAGTTCCAATGAGCTGCTCCTCGTCTTCTGTGATAAGAATGATGACTGTTTTATCTGCGGGCTCTTCAATAAGCTTTAACAGTTTGTTGGCGCACATTGAATTCATTTTTTCTGCCATCCAAACAATCATAACCTTGTAGCCGCCGTTAAACGCCTTAAGAGACATCTTAGAGACAATATCACCAGCCTCCTCAACACCAATATTCCCTTGCTTGTTGCCAACGCCAACGAATTCATACCAGTCGTTAATAGAACCATAAGGATTTGTTTCAACAAATGCTCGCCACTCTTTTATGTAGTTGGATGAGATCGGCTTAGACTTCACTTTATCACTAGTGGTAACTGGGAATACGAAGTGGATATTGGGATGCGTCAAGGGGTTCATGTAGCCAACACCATCAGGCTGTTGTTTCATCAAATAGTCTGCGTACGCAATAGCCAAGGGCAACCCACCAACGCCGCGCTTTCCAACGTAAAGCTGTGCATGCGGAACGCGTCCAGAATCCACTCCCCTCATCAAGTGCGTTTTTAAAAATGATTGTCCTATAATATCCTGAAAAGTCATGTTACAAAGATAGCAGATTTAATTGAATCTCAGACCGAACCGTGTGGGCTCTAAGCATTGTTTAAAAAGAAGACTTCTTTTGTTTCAGAGTCGCATCAAAGCATAACTTTTTCAAGTGTACATTTCACAAGCTAAAAGAAATACTTACCTTTGAAATCTTATAAAACCAATAAAACTACTTCCAAGTAATGAAAACACTACAAAGCGTAAATTTTAAAAATAAAAAAGCACTAATACGAGTCGACTTTAACGTCCCTTTGAATGCCCAATTTGAGGTTATTGATGCCACAAGAATTGTATCTGCAAAGCCAACAATTATAAAGGTTTTAGAAGATGGAGGAAGTTGTATTTTAATGTCTCACTTGGGAAGGCCAAAATCTCAAGAGCCGGCATTTTCATTACGACATATTGTTAGCACGCTTGAAACTGTGCTAGGGGTAGAGGTTTTGTTTTCTGCTAATTGTATCGGAGCTGACGCACAAACGGCTTGTGACAACCTCAAGCCAGGCCAAGTCCTTTTGCTAGAAAACTTGAGATATCATTCTGAAGAAACTAATGGAGGATTGGAGTTTGCTGAAGCACTATCAAACCTAGGCGATTTTTACATTAACGATGCCTTTGGGACCGCTCACAGAGCACATGCCTCAACGACAATAATAGCGCAGTTTTTCTCAGAAAACAAGTGTTTTGGAAGCCTATTGGCACAAGAAATAGAAAGTATTGACAAGGTAATGCAAACAGGCGAAAAGCCAGTTTTAGCAATATTAGGAGGCGCTAAGGTCTCTTCAAAAATTACAATTATAGATAATATACTTGACAAAGTAGATCACTTAATTATCGGAGGCGGTATGACATTTACTTTTGTAAAAGCACAAGGAGGCAGTGTTGGTGACTCTATTTGTGAAGACGATAAAATGGAATTGGCGCTTCAAATTTTAGAAAGAGCCAAAGCCAAAAATGTACAGGTTCATATTCCAGTTGATGTTTTGGCAGCAGATGATTTTAGCAACGAGGCAAATACTCAAATTGTAGATGTTAGAGAAATTCCTGAAAACTGGCAAGGATTAGATTGTGGGCCAAAATCAAAAGCACTATTTCATGAGGTCGTCCAGAAGTGTAAAACGATCCTCTGGAATGGGCCTTTAGGAGTTTTTGAAATGGAAACGTTTTCTACGGGAACGATTGCTTTAGGGGATTCAATTGCAGAAGCGACTAAGAACGGTGCATTTTCTTTAGTTGGAGGAGGTGATTCGGTATCAGCTGTGAAGCAATTTGGTTTTGAACACAAGGTTAGTTACGTCAGTACAGGCGGAGGAGCAATGCTTGAAAGTTTAGAGGGAAAAACACTTCCTGGGATTGCTGCAATTTTAGAATAAACGACACTAATATTGATTTTATAGAACCATGCTTAGAGTCTTTTTCTTTTTAGGAGTATTAAACATAGGGTTTTTATACGGGCAAACCACAGACAGCTTGACTGAAGTGAACACCTCTATAAAGGACACTCTGAAACAGGGGCTTTTTCGTGTTCAGCAGATGGAAGAGCGGTTTCACAATGAATTATACGCCAATAATCTTTATGGAGCCCTTAAAGATTCTATTACAAATCAATCTATTGAAGTTGTTTATTATCCAGAGCTCCCTACGGACACACTCAAGAAGCGACTGGCTATTCTTGACGCCAAAACCCCTTTTAACATTAAATACAACCCCTCGCTTGAAAGCGTTATTAAGGGTTATTTAAAGCACCGTCAACGCTCTACAGAGACCCTAATGCGATTAAGCCGTTATTACTTTCCAATGTTTGAGGAGGTATTAGACAAGCACAACCTCCCTTTAGAAATTAAGTATTTAGCAATTGTAGAATCCTCATTGAAGCCACGCGCCAAGTCCCGTGTTGGAGCCACTGGTTTATGGCAGTTTATGTTTTCTACAGGAAAACAATACGGACTTGAAGTTAGCAGTTATGTTGATGAGCGCTGCGACCCTTTGCGCTCCACCAATGCTGCTGCCAAATATTTAGGCTCTTTATATAAAACATTTGGAGATTGGGACCTTGCCTTGGCTGCCTATAACTCAGGACCAGGGAATGTAACCAAAGCTATTAGACGTTCGGGAGGTTATCAAAACTACTGGAATATTCGTCCTTTTTTACCTAGAGAAACTGCTGGCTACCTTCCAGCATTTTTAGCAACACTTTATCTTTTTGAGTATGCAGAGGCACATGGACTTAAGCGCGATCTTAGCCAGGCACCAATATTGTCAACAGATACTATTCATGTAAAACAGATGATTTCTTTAGATCAAGTAGCGGAGCTTACAGACACGAAGATTGAAAGGCTACAGTTCTTAAACCCCTCCTATAAGTTAGATATCATTCCTGTTTTAGAGACTAAAACCTACACCTTAAGGTTGCCGCTTGATAAAATAGCCGACTTTATTCAAAAAGAAGATCAAATTTATGCTTTTGCAAAGGCAGAGTTTGAGGCACGAGAAAAACCATTGCCTCAGTTTTTTGAGATTGATTCTAAAATAAGATATAAAGTTAAGTCAGGAGATTACCTTGGAAAGATTGCTCGAAACTTTAAAGTTAGAGTGAGTCAAATAAAACAATGGAACGGCCTCCGAACCAATGACCTGAAAATAGGACAACGGTTGACAATTTATTCGCGGAATCCTACAGCAGCGTTCGTTGTTAAAGCAACCCAATCCCCGTCAAAAAACAACTCGAAAAAATCAACGTATTTGGTTAAATATGGAGATTCTCTTTGGAGTATATCAAATAAACTAACAGGTGTATCTGTTCAAAACTTAAAAGAATGGAATGATATTTGGGATAGTAAATTAAAACCAGGGATGAATTTAATAATCTCTAATTAAAATATAAAATAATGCGAGTATTTATAAAAGCACTGTGTTTATTTTTTTTATTATCTGCTTGTGAAAATGTAAACGATAAAACGGTTTATAAGCCCCAATCTTCTGGTAATATTAATGATTTATCAGTGGTAATTGATAATGAATTATGGGAATCACCAGTTGGGGAGTCAATCCGATCCACTATAGGGGCTCCATTATATGGACTCCCTCAAGACGAACCCCAGTTTAAACTAAGGCAAATCCCTTTATCTGTTTTTTCTGGTTTTGTAAAAAATACGCGCCTCGTTTTAAAGGTTGTTAAAGGAGTAGAAGCAACGACAAAGTTTTATAAAGATCCCTACGCTTCTCCACAGCGAATGGTTTTAGTAACCGGAATGACGAATCAAGAAATCACGGAACAATTTACGGCTAACCAAGAGAAAATTACAAGCGCCTTTAAGGCCTATGAAATTAAGGAAAAGCAGCGACGTTCTCGAAAATCCTTGTTTAATTCAGTCGCTATCTCAGAGCAGTTAGGGATCGGAATTCAATTTCCATCCATATACAGATTAGCGAAGCAAGAGAACGATTTTTTCTGGATTCGGAGAGACATTAAAACAGGAACAGTTAATTTATTGTTATATACAGTTCCATATGATAAAAACAGTACAAATGAAACGTTAGCAATGCGCGTGATAAAGACAAGAGATTCTATCGGAAAAATGCATATTCCAGGACCGGTAGAGGGCAGCTATATGACGACAGAAAAAGCGTATACTCCCTTTTTTGGAAAAGACAAGGTTGCGAATTTAAGCGCTTTCAAAACAAAAAGTATTTGGCAAATAAAAAACGCTTTTATGTCTGGCCCTTTTATCAATTATTGGATAGAAGACAAGGCTAACAGTAGATACTTAATAGCTGAAGGGTTTGTGTTTGCTCCGTCTGTTGAAAAGCGCGCATATGTTTTCGAGCTAGAAGCGATCATACAATCAATTTCTATTAAGTAATTAAAGACATGAATAATTAGGAACTTCTTTAGTCCTTTTTTTCTTCAGTATCTTTTGTTTCTTCCTGACTGGCTTTTTTGAATTCTTTAATTCCGCCGCCTAAACCTTTCATAAGTTCAGGAATTTTTTTGCCGCCAAACAACAAAAGAACTACAACCACAATTAAAATAATTTGTGGAGCTCCAATAGCCATGGGTATCATATAAGTATTCATATTGCTATAAATTTAGAGTACAAAGTTAGCAATTATCCTTTAAATAAATAGCTATTTCAAACAATAGTCAGGTTTAAACACAAGAATCGCTTAATTTTTATTTAATTTTGTGTTTAAATGGGAAGAAAAAAAACAAATAAAAAGAAACTTCAAAAAAAGCTTCTTCATAAATACCGCTTAGTGGTGTTGAACGAAGACACCTTTGAGGAGCGGTTTGCTGTCAAGTTGACACGACTGAATGTGTTTTTTTTGAGCTCACTAGCAGCAATAATTCTTGTGACACTTACAACTCTGTTGATTGTTTTTACGCCATTACGCGAATACATTCCAGGCTACTCCTCCACGGCACTGCAAAAGCAAGCTCTGGATTTAGACTCTAAGACGGACTCTATGTTGAAAGCAATTAACATGAACGACGCCTATATCAACTCCTTAAAAAGTGTATTGAGGGGTGAGGTTAGTGCCGTTGAAATTAATAAAGATTCTATTTTTAAAGCAGCCCAAGCAGATACAGATATTTTAGAACTAAACCCATCAAGAGTAGACTCTCTACTAAGAGAAAAGGTTCGTAATGAAGACAAATATAATTTATTTGAATCCGCAACATCGGTTAAAGACTTCGTGTTTTTCCCACCAGTGAATGGCTCAATAAGTTCTGGATTTGAGCCAAATGAAAAACATTTTGCAGTCGACATTGTGGTTCCCACAAACACCCCTGTAAAAGCGACTTCTGACGGTCGGGTGCTATTTGCTTCTTGGACCTCGGATGCGGGCTATGTAATCATTATTGACCATGGAGATGAATTAATCTCCATATACAAGCACAACTCGTCCCTAACAAAGTCTCAAGGAGATTTTGTGAAGTCTCGAGAGGTTATCGCTATTTCTGGTGCCTCTGGAGAATTGAGCACAGGCCCACACCTCCACTTTGAACTCTGGAGCAATGGAATTCCACTTAACCCAGCCAATTTTATTGACTTTTAAAATTAATTAAAATGCCATCATTAAAAGCGCTTCTCGCCAAGGTATATGCTGCTAGAACCTATAAAAAAATTAGCAAATGGTCCACGAACCCTATTGAGACACAAAATCGGGTTTTTCAATCTTTAATTTCGGAAGCAGCAGCAACTAATTTTGGAGTAGACCACGACTTTATCAGTATCAAATCTCATGAAGACTTCACGGAGCGTGTGCCTGTTAGGGATTATGAGGCTCTAAAGCCCTATGTCGATAAGGTTGTCGCTGGGGAATCGGATGTTTTATGGAAGGGGAAGCCTCTATACTTTGCAAAAACTTCCGGAACGACCTCTGGAGCAAAGTATATTCCGATAACAAAAGAAAGCATGCCAAGCCATATTGAAGCTGCTAAAAACGCTATTTTATTGTATATTAATGAAACAGGGAACACTGAAGTTGTAGATCGAAAAATGATTTTTTTACAAGGAAGCCCGGTTCTTGAAAATAAAAACGGAGTACAGCTTGGCCGTTTGTCAGGAATCGTAGCCCATTATGTGCCGAAATATCTTCAAAGAAATAGATTGCCTTCTTGGGAAACCAATTGTATTGAAGACTGGGAAACGAAAGTAAATAAAATTGTCCAAGAGACCCTAAACGAAGACATGTCTATTATTGCCGGGATTCCTTCTTGGGTACAAATGTATTTTGAAAAACTAATTGAACAAAAGGGTCAAAAAGTTGGAGATGTTTTTAAAAACTTCAATCTTTTTATTTTTGGAGGCGTCAACTACGAACCGTATCGTTCTAAATTTGAGGCTCTCATTGGCAGAAAAGTGAATAGTATTGAGCTTTACCCGGCTAGTGAAGGTTTTTTTGCATTCCAAGATCGTCAAAACGAGTCTGGGATGCTTCTGCAATTAGATTCAGGAATGTTTTATGAATTTATAGCAGTCGAGACTTTCTTTGACGCTTCCCCTCAGCGACTGACTTTAAAAGAGGTTGAAATCGGCGTTAATTATGTAATAATTATCTCGACCACTGCCGGTCTTTGGGCTTACAACATTGGCGACACCGTTCAGTTTACTTGTTTAGCGCCATTTAGAGTTATCGTTAGTGGAAGAATAAAACACTTTATCTCCGCTTTTGGCGAACACGTTATTGCCAAGGAAGTTGAACATGCTCTTTTGTCTGCTTTAAAAGCAACAGATATTAGCGTAAGCGAGTTCACTGTGGCCCCTCAAACAACCCCTTTAGAGGGCCTTCCATACCATGAGTGGTTTATTGAATTTGAAAACCCGCCTTCAGACCTTAGTGTTTTTGCTTCTAAAATTGATGCAGCAATGCAACAACAAAACAGCTACTATAAAGACCTTATACAAGGAAAAGTATTGCAGCCACTGATTGTCACTCCAGTTTTAAAGTCAGGGTTTCAAAATTACATGAAGAGAATTGGTAAGCTGGGGGGGCAAAACAAAACGCCACGCCTCTCTAATGACCGAAAAATTGCTGACGCCCTATCAAATGTGATTTAGTCTAATTACTGTATATTTGTGATACTTATGAAACAAACCCAAACTAAAAACCTAACACGTACTCGAGCCCAAGAAAGTTCAAATGCTATTGAACGACTGTACCTCACGATGCGCCACTTGTTTAATCGTGGCTTCTACAAGCCTATGGGGATCTCAGGAGAGACCTTGCGACAAGCGCTGCTGCAATTACGTCCCGAAATATATGGCTCTATAGCTGGAGAAAAAACAGAACTTGAAGGACTACTTTACGTTGTAGACCGACTTCCGGTTGGAATAGAGGAATGTGTATTGATTAACCTGACTAGCGCCGAAGGCTTTGGAGGTTCCCATTTTGAGGTAATCGTGCCATCAAAACGACGCCGAAACTGCTACCGTATTGATTTTGAGCAAATGAACATTGAGATCACTAGAGGTCGTTCAGAAATTTATGATATTTTGACACACTTAACGTTCATGTTTATAGAGTCTCATAAAATTGCTAAGCGAGTAATTATTGACGAAAAAGGGACAACCACCAGAGACTGGGTGAAACTAGAAGCAGCCGTACTATCTAAGAAAAAGTTAAGCCAAAAAGAGAAGGAGCTTGCCATTACACATACAGGCAATATTCTAGGAAGAACTTTTGAAGAAATTTTAGAAGTATATGACCAGTTTTCAACTTTAAAACGACCTGACCACTTCTTACACCTCATTTATTGGCTAGGAAAGCGCGCTATGGGCGAGATTATAGACAATTCCAAACGGGCCATTAATTTCAGCCCTGTACTTAGAGAGCGCTTAGGACACCATATTCATGGAGAGGCCTGGGCAAACACCATTAAAGAAACCCTTCAAAAACACAATTTATTAGACCGCCCTATCCATATTATATCGGCAAACCTTCACAGCGTAATGAATACGTTACATAGCCCTAAAGCGTTAAAGACTTTGTGCGAAAAGCATGATATTTTTGCGGTTTATGAGCTTTTAAGTAAGGAAGAAAATGAGTCGCTTCGCAATAAAATAAAGCAAACTGCGTTGCAAGAGGGGATGATTTACATAAAAGATACTTCGGGAACTAATATTGACGTTCAAATATTTGATTCGTCTAAAATAGACTTTTCAAATTCAGAAATCATTTCCAAACCCTCATCAAGCGAAGCTGTTTTGATTGTGATGGATTATGCCTTTGGCGAACAAGCCTATGAAACCATAGACGAGCTTTTAAAGCCTTTTAAAACAGGAGCAGACAAAACACACCTAAACGTAGAGTCTATATCTGTTATGGGCAAGGCAGGTATCTTACAAGGCTCTAAAGGAGACATTATGATCCCTTCTGCTCATATATTTGAAGGGACTGCGGATAATTACCCGTTCAAAAATGAATTAACTCTTAAAGATTTTGATCATGAGGATCTTCAAGCTTTCGAGGGCACCATGGTAACTGTTTTAGGAACCTCTCTTCAAAACAAGGACCTTCTTAAATTTTTCCACGACTCAACTTGGAACGTTATTGGTTTGGAAATGGAAGGCGTACACTACCAGAAGGCAATACAAGCGGCTTCAAAAATCCGTCGTAGTATTAACCCAAACGTCAAAGTTAGATACGCCTATTATGCAAGTGACAATCCTCTTGAGACAGGAGGAACTTTAGCCTCCGGAGGTCTTGGTTCTAGCGGCGTCAAGCCAACATATTTAATTACTCAACAAATTTTAAAACAGATTTTTAACTAACACATTATGAGTACAAATTCTAACACACCCAACACTTCAGAAGAAGTTGATTTAGGGCAGCTTTTTAAGCTTATTGGAAATGCCTTTGATCGTTTCTTTAATTTTTTCATCACGATTTTTAAGCGCATTTTCTTAGCATTTGTATGGCTCGTATTCTTCATAAAAAAAAGAATTATTGTTCTTGTTCTGGCGGGGATTTTTGGGTTTGTATATGGACTGTTAAACAGTAAATCAGCAGCGCCTAAATATGAGTCGGCAGTGACGGTTGTACAAAATTACCCAACAGGAGAAAACCTGTATAACTCAGTAAGTTATTACAATGATTTGGTAAAACAAGGAGATTTTCAAACCCTAGGAGCCGTTTTAAATTTAGACGAAAGCAAGGCCGAATCAATTTTATCCTTTCAAGTTGAACCAGTGGTGAGTGAAAACGACAAACTTCTTGCGTTTAACAATTACATAAAAAAACTAGACTCCTTGGCGTCGACCAAAATCGAGTACGAAGACTTCTTACTAAACAACGAAGACTACACGCACAAATATCAGCAAGTTAAAATAAGCTCTACCCAAAGAAATAGTTTTAAGTCTGTTTTTGAAAGCATTGTTGAGTCCATTAATTCAAATCCATTTTTCATAAGTGAGCAGAATAAAGACATTACTGAACTCACCAAAACCAAAGAAGGCTTGGAGTTAGCATTGGTTAAATCAGACTCACTTCAAAGCACCTACAAACGCGTTTTAGAGCAAGGCTTAAATTCGGATAAAGCTTCTGAAATCGGCATCACTTTTGAAGGCTCAGGTGAGACAGATAAAACCAAAGAATACGAATTGTACCAAAGTGATTTAAAACTGAGAAGTCAATTGGTAGACATAGACAGAGAGTTGTTAGATAAGCAATATATTATCGAAGCCATTTCTAACAAGCAAGACTCAGGGTTTGCAAGCAACACCAAAAATATTTTCGGAAAAGACTTTAGTGTTAAATTATATTTCACAGTTGTCTTGTTTTTACTCGCTTTCATTGCTTTATTGGGGCTAGAATTTTTTAGATTTATAGAAAAATATAAGACAACTGTATGACTGTTTTAATAACGGGCGGTGCTGGTTTTATAGGATCACATGTCCTAAGCTTGTTTGTAGAAAAGTATAAAGACTACCATCTTTTTAATTTAGACGCATTGACCTATGCCGGCAACTTAGAGAACCTGAAAGAGATCGAACCCAGGCCAAACTATACATTTATAAAAGGGGACATAACAGATGAGAGATTTATTAATGAGTTGTTTAGAAAATACAAGTTTGACCGCGTTATTCATTTAGCGGCCGAATCACACGTAGATCGATCGATCAAAGACCCGTTAGCGTTTATTAAAACGAATATTGTTGGAACAACAATTCTTTTAAATGCCTTTAAAAATACTTGGGAAAAAGGCTTTCAAGATAAATTGTTTTATCATGTAAGCACCGATGAAGTTTACGGAACATTAGGGCAAACAGGATTGTTTACAGAAACCACACCCTATGATCCAAACTCTCCGTATTCTGCTTCAAAAGCAAGTTCAGATCACATTGTGAGGGCTTATGGAGAAACCTATGATATGCCATATGTAATCACCAACTGTTCGAACAATTATGGGCAGAATCAGTTTCCAGAAAAATTGATTCCGTTATTTATAAATAACATTATCAATAGAGCCCCCCTACCCGTCTATGGAAACGGCGATTATACAAGGGATTGGTTGTATGTGAAAGACCACGCAGCAGCCATTGACTTGGTGTTTCACAAAGGTAAAAACAAAGAAACCTACAATATTGGTGGATTTAATGAATGGAAAAATATTGATTTAGTAAAGGAGTTGTGTCAACAAATGGACGCGAAACTTGGTAGAGATCAAGGGGATTCAGAAAAACTTATAACATTTGTTAAAGACCGTCCAGGTCATGATTTGCGTTATGCGATTGATGCATCAAAAATAAACAATGAATTAGGATGGGAGCCGTCCGTTACTTTTGAAGAAGGATTGGCCATCACCATTGATTGGTATTTAAACAACGATGCATGGCTAAAGAATGTAACTACGGGGGCTTATCAGTCTTATTATAATAAACAATATAATTAAATCAGATGAAAGGAATTATTCTCGCTGGAGGCTCTGGAACACGACTGCACCCCTTAACACTGTCTGTGAGCAAGCAATTGATGCCTATTTATGATAAGCCGATGATCTATTATCCGTTGTCTACATTAATGTATGCGGGGATAAGCGAGGTTTTAATTATTTCAACACCAAAAGACCTACCGTTATTTCAGAACCTATTAGGAGATGGTAAAAAATACGGATGTTCATTTGAATATGCGGTCCAAGAGCACCCAAACGGTTTGGCAGAAGCCTTCTTAATTGGCGAAGCGTTTATTGGAGATGATAAAGTAGCTCTTATTTTGGGAGACAACATCTTTTATGGAACTGGCCTAGAAAAATTGTTGCAGGCGAATAATAATCCAGAAGGGGGCATTATTTACGCTTACAGGGTTAATGACCCAGAACGTTATGGAGTTGTAGAATTTAATGAATATGGCAAAGCGATTTCTATTGAAGAAAAGCCAGAACATCCAAAATCGAATTATGCAGTACCAGGAATTTATTTCTATGACAATACGGTCGTAGAAATTGCCAAAAACATCAAACCGAGCCACAGAGGCGAGCTAGAAATAACAGACGTTAATAGAGAATACCTCAAACAAGGCAAGCTTAGTGTCAGTATTTTAGACCGAGGAACCGCCTGGCTAGACACAGGGACCTTTCAATCGTTGATGCAAGCTTCGCAATTTGTGGAGGTTATTGAGCAGCGTCAAGGATTAAAAGTAGGCGCTATTGAAGGCGTTGCATTTGAAATGGGGTATATAGACGAGACCCAACTAAAAAAACTAGCGGAGCCCTTGTTAAAAAGCGGTTACGGAAAGAGTTTAATAGAACTCTTGAATAAACAATAATGACAGCTACAGAAACAAAACTTAAAGGTTGCTTTGTTATAGAGCCTAAAGTGTTTAAAGATTCGAGAGGCTATTTTTTTGAAAGCTTCAATCAAAATAAGTTTAACACATTAATTGGTCAGGAGATTAACTTTGTTCAAGACAATGAATCGTTCTCTTCCAAAGGGGTTTTAAGAGGCTTGCATTTTCAGACTGGAGATTATGCACAAGCAAAACTGGTGCGCGTTGTAAAAGGAACGGTTTTAGATGTGGTTGTAGACATGAGAAAAGAGTCCCCTACATTTTCTAAGCATTTTTCAATCGAATTATCAGAAGACAACAAAACACAACTTTTTATCCCGCGAGGGTTTGCACATGGGTTTATAGTGCTAAGTGATACGGCAATTTTTTCTTATAAATGTGATAATTATTATCACCAAGCATCTGAACGAGGCATTCGACATGACGACCCCTTTTTAGGCATCGACTGGAAATTACCTAAAGAGAGTCGTATTATCTCAGAAAAAGATTTAGTATTGCCAATACTTTCAAACATAGGCCTATGATAAGCGTATTAGTGACAGGAGCAGGCGGTCAGTTAGGAAAGACAATTAAAGAGTTATTTTCTAAAAACAACTACAATCTAAACGTTGTTTTTGTAACGAAAGAAGAATTAGACATAACTAATAGCGAAAGCACACACGCTTTTTTCTTAAACAATAAATTTGATTATTGTGTTAATTGTGCCGCTTATACTAATGTTGAACAAGCTGAAAAAACTCCCGAAATAGCAGTCAAGGTTAATGCTGAAGGAGTAAAGTTTCTAGCGAAATCTTGCAAAACATCGGACACTATTTTGATTCATATTTCTACAGACTATGTTTTCGATGGAGAAAAATCAGAGCCTTATTCGGTTGATGATATACCTAATCCGATCAATGAATATGGGAAATCAAAACTCAAAGGAGAGCAGTATATTCAGGAATTCCTAAAAAGCTATTTTATTGTAAGAACATCTTGGCTATACAGCAAGAAGCACGGCCATAATTTTTATAAAACCATATTAGAAAAAACAAAAACGAAAGCAGAACTTTCTGTTGCTACCAATCAAATAGGCTGCCCTACAAATACGGTAAATTTATCTAGGTTTCTTTTTAATTTGATAAAGAAGAAAAATAATGATTATGGTATTTATCATTTTTCTGACGAAAAGCCAATGACTTGGTATGATTTTGCAAAAGAAATCCTTTTAGAAAATGGTATAAATAACAAGATAAAGCTTTTAAAGGCAAGAGAATACATTACTTTTGCCACACGCCCAAAATTTAGCGTGTTGTCAAATGACAAATAAATGAAAAAAAATCTAATTATTTTTGGAACTAGACCCGAAGCGATCAAAATGGCCCCTTTAGTAAAGGCATTTTTAAAACAATCGGATTCTTTCGAAACCAAAGTGTGTATAACGGCTCAGCATAGAGAAATGTTGGATCAAGTTTTGTCATTTTTCGAAATCATTCCAGATTATGACTTGAATTTAATGAAGCCAGACCAAAATTTATATTCATTGACAGCAGACATTATTACAAATTTAAAACCAGTCCTTGAGGCGTTTAAACCAGATTATGTTTACGTTCACGGAGACACCACCACCACGATGGCCTCTAGTATTGCTGCTTTTTATTCTGGAGCTAAAGTTTGTCATGTTGAAGCAGGTTTAAGGACTTTTGATAAACGCTCCCCTTTTCCAGAAGAAGTGAATAGAGGAATCGCCGGATCTGTTTGTGATTATCATTTTGCGCCCACAATAACGTCACAACAAAACTTATTGAAAGAAAATATTAATGCAAACGCCATTTTAGTTACAGGAAATTCTGTAATAGATGCCCTTCAGTTTAGCACCAATAAAGTTAATTCCGAATCGTATTCAGATCCAGAAATAGAGACTTTAAAAACACTTGTAGATCCGTCTAAAAAGTTAATATTAGTTACTGGACACCGTAGAGAAAACCATGGACAAGGGTTTATAAATATTTGTGAAGCACTAAAGTCAATTGCCATAAAACACCAAGACAGTGAAATCATTTACCCCGTGCATTTAAACCCAAATGTTCAAAAGCCCGTATATGACTTACTATCAGGACTTTCAAATGTAAAATTAATTGCGCCGCTTTCATATCCTGCTTTTGTATGGTTAATGGAAAAGTCACATCTTATTATTACTGACAGTGGTGGTGTGCAAGAAGAAGCACCAAGTTTAGGGAAGCCAGTATTAGTAATGCGATATACAACTGAGCGCCCCGAAGCTGTTGAAGCAGGTACAGTCCTACTTGTTGGAACAGACACGCATAAAATAATCGAAGAGGCAAACCGTTTGTTAAGTGATGCTTCTGCTTACGAATCCATGAGCAAACTACATAACCCCTACGGAGACGGTAAAGCTTGTGAACGTATAGTTAGTCATATAAAAAACATATAATAATTTTTTAATTTTACACAAATTATGAATAAGCCAGAAGTAGTTATGATTGGTTTAGGGTACATAGGTTTGCCAACAGCAGCGTTGATCGCATCTAATAAGGTATATGTCCACGGGGTAGACATCAATCCTAAAGTGGTAGAGACGATAAATAAAGGTGAAATACATATTGTAGAACCAGAATTGGACACCGCAGTCGCTAGCGCTGTTAGTGAAGGGTATCTAAAAGCCGGAACAACTCCAGTTGAAGCAAATGCTTATTTAATTGTTGTGCCTACGCCATTTAAGGCTAAAAATGAGCCAGACATCTCATTTGTAGAAGCAGCCACACGAGTGGTACTGCCTTTATTAAAAAAAGACGATTTATATATTATTGAATCAACTTCACCAGTAGGGACTACCGAGAAAATGATGCATTTAATATTTTCAGAAAGACCAGAACTTGAAGGGAGGTTGAACATTGCTTACTGCCCAGAGCGCGTATTACCAGGAAACGTAATGTATGAGTTGGTTCATAACGACCGAGTGATTGGAGGCGTAGATGAAAAATCAACAGAGAAAGCGCTGGCATTTTACAGACGCTTTATTGAAGGAGATTTGCACAGAACCAATGCGCGCACTGCAGAGATGTGTAAATTAGTAGAAAACTCTTCTAGAGATGTACAAATAGCCTTTGCAAACGAATTGTCATTGATTTGTGACAAGGCAGATATCAATGTTTGGGAACTCATTGAATTAGCAAACAAGCACCCGAGGGTAAATATATTACAACCAGGCTGTGGGGTAGGAGGGCATTGTATTGCAGTAGATCCTTACTTTATTGTATCAGATTATCCAATGGAATCTAAAATTATTGGGACGGCGAGAGAAGTTAATAATTATAAATCGTTTTGGTGTGCTGAGAAAGTAAAAACAACAAAATTAGAGTTTGAACTAAAGCACGGCCGTAAACCAAGCATTGCTTTAATGGGACTCGCTTTTAAACCCAATATTGATGATTTAAGAGAGTCTCCTGCTAAATATATTGCTCAAAAGGTGTTGCAAAATGCTAACAATGAAGAATATTATATTGTTGAACCCAATATTACTGAGCATAAAGTATTTAAACTAACAAATCACCAAGAGGCTGTTCAAAAAGCGGATATTATTGTTTTTTTAGTGGCACATACAGAATTCATAGATCTAGAAATAGCCTCAGACAAAGTTCTTCTAAATTTTTGTGGGGTATTTAAATAAGTTTATGGCAAGAAAAATATTGCTTATTGGTGTTTTTACAGGTGTAGCTCATATACTTTCTTTTTATGGCGTTTCGTTCATTGTTAAAATGAATGCAGATAAGTTATTTGTTTCTAAAATTGCTGAAATAGAATCAGCCATAGTAGTTATTCTTGCAATTATGTCCTTTGGTTTGCAACAAGTCGCAACTAGAGACATCGCTATAAAATATAATTGGAAAGCTATTCTGTTAACCACTCAAAAGACTAGGTTTTCCATGGGTATTTTTTTGTCGTTAGTAGGAGTTCTATTGTATCTTTTTACCAATGATATTTACTATGTAATTTTCTTTATGGCTCCTTTAATTGCTTTAAATGTTGATTATGCATTATATGGTCGGGGTCTTTCTATCGAAGCATCATTTTTATCGTTAATTAAGGTTGGTGTTCCCGCAATTATTTTGATAATATTGGGATACAACAAAATCTTTAACCTTAAATATTACATTGTGTCTGTTTTTTTTGCTTGGATTATTATTGGCTATTTTTCTAATAAGAGGTTAAATTTTTTTTGGTTTGTAAAACCAACATTTGGATTTTTTAAATCTTATTTCGGAAATATAAAAATTGGATTTACAGATATAGCATTAACAACTTTGAAGTTAGGGATTTTAAGCCTCGCGAAGCCTTTTTATGATGAAACTATAATTGCAGATGCATTTGTTGTTCTTAAACTATATATTTTAGTAAAAGGGGTTCAGCGTGTTGTTTTTCAGGCGTTTTATAAAGACTTAGTGAGTGCTCAAAAGGCATTCCTTATTGATAAAATTGGTTTGATTATTGGTTTTTTGTTCTTTTCAATAACGCTGTTTTATCCTAATGAATTAATTCTACTAGTATTTTCTGAAGATTATCTTTCGTCAAGACATCTTTTTATCATGATTGGTTTTGCTACATTAATATCATCAATTTCAATTAGTGCAAGCCCTAGAATGCTTTTGATAAGTAAAGATAAAGCGTATATTAATTCCTATCTTTATGCCTTTGTAGGAACTTTATTGTTTTTATTTTTAGCATCAAACAGTAATGCTGTATTTTATGGGATAATAGGAGCTATTCTTTTTGGAGAAACTATATTAAATATGTCGTTTTTCAAGGTTTTAAAAAAAGAGATATTTACGAAAGAGCGTTTCTTTTTTTTAATTGAAATAGTTGTTTTGTTTTTACTTTTTACAATGGTTTATTTCTTACTAAACACTGGTTTATCCATATTAGTAAATGCTGTTCTTTTTATGGTATATGGATTATATTTTATGCTAAAACATAAAAAACAAATCTTGTAAAAAAATGAAAAAAATAAAATTGTATTTACCTTTTGGCTTAAGTTTGAAAGAAGTGATTTTTTTACTTTTTCTAATAAGTGTATCGGGATTCTCTACTATAATTCAACTTATTTCCTTGTTTATATTTGCTTTGGTTTTTTTATTTTTTGGTAGAAAAATCAAATTTATAAACCGTTGGTTTTTTTATTTTTCATTATTAATTATTTCTAGTGTACAGTTAGTTTTTATATGGAAAACAGATTATAGTATAAACTATATTATTAATACGCTCCTTATGACCTTTATGTGGTTTTTGGCATTCCAGTCTTCAAACATTGTAGTTAAAAATGTATTTGAGCTTGAAGGTTTAAAAATTGAAAAGATTCTAAAGATTTTTTTTAAAATTAACCTGTTTTTGGTAATTATTCAAATTGTTATTATGTGTATAGACATGAAAACGCTGTTGCCATTTGCAAACATGTCTGCAGGAGATAATGTTAAAGGGCTTTTTAGAAATTCTTCAGTTAACATGATTATCATGTCTTTTTATGCTGTTTTTTTTATGTTTAAAAAAGATCATATAAATGCAGTAATTGCTTTTACAGTAATGATTCTTACTTTTTATATGAGCGGTTTGTTACTGTTTTTAAGTGTGTTTTTATTTTATGCATTTATAAAGTTTTCTTTTGAAAGAAAAATTAAAATTATTTTGGGGTCAGTATTAGTATTATTTCTTTTTGCTCAGTTATCTCCTGATAATGTTGATTATGTTAAGCACATTTTAAACGATAAAATTTCAAGTAAGACAGATCCTCCAAGGAAATTAGTGTCATTTGGTCAGACTTTTAATAACTGGACTTCCAACCCAATTAGTTTTGTTTTTGGAACAGGAGGCGGTAAGTTCTCGTCAAGAACTGCTTTTATCACTGCAGGCGAATATGTGAGTTGGTTTCCTGAAAAGTTGACTTACATTTCAGAAGACTTTAATGACAACCATTTTCAACTTTGGAATTCTAAAATACTTTCTATTTCCTTTAAAGACGGAACTTCAAATCAACCGTTTTCTTCTTATAATAAAATTGTTGGCGAGTATGGTTTGCTAGGAATTGTATTATTTATGATATATTTATCTTCATCAATAAAATATTATAGGCACCTTACATATGGAAAGATTATTTTCCTATTAATTTTTGCTTATTTCTTACTGGATTATTGGTTTGAATACTTCTCTGTAATTGTGTTTTTTGAATTATTTTTGCTTTTAGATATTAAAAACCATTTGAAAAATAAAACGATAAATGACGAGTAGCAATAAATCCAAAATTCTTTTTCTTGTTCAATTACCTCCTCCAGTTCATGGAGCGTCACTAATGAACCAGTTTTTAGTCAATTCTAAATCTTTAGACCATTCTTTTGAAAAGAAGGTTTTAAACCTCGATTTTGTTACAGCTGTTAGTGATATAGGAAAGGTTTCTTTTAGTAAATTAATCAAAATGGTTTCGTTCGCTATTTTATTGTTTAAAACCTTATGGAATTCTAAATTTGATTTAGTCTATTTTACTCTTTCTCCACTAGGTGGGGCCTTTTATAGAGATGCTTTATTTGTGTTTATTTTAAAACTTTTTAAATCAAATATTGTTTATCATTTACACGGTAAGGGAATTTCTGACGAAATTAATAACCCTATTAAAAAATGGATTTATTTTTATGTATTTAGAAACACATCGGTTATATGTTTATCTAAATTATTGCATTATGATATCGAACCTGTTTTTAAAGGACATATATATGATGTCGCAAATGGAATCCCTGAATTTAAACCTAATAATCTTGACAGGAATTTTAAAGAATTGGTTTACTTATCTGCATTAAAACAAAGTAAAGGAATTTTAGATTTTGTAGATGCGTTAAAAATTCTTAATGATCAAGAGGTGCCCTACCAAGCTAAAATTATTGGAAGTAGTACAAACGATTTAAGTGTAGAGGAGCTGAAAAGCATTGTATCTAAAAACAATTTGGATAGTAAAGTACGTGTTTTAGGCCCCATTTATGGTGATGATAAATTCAAAGAATTGGAAAGCTCTGGGATCTTTTGTTTTCCTACTTTTTATAAAAATGAATGTTTTCCCTTGTCTATATTAGAAGCCATGATGATGGGTGTTATACCTATATCCACTAATAATGGTGCTATTTCAGAAATCATTAATCATGGTAAAAACGGGATGATCGTTTCTATGAAACAACCAGAAGAACTTGCTAAGGCCATATTAGAATTACTTAATAAAAATGCTAGTGAGATAACTAAATTAAGTCAAAATGCACAGGTGAAATTTAATAACGAATATACTATCAGTGTTTTTGAAAAAAATATTTCCCAAGTCTTTAACCAAATTTTGAATCAAGATGATTAGTATAAATTTTGTTGGAGATATAGCTCTTTTTAGAGAGTTTGAAGATAGGGGTATTGATCCATTCAAAGAAATTAAATTACCCGAAAGTAATTATAATATTGGCAATTTTGAATTCATAATTCCCAACAAAAGGAAAAAACGTTTTTTTGATGTCTCAGATAATTATAAAGTGAGTTACAATTATCTAAATACGTTGAGTTTAGAAAAATTTGATGCATATTCTTTTGCTAACAACCATTGTATGGATTATGGTCTAGAAGGAGTAGAAGATGTGGATGCAACATTGAACCAAAAAAGCATAAAAAGTTTTGGTTTTGGTAAAAAAGGCTACAATTCTTTAACGTTTAAAATTAAGGACGTTTCTTTTGTAGCCCTTGCATTTGTAAAACAAGGACGTTGGAGTAAAGACTCAGAAAATCCTATTGGACCAGACACATACAATGTTGACGAAATATTAGAGGAAATTAAACGTTTAAAACACACACATCACCACGTATTAGTTTACCCACATTGGGGAACTGAACTGGTTGACGTCCCTGACCCAAAAGATATTATTAATGCTCGTGCGTTTATAGATAGTGGTGCTTCGGCGGTAATTGGACACCATCCACATATAATACAAGGGATTGAGCATTACAAGAATGGTGTAATTGCATATAGCCTTGGGAGTTTTATTTATATACCTAATATGGAGTATGGTTATAAGTCTAATCAGAGCGCAAATAGAAACTACTCTATATGCTTGAATATTTCTTTTAACGCAGATAGTTTGTTAAGTGCTAATGAAAATTACTATAGATATGATTCTAAAACGTTAATACCTAAACCTATAGAAAGAAAAACAATCGAAGGGTATTTAGATTTAATAAATGATAAAATTGATGATTCAAATTTTTATAAGAAAAGAATAAGAGAAGTGCTTTTAAAACGTGAGATGGTCGCTTTTTTTCAACGCTTAAAATCTTCACCTAAACAAACATTAGTACACTATTTCAAGTATATAAAAATAGAGCATTTTAAAAAGATAATTAAAAGATAGAGACTTTAAAGCCGCTGATTTATGAAAAAATTTATACTCGAAAATATATCAAAGTTACCTCCGTCTTTGAATAGAATGTTAATGCATTTAAATCAATTCCCTCTTTTAATTTATGGTATAGGTTATGCGAAGCTTTATAAGATTTTAACAACTGAAAAGGCGTATGAAAATGAATCTGATTTAGTAAAAATGATTAATTTTTGTGTAAATAATGTTCCCTTTTATAAGAAGTATAAAAAAATTAATTCCATAAGTGAATTTCAAGATCAATTCGATTTTATTGATAAAGATATAGTTTCAAATAATTTTGAGTCTTTTAAATCTAATAATTTAAATATTAAAAATTATGAGATTGTGACTACAGGTGGGACTGGAGGAAATCCACTAAAGCTGTTAGTTCCTAAAAATAGATATATTGTAGAGCTAGCGGTTATGCATAGTATGTGGTATCGAGTAGGTTTTAAGAACCACATAAGAGCAGTTATAAGAAATCAAAGGATAGAAAACGGCAAAGATTATATTGTTAACCCCATTACTAAAGAAGTGATTTTTGATGGATTTAGGTTAAACGAAACGAATTTTTTAAAGGCATATCAAATCATCAAAAAATTTAAAATTCAGTATATACATGCTTATCCCTCTGCTGCATATGAATTTTCTAAAATTTTGCATAAGTATAAATTAGATGTCTCGTTTATAAAATCATTTTTGTCGGGGTCTGAAAATGTGTATAAATACCAAAAAGATTTTATAGTAAATCAATTAGGGGTTCAGTTTTACAGTTGGTACGGGCATAGTGAAAAATTAGTATTAGGTGGTTATTGTAGAGGAACAGATCATTACCATATGGAATCAAGGTATGGTTATTTTGAATTAATTAATGAAAAAGGTAAGCCAATAAACACACCAGGAGAAGTTGGAGAAATTGTTGGCACAACAATTAATAATTTTGGAATGCCACTTATTCGATATAGAACTGATGATTATGCTGAGTATGTTGGAGATTATTGTGATATTTGCCAAAGAAAAGGAGTATTGGTAAAGAACATTCAGGGAAGACGAAATGGAAATAAAATTTATGGCGAAGATGGTAGTGTAGTTACGTCTACAGCTTTAAATTTTCATGATGATCTGTATTTGTGTATTGCTGGCTTGCAATATGTTCAAAAAGAAAAAGGAATCTTAGACGTTCTAATTATAAAAAATGATAGATTTCGCGAAGAACATGATTTAAGGCTTAAAGCATATTATAAATCAAAATTTTCTAGTAACACAATTATTAATATTAAATATGTAGATAAATTAATTAAAAAACCAAACGGAAAGTTTGTCGAACTAATAAGTGAAATTTCAAATTAAACTAAAATGAAAAAAGTATTTTTTTTAATGATTATAGTGGTTTTGTCATCTTGTAAATTTAATAAAGATGAGTCAAAAGAAAAATCAATTTCTAAAAACAATAAAACAGAAGTTGTAGATAAAGATATAAAAGCTATAAAACAAGGACTTAATAATTATTGGGAAGTGGAAGCTAGTAATGGAATTAAATTAGTTGTTAATTTGGATAAAATATATTTTATAAAGGAAAATCCAACCAAAAGAGATACAACAGCAAGATATTTTTTACATGTTAAGTTAATGAATGGAGAACTAATTAATATGGATTTTAACTATAAAGACTTTGAGTTAAAAAGCAAAAACCAAAGTGAATATAGAGATTACGCCATTGCATTTAGAGAATTACCCTTAGAACCAATTTTTAGTATTCTAACAGGTCAGTTTGATGAAGATGGTCGCCTCTGGCAAAAAATATTGCACGAAAAAAATTTCTATTAAAACAATAATATAGTAAATGAAACAAGTCATACAAAATTTTAAAACAGGAGACTTATATGTTGATGATGTACCTGCACCTTCCATTTCTCAAGGATCAGTATTAGTCGAAAATAAATTTTCTTTAATAAGCGCAGGAACAGAACGTAGTACTGTTAGTGTTGGTAAAGCCAGTTTGATAGGAAAAGCCAAACAACGACCAGATTTAGTAGCGCAAGTTCTTCAAAATGTTAAAAAAGAAGGCTTACAAGCTACATTGGATAAGGTAAGAACTAAACTAGATTCTTTAAAAGCTTTAGGCTATAGTACTTCTGGAGTGGTAACAGCATCAATGGATACTAAAGGAGTGTTTAAAGTTGGAGATCGAGTAGCCTGTGCAGGACAAGATTACGCATCTCACTCTGAAGTAGTTTCAATACCCCAAAATTTAGTAGCTAAAATTCCTGACAATGTATCTTTTGAAGAAGCTAGTTTTACAACTATGGGAGCAATTGCTTTACAGGGCGTAAGACAAGCCAGTCCAACATTGGGAGAAAATATTTGTGTTATTGGCTTAGGTCTGTTGGGACAAATTACATGTCAATTATTAAAAGCCAATGGATGTAATGTATTTGGAATAGATTTATCAAAGGGACTTGTTGATTTATCAATAGAAAACGGAGCAGACAAATCTATGCAGCGTATTGATGGTAACCTTATGGCGGCAGTTGATAACTTTACAAAAGGGTATGGTTTTGATAGCGTAATAATAACAGCTGCAGCGCCAACAAATGATCCTATTGAACTTTCAGCAGAAATAACTAAGAAAAAAGGACAGGTAATTATTGTGGGCGCTGTAAAAATGGATATTCCTAGAGAACCTCATTTTTATAGAAAGGAGCTAGAGTTGAAGCTGTCATGTTCTTATGGCCCTGGACGTTATGATGTAAATTATGAGGAATTAGGGCAGGATTACCCATTGGCTTATGTAAGGTGGACTGAACAACGTAATATGGAAGCTTTTTTACAACTAATATCTAAAAAGGAGATTAATTTAAAACCATTAATTACTCATACTTTCAATATTCAGGATGCAGAAAAGGCATATGATATTGTATTAGGTAAAGTTAAAGAACCTCATTTGGGAATTTTGTTAACTTACCAGGATAATAATAATAAGTCACAAACTAAGTTTGACATAAAAAAAAGCGCAATTTCTAATATAAATGTTGGGTTTATTGGCGCAGGTAGTTTTGCGCAGAGTTATTTAATTCCATACGTAAAACTTAACAAAGGCTCTTTGGATACGGTTGTGACAACAAAAGGAATTACAGCAAAAAATGTTGGAGAAAAATTTGGGTTTAATGCGGCTTCTTCAAATTCTGAAGATGTTTTTAATAATAAAGATATTAATACGGTATTTATAGCCACGCCCCACAGCTCTCATGCAAATTATACGATAAAGGCTATTAATGAAGGTAAAAATGTTTTTGTTGAGAAACCATTAGCAATGAATTATGAAGAGTTAGACCAAGTAGTAAAAGCTTACCAAAAAGGGTCTTCAAAAGTAATGGTTGGATTTAATAGACGTTTTTCGCCCGTAGCTATCGAAATTAAGGATAGATTTAAAGGGGCTGATGAACCTTTAATGATTAGCATAAGGGTAAATGCTGGGTTTATTCCAAAAGATCACTGGACACAAATAAAAGAGATAGGAGGGGGAAGAATAATAGGCGAAATGTGCCATTTTATTGATTTAATGCAATATTTCTCAGACTCAATTCCCGTTTCTGTCTATGCGACATGTATTGGTTCTTCAAATGTAAAAATTAAGACTGATGATAACATTAGCGTAATTGTTAAGTTTAGCAATGGTTCCATAGGAAATCTTATCTATTTAGCAAATGGAGATAAATCTCTGCCTAAAGAACAAATTGAAGTGTTTGGCGCAGGTAAAGTAGGAATAATAAATGATTTTAGAAGAGGACTTTTTCACAATAAAAATAAAGCGGAAAAATTAAAACTTGATGGTAAAGGTCACAAACAAGAAGTTAAAGCTTTTATGGATGTCTTAAATACTGGACAAGATACTCCAATATCCTTTGAATCTATTTACAAAACAACTATAACTACATTTAAGATTATAGATAGTTTAACAACAGGTTTACCACAAGATATTTAGTGTAAATGAAACAATCTTTAACTATAGGCAGAGTCAATTTGATATATTTTTATTCAATCTGCTTGTATGCTTTTTTCTTGCCTACATTTAATAACCTTACACCGTTAATGTTAATATTACTTTTAGTTTTAACATTTGCAGATTATAAATCTATAAAAAGGTTTTGGTTAGAAGAGAAAAGAAGTGTAATAGCCATGGGTTTGCCTATTGTTTTTACGTTGTCAAGTATTTCGTTATGTTATTCTTCTAATCTTAACGAAGGATTAAAACTAATATTTAGAAACGCACCATTATTATTAACCCCATTAGTATTATTTAAGGTGTCTTTTTTTGAAAGAAAACAACTAAATGTAATTTATGCGCTTTTTGTGATTGGCTGTATAATGACTATATTTTATAGTTTTTCCTTGGTAGTTTATGAAGTAATTGATGGTGGATATAAAAAGGTACACAGTCCAGAAAATTACGTAAGATATTTTTTAAATAGAATTACATATCACGATTTAGTAAGTCTAAACAGGGTGAATCATTCCATTTATTTTGGAGCATACATATTACTTGCTATTGTGCTTTTAAATGTAAAAAGTAATCTATTTACAAATAGTATAAGAAAAGGGTTTTTGTTTATACTTTTTGTTACTTTAGTTTTATTAACGCCTATTATTATTGCTATATCAGGTCTAATTATTTTTACTTTAATACATCTTTTAAAATATGAAAATATTAAAACAAAAGCCAATAGATTTAAGCTTTTAAAGGTAAATGCTTTTTGGGCTTTTTTAGTTTTTTATTTGTTTGTTTGGAAATTGCAACCTCATTTAGAATATATATATATATTTAATAATATAAAATATAATTTTTTAATTATCGGAGGAGTACTAGTAACTGTAGTAATCGGACAAGTAGCATACCAAATTTATCAATACAAACTTATAGAGAAAAGTATTCTTTGGGGGTTTAGTTTAGTTATTATAATGACTTTTATATTATTACTATATCCTTTTAACTTAGATGCTTTCAAACTATCTAATTATACAGCAAGGTTGGTTAACAATTATTCATCTATTCAAATATTGAAAAATAATTTTTTTCTTGGTGTAGGGGTTGGAGACATTCAAGACAGCTTAGTTAATATATATAGAGAGTTAAGGTTTAGGAAGCTTAGTTATAATGAACATAATCAATATTTCCGGTTTTGGTTAGGCTCAGGAGTTCTAACATTCTTGATTTTTCTGATTTGGGTTGTAAAATTAATTGTTATAAGCGTTCAAAGGAAAGATTTTATATTGATCTGTGTTTCTATTACTTTTTCTTTATTCTGTTTCACAGAATCTGTTTTAGCTAGACAAATGGGCATATGTTTTTTCTTATTCTTTATATTTTTCATATATTATTCTTTTAGCAATAAAACCAATCATGAAAACTATTAAAATGCAGCAAACGCTAATGATTTTATAATGTATTTTAATTAAAACTCCTACAAGAAAATGAAGTTTAACCTTATCAATATTTCAATTTTTCTGTTTGCTTTAGATTTTTTGCTATTAATTTTGTTAGGAAAGACATATACAAAATTTTTAGTCATATCTCCTTATTTTTATGGGCATGATATAGTATTATTACTAGCATCTTTAATTCCTTTAATTAATTATAATAAATATAAAAACAGAATAAAAAGCATAGAGATATTATTCTTTTTAGCCTTTATTTATTTGATTATTTCTCTTTTTAACAAAGAATTTGAAATAGATAATAAGTGGTATTATGTATTTAGACAATTTATGATTTTCGGATACGCAATGATTGTATATGTTATAGTTAAGCATCTATATCCAATTAAGAAGGAATCTTATTACTTCATTATATCAATAGGGCTATTTGGCTTTTTATGTCTTGCCGTACAGATTTTATTTGTTATTTATTATTATTTTTCAAAAGGACAGCATCCATTATTTGAAAGGAATTACTATTCTCCAATCATAATTATGGGCTTATTTGTATTTGCAAGTTATGCATTAACTCAAGTGAAAAACCCCTACTTAAAACTATTGTTTTCTGCTTTTAATTTTTTTATTGCATTGTCTACTGGTCATGATTCTGTTTATTTAAGTCTTGTCATTATTTATTTCTCTTACTTTTTTTTGATAGGTACCAAAAGAATAAGAATTATTTTGTTAATAGCACTCTTGTCAATAATTGTATTAGTGATGATCTATATTCCTTCATTTACAGATGTGAACATGCAATGGAGAGTTATGTTTTGGAAGGATTGTTTAAGAAGGCTCTCTAATAATTTTTTTATTTTTGGAGAAGGATTTGCGGTACCATATGCATCTTCGGAAACTGTTGTGGAACTTAATGATTTAATGTTATCACATGGGCATAATATAGAAATAACTGGGGATGAAAAATTTTTATCAGCACCTCATAATTCGTTTCTTTCCATGTTTATTCATTTAGGAATTCTCCCGATTTTATTATTACTTTACCCAATAATCAAACCCCTTTGTTATAAAGGTTTTGTTAAAGATAAAGAATATATATTTTTGTTTGTCAGTTTGATTGGAATGTCGGTTTTTTGTTTTTTTAATGTCATACTTGAGTTGCCGCATTCATCATCTATTTTTTGGGTCGTCTATTTTGTATTAATAATGAAGTCAAATAAATAAAGTGAAAAATGAAAATTTTAAAGATAGTTTTAAAAAATTATCTATTTATTGCGAAAAAGAAAATTTTAAAGGTTGGGATCCTTATGACGGACTAGATAGTTGGGTTATTCAGAAAACTCCGTTAGGTAAATCTCGTTTTTTTCGACTCGCCTGGATTCAATTGTTTAAACGAAACCCAATAAATTTCAGACCGTTATTTGGTATTAAAAAAGACTATAATCCTAAAGGATTGGGTTTGTTTTTAATAGGTTATTGTAATCTATATAAACTAGATAATAATCCAGAATATTTGGATACGATAACTTTTCTGGCAGATGAAATTATTAATCTTCAAACTAAGGGGTATTCCGGAGCATGTTGGGGCTATAACTTTGATTGGCAGGCTCGTGCTTTTTTTCAACCAAAACACACTCCTACGGTAGTAGCAACATCGTTTATTACGGAAGCTCTATTGTTGGCTTATCAAGTAACCACAAAAAAGCTATATTTAGACACGGCAATTAGCGCTACAGATTTTGTATTAAAGGATTTAAATAAAACTTACGATGCTGACGGAGATTATACATTATCTTATTCTCCTTTAGACAGTACCCAAGTTTTCAACGCAGGTTTATTAGGGGCAAAGTTATTAAGTTTAATTTACACAAAAACCAAAGACCAAAAATTAATTATTGAAGCAAAGAAAATTGTTGCATATGTTTGTAAACAACAAGCAGATGATGGTTCTTGGCAGTACGGAACGTTACCTTTCCATAAATGGATAGACAATTTTCATACTGGTTATAATTTAGAATGTATTTATGATTACCAAAAGCATTCAAATGACATGTCTTTTGAGAATTATATTAAAAAAGGTTTAGATTATTACTTAAATACGTTTTTTACAGATGAAGGAATTTCTAAATATTATAATAACTCAATCTTTCCGATCGATATTCATGCACCAGCCCAATTAATTGTAACGATGAGTAAGTTGAGTGTTTTTCAGAAAAACAAGAAGCTAATTGATAAAGTGCTATCATGGACTGTTAATAATATGCAGTCTTCAGAAGGTTTTTTTTATTATCAGAAAAATAAACACATTACATGCAAGATTCCATATATTCGTTGGGCACAGTCGTGGATGTTTTATGCTTTTAGTTATTATTTTTTAGAATTAAAGAATGAACAAAATAGAGATACTTAATACGCACATACATAATCTAACAATACTGGAAACCATGGATATTGTAGATCGTACCATAAGCAAAGGTGAACAACTTCATCACGTCGTGGTAAACGCAGGTAAAATAGTATCCATGCAAAATGATTTGCAACTACGTAAAAGCGTTAATGAGAGTGATTTAATTAATGCAGATGGCCAAGCGGTCGTTTGGGCATCCAAAATACTTGGAAAGCCCTTAAAGGAGCGCGTCGCAGGAATCGATTTAATGATCAGATTAGTGGAGCTAGCTCATAAAAATAACTATAAAATATTCTTCTTTGGGGCGAAGGAAGAGGTGGTTAAATCTGTTGTAGATAAATACACAAAACAATATTCTTCCAATTTCATAGCCGGTTATCGAAATGGATATTTTAAAAAAGAAGAAGAGCAGGATATTGCAAGGGAAATAGCAAATAGTGGTGCAAATATTCTGTTCGTTGCGATTAGTTCTCCAACAAAAGAAAATTTCTTATATGAAAACAAAGAACTTCTAAAAAAGGTAAATTTTGTAATGGGTGTTGGGGGAAGTTTTGATGTGGTTGCAGGACGTGTAAAACGAGCTCCTTTATGGATGCAAAATATTGGATTAGAATGGTTCTATAGATTTTCTCAAGAGCCAAGACGCATGTGGAAACGCTACTTGACAGGAAATATAAAATTCATATCACTTGTTATAAAATGGAGGTTGTTTAAATAATTTTTAACATATATTCTACTTTACTTCCTTCAAAATTAAAAGCCCAGTGCACAAACCAAGCAATCTAAAACAAAGCAGGATTCTTTCTAATTAGGATGTTTATTACTCGTGACAACAACATAAGCTATTTTTAAAGTAATTTAAGCTTAAAGTGCAATCCAAATCTATCTTAGATTAATATTTTCTTACCTTTGCTCATTATCTAAAGAAATTTATGCCCAAAACCATACTAATTACCGGCGCTGCAGGATTTTTAGGATCCCATTTATGTGATCGCTTTATAGACGAAGGCTTTCGGGTGTTAGGAATGGATAATTTTATCACGGGGGATAAGGACAATATTAAACACTTACTGGATCACCCCAACTTTGAATTGATAGAGCACGATGTGACAGTTCATATTGACATCAAAGAATCCATAGACTATATATTACATTTTGCCTCTCCAGCAAGTCCCATTGACTATCTTAAAATCCCTATCCAGACCCTTAAAGTGAGCTCTTTAGGAACCCATAATTTGTTAGGGCTGGCAAAGGCAAAAAAAGCACGCATTCTTATCGCGTCGACTTCTGAAATTTACGGCGACCCTTTAGTGCATCCCCAGTCTGAAGACTACTATGGGAACGTTAACTCAATTGGTCCAAGAGGTGTTTATGACGAAGCAAAACGCTTCCAAGAGGCAATAACAATGGCATATCAACGTTTTCATAGAGTGGAAACTCGCATCGCACGTATTTTTAACACTTATGGACCCCGAATGCGTCTAAATGATGGGCGTGTTATCCCGGCCTTTATGGGGCAAGCACTCAGAGGAGAGGATCTCTCAGTATTTGGAAAAGGAATTCAAACACGCTCCTTCTGCTATGTTGATGATTTGATTGAAGGGATTTATAAATTACTATTTAGTGATTATTGTCTACCGGTTAATTTAGGGAATCCAGACGAAATCACAATCATTGAATTTGCACGGGAAATTTTAAAACTCACAAATTCTAACCATAAGATTCACTTTAAGCCTCTGCCAGAAGGGGATCCATTAAAAAGACAGCCAGACATATCATTGGCTAAAAAAGAGTTAAATTGGCAACCTGAAATAAGTAGGGCTCAGGGGATAAAAATAACGTTTGATTATTTCAAAAATTTACCAACAGAAAAATTACACAAGACAGACCATAAAGATTTTTCTAAACACATAAAAAATTAAGTGAGTTTATTTAAACAAGGACGCTACTCGGGGTTTATACGACCCATTTCTTATGCCGCTGACTTAGTGTTCATAAACGCGTTTGGGGTCTTTTATCTTTTTAAAGAAACACCTCCTCTATACTTTTTATTGTTTATTTCTTTTGGATGGATTGTAACAGCATTAGTGTCTGGTTTTTATGAAGTTCATAGGTTTTCTACAGTCATAAGAATAGTCAAATTAATTTTTAGACAAATCCTCCTTTTTAGCTTATTTATGTTTGCGTATTCAGGGATTAATTTTAACCTAAGCCTTAATCCAACATCTATCATTAAATATATTTTGATCTCGTTCTTTTGTATTACGATTTTCAAATATGCAATGTTTTTTTTACTAAAAAGGTACCGATCTGTTTTTAAAGGGAATATTCGAAAAACAATTATTTTAGGTAAAACCTCTCAGTCAGAATCACTGGAAAAATTTATGATAGAGACCCCTGCCTACGGCTTGATCAATAAAAAAATTATTTGTTTTAAAGACCCATCCAAACTAAACCTAGAAGCCATTTTTGAATATATTTCTAACGAACAAATTGATGAGATTTTTTGTTCTATTTCAGAACTAAATGATGAACACCTCTCTGCGGTAGTGAATTATGCAGACAATAATCTTAAAGTTGTTAAATTCATACCCGACAGAACCAAAGTCTTTTCTAAAAAATTACAACATGATTACTATGGAATAATTCCAATACTTACCTTTAGAACCATCCCTTTAGACGATCAGTTCAGTTTAGTTTTAAAGCGACTATTTGACATTGTGTTTTCTTTAGCTGTTATTGTTTTAATTTTGTCTTGGCTTACGCCACTTATGGCTTTTCTAATTAAAATAGAATCTAAAGGCCCCGTGTTTTTTTCACAGCTTAGAAACGGGTATAATTTTAAGTCGTTTAACTGCTTTAAGTTTAGGTCGATGGTTATAAACCCTAAGGCAGACCTTATTCAGGTGAGCCGAGGAGACAGCCGCATAACAGCCATAGGTAAGTTTCTACGAAAAACCAGTATTGATGAAATGCCACAGTTTTTTAATGTATTACTAGGAGACATGTCTGTGGTTGGACCAAGACCGCACATGCTAAGTCATACAGAGATGTACGCAAAAAAAATTGATAAATTTATGGTTCGTCACTTTGTAAAGCCAGGTATTACAGGGCTGGCACAAGTGAGTGGGTTTAGAGGTGAAGTTGAATCAGACAATGATATAATCGGACGCGTCAAGCACGACGTTTTTTATATCGAAAACTGGTCTTTTTTCCTAGATCTAAAAATTATTTTTCAAACCATTTCTAACTCTTTAAAGGGCGAAGACAAGGCCTATTAATTCAAAAAAAGATCATGAATATTTTAATATTAGGTGCCGGAGGTAGAGAGCACACATTTGCTTGGAAAATTGCTCAAAGCCCCTTATGTAATCAACTTTTTGTTGCCCCAGGAAACTCGGGAACTTCCTCTTTAGCAACCAATCTAGACGTGTCTGTTAATGACTTTGAAGGCATTAAAAAACAGGTTTTGGCACATACTATTAACATGGTCGTTGTTGGCCCTGAAGACCCTTTAGTTAATGGCATTTACGATTTTTTCTTACAGGACATCGCGCTGCAACATGTTGCGGTTATTGGCCCTCAAAAAGCCGCTGCGCAACTGGAAGGGAGTAAAGAATTTGCAAAAGAATTCTTATATCGCCACGAAATTCCAACGGCTGCATATGAGAGCTTTACAAAAGACACACTAGAACAGGGGTACGCTTTTCTAGACTCACTTAAGCCCCCATATGTACTTAAAGCCGATGGCCTAGCGGCAGGAAAAGGGGTGCTTATATTGACAGACATAAACCAAGCCAAACAAGAGCTTAAAAGCATGTTGGTAGATTCTAAATTTGGAGCTGCAAGCACAAAAGTGGTTATCGAAGAGTTTTTAGACGGCATTGAATTAAGCTGCTTTGTTTTAACGGATGGGAAGAATTATAAACTACTTCCAACAGCTAAAGACTACAAGCGAATAGGAGAAGGAGATACGGGGCTAAACACAGGCGGTATGGGGGCTATTTCACCAGTTCCTTTCGCGGATTCGGCCTTGTTAACCAAGATAGAAAATAGAATTGTAAAACCAACGGTAGATGGCCTAGTTAAAGACAACCTCCCTTATAAAGGATTTATATTTATTGGCTTAATTGTAGTGGATAATGAACCGGTGGTTATTGAATATAACGTACGCATGGGAGACCCTGAAACAGAAGCTGTTTTGCCAAGATTAAAAACAGATCTTGTAGCAATTTTTCAAGCGATAGATAACGAATGTTTAAACGAAATTGAAATTGAAATTGATTCTCAAACAGCGGCCACTGTCATGCTTGTTTCTGGGGGGTATCCTGAGGCCTATGAAAAAGGAAAAGAAATTACTGGCCTTGAGAACATTCAGGACTCCATTGTGTTTCATGCCGGCGCAACAAATCGAGACGGAAAACCTGTGACTTCTGGAGGGCGCGTCTTAACAGTCACGTCACTTGGTGATGATTTTCATTCTGCTTTAGAAAAGTCCTATAAGTCAATAGAGAACATCAAATTTGAAGCGATGAATTATCGAACGGATATTGGGTTTGATTTATAGGTAAGAGTGTGAAGAAATACTTTTGTCTTCTTCATTCTTGTCACTAAAAGACTTTAATTGCAGCATCCAGTAAACAAAGGCAATAATTCCAATACCCATAAAAACCCATGTGGCTGCATTAGCACCCCACCAGTTGGTTAACTCTAGCTCTCTTAGCGTATGGAAAGGCACAAACAGAACGGTTTCACAAAGCTCTTGAATGGAATTAAATAAATCTTTCATAGGTCTTTAATTAATGGTTATGAGGGTTATTACAGCGGTCACTTTTTTTAAGTATGCTTAAAACAGTCTCTACAGTTTTATAATAACCTTATATTTACGTTGCAAATATAGTCAACACTTTATATGATTACAAGCTTTTTTAAGACATCTAAACCAATTCACTATATAATTTTTTCAATTGTATTGACGGCCTTGTTTTGTTATCAACGAATTTTTGATGGTAAATTTGAGAGTAACTTCTTAAACTATTTAAACGAGAGCTTATATCTCCTTGTTTTAATAGCGTCTCTTTTTACTGTTATTTTTATAGTAACTAAAAACAACTTAACGCATAATAACAGTTTTGCCGCACTATTCTTTTGCTTGTTTTTTGGAGTCTTTCCACAAAGCTTAGAATACACTTCAACGTTAATAGCTAACCTTTTTATACTCCTTTCGCTCCGTCGAATAATCAGCTTAAAAAACAAAACAAATATTAAGAAAAAGGTTTTAGATGCGACCCTTTGGATTTGCCTTGCGACCTTATTTAATTCATTTTCAATTTTCTTTTTAGCGGCCCTATTTATAGGCATTGTGCTGTACTCGGTTCTTGAAATAAAAAACTTATTAATTCCATTTTTCGGCCTTTTAGCATTCGCCATCCTTTGGGTTTTCTTTGATTTAGTGGTCCATGATCAGCTCCTAAATATTAGTGAGTATCTTCCAGTTGTTAATTTTGAGGCTCGAAACTCCATTTTCCAAAAGAACCTATTATTCAGTCTTTTTATTGGAGCCTTTCTTCTTTTCGGAGTTGTTAATTACTTTCTAGCCAACGCTTTTAAAAACAGGTTTAATAGGTCTAGCATGCTGTTGCTTATTCTTATTATTATTACAAGTTTTACAGTTTTTTTGTTTAGCCAAAGCGAAAGTAAAGAGGGCTACATTTTCCTAGTGGCTCCATCGGCGATTTTAATGGCGAACGCCTGCGAAACATCAAAGTTTAGCTGGGCGACAGACTTAATGATATTGGCGTTATTTATAGTGGCAGTACTCCAAATACCATTTAATATATCATAGCACATTAATCAAACTAAAGAATTACCCTTATATTTGTCAGATAAATCTAAACTGTATGTTTTCAAGTAAAGCCAATTCCATTCTCCAAGAGGTAATAGCCTCTTACAAAGTCTTAGACTCAGTCGATCAACCATTTCAAAACAAATATGATAAAGACCAAGATTTAATCGCGCACTTACTTTTTAGAAAGTGCTGGATAGATACGGTTCAATGGGCTTATGAAGACATTATTAGAGACCCAAACATTGATCCTGTAGCAGCGCTAAAATTAAAGCGTATGATTGACGCTTCAAACCAAGACCGAACAGACACAGTTGAGTTTATCGATAGTTATTTTTTAGACACCTACAAGGACGTTCAGGCGGTTGCGGGCGCTAAAATTAACTCTGAAAGTCCAGCATGGGCTATTGACCGCTTGTCAATATTAGCGTTGAAGATTTACCATATGCAACTTGAAACGGTTCGTGAAGACGCCTCAGAAAGTCATCAAAAAAACTGTTTAACTAAGTTAAACACTCTTTTAGAGCAGCGTACAGATTTATCCTCAGCGATAGACGACTTGTTGGAAGACATAAGTAGCGGAAAGAAATATATGAAGGTTTATAAGCAAATGAAGATGTATAACGACGACGAACTAAATCCAGTACTACGGGGCACTAAATAATTTATTTCACAGGTGACGGACATTAAACACATATTAGTCATCAGACTCTCTTCAATGGGAGATGTGGCAATGACCGTACCCGTAATTTTCGCTTTTGCTCAATCCAACCCAAAAGTTAGGCTTACTATTTTAACCAAGAAGCAATTTGCCCCCCTCTTTAGAGATGTAAATACAGCGACCGTTATATTAGCCGATTTTAAGGGGCTACACAAAGGCGTTTTGGGATTATATAAGCTGTCAAAACGAATACGAAAACTCAATATAGATGCGGTTGCTGATCTTCACAATGTATTGCGAACAAATAGTTTAAAACACTTTTTATTTGGAATTAAATTTGCTCAAATAGACAAAGGGCGTTCTCAAAAAAAAACACTAATAAACGGCACTTCTTTTAGTGCGCTACAATCCACTTTCGAACGCTACGCAGATGTATTTAGGGCTTTGGGATTTGGCATTAACCTGGACACCCCCTCTTTTCTAACGCCTAAACATCTCCTACCTGCCACCTTAAATAGTCTTGAAGGTTTTTCAAATGCTGTGATTGGAATTGCCCCCTTTGCGGCCTATGCCTCTAAAACATATTTGTTATCAAATATGGAGGAGGTAATTTCTAAGCTTCAAAAAGAATATAAAATCTTACTTTTTGGAGGCGGACTCGAAGAGTCTGAACAGCTTAGTGAGTTAGCTTCAAAGTATACAAACGTATTTTCTGTTGCAGGAAAATTTAATTTAGACCAGGAACTTGATATTATATCTAATTTAAAAGTCATGCTTTCTATGGATTCCAGTAATGGCCATATGGCTGCAATGCTAGGGGTTAGGGTGGTGACATTATGGGGGGTAACGCACCCTTTTGCTGGCTTTGCTCCTTTTAATCAAGAAGCTAAAAACAATCTCTTAGCAGACCGAATGAAATACCCAAAAATTCCAACCTCTATTTATGGAAACAGCTATCCAGAAGGGTATGAGTTAGCCATACAAACAATTCAACCACAAGTTGTTGTAGAAGCCATTAAGAGCAATCTTTAAATATCGTCGAAATCAACCTTTATAGTTGATGAGGTTGGTTCCGCTTGGCAGCTTAAAACCAATCCTTCAGCCACTTCGTTGTCTGTTAATATGTTATTTTGACGCATGCTAGCAGATCCTTCTGTAACACGACAAATACAGCTACTACAAACGCCCCCCTGACAGGAGTAAGGCGCGTCTACATCATTGGCTAGAGCAGCTTCTAAAATTGTTTGGTTTCGAGGCATTACAAGCGTTGTTTCTTCCTCGTCTACAAGCATAGTAATCTCAGACTCCCCTTCTCTGACAACTCCGCTTGAGGTCGGCACGGCACTGGAAGCGGTAAAAAGTTCAAAAAGAATGCGTTTGTCGTGTACTCCTTTTTCGCTCAAAATAGCAGTTGTTGTTTTGATCATCCCCTCAGGGCCACACAAATAAAACAACGGTGAAGACTCAAGTTGAATTGTGTTTTTGAGAATATAATTTACAGCACCTGTATCAATACGTCCAAATAACGCTCCCTCCTCATCAGATTCGCTGTAAACAAACTGTATTTTAAAACGCTCTGAATGTTGCGATTGTAAATCCAAAAGCTCTTTGTAAAAAATGGTTTTTTCAGGACTTTTATTTCCGTAAATTAATACAAAATCAGCCCCGTCATTTGTTTCTAAAACTGTTCTGGCAATACTCATAATAGGTGTGATTCCACTTCCAGCAGCAAAAGCAACAATAGAGTTTTCATTAGCTGTTTGTGGATCGTAAATAAAACGCCCACTCGGCATTCCTACTTTTAGGTTGTCCCCAACTTTCAAGTTTTTGTTTGCATAAGCCGAAAAAAGGCCGCCCTCAATTTCTTTGATAGTGACTGTTAAATTTCCGCTTTTTGGGCTTGAACTTAAAGAGTAATCTCTTCGAATTTCAGACTTGTTAATTATTGCTTTTAATGTAATATATTGACCAGCCTTAAAAGCAAATTCGGGCTCTAAGTTAGTGGGGATATCAAAAGTGACACTAACGGCTTTTTCCGTTTGCCTTACTATAGATTTTACTTTAAGAGTGTGGAACTGAGCCATAAATTTTTTTAACAAAAATAAGAAAGATTTAATCTAACTTTCTGTTAAGACTTCCCTAAAATTAGCTTTTAATTTATTTTTAAATTTAGTGTAAAACCGAGGTTTTTGTTAGTTTTATGCAAAAAGATGATTATTTTTACGCAACGGCATACTATAATGCGGTGTATTTTAGTTTAAAGATAACCTAAGACCTCTCTTTTGAAAAACGTTTATAATTTTATACTATTTGGAGCCCTCACACTTTTTGCTGTGACAGGGTGTTCGCGTAAAAAAGATAAATTCGTAAACCGATCTTGGCACTCGTTAAACACCAAGTACAACATTCTTTATAATGGTGAGATCGCTTTAGAAACAGGAAAAACAGAAATAAACGCTACATACACGGACAATTATTGGCAGATACTGCCAATAGAACGCTTGCAAGTCACAGATGAAATTGTATTAGGAAATAAAGCACAAAACCCAAATTTCGAACGTGCTGAAGATAAAGCGGTTAAAGCCATCCAGACGCATGGTATGAATATAAAAGGGAAAGAAAAAAACCCGCAAATTGATGAATCATATCTCCTTCTAGGAAAAGCTCGTTATTTTGACAATCGATTTATACCCGCACAAGAAGCATTCAACTATATTTTATTCAAATACCCAGCAAGTAGCAATATTAATTTGGCTAAAATTTGGCGCGCCAAAACCAATCTCAGATTAGAAAACGAAGGTTTAGCGATCAAAAACCTAAAGCAACTTATAGAGTCAAATAAACTCTCAAGCAAAGACAAGGTTGCTGCCACCTCTGCTTTGGCGCAAGCATACATCACAACAAAAGCACTTGATAGCGCTATAACACAACTTCAGATAGCCTCACAGCTGACTAAAAACAATGAAGAACTTGGCAGGCTGCGCTTTATTGAAGGTCAGTTATATTCCTCTTTAGGAATCAAAGACAGCGCGAATATTGCTTTTGATCAAGTGATCGCACTTAATCGAAAAACCCCAAGGGTTTATATGATTAGCGCTCATTTAGAAAAAATTAAAAATTTTGATTTTGAAAACGGAGATAAAACTGCGCTAGAAAAGTTTCTAGAATCCTTAGAAACAAACAGAGAAAACAGACCTTTTTTAGATAAAATTTACCACCAAATTGCCAACTATCATATTAAGAACAACAAAGATTCTCTGGCGGTTGCTTATTACAACAAATCGCTGCGTGAGTCTAAAGAGGCCCACTTAACCGCTCTTAATTATCAGATATTGGCCGACCTGAACTTTGATTATTCAGAATACACTTTAGCGGGCTCTTACTATGACAGCACCCTTCTGAGTCTTAAAGAGAATAGTAAATCCTTTCGCGCCATAAAGCGTAAAAGGAACAACTTAGAGGATGTCATTTATTATGAAGATATAGCGCGTGATACAGACAGTATACTAAGACTCGTCGAGCTTTCACAGCCCGAAAAAGAAGCTTATTTCCAAGCGTATATTGATAACTTAAAACTGGAAGAACAAGCTCTTAAAAAAGCAGCCAAACCAAAAGTGATCTCTTCTGGGTCACCACTAAAAGGAATTGTCAAAAAAGATAAGACGTTTTACTTCTATAACCCAGCAACGGTATCGTTTGGGAAAAATGAGTTTGTCAAAATATGGGGAGATCGAGCGCTGGAGGCTAACTGGCGCTGGTCCAATAAGACAGTGCGCAAACAAGAAGTTGTCGATAACAAAGATGAAGAAGAACAGCAAGAAAATGATGAAAGTCGCTTTTCTGTTGCGTATTATTTAACACAAATTCCATCGGAAGAAACAGAATTAGATAGCATTGCCAAAGACCGCAATTTTGCATACTATCAATTAGGACTTATTTATAAAGATAAATTTAAAGAGTATGCGCTGTCTCAAAAGAAACTTGAGCAACTTTTGAAGCAGTTTCCTGAAGAACGACTTGTTTTACCCACAAAGTATAACCTATATAAAGTATATTCTTTGTTGGGCTTGAGCCAGTTACAAGCGACTTTAAAAAAAGATATTATAGAAAACCACCCGGATTCTAGGTATGCATCAATCTTACTAAATCCAGAATCAGTTTTGCTAAATAATGAAAACAGCCCTCAGTCGCTGTACAATAATCTATATACGCAGTTTGAACTTGGCGAGTATCAAGAGGTGATAGATGGATGTGATTTACAAATTATAAGGCTAGATGGAGATGAAATCATTCCTAAACTAGAACTTCTTAAAGTGACTTCTAGAGCGCGCTTGTATGGGTTTGAAGCCTATAAAGAAGGGTTGAATTTTGTGGCTCTCAATTACCCAAGCAGTATTGAAGGTAAGAAAGCAGCACAGATGTACAGCTCCGTCATTCCAGAGCTAGCAAACAAAGCGTTCGTTGAAGATTCAACTCAAAATAACTTCAAAGTTGTTTTTAAGTTTGAGCGCTCAGAAACAAAGCAAATACAAGCTTTTGAAAAAGCAGTAAGCACCGCTGTTGAAGAAGTTGACTTTTTTGAGTTAACGGTTTCTAAAGATAGTTACGACACAAATACTATATTTGTGGTAGTTCATGGGCTTAAAAGCGTTCAAGGTGCCTTGGGCTTTGCAGACATCCTAGAGACGAAAAACGAAATGATAATTTCGAAACCATTCTTTGGAATCTCTTCAAAAAACTATCAAACAGTTCAAATACACAAAAACGTAGAAACATATATAAACTCAATTAAATAAAACCATTTCAGTATGTTTACAGATAACAAAAATTCAAAATCAAATCTGAATTCATTTTCACAACAAAACACAATAGCGCAAGGCACTACGTTTAATGGTGACTTAATTAGCGAAGGCGATTTCAGAATAGAGGGCGCTATAAGCGGTTCTTTAACGACGACTGGCAAAGTCGTCATCGGAAAAACAGGGACTATTGATGGAGTGTTAGTGTGTAAAAACGCAGATGTTGAGGGTAAATTTAAGGGGACTTTAACCGTCTCAGACACTCTTAGTTTGCGTGCCTCAGCAGATGTAGAAGGGGAAGTTCAAGTAGGTAAATTGGCCGTAGAGCCAGGAGCCACTTTTAACGCGAACTGCCTTATGAAAGGCTCTGTAAAAGAACTAAAAAACGAAACGCCGAATAACCCTTCTCAAAACATTTCCAAACCTGGACAATCCGCTTAAACAAATCGCAGCGCTATCGGCGATAGGGTTTCAAATGGGTGTAATTATTGCACTAGGGGCATTTATAGGGGTTACTTTAGACAAAAAATATCCTAATGAAAACAATCTTTTCACATTAATACTAACGCTGTTTTCAGTAATACTTTCTGTTTTTTACGTCATAAAACGGATTATATCAGCCTCAAAAGACAAAAAAAATGAACGAACTCTTTAAAAAGAGACAGGTAGGTTTTCTGATACCATTAACGGCTCTGAGCTTAGTGCTTTTTGGATCTCATTCCTATTTAAACTATCATTTTGCCTCAGACATCCTTTTGTTTTTTCCCTTATGGCATATTTATGTATTTCATACACTAACCGTCGTAGCTATTTATACGCTCATAAATTATCGAGATTCTAACGGAAAAACAGATGTGTTTAATGTCTTTATGCTAGGCATGCTTCTAAAAATGGTATTAACCCTGATTTTTCTTTTACCGTGGCTTTTATCGAAACCTCAACAACAAGGATTTGATTTAGCAAATTTTTTCGTTACGTACTTTGCTTTCTTAACTTTTGAAGTGTATTCCGTTACTAAATTTCTTCAAAAACAGTAGCAACACTAAACACGCCTAAAAACTGGTAAATAATCATTTAAATATTATTTGCCATTTCATTAAATGTGTGTACATTTGCAGCAAAATTAATCAAGGTATTTTTAATTAAAAGCAGTCTATTGAACACCTTAAGAACCATACTATTTTCAACATTATTTTTAGCAATTTCTTTTGTAGGTTTTGCCAAGGAAAAAGAAACAACTCAAGATGATGCGCCTTTTGATCCAAAAGCAATGATTTTACATCACGTAAAGGATGCGCATGAGTTTCATTTATGGGATTGGAGCGGGAGCCCTGTATCCTTGTCATTGCCAATTATATTGTGGACTGAGAATGGATTTACAAGCTTCTCTTCAAGTGAATTTCATCATGACGATGAAGGCCATACAATTGTAGAAGCAAACGGCGGGAGCTTTGTAAAGTTGCACGAAAAAATTTACCAGTTAGATGCCGGGGTTACTGCTATTGATTATGATTCAGAACACCACCCAACAAATGCACAAAAACCGATAGACCTTTCTATTACTAGAAACGTGTTTATGATGTGGATTTCCGTGGCGCTATTGTTATTTATTTTTTTAACAACTGCTAGAAGCTATAAAAATTCTAAAGACGGCGTTCCAACGGGGATTGCGGGGTTTATGGAGCCTTTAATTGTATTTGTTAGAGACGAAATTGGGAAACCAATGATTGGCGAGCACAAGTATAAAAAGTACATGCCCTACTTGTTAACAATCTTTTTCTTTATTTGGATAAACAATATTTTTGGATTGATTCCAATTTTAAACGGCGCCAACTTAAGTGGTAACATCGCATTTACATTTACTCTTGCCATGTTTACATTTATCATTACAACATTTAGTGGTAACAAAAACTACTGGAAACACATCTTTTGGATGCCAGGCGTTCCTGTGCCAATGAAACTATTTTTAATGCCTATCGAAATTATTGGAATGTTTGTCAAACCAATTTCGTTAATGATTCGTTTGTTTGCCAATATCACAGCCGGACACGTCATCATATTAGCATTAATGTCATTAATATTTGTATTTAAGTCAGTTGCAATTGCACCTGTCTCTGTTGCCTTTTCGTTATTTATTACAGTAATCGAAATTATAGTGACAGCAATACAAGCCTATATATTTACAATATTGTCAGCCCTTTATTTTGGAATGGCAACAGAAGAAGAACATTAATTAATTTAAATTTATAACTATGACTATTACTGGAATTGCAGCTATTGGAGCTGGTTTAGCAGC
>Ga0115564_10000164_pt1 | contig 64803 bp, 70 predicted proteins | sample COGITO_mtgs_1105_7_FD_88680 | JGI IMG/M metagenome (GOLD analysis project Ga0115564, IMG submission 88680) | Pelagic marine microbial communities from North Sea - COGITO_mtgs_110523 | ecosystem: Environmental > Aquatic > Marine > Epipelagic | place: Germany:Helgoland, sampling site Kabeltonne...
AATGGTGAGACCATCGTCAATTTAACTACCAACTCAGGCTTTACTCATTGGGAAGATGGAGTTGTTGCTGATGTTTCGGGGAACCATCCAAATTATATGATAATATCTGATAATAATGGAGTAGTTCACAAACCAGGATATTCATGGGAATTACTTCCTGGGGCCACTGAAAATAATTTTATTACCGATCAGGGTGGTGATAGGGGTTATTTTCCACGTGAATCGTCCTCTATTTCTATGTGGGTTAAAGAATCTAGTTGGTCAAGTACTACATTTTTATTTGACTACACCAATGGAGGGGATACAGATGGAAAAATGTGGCTTTCCACTATTAATCCCTCAGGCGAGCTTCGCTGGCATATTAAAACTGGAGCAAGAAAAAAAATAACCTCTACCGCCACTGATATAGCAACAAGTGCAGCTCATGCATATGGTGTTTTTGCAGCAGATATGGACGGGGATGGGGATATGGATATCCTATCCGCTTCTAATGCTGACAACACCATTGCTTGGTATGAGAATAACGGGGATGCAAACCCTACTTGGACCGCTAATGATATAGCAACTGATGCAGCTGGTGCAAACTCTGTCTTTGCAGCAGATATGGACGGGGATGGAGATATGGATATTGTATCGTCTTCTGCTAATGACAATACCATTGCATGGTATGAGAATGATGGTAATGCAAACCCTACATGGGCGGCGGCTGATATAGCAACAAGTGCAAATAGTGCAAGATCTGTCTTTGTAGCAGATATGGACGGGGATGGGGATATGGATATCGTATCGGCTTCTTATAATGATAACACCATTGCTTGGTATGAGAATAATGGTAATGCAAACCCTACATGGACCGCTACTGATATAGCAACAAGTGCAGCTGGTGCACTTTCTGTCTATGCAGCAGATATGGACGGTGATGGGGATATGGATATCGTATCTGCTTCAATGCTTGATAACACGATTGCTTGGTATGAGAATAACGGGGATGCAAACCCTACTTGGGCAGCTGCAGATATAGCAACTGATGCAGCTGGTGCAAGCGGTGTCTATGCAGCAGATATGGACGGGGACGGGGATATGGATATTGTATCGGCTGATTTTAGTGATAACACCATTGCTTGGTATGAGAATAACGGGGATGCAAACCCTACTTGGACCGCCGCTGATATATCAACAAGTGCAGCTGGTGCAAGAGATGTCCATTTAGCAGATATGGATGGAGATGGGGATATGGATATCGTATCGGCTGATTTTGGTGATAACACCATTGCTTGGTATGAGAATAACGGGGATGCAAACCCTACTTGGACCGCCGCTAATATAGTAACAAGTGCAAATGCACCACATTCTGTATTTGTAGCAGATATAGATGGGGATGGAGATATGGATATCGTATCGGCTGATTCTGGTGATAACACCATTGCTTGGTATGAGAGTGTTATTACCTATGGTCAGGAAGACAATGTAAATTCGATGACTAATAATAACTGGCATCACCTAGTCATGACAAGAGATGAATCGGGAAACCCCGCAGGAGGAGGGATTGTTAAATTATATATTGATGGAGTTTTAACTTCTGTTGATTATGGAACTCCAACTGGAGCGCTAGCCACTCCAGGTGATGTAATTTTTGGCAGAAATCAACAAACTCAAAGTGGTGTAAATGGTTTAGGAAAATTCACAGGAGAATTTGGTCCAATTCGGATATTTGCACATGAATTAACGCAATCTGAAATTGAATATGAATATGATATGTTTGCTCTAAGGTATAAACCTGATTCATTTACAGCAACCCCTGCTGGACTTTCAATTAATGCAACCAATGGTATAATCGATGTTTCAAATTCTAGTGGTGGAGTATATCAAGTTACCGCCTCGTGGACAGAGCCTTCAAGTGGAAAAGTTCATACAGCTACTCAATCAATAACTATTAAAGATCCTGATGCTAGTTTTAGCTATTCTGATAATTATTTTTGTCGGGGAAGTGGGGGCTTTGCAGATCCTTCTGTTATTACTACTGGAGGGTCATTTACCGCTTCTCCTTCTACAGGTTTAATTATAGATTCAGTCTCTGGAAGGATAACACCTGATACTTCTACACCTGGAATTTATACTATAGAATATTCATTAGTGGAATGCTCAGCGACATCGACTTTATCAATAGAAATAGTCGCACAAGAAGCTCCCTTAGTTACATACACCAGTTATGATAGTTGTAAGAATGTTGACCCGTCTATTTCTTTTACTCCCACTTTAAGTATTGCGGGGGGGAGCTTTACCTCTTCGCCGCCAGGATTAAATTTAAATTCAGTCACTGGTGTGATAATTCCAAATTCATCTCAATCAGGCAACTACACGATTAATTACACTTCCGCAGGAAGATGTCCAGGTGGAGTAAGTGTTCCATTTATAATTCATCCCCTAGGCAACTCAACCTTTAGTTACCTTAAAAGTTCCTTCAGTAAAACTATCTCATCAATAATTACACCCACGATAAATACAATTGGCGGAACTTTTAGTTCAAGTCCAACAGGATTAAATATAAATACATCAAATGGAGCAATAAATCCAAGTTTATCTGATCTTGGAATCTATACCATATTGTATAATCAAGGTTTATGTTCATCAGTTTCATCAAGTGTAATTGAAATAAAAACTCTAAATGTAATACTTACTGATAGTGATGCTGATAACGTAGTTAGTCCATTAGACACAATAACTGTGACAGCTACATTTTCTGAACCTGTTGAATCTGCTCCAAAAGTTAATTTTTCTGGAGCTGGCCCCAATAATATAGATATGACTGCTACTGGTTCATCCTCAGTATGGACATATATTTTTGATTTTCAATCTTTTTCAGTTTCTTCAAGCTTATATACCCTAACTGTAAGTGCTACTGATCTTGAAGGAAACCCCTATGACGGAAATGATAATATTATTTTTGATTATAGGTTACTTGATCCTCATTTATCACTTTCTAATATTGTAAAAAACTTCAAAGATCCAGATTTTAATCTTTCTGCTACAACAAGTAGCTCTGGTAATTTATCATATGCTATAGCCGATAGTTCGGTAGCTACAGTTAGTGGAAGTACAGTCTCAATATCTGGTGCTGGTTCAACAATAATTACGGTTAATCAACTCCTATCAGGCATTTATAAAGCAGCAACAGCTACTGCAACATTAACTGTAAATAAAATAGCTCCAACAATTCTCTCTGAGATAGTAACTAAAATCTACGGAGATCCTGATTTCAGTGTTTCAGCTATCTCCAGTAGTACGGGTACTTTTTCATATCAGGTTATGGATACTAGTGTAGCGAGTAATACAGGAACTAATTCTATAACAATTACTGGAGTTGGAACGACAACAATTATAATATCTCAAACCGCTGATGTTAATTTCTCAACCGGTAGTAAAACAATCATACTTTATGTAAGTAAAGCTGTCCCAACTATAATAACTTCAAATGTAGTAACCAAAACATATGGTGATCCAGATTTTAATCTTACAGCCACCTCCAGTAGTACAGGAGTTTTCTCTTTTAATGCATTAAACTCTTCAGTAGCCTCAATTTCAAGTAATACAGTAAACATAACTGGAGCAGGCACAAGTACAATAATAGTAAGTCAAGCATCAGATGGATTGTATAATGCAGGTTCAACTTCCTTAACATTAATTGTCTATAAAGCTGATCCAATTATTCATTTTCCAGACGTCACAAAAACATTTGGTGATCCAGACTTTCTAATATCAGCCACATCAAGTAGCACGGGAGATTTTGCATATTCAATAGATGACTTAAGAATTGCTTCACCAGTTTCTTCGATTGGTAACTCAACATCAACAATAAATGCAATTTCATCTAGAGGAAGTTTATCTAGATCATCAATTTTAAGTTTGTTTATTTCAATTTCGAAGGCAGGATCAACCACCATTACAGCAATTCAAGCTGAGGATAGTAATTATAAATCAGCAACAGCTACTGCAACCCTTACCATAATTAAAAAGGATTTAGATAGCTCAGTTTGGTATCCAACATCAACAATAACAAGGACCTTTGGAATACCTCCTTTTGAAATTGTATTACCAAATGTAGATTTAAATTACAATGGGGTGTTTAATTTCAGATCATCTGACCCAAGTATTGCAAGTGTTTCATCCAGTACTGTTACAATTAATAGTATTGGAACAGTAACCTTATTTGCTGATTTGTCTGCAGATGAAAACTATAATGCAAAAACCGTTACAGTAACCTTGATTGTTAGTAAGGCTAATCAATCCATTATTGTAGAACCATTTGACCTTGTAAAACCCTTAAAAGATTTTTCATCATTTACTGTTTCTGCAACATCAACCTCTGGTGCTCCAGTTATTATATCTTTAGCCCCTGGATCTGCTGCTAGTCTCTCTGGGACAGTTGGAAATTATACTATAAACAATATTAATCTCACTGGAATTGTAACCATAACCTTTACAACTGATGCAAGCGCACATCCAAATTATAATTCAGCTACCGTCACTTTGGTTGTTGACGTGATTAAGACGAATCAAAATATTACTCTAAGCCCTGAACCCACAGAATTCCTCTACTATGAAGAAAATTTAACATATATAATAAATGCATTTAGTGACTCTTCACTAAACGTTGATTATCGGATAATCTCAGGAACTAATGCTGTTTTAAATGGAAATACTCTAGAAATTCTTGGTATTGGAGAGTTGAAAATTGAGGTCAGTCAACCTGGGAATAGTTCATTTAACCCTGCTGTAAGTAGAAGTTTTATAATAAAAGTTCTTCAAGGAATGACTATTTTATCAAACTTTAATATTCCAGATAAATTAATCATTGATGATGATTTTGTAATATCACCTCCTTCTTCAAATAGACCTGGAATAATTAAGTACATTAGTAGTAATCCCAATATTGCTGTAATAGTTGATGATCAGATAATAATTAAAGGAATAGGTTCTTGTACCATTTCAGCTATTCAAATTGCGACACCAGATTATAGGTCTGCTTCGATAAGCACTATTTTTACTGTTAATGATACTGATTGTGATTCAGATGGGATAGGAGATACAATAGATGAAGATGATGATAATGATGGGGTTAAAGACACTCAAGAAACACTTAACGGGACAGATCCATGTGTTTTTGATACGGATAATGATTTATTGGGAGATGGTGAAGAAAATCAAATTGGAAGTGATCCGAATAATAGAGATACCGATAAAGATGGAATTATAGACGGGCTGGATGATTTCCCGCTGGACCCTAATGAATCTGTTGATTCTGATGGTGACGGGATAGGCGATAATTCAGATGATGATGTTAATGGTGATGGATTTTCTGATCAGCAAATATTTGTATCAGCGCTTGTAACTCCCGGTGTGAGGGGTAATGAAGCTACTTGGAAAGTGATTAATATTCAAAACTACCCAAAATCAAAAGTATCGATTTATGACAGAAATGGTCTTCAGGTCTATAAGAAGATTAATTACCAAAATGATTGGGCTGGAACTTTTAAACAAACCGGAGACTTGCTTCCGGCAGGATCTTATTACTATATAATTGAGGTGTCTGATAATAATAAAGTTCTTCAGGGGTGGCTCTATTTGACCTATTAAGTCTTTCTTTCTAAATTTATCTTTTTACTCTTACCGACATTGATTACAATATATTTGTATCTTAAAATAAGAGTGACAGAATAGGATTTGGTGTAATAAATCAAATCTCTTCTCTGTGTAAAAAAAATGCAATTAATATGTATTTTTTTTTATCTTTAAAAAATTATAGAAAAGAACAAAACTTTGATCAAAATGAGAAAATTATTTTTTGCCCTAAGCCTTGTTGGGATGTTGATGTTCCAAACACTGTCTTTCGCTACAACATTTTTAAATCCAACCATTCAGGAAACTGAGCAACAAGAAGAAGCTGTTGAGGAAGAAGCCATGGTTGAAGAAGCTCCAGTAATGGAAGAGCCAGAAGTTTTGGAAGAAGAAGCAGCAGCTCCCGAAGAAGCTTCTTTTACACAAGAACTTAAGAAAAGATTTATCGAAGGAGGCCCAGGATTTATGGGAATCGTTTTGATTTGTTTGATTCTTGGTCTAGCCATTGCTATTGAGCGTATTATTTACCTTAATTTGGCGTCTACCAATTCCCAAAAATTGACTGCTGGAGTTGAGGAAGCCTTATCTTCAGGAGGTGTAGAAGCTGCCAAGGAACTTTGTAGAAATACAAAAGGTCCTGTTGCATCCATCTTCTATCAAGGTCTCGACCGTGTCAACGAAGGTGTTGATAGTGCCGAAAAAGCAGTCGTTGCTTACGGTGGTGTTCAAATGGGACAATTGGAAAAGAACGTTTCTTGGATTTCGTTATTCATTGCTTTGGCTCCTATGCTTGGGTTTATGGGAACCGTAATCGGGATGATTCAGGCTTTTGATAAAATCGAAGCTGCGGGGGATATGCAACCCTCACTAGTTGCAGGGGGTATTAAAGTAGCCCTTTTGACTACCGTTTTTGGTTTGATTGTAGCCATTATCCTACAAGTTTTTTACAATTATATCATTGCCAAAATTGATAGTATTGTCAACGATATGGAAGATGCTTCCATCAACTTGATTGACATTTTGGTAGCTCAGAAAAAATAATTGGAAATATGAAGATTCAGAATATAATCAAAATAGTCAGTGCCGTTATTGGCGTACTGGCTGCCTTTTTCCTACTTAGGATCATAAGCACTGGTGATGATGATATCAAAATAGCCGCTACTATGGGTGATTTTGGTGCCGTTTCTCCATTGGTGGAATTGGCTCGAATTGTATTGTTCATCACGATAGCCGTAACCTTGATTTTTACACTTTTAGGATTGTTCTCTGACCCTGCTAAATTAAAAAAGGCTGCGATTTCGGTTGGACTTTTTTTAGTGGTTATTGTGATCTCTTATGTGCTTTCTGATGGAGTCGAAACGCCGCTCAAAGACGGTGAAATGTTGTCTGCCAGTGGTTCTAAATGGGTCGGTACGGGCATCAGAACATTTTACATACTTGCTGCAGTAGCCATCGGCTTGATGTTGTTCTCAGGAGTAACTAAGATCATAAAAAAATAATTAGCCATGGCCAAAAGATCAGCACCAGAAGTTAATGCAGGATCAATGGCAGATATTGCCTTTTTACTGTTGATTTTCTTCTTGGTAACCACTACCATTGAAACGGACAGTGGGCTTAACAGAAAACTACCTCCCATTGAGGATATTGAAGACCCTCCAATAATCAAACAGAAGAATATTTTTACTGTGGTGGTCAACAAAAACAATCAATTGCTGGCGGAAGAGGAGTTGACCGACATTTCAGATTTACGCGCCTTGGCGGTTGAGTTTCTTGATAATGGAGGAGGAGAGGGAGAAGAAGCCTGTGACTATTGTCAAGGGCCGGGTGATCCAAAATCTTCCGACAATCCAGACAAAGCGATCATATCTCTGAAAAATGATAGAGAAACTTCCTACAAAGTTTATATCGCTGTTCAGAATGAATTGGTTGCTGCTTATAATGTGCTGAGAGACCGAGAGTTTATGAGGTTGTTTCCCAACGAGAGGATGACTTTTGTTGAAGCCAACAAGAAGTATTCCGATCCCAGAACTAGCCCAGAGGAGAAACTAAGATTAAGGCCTAAGCTTTCTGAGGTCAAAATATTGTTCCCACAAAAGCTTTCTGAAGCAGAACCCAGTAAAACTAACTAAATAACACAGTGATGTCAAAATTTAAAAAGAAAAAAGGAGGAGATTTACCCGCAATTTCAACGGCCTCTTTGCCTGATATCGTTTTCATGTTGCTGTTCTTTTTTATGGTGGCTACGGTGATGCGTGACAGTACCTTGATGGTTAAAAATCAATTGCCTGCTGCGGATCAAATTCAGAAATTGGACAAGAAAGATCGTGTGATGTATATCTATGCTGGAGAGCCATCTGGTCGCTATGCGGACAAATATGGTACACAAGCCCGTATTCAACTCAATGACAAATTTGCCACCGTTTCTGAAGTAGGTGCTTTTGTTTTATCAGAACGCGCATCCAAACGTCAGGAATTGCAAAACGTCTTGACCACTGCGCTAAAAGTCGATGGTGAAACCAAAATGGGACTGATTTCTGATATCAAACAGGAACTTAGAAAAGTCAATGCTTTGAAAATCAATTACACAACTCGCGTAGGAGATTTCTCTCAAAATATTGATTAAATTTCTATTGGATCAATAAAAAGTGCCCTTAGTGGCACTTTTTTTTATACCATTGTTTGAGTAGATTAGTTTAGCGGGGAAATTATAGAAATATGCCACTTCAACTTTTATTTTATGCAGGAATCTTATTGTTGGGATGCAATGCCTTCGCCCAACAAGATAGTTTGTCAACAAAATACAGGGAAGATCAATTTTACGTGAGTTTTGGTTTACAACTTCAACAAGAGAACATCAGTGGATTCAAACAAAATGGTTTTTCAAATAACTTTCAGATTGGTTTTGTCAGGGACATTCCACTGAGTGCCAAAGGTAAAACAGCAGTTGGTTTAGGCCTTGGTTATGCTTACAACCGCTTGGTGTCCAACCTTTATTTGGACTCAGAAAGAGATAACCCTTGCTTTTTTATCGAAGGCAACGACGAAAACCGACAAACCTATTCCTCAATTGTTATTCCTCTTTCCTTCCGCTTAAGAACGTCCACCCCAGATCGTACTGATTTTTGGCGGTTCTATGGGGGAGTGAAATACAGCTTCAATTTTGCCGAACACTATAAACCTTTTTACGGAAAATCCATTAAAGTTGACTTCATCAGAAAAAACAATGCTTCTGTTTTTCTTTCTATGGGTTATAACACATGGAATATGTTTTTTGAATACGATTTGAATTCTATTTACAAATCGGAGGTAAAGTTTTCGGATGACCGTTATCCCAAGCTTCAAACCATCAAACTGGGCTTGATTTTTTATATACTTTGATCAGATAGATTTTCTGAGTCGAGCGACAGGAATGTCCAGTTGTTCGCGATATTTGGCTACCGTTCTCCTTGCCACAGTATAACCTTTCTCTTTGAGCAATGCGGATAGAGCTTGGTCGGCCAAAGGCTTTTTTTTGTTTTCGTTGGAAATGAGCTTATTGAGAATATTTTTGATTTCAATTGTAGAAACATCCTCTCCCTCCTCATTTTTCATCCCCTCAGAAAAAAATTTTTTTAACAGTTTTACCCCATAGGGTGTGTCTATATATTTGCTATTGGCGACCCTAGAGATGGTCGAAATATCCATGTCGATTTTATCGGCTATATCCTTGAGAATCATTGGCTTTAGCTTTTGTTCATCTCCAGTCAAAAAATAGGCGCTTTGGTAATCTACGATGGCATTGATGGTTAGATATAGGGTTTGGTGTCGCTGTTCTATAGCATCGATAAACCATTTGGCAGCATCCAATTTCTGTTTGATAAAAAGTACTGCCTCTTGTTGTGATTTATTTTTATCGGATGCTACAGCATAACCAGTAAGCATTTCCTTGTAATTTTTAGAAATTCGCAATTCAGGGGCATTCCTTCTGTTGAGTGTAACTTTCAAAGTACCGTTTTCAATGGTCAATATAAAATCTGGAACGATATGATTATTTTGACTACTGTCAGAAATGGCACCACCAGGTTTGGGGTTCAACTTGGCGATTTCATCAAAAACACCACGTAATTGTTCTTCAGTTAAATTAAAGCGGTCCTGTAATTTCTGGTAATGTTTTCTGGAAAATTCATCGAAGGCAGAATCAATGATTTTACGGGTTAGTTCCACTTCTGGGCGATTTTTTTCTTTACGGCTCAATTGAATGGATAGGCACTCTTGAAGAGTTCTGGCTCCTACGCCGGGGGGATCCAACGACTGTATTTTTTTGAGGATCCTTTTCAGTTCCTGTTTATCTACAATGATGTTTTGGGTAAAGGCCAAATCATCGATGATATCTTCCTCTGACCTTCTGAGATAACCACTGTTGTCAATGCTCCCGATTAGAAATTCAGCAATGGGTCGTTCCTCGGTGGTAAGGATTAAATTTTGTAACTGACTTTCAAGATATTCGTGAAAACTAATTCCTCCAGAAAAGGGGATCTCACTATTTTCATCATCAGCCGATTGATTGTTAGATTGGATTCTGTAGTTAGGGATTTCATCATCACTGAGGTAGGCATCAATGTCAATATCGTCGGTATCAATTTTTTGATCATTCTGATACTCGTCATAGGGATCGGTGGTTTCTATTTCATTTTCATCTAGCTCTTTTCCATTTTCAAGGGCGGGGTTTTCCCCAATTTCCGATTGAATGCGCTGCTCCAAATCCAATGTGGACAATTGAATGAGCTTCATCAACTGAATTTGCTGAGGAGACAGTTTTTGAGATAGCTTTATCTGGAGCTGTTGTTTTAACATATTATGAAATAGCTTTCATAAAGATAAAAAAAGTCAGGGGAGCTATACGAATTAAAATGCTGCGTTTTGAGGAGTACGTGGAAAAGGAATAACATCTCTGATGTTGGACATGCCAGTGGCAAAAAGAACCAAACGTTCAAATCCTAAACCAAACCCACTGTGTGGAGTGCTCCCAAAACGTCTTAAATCCAAGTACCACCAAAGTTCTTCTGCATCAATTCCCAATTCTTCAATTCTTTTTTCCAATACCTCAAGACGCTCTTCTCTCTGCGATCCACCCACGATTTCACCAATGCCTGGGAAGAGGATATCCATTGCACGAACGGTTTTTTGATCCTCATTCATACGCATATAAAAGGCTTTGATCTTGGCAGGATAATCATAGAGGATCACTGGCGCATTGAAGTGTTTTTCGACAAGATAACGCTCGTGTTCGCTTTGCAAATCGGTTCCCCACTCTTCGATCAAATAGTCGAATTTTTTCTTTTTATTGGGCTTTGAATTTTTGAGAATATCGATTGCTTCTGTGTAGGATACCCGCTTGAATTCATTCTGGACTACAAACTTTATTTTTTCCAACAGACCCATAGGACTTCTTTGATTTTGTGGCTTTGTCTTTTCCTCATTGGCCAAACGTTGGTCGAGGAAAGCCAAATCTTTTTCACATTTTTCCAAAATATACTCAAGGGTGTACTTGATGAATTCTTCGGCCAAATCCATATTGTCATCCAAATCGTAGAAAGCCATTTCGGGTTCAATCATCCAAAACTCGGCCAAATGACGGGAGGTGTTTGAATTTTCCGCCCTAAAAGTGGGCCCAAAAGTATAGACATTTCCCAGTCCTTGGGCATAAGTTTCTGCTTCCAGTTGTCCAGATACAGTAAGATTGGTTTCTTTTCCAAAAAAATCTTGTTTGAAATCAACAGCACCCTCCTCATCAATCGGTGGTTTTTTGGGGTCTAAAACCGATACACGGAACATTTCTCCAGCGCCTTCAGCATCACTTCCCGTTATGATGGGTGTGTGGACATAGCAAAAGCCTTTGTCCTGAAAAAACTGATGAATGGCAAAAGAAAGTACAGAACGAATTCTCATCACTGCACTGAAAGTAGCTGTTCTTACCCTAAGATGCGCTTTTTCTCTTAAGAACTCAAAACTGTGTTTTTTGGGTTGTATGGGATAGAGATCCGGATCGGCTTCTCCAACGATTGTAATCGTATCGACTAATACTTCTCGAGATTGACCCTTTCCCATGCTTTCAACGAGTTGACCTTTAATCTCAACCGCTGCACCTGAATTTATTTTTTTGAGCAAGCTTTCATCCGTATTTTCAAAATCCACAACACACTGAAGGTTTTCAATTGTGGAACCATCATTAAGGGCGATGAATCGGTTGGCTCGAAATGTTCTCACCCAACCCCTGACCACTACGGTGTCGTATTTTTCGGGGTGACTCAATAATTCGGCTAATCGAGGGTGTTTCATGCTCATCAATTTTCTGGGCAAAGATAGGTTTATTTACAAAATAGGTTTAGGATTTTTTTCTGTCCTCATCAGAAATAATATTAATTTTGGGAGCTTTGATTACCTTTTCGTTGCTAACGGTATCTTCCAATGAAATGAGTAAAGAGGGGAGGAGGATCAAATTGGCCAGCATGGCAAAAAGTAGGGTAACCGAAACCAATCCGCCCAAGGCTACTGTCCCACCAAAGTTTGAACTCATAAATACAGCAAATCCAAAGAACAATACAATCGAAGTATAAAACATACTCACTGCGGTTTCTCTCAAAGCGATATATACTGAGGTTTTTATTTTCCACTTATTGGCGATCAATTCTTGTCTGTATTTGGCCAGAAAATGGATGGTGTCATCTACGGAAATTCCAAATGCAATACTGAAAACCAATATGGTAGAGGGTTTGAGGGGAATACCCGAAAATCCCATCACTCCAGCGGTTATGATTAGCGGCAATAAATTGGGGATTAGTGAAATGACAATCATTTTGAAGGATCGAAACATATAAGCCATAAAAACTGCAATCAGTAAAATGGCCAACGAAAGTGAAATGATTAAATTTCGAATCAAATAATGAGTGCCTTTAAGATACAATAAGGTTTTTCCAGTCAGTTTGACATGATAGCGCTCAGGTGGGAATATTCTATTGATCTCTTTTAACAGATCATCTTCAATCTCTTCGATACGATCGGTGGGGATGTCCTTCATAAAAGTAGTTACTCTGTTAAATTGAGCAGTACTGTCGACATAATTTTGCATCAAACCCTTGGAATCCTCTACATTTTTGAGGTAGCTGGCAATAAAAGAATTTTCTTGGGAGGTTGGGAGTTTGTAGTAGTTGGGATTGCCATTGTAATAGGCTTGTTTAATGAATTTGACACCACTCACCGATGAGATCGGAGTAGAGAGTTCGGGAATGTCTTCAATATATTGTTCAAGTTTGTCTATCCTTTTGAGGGTAGAAAGCCTTGTGGCACCCCCTTTCCTTCGGCTGTCAACAATTATTTCTATGGGTACGATACCGTTAAACTCGGCGTCGAAGAATAGGATGTCCTTAAAAAATTCAGACTTTTTGGGCATGTCCTCAATGATACTTCCCGAAATATTGATTTGGTAAATCCCAATGACACCCATTACTAGACTGAAGATGGAGATGACGTAAACATTGATTCTATTGTGTTTGACCCTATCCTCCATCCATTTCACGAATCTTTTTAGATAAAGACTGTTAAGGTGTTTCAAGTGCTTTTTACTGGGTTGAGACATAAAACTATAGGCGATGGGTATGATCAACAGCGAAAGGAGAAAAATGGCTATGATATTGATCGAGGCAACGATTCCAAATTCTTTCAATACTTTACTGTCGGTCAAAATAAAAGTAGCAAAACCCGACGCAGTGGTCAGGTTGGTCATCAGTGTGGCATTACCAATTTTCATGATTACCCTTTGTAAGGATTTGATCATGTTTCCGTGTTTGGCAACCTCTTGTTGGTATTTGTTGATCAGAAAAATACAATTGGGTACTCCGATGACGATAATCAAAGGTGGAATAAGTGCCGTAAGGATGGTAATTTCATAACGGAGCAATCCCAAAATACCAAAAGCCCACATCACCCCAATCATTACGACAAACATGGAGATAAAGGTGGCTCTGAAAGATCTAAAAAAAAGAAAAAAGATCAGACTGGTCAGCAACATGGCGGAAAGAACAAAAACGCCTATTTCGTCAACGATATTCTGGGCGTTTAAAGTTCTGATGTAGGGCATGCCAGAGATTTTGACATCCAAGCCCGTATCCTTTTCAAAGGTATTTATCAAAGGAATGAAGGTTTTGAATATAAAATCTTTCCGCTGTATAGTGTTGACGATATTTTTGTCTAAATAAATGGCAGACTGGATTGTTTGTCCATCTGAGTCGTACAGTATGTTTTTGTAGAAAGGAAGCTCTAAAAGAAGTTTTTGCTTGAATTTTTCAATATCAGAAAGCTCGTAATCTTCAATATCAAAAACCGATTTGAGCACAAATGATTTAAGTTTTTCGTCCTTTACCAATTCCTGAACATTGTTGGTCGATAGGGTAAAATCCACTTCTTGAAAGGAATCAATTTTTCTGTTGAGCACGATCCATTTTTCAAAGATTTTGGGTTCGAAGAATTGTTCTTCTTTAAGGGCGATGACCATCAAATTACCTTCTTCACCAAATGTATCCACAAACGAATCATATTGGATGTTTTCGGGATGAGTACTGGGAAGTAAATTGGCCTCGGTAAAAGTAAACCGCATGTATTGCCATTGTGAACTTAAAAAGAGGGTGACCAATACGATGGCCCCAATGATGAGAAAGCGATTCCTTAGAATTAAGTTCGCAACAGTACCCCAAAAATTATTTTTACGCCTCATTGTCGAAGGGCACCACCAGCCTTGGGGATACTATACAGTTAATATTTCTTTTTCCTTTACGACAAGAATTTCATCTACTTTGGTAATGTATTGATTCGTCAATTCTTGAATGTCTATTTCAGCATTTTTTTGAAGGTCATCAGAAGTGTCGGTTTTCTTGACTTCGTTGTTGGCATCTTTTCGAGCATTTCTGATGGCGATTTTGGCATTTTCAGCCTCTGCTTTTGCCAATTTGACCAATTCTCTTCTGCGTTCCTCCGTCAATGGAGGGATATTGATGATCAAAGATTCTCCGTTGTTCATTGGGTTAAAGCCCAAATTGGCTTGTAATATCCCTTTTTCAATTTCGGGCAATAACGTCTTTTCCCAAGGTTGGATACTCAGGGTTCTTCCGTCGGGGGTGTTGATGTTGGCCACTTGATCTATTGGAGTGGGAGTTCCGTAATATTCTACCATGACGGCGTTTAACATAATGGGATTGGCCTTTCCTGCTCTGATGTTGAGCAGTTCTTTTTCCAAATGTTTGACAGACAAATCCATACTCTCTTTTGCAGTTTCGGTAATGATAATGATTTCTTCATTCATTTTGGTAACAATTTAAAGATCAACTCGGGTTCCTATATTTTCCCCTTTGATAATTCGGCTAAGGTTTCCTTTGGTATTCATATCAAAAACAATGATGGGTAGCTTATTTTCCTGACTCAAGGTAAAAGCAGTAGTATCCATAACTTTGAGCCCCTTTTTTAACACCTCATCAAATGACAGCTTGTCAAATTTGATGGCGGATTTATTTTTTTCGGGGTCTTCATTGTAGATGCCATCTACTCTGGTTCCTTTTAATATCACATCGGCATTGATTTCAATGGCCCTTAATACCGCTGCAGAATCGGTAGTAAAATAGGGATTTCCCGTTCCGGAACCAAAAATAACCACCCTGCCTTTTTCCAGATGACGGGTCGCCTTTCTTTTGATGAAAGGTTCTGCAATGGCCTCGATTTTGATGGCTGTCTGAAGTCTGGTTGGAACATCATTGTTTTCCAAGGCACTCTGTAATGCCAAACCGTTTATTACAGTAGCTAGCATTCCCATATAGTCCGCCTGAACTCTATCCATTCCTTTACTGGCCCCCGAAACACCTCTGAAAATATTTCCCCCACCTATGACGATGGCGATTTCTGTACCTGTTTGTTGTATTTCCTTGATTTCGGTTGCATACTCGTTCAGCCTTACGGGATCAATCCCGTGGTTTTGGTAACCCATCAGTGCCTCACCACTTAATTTAAGAAGAATTCTTTTGTATTTCATATCTTGGAATTCCACAAATATAGCAAATATAGAGGGAAACTTTATACAGCTTTTAAACTCAAATCGACAGGAATTGCGGCATAGGTGAGGGCTCCCATGGACACATAATCCACCCCTGTTTCTGCATAGGAGACCAAGTTATCTGCACCTATGTTTCCTGAGGCTTCCGTCTCAAATTTTCCATCGATCTTTCCAATATTTTCCTTTAATATTTCGGGAGACATATTGTCCAACAGTATCCTTTTTATCCAAGGAAAACCCATCGCCTGATCGATTTCTATTTCGTTTCTCACTTCGACGATCACTGGTATTTCTAAAGCATTTTCTATCAAATAAGCTTTCGTTTTTTCTAAGGCTTGGGGGAGTCCACCACAAAAATCGATGTGGTTATCCTTGATCATGATAGCATCAAACAAACCCATCCGATGATTGTAACCACCACCAATGGTAACCGCCCATTTTTCAGGATAACGGAATCCTGGTGTTGTCTTGCGGGTATCGAGGATTTTACACTTGGTATGTTTTATCTTGTGACTGAGTTGGTGGGACAGTGTTGCAATACCACTCATTCTCTGCATACAGTTCAGTACCAATCGTTCAGAGGCCAATAGCGACTTGGCTTTCCCCTCGACCTGAAAGGCCACCGCTCCAGCTTCCATTATGTCGCCTTCTTTACAAAGTCGGTTTAAGTTCAATGATGGGTCGAGACGTTGGAAGATCTTTTGAGCCATTGTGATACCGGCGATGACACAATCGTCCTTGACTTTCAAAACAGCCTCCCTTTTTAAACCATCCTCAAAGCAGGCATTGCTACTGTGGTCACCCCCTTCAATATCTTCTTCGAGGGCTTGATCAATAAAGCGATCAATTGCGTATTTATGGGTATCGTAAAAATTATTCAACGTAGTCTTGATTGTAAAAAACTCCTTTGTTTTGTTTTAAGTCTTGAGACTGTTTTATCATCAAATAGGCCACACTTACCATATTCCTCAACTCACAAATCCCCAAAGTCAATTTGTTCTGTCGGTAGATGTCTTGGGTTTCTGAGAAAATATTTTTTAGCTCCATTTCGGCTTCAGTCAGTCCTGATGAGGTTTTGAAAATACCCACTTTAGCGGTCATTAAGTTTTGTAATTGTTTTTTCATTCGACCGATGGCACTGATTTTTTCATTGGAAATATAGTGTTCTTCTTTCCATTCTGGGAGCTGGAGGTAGAATTCTTTTGGGGGCAGATCTTCCTTCATTTGATTGAGGGAATTCAGTGCCGCCCGATGGGAAAACACCAGAGATTCTAGCAATGAATTGGAAGCCAGACGATTGGCCCCGTGCAGGCCTGTATAGCTACACTCTCCAATGGCGTACAAGCCCTTTAGGCTTGTCTCTCCATAGTGATTCACACTAATCCCTCCACAGAAATAGTGAGCGGCAGGGATTACTGGAATGGAATCTTTGGGGGGATTGATTCCAATTTTTTGACAGTTTTCTTTAATGGTAGGGAACTGATTTTCGAATTCTTTTTCGCTGATGGATTCACAATCTAATAGAACAAAATCATCTCCTGTTTCGTTGACCACTTCTGCTATGGATCGAGCCACGATATCTCTGGGAGCAAGTTCGGCCATAGGGTGTTTATCAGTCATGAATCTTTTGCCAGAAACACTTTTAAGAATGGCCCCTTCTCCACGAACGGCCTCCGAAATCAAAAAAGTATTTCCATTGATTTTGGGATAAAGCGCAGTGGGGTGAAATTGAACAAAAGGCAATCCCTCCATATAGACCTTGGCCCTGTAAGCTGCCCCTAAGCCATCTCCCGTAGCGTTTTCGGGATTGGTAGTGTGAGAGAAAAGCTGTCCGCCACCTCCTGTACTGAGGACGGTAATTTGTGCAGAAATTTTAATAATTTCTTGTTCCAAATTGGAAATTACATAAGCCCCATAACATCTTTGATATTGGCTTCCACTGTGGTGGTCGGTAATCAGATCAACGAGGGTGTGGTTTTTCAAGAGAGTAATGTTGGAAAAAGTTTTAATTTTTCGGATAAGGGATTTCTGAATTACGAGTCCGGTTTTGTCCTTGTAGTGAACAATTCTTTTTTCGGAATGCCCTCCCTCTTGGGTTAGGTGTAAACCATTTTTTTGCTTGTCAAAGTGAGTTCCCCAATCGATCAATTCTTGGAGGCGTTCATGTCCTTCTTTTACAACAAATTCAACCACTTCCCTGTCACATTCTCCTGCACCAGCAATCAGCGTGTCTTCGACGTGTTTGTCAAAAGAATCTTTTTGAAAGTTGGAGACCACTGCGATTCCTCCTTGGGCATACCGAGTATTGCTTTCCAGCAGACTGTTTTTTGAAATCATAACGATTTCGAGACTCGGATTCTGTTCTGCCATTTTGATGGCATAGGTCAATCCCGAAATACCACTGCCTATGACGAGTATATTGGTGTCCATATTTTAGCCGAGCTTTAACATTCTAGTAATGGGAAGTTTGGCTTTTTCTATAAGGCTTTCAGATAATTTTATTTCGGGCTGTTCATGCTCCAAACACAGGTATAATTTCTCCAGTGTATTGAGTTTCATAAAGGCACATTCACTGCAAGCACAAGTTTCATCCTCTACTGGTGCAGGGATAAACGTTTTATTGGGACAGCGTTTTTTCATTTCGTGAAGGATGCCAGCTTCGGTGGCCACGATAAAGCTTTGCGCGGAGTCTTTTTCTACAAAGTTTAACAAGCCAGAAGTACTGCCAATGTATTGTGCAATGTCAAGAACCTGAGATTCACTTTCTGGATGTGCGATAAATTTGGCGGTGGGGTTTTCCTTGGCGAGGGTTACAATTCTTTCAAACGAAAATGCTTCGTGAACGATACATGATCCATCCCAAAGGATCATATCCCTTCCAGTTTCCTTGATCAGATAACGTCCCAAGTTTTTGTCGGGAGCAAAAATTATAGTTTCTCCATCTGGGATGGAATCAATGACCCTTACCGCATTGCTCGAAGTACATACAATGCTACTCAATGCTTTGATTTCTGCAGAGCAATTAATGTAGGTCACCACATGAGCACCTGGATATTGGTCAATAAATTTCTTAAAAGCCTGAGGGGGACAGGAGTCGGCCAGTGAACAGCCTGCATTCAAATCGGGAAGGATGACTTTTTTAGTGGGATTAATGATTTTGGCCGTTTCGGCCATAAAGTGCACTCCTGCAAAAACAATTATATCAGCCGCTACCTCTTCTGCCACTTGAGCCAAATAGAGGCTGTCACCCAGATAGTCAGCCAACTCTTGAATTTCGGCATCTTGATAGTAATGCGCCAGCAATACTGCCTTTTTTTCTTTTTTAAGTCGTTTGATTGCTGAAACTATATCGAGTCCTTTAGGAATCTCTAAATCCAAGTATCCCTTTCGATCCAGCCTTTTCGATACCTCTTCTGAGGTGAGTTCCATAATCAAATGATTTATACAAAATTATTAAAAATCAAGGACTAAAGGCTTCATCCCAAGATTATATTCCGTCTAGTTTTTTTGTGATTTGATCGGGGGTTAGGGCATCTTCAATGCTATAAGCACCAATGGCTGTTCTTCTCAACTGACTCAAATGTGCTCCGGATTCCAAGGCTTTGCCAAAATCGTGTGCCAAGGATCTGATGTATGTTCCTTTTGAACAGCGGATATCAAAGTGCACATGAGGAAGGTCGATTTGTTTGAAATCAAATGCGTAAAGGGTCACTTTTCTGGACTCAATTTTGGGTTTCTCTCCTTTTCTGGCGTATTCATACAAGCGCTTCCCTTCTTTTTTAATGGCAGAGAAAATGGGAGGGTATTGGTCAATTTCGCCTTCAAACTTTTTTCTAATCGCATCCAATTGCGGTTTGCTGATATGATCAATGGGGAAATTTTGATCTATAGCCGTTTCGAGATCGTAGGAGGGAGTGGTAGCTCCCAAAGTAATGGTTCCCGTATATGCTTTTTCAAGGGCTTGTATTTCACTGATTTTTTTGGTCATTTTTCCAGTACATATCAGTAAGAGCCCCGTGGCCAATGGATCTAGGGTTCCTGCATGACCTACTTTAAGCTTTTTAAGTTTGTATTTCCTTCTTAGAACCCACCTCAGTTTGTTGACCACTTGAAAAGAAGTCCAGTCCAGTGGTTTGTCCACCAACAACAGTTGACCCTCCAAGATGGATTCAAGTGATAAATTCATGTCATAGACTAAAAAGGATAGCCAATGCCCCTATTGCAATACAGTAGAAACTAAAGTATTTGAGTTGGCTTTTTTTAACCAGGGCAACCATCCAACGACAGGCAAAAACTCCTGTAATAAAGGCACTTACAAAACCTACCAACAAAGGGAGCATTGCTGTGCTTTCTTGACTCAGGTCTCCATCCAATATACTCTTGGCCATACTTCCCAAGATGAGAGGGATGACCATTAGGAAAGAAAATCGGGCAGCCTTGTCACGATCAATTTTCAGCAATACAGCCAGTGCTATGGTGGCACCACTTCTCGAAATTCCAGGAAGAATGGCAATGGCTTGGATAACACCTATGGAGAATGCGTTGGTGAAATTTATTTTTTTGTTGTTTTCAGTGACCCGATCCGCCAAAAACAATAATAAGGCTGTTACCATCAACATAGCTCCTACAAGGGCGATTTTACCATCAAAAAGTGAGGCAATAAAATCCTCAAAAAAAAGACCGATGATCACCGCTGGAATCATGGAAAGGATAATTTTTATACTGAAATTCAAACTTTCCCCTTTTTTAAAATACAATATATCGGAGAGGATCAGGGCAATATCTTTTCTGAACACAAAAATGGTACTGAAAGCGGTGGCTGCATGGAGGGTAATGGTGATCAACAAACCTTGCTGTTGCTCATAATCACTTCCGAAGATGGCCTTGACCAATTCCAAATGACCGCTAGACGAGACAGGTAAAAACTCAGTCAGTCCTTGAACGATTCCAAGAATCAGTGTTTCTAGCGCACTCATTTACTTTTTTTTGAGGGCGTTAAGATGGCATAAATCGCCAGTCCAAAGCCTATCAGAACGATGGTCGGTGCCAATCTGATTCTGCGAAAATTAAAAATTTCTGGGTTAAAAACATTGGGGTCATCGCTACCACCTCCGGTCATAAGGACAAAACCTAGGGCAATTACAGCCATGGAAAGGAGCAAAAAACGATAATTTCTTTTGCTAAACAGGAATTCTTTTTTTGGGGTTGGGTCACTCATCTTTAAATTTTAATTGACGGCGTCAGACTTTAGATTCAGATAACGTTGTGTGGCAAAGAAAGTACTTATAATCGTGATCCCCAAACCCAAAATAAATACGCCTACAAAAACCAATGCTGGTTCAAGAGGGTGTTCGAATATTTGCAATTCGGGAAATCGTTTTTCCATTTCATAAAGAACCAAAGCCATGCCCGACATGGCAATAATTGCCCCTAAAGTACTCATCAACAAGTGGGTTTTGATAAAGGGCCTGCGGATAAAACTTTTGGTGGCTCCAACCAGTTGCATGGTTTTGATGATTAGTCTTTTGGAGTAGATGGACAGTCTAATGGAACTATTGATAAGAAGCACTGCAACAATAATGAAAATTCCACTGGCCAGGAGCATCCAAAATGTGATTTTTTTTATGTTTTCATCCAACAATTCTAGCAGGGGCCGATCGTAGACTACTTCATTCACATAGCTGTAAAGAGCAATGTCTTTGCTGAGTTTGGAAACTACGGCAGGATTCAAAAAGGATGCTTTAAAGTAAACGTCTATTGAGTTGAGCAACGGATTATAACCAAGAAATTCCATAAAGTCCTCACCGATTTCATTGGCATGTCTCTGGGAAGCTTCTTCTTTGGATACATAAATGACTTTTTTGGTCGCAGCATTCAAACGAAGGGTTTTTTGCAGTTGCTTTAGTTCAATTTCTTTGGCGGAGTCTCTCAAATAAATTGTCATTACGATTTGTTCCTTGAAGTGATCTGCCACTTTTTTCGAATTGACCAACAAAATCCCAATGATACCAGTTAGAAATAGTACCAAAGAAATGCTCACCACTACAGAGAAATAGGTGGAAATCAGTCTTCGTTTGTTGAATTTTTCTTCCGGTAGTTGCCTCATAAGGCGCGTTTATTTCAGTAAAATTAAAAAACCATCATTAAAAAGAAGCTTGACTGCGAGAAACTTTTTTTCCTTTCCTGAATAAGCGTATTTTTACGCAGTCAAAAAACAAGCCTTAATGAATTACGATTTTCTGGAAATTGAAAAGAAGTGGCAAGACTTTTGGTCGACTCACAAAACCTTTAAGGCAGACAACCAAAGCGACAAACCCAAGTATTATGTGCTGGATATGTTTCCCTATCCCTCTGGGGCAGGACTTCATGTGGGGCATCCATTAGGGTATATTGCGAGTGATATTGTCGCTCGATTCAAAAGGCATTTGGGCTTTAATGTTTTACATCCACAAGGCTATGATTCTTTTGGCCTTCCGGCTGAGCAATACGCCATTCAGACTGGACAGCATCCCTCCAAAACTACTACAACCAACATCAACAGATACCGTCAGCAGCTCGACCGAATGGGGTTTTCCTTCGATTGGGATCGGGAGGTGAGGACTTCTGAACCAGATTATTACCGCTGGACACAGTGGATATTCCTAAAATTATTTGATTCCTATTATGATACCGAGGCCGATAAGGCGATTCCTATTATGGAATTGATCCTCAGATTTGAAAAGGAAGGAAATCTAAAAGTAAAAGCACACTGTGACAAAGAGACACCTGTTTTCAGTGCCAAAGATTGGAATGCTTTTGACAACGAACAACAGCAAAAAATTTTACTTAACTACCGTCTCACCTATTTGTCTGAAACACAAGTCAATTGGTGTCCTGCCCTAGGAACGGTTTTGGCCAATGACGAAATTGTAAATGGAGTTTCAGAGCGAGGGGGTCATCCCGTAACCAAAAAAGAGATGCGTCAGTGGAGCATGCGCATTGGAGCTTATGCCAACAGACTTTTATTGGGGTTGGATGAATTGGACTGGTCGGATTCCCTCAAAGAAATGCAAAGGAATTGGATTGGAAAATCTGTAGGGGCTAGTATTTATTTTGAAATTGAAAATCATACTGAGAAATTGGAGGTTTTTACCACCCGGCCAGATACTGTTTTTGGAGTTACCTATATGACTCTTGCTCCGGAGCACGAGTTGGTCGCAAAAATTACCCGTCCAGAACAGCAAAAAGCCGTCGCGGATTATACCGCCAAAGTTGCACAGAAATCCGATCGCGAACGACAAGCCGATGTCAAGTCGATCAGTGGTGTGTTTACAGGGGCCTATGCCCTTCATCCTTTTACTGGAGCATCGATTCCCATTTGGATTGGAGATTATGTACTAGCGGGATATGGAACCGGTGCGGTGATGGCAGTGCCCTCAGGAGACCAAAGGGATTTTGATTTTGCCACCCATTTCAATTTACCGATTATCAATATTTTCGAGGGAATTGATGTGTCCGAGGGTGCCTTTGTCGAAAAAGGGAATGTAAAATTGACCCATTCAGATTTTTTAAACGGTTTGGATTTTAAGACAGCATTGGATAGAGTCATTTCCGAGTTGGAACATAAAAAATATGGAAAAGGCGCGGTAAATTTTAGACTCAGAGATGCTATTTTCAGTCGACAAAGATATTGGGGAGAGCCAATTCCTGTATACTTTAAGGGAGATTTCCCAGTGCCTATGCAAGAACAACACCTGCCTTTGGAATTACCCAAAGTGGAAAAATACCTCCCTACAGAAGACGGAAAACCTCCCTTGGGGAATGCCAAAATATGGGCTTGGGATGAGATCAATGAGGAAGTGGTTTCCGTAGATCGCATCGATCATCAATCGGTTTTCCCATTGGAACTCAATACCATGCCCGGATGGGCCGGAAGTTCGTGGTATTTCAACCGTTATATGGATGCCCAAAATCAAAAGGATTGGGTGGGATCTTCCGCTTTGGAATATTGGAAAGAAGTAGATTTTTACATGGGGGGAAGCGAGCATGCTACAGGTCACCTTTTATACTCAAGATTTTGGCAAAAAGTACTTTTTGATTTGGGATATACCAACTCAGAGGAATATGCCAGAAAGCTCGTGAATCAGGGAATGATCCTTGGTAATTCTGCTTTTGTATACCGTAAAAAAGGCACCCAAACCTTTCTTTCCAAAGGTTTGATTGGCGAGCAAGAAGTGGAGCCCATACACGTGGATGTAAGCTTGGTCAACACCCAGGATGAGTTGGACTTAGAGGCGGTAAGAAATTGGCAAAAAGATTTTCAAAAAGCCGAGTTTGTGCTTGAAAACGGAAAATATATTGTTGGCAGAGAGGTTGAAAAAATGTCCAAGTCTAAATATAATGTAGTCAATCCCGATGAAATTTGTGACACCTATGGTGCGGATACCCTCAGGATGTATGAAATGTTTCTGGGTCCCATTGAGCAAGATAAGCCATGGAATACTGCTGGAATTTCGGGGGTGCACAACTTCCTCAAAAAATTCTGGAGGTTGTTTTACCAACAAGATCAGTGGTTGGTAAGTGAGCAAGTCCCTAGTTCAGAAAGTTTAAAAGTACTGCATCAGACCATCAAAAAAATAACCGATGACATTGGACGCTTATCCTTCAATACCTGTGTCAGCAGTTTTATGATATGCATCAACGAATTGACGGCCCTCAAATGTTCAAACAGGGGAGTTTTGGAACCCCTTTTGGTATTGCTTTCCCCATTTGCTCCTCATTTTTGCGAAGAGTTATGGCAAAAGTTGGGACATACCAAGAGCATCGAATTTGAGCCTTTTCCAGTTTTCGATCCTTCTAAAGTAGAGGAGACTGCCAAAGAATATCCAGTTTCATTCAATGGAAAAATGCGATTTACCCTCAAGTTTTCATTAGAGATGGGGGTTGAGGAAATCAAAGAGGCTGTAATGAAAGAACAACGAACACTAGATCAAATCCATGGAGCTACGCCCAAAAAAATCATAGTAGTACCTGGAAAGATCATAAACATTGTCATCTGATGAGTGATTTGCAAATTGAAATTATTGGACTGATTGCAGCCACTTTTACCACCATTGCCTTTGTACCTCAGTTTCTCAAAATATGGAAAAAACGCGATGCCAGCGGCGTCTCTGTTTCAATGTATGTGATCATGTTCATCGGGATTTGCATTTGGTTATGCTATGGAGTTTTGATTGAAAGTGTTGCTGTAATCACAGCCAATGTAGTTTCTGGGATAATACAAATGTTCATTATTGCATTAGCCTTGATCCACCGCAATAAGAATTGAAAGAATTTTTTACAATTGGATTTGCCTTTTGATCTGTTGGTTGAGTGAAATAAAGGTTTCTGTTCTGGAAACCCCATCAATGGTTTGAATTTTGTGATTTAAAAGAGTCATCAAATGTTCATTGTCCTCACAGAGTATTTTGATCAAAACACTCCAATGGCCAGTCGTGTAGTGACATTCTATTACTTCGGGAATCTTTTCGAGTTGTTTCACAGCCTCTGGATTCCGCATTGCTTTGTCCAAGTAAATACCGATAAAGGCCATGGTTTTATAGCCCAGTATTTTGGGGTTAATCACAACTTGTGATCCGGATATGAGTCCTGAACTTTCCAGTTTTTTGAGGCGTTGATGAACGGCTGCCCCCGATATTCCTGCGGTTTTTGCAATTTCATTGATTGACTTTCTCGCATCATTCATCAATGCTCTAAGAATGATTTTATCCAAGCCGTCAATGACTACTCGCTCGTTTTTTGTCTTCAAAATCTATTTTTTATCTTTATAAATTAAATTAAAACTCCTATTTGTGTTAATAAAATTAATAAATTATTCGATTGGAATTTATATTGTAAATGCTATATTAATTAAATGAAAAAATATATTTTATCGGGAGGCAGTTTTGCCCTGTTAGCAGTAGTATTGGGTGCCTTTGCAAGTCACGCCCTCAAGTCCTATTTTTCACCAGAAGTTTTAGAATCTTTTCAGACTGGAATTCGATATATGATGTATCACGGATTGGCACTATTGATTTTTTCGCAAATCCCTTTGGCAAGAAATCCTCTAATTTTTAGATTGTTTTTTTGGGGTATTGTCCTTTTTTCCTTTAGTATTTTTGCACTCTGTCTAGGGAAATTGACCTCTTATGATTTTTCTTGGCTGGGTCCAGTTACCCCCATCGGAGGAAGCTTGCTGATATTGGGTTGGGCAGTATTGCTTTGGAAAGCTTTAAAAGATAAAAGGAATTAGAATTAATCTTCTATTTCCCTTTGCTGCTGATGTATTTTTCTATGGCCATAGTCATAGAAGGAGTGTCGGGGGTAGGAGCTTTGATATCGATTCTCAACTTCGCTTTGTCGGCAGCAAGCTCGGTGGCATTGCCATAGGCCGCAATTCGGGTGTTGTTCTGTTTGAAATCAGGAAAATTCTTAAAAAGGGATTCGATTCCCGAAGGACTAAAAAAGACCAATACATCGTAGTAAACATCTCTCAGATCTAAAGATCGCTTACCACAGTTTTGTACAAAGGTGCACGGGTCCAATCAATCCCCATTTTGTTTAGACAATCTGGAATACTCGGTTTGAGAACATCCGATGTTGGGAGTAAGAATTTTTCTTTTTCAAACTTTATAAAAATAGCTTCTAAATCAGCAATACTTTTCTCGCCGACATATATTTTACGTTTTCTGTAAACCACATATTTCTGAAGGTAATAGGCTACTGCCTCGGACTGGCAAAAATATTTGGTGGAGTCTGGCACCTTATAACGCATTTCTTCTGTAATTCTAAAGAAATGGTCTACTGCGTTTCTGCTGGTTAGAATGATGTTGTGAAAATCAGAAAAATTGATTTTTTGTAATCTCACTTCCTTTGCTGACAGCCCTTCTACGTGAATAAAAGGACGGAAATCAATTTTGAGTTTATGCTTTTCTTGTAATCTAGAGTAGGGAGATTTCTCACTTGCAGGTTCAGGCTGAGAAACCAAAATAGTCTTAACTTTCATATTCTAAATTTTGCTTAATGTCTAATAAATCGACTTATATAGCCAAAGCCAGGGCGCTATTTTGAAAGTGCAAAGATACAAAATTAAATATACTATGCGTATTGGATTGAATCTAATGATTCTTAAATAGACGGTGAGTTGTGTTAAGAACACGAAACAGAGAACCATCAGGATTAGTATCAGTAGAAGGTTCGTATTGTTTGGAAAACCATAGTGATAGACAGAAAAAATGAAAATAGCATAGAGACTGATCATTGCATAAAAACTGATGCTTCTGAAAACAGTTTGCTTATAGAATTCCAAATGATTTGAAAGCTGAAAAATGAGCTTGAGTATCCCAAAGCGAAGAACAACCATTACTGAGATGACCGAAAAAAAAGACAGAAATGAGATTCCTCCCAATAGGGAAAATAAGATTTTTTTGTAAAAAAAATAACTCAAAAGAGAGAAAGTAATCAATGTGATAAACGTCAAGATCAAATTAAACAAATGCAAGGGGTTGGCATACTTTTCCTTGTCATAAATGTTGAAATAGATTTTGGATTTCCAAAAACTCACAAGAAGTTTGAACTGATGTGGATTTCTGTTGTAGAGATACATACTGAGTCCAAATATCAATACGATTAAAATAGTTATCCAATCTTGTTGCGATTGTAGTTTTTCGGTCCATTGAAACATGCAATAAAATTAAGGAAGTATTTTAACTTCCATTTTATTTCTAATGATTTAGTATTTTTACCCCTGCCTATGGATAAAGCCTTAGTAATCATTCCTACCTACAACGAGGTCGAAAACATCAAATCCGTTGTTGAAAAGACCCTCAAGAACAAAACTTTTGACATTTTGGTGGTCGACGATTCCTCACCCGATGGAACTGCCCATTTGGTTTTGGAACTGATGGAAACCTATTCTGATCGGTTGTTTTTGGAACAACGCGCCCTTAAAGAAGGTTTGGGAAAGGCTTATATTCACGGTTTTAGGTGGGCTTTAGAAAAGCAATACGACTTTATTTTTGAGATGGATGCCGATTTGTCCCATGACCCCAAAGAATTATCCCCCATGCTGACTTATCTCAAGTCTGATTATGATTTGGTCATCGGATCACGTTATGTAGATGGTATCAATGTGGTCAACTGGCCTTTGAGTAGGATTTTACTGTCCTATTTCGCTTCTATGTATGTTAGGTGGATTACCTTTATGCCCATCAAAGACCCCACTGCAGGTTTTGTTGGCTACACTAGAGAAGTTTTGGAGCAGTTAAATTTTAAAAAAATAAAATTTGTAGGTTATGCCTTTCAAATCGAGATGAAATTTAAAATTTGGAGTAAAGGATATAAATTCAAGGAGCACCCCATTGTTTTCACCAACAGAGTACTGGGGGTTTCCAAAATGAACGGAAGGATCATTTGGGAGGCACTGTCTGCCGTTTTGATTTTGAGGATCAAAAGTCTGTTTAAACAAACTCAATGAGGGAAATATTAATTCAAAATGCCCATTTGGTCAATGAAGGTGAACTTTGCCAAAAAGACCTTTTAATTCGTGGGGAAAAGATTGCAAAAATCAGCCATCACATTCCTCCCACGGGAACTGAAGAACTCATTGATGCGGCGGGTCTTCATTTGTTGCCGGGTTGGATTGACGACCAAGTCCACTTTAGAGAACCCGGGCTGACGCACAAGGCCACCATTGCCTCAGAGTCCCGGGCAGCGGTTGCAGGAGGGATTACATCCTTCATTGAAATGCCCAATACCAATCCCCAAACCACTACCCAAAAAGCCTTGGAGGACAAATTGAATCGTGCAGCAAAAGTCTCCATCGCCAATTATGGTTTTCTATTTGGAGGAACCAATGACAACTTGGAAGAAATCAAGACTTTTGATACCACCCAAGCGGCAGGACTCAAATTATTCTTGGGATCTTCTACTGGCAATATGTTGGTGGACGATGAGCAGGTATTGAAAAAAATATTTTCTAGTACCGATCTGCCTATTGCCGTTCATTGCGAGGATGAAAGTACCATCCGAAAAAACTTAGCGGAACACATCGCCCAATACGGAGACGATATTCCTATTGAAAAGCATCTAGAAATCAGAAGTGAGGCCGCTTGTTACCGTTCTTCTTCTAAGGCCATTCGCCTAGCCAAAGCCACTGGAGCGCGCTTGCATGTTTTTCATTTGTCCACGGCCATTGAAACCGAATTGTTTTCCAACGATAAGCCATTGGCCGAAAAGAAAATAACTGCCGAGGTCTGTGTCCATCACCTCTGGTTTTCGGAAGAAGACTACGCTCAAAAGGGAACCTTGATAAAATGGAATCCTGCAGTCAAAAAAGCCAGTGACCGAGAAGCTCTATGGAAAGCCCTCAACGAGGACAAGATTGATGTATTGGCCACAGACCACGCTCCCCATACCCTTGAGGAAAAGCAAAACCCCTACACCAAAGCTCCTTCCGGCGGCCCCTTAGTGCAACATGCCTATATTGCTCTTTTGACTGCCGTACAACAGGGCAAAACCACTTTAGAAAAGCTGGTCGAAAAAGCCTGTCACAATCCTGCAATATTGTTTAAAATCCAAAATAGAGGTTTTCTACGTGAAGGCTATTTTGCCGATTTGGTTTTGGTCGACTTAAATCAAAAATACACCGTTGTCAAAGAAGATTTACGTTACCAATGCGGATGGTCTCCGTTTGAGGGAACCACTTTTGGAGCCATCATCAAGAAGACCTTTGTCAATGGTAATATCGTGTACAACGATGGAGAAATTATCGAAAGTGCATTGGGTAAAAAACTCACTTTTGATCGATGAGTATGAAAAAAATTATTTTCCTTTTACTCTTTATTGTTTTTTCCTGTACAGAGTCGGGGGACAACAAGCCACCCGATGATCTGATCCCTCCCGATCAAATGACCAAGGTCATGCTGGACATTATTTTGATGAAAAACATCATACGAGAAGCCTCCTATTTTGTTGATAAAAAGGATCTTCTGGTGGCGGAATATCTCTATGAAAAATACGGTATCGATAGCATTCAATTGGCCTCCAGTCAATCCTATTATGCCAAAAATCCCAAAAAATATGTCCCTATCTTTAAAATGATTCAACTGGAACTTACCAGACTCAATGACAGCATTAATGAATCAATGCGCGTCAAAGAGGAGTAGCGATTTACGGGTGTTACTGAGTTTCAGTCGAAAATCAATTTTGTGATGGGGGAGTACTCAAAATCTACAAAGGACTTAATTTTGCTTCCGTCGATAGTTTTCTGCTCGTATTGACCAGAAATGATGGCGCGGGTCAAAAAACGTTTTCTCAAGCCCAGCAGTTGTATCAGGTGTTCCAGTCCCCACAAGAAGTACAAAAATCCTTTGGGGATAAAAAATACCCTTGGACGAAAATTTCCAGTTTTGAGAAGTGTTTCTACCATGACTTTTCCCGACCAATTTTCAGCTACCAAAATAAAGCGTTCTCCTTCGATTTTAGAATTCATCAGTTTATCCATAACGCTAATAACATCTTGGATATTGACAAAGGCATTTTTTCCGGTGGTAGTCCATCTCAAGCCTTTTTTGTGTCGTTGGAGTAACTTTTCAATCGGACTGTCTTTACCCAGTACGATCCCTGGATTGATGATAACCGCATTGAGTCCCTCTTGCATGGCGCGCCAAACTTCCATTTCGCCTCCGTATTTGGAATAGGCATATGGGTTTTTGTCGGTATTGAAGTCCCAAGCGGTATTTTCGTCTATGACCGATATAGAAGGGTCGTTGCCCAAGGCAGCTATGGAGCTGACATAGATCAATTTTTTGACCGAATGAGACAAACAAAGATCCACCAAGTAGGCAGATCCTTTTTCATTAATTTCCAGAAGTTTTTTGGAATCGCGTTGAGCTAAGGAAATATAGCCAGCGCAATGGAACACATGACTGATGCCTTCAAAGGCAGCTTTCAAACTGGGCAGGTCTCTAAAGTCGGCTTTTCTCCAGGTGATTTTGTCAAAGCGTTCTTGGGCATCGGTAAATTGAGATTCAAATTGATTCCAAACCCTTTTTTTGTTTGACTCATGTCGGAACATAGCCACGGGAAAAATATCTTTTTGTGCCAAATGACACATCAAATGAGAGCCGATAAATCCTGTTGCTCCGGTCACTAAAATCATAAACTAAAACTAATGCTTTTTAAAGAATAATTTTTTGTTTTAGGGCATAAATCTATCTTTGCTTTCAAATCAAAGCAATGCAGAAAAATTTTGTAGAAGAACTTCGTTGGCGAGGCATGTTGCACGACATTATGCCCGAAACAGAGGATCATTTGAACCAAAACATCACATCGGGTTATATTGGCTTTGATCCCACGGCCGATTCACTCCACATTGGTAGCTTGGTGCAAATCATGATTTTGATCCACTTCCAAAGGGCAGGACATCGACCCATCGCATTGGTCGGTGGAGCCACAGGAATGATTGGCGATCCTTCAGGCAAGTCCGACGAAAGAAACCTTTTGGATGCAGAGGCATTGAAGAAAAATGAGGATGGTATCAGAAATCAATTGCAAAAATTCCTTGACTTCCACGCTGACAAACCCTCTGCGGCTCAATTGGTTAACAATTACGATTGGATGAAAGACTACAGTTTGATTGACTTTTCTCGTGACATTGGGAAGCACTTGACCGTCAACTATATGATGGCCAAGGACTCGGTAAAAAAACGCCTTGGCAGCGATTCAAAAGTCGGTATGTCTTTTACAGAATTCACCTACCAATTGCTGCAGGGCTATGACTTTTTACACCTCTATCAAAACATGGACTGCAAGTTGCAAATGGGCGGTAGTGATCAGTGGGGGAATATCACAACGGGAACAGAATTGATCCGGCGCAAGTTGAGTGGAAAAGCCTATGCCATCACCTGTCCATTAATTACCAAGGCCGATGGAACAAAATTTGGAAAAACAGAAGGAGGGAATGTTTGGTTGGACAAGACCAGAACCTCTCCCTACAAGTTTTATCAGTACTGGTTGAACGCCTCTGACGAGGATGCCGAAAATTTCATTAAAATCTTCACCCTTTTGGATAAGGCCACCATAGAAGATTTGATCAAGCAACACCACGAAAATCCTCATATGAGGTTGTTACAAAAAACCATTGCCGAGGAGGTCACTCGTATGGTTCATTCTGAGGAAGATTTATCCAAAGCCATTCAGGCCAGTCAAATTTTATTCGGTCGATCCACAGCTGAGGATTTAAAAAACCTTGATCGTCAGACCTTTTTGGAGGTTTTTGAAGGGGTTCCCCAGTCGGAGATTTCCCATTCTGATTTGAACAATGGCATCGATATGATCGCCTTGTTGGCTTCCCAAACCTCTTTTTTAAAATCCAATGGAGAGGCCCGCAGGGCACTGAGTGAAAACTCCATTTCGATCAACAAAACTAAGGTAAACGAAAGTTACACTATCGGATCTGTCGATTTGATCGATGACCAATACATTTTACTGCAAAGGGGTAAAAAAAATTACTTTATCGTAAAGGTAGTCCGCTAGACCACCATCAAGTTGCACCCTCGGATTTCTGAGGCGTCCAAGCGTCCCAAGACTTCAAAGCGTGAATTAGAATGAACTTTGCCGAGGTCTTCGGTAGCAATAAAAGCACAGCTATCGCGGTTGGCCAGATCAATGATGTTCAATCCGCCGCCTTGTCCCCAAGGAAGTAGATTAAAAGGGTCTTGATTTTCTCTGGCGGCAACGCGCATCCAGGGAGGACAATCAAAGAGACCTTCGCCTTTGGAGTAGGCTTGAGACAAGAGTTCCGTCATCCCGTATTCTGAGTAAATTTGGGGGACACCAAACCCCTTTTTCAGTTGATTGTGCAAGGCCTCACGGGTCAATTCTTTTCTCCGGCCTTTCATCCCTCCAGTTTCCATTATCCAAGTGTGCTGAAGATCAAACGAATACTTCTCCAAAAAATCCAGCAGGGCGAAAGATACCCCCAACAAAAGTGTTTTTTGCCCTTTTTCTTCCCCTTGGTCAATGGATTTTTTTAGGGACTCCCATTGATTGAGGTAAAAACCACTTTCTGGCTGTTTACTGTTGCGGATCATATCATTGGCCATATAAATGAGAGAGGAACCCGATCTTTCCATATAAGAGGGCAAAAGGGCCAGTACCCTAAAATCTTCAATGGAACCAAAAAAATATTCAAATCCCTTGCGGAAACTCATTTGATAATCTTGCAGTTGGCGGTAATAATGCTTCGAAGGACTTCCACTGTTGGTTGTACTTGAACTAAAAAAACCAACATGATCTGCTTCAAAGGAGCAAACCCGTTTTGATTTGAAAAAAGAAATGGGGAGATAGGGAATGTCTTTTACTGTGCTGACTTCGGAAGGATGACAGTTGATAAGGTCACAAAAAGACCGGTAAACCTTGTTGTTTTCGTACTGAAAATAAAAAGTCTTTAAGGCCAAAGCCTCAAAGGTAGCTTGGCTGTCTATTTCCCAAAAATTCTCCAAATTTTCGATGGTCATTTTGTCAACACAATCAGGGCACCACCAAACGGCTCAACCCTTGTTGGGATCCCTGTTGAATATTTACAATATAGATCCCACTGACCAGGTTATTGGGCATTACATAATCCTCGTAAGTGGTGATTTGAAAAACCACTTCACCCAAAATATTGAGAATTACAACGTTTTTGACACCAGTAGGTTGGGAGACAACGTGGAGCTTACCCCCTGTATAAGGATTGGGATACAATTGAAAGTTTAATTTTTCTGTTGAAATATCATTACCAAAACCTCCTTGTGCATTTTGTGCAGCAACAAAATGCATTGACAGCAGCGATAAGAGGAGCAGTGTAAAACGCAAAGTCAGATTTTTTTGTAATTAAATTTAATCAAAAATAATAAAATTAATGTCGATGATGATTTGTGATCGCTAACAAACTTATATTTAACTTCGTAAAGAGATAAATATTTAAATTAGTAACCTAATAGGTTAGATGAAAAAGAAGGATATTAAAATTCTGTTGGTTGACGATGAGCCCGATGTTATTGAGATCATAAGATACAATCTCGAACACGAGGGATACAACGTAAAGACAGCTTCTAATGGGAAAGAGGCTTTACAAAAGGCTCGTAAAAACATTCCTCATTTGATTATTATGGATGTGATGATGCCCGAAATGGATGGCATTGAAGCCTGTGAACAATTGCGTAGGGATGCCATTTATAATGATACAATTATCATGTTTCTCACTGCTAGGGGGGAAGATTATTCCTATGTAGCGGCTTTTGATGCTGGCGCTGATGACTATGTCACCAAACCCATCAAACCCAAAATTATTGTTTCCAAAGTAAAATCCCTTTTGCGTCGCCTCAAAAAAGAGGAAGAAAACCAAGATAAAATCCAACTGGGCAGTCTCATCATTGATAGAGAAAAGTATGAAGTCACCCACAAAGGGAAAAACTTTTCATTGCCCCGAAAGGAATTCGAACTCCTTTACCTTTTGGCTTCCAAACCAGATAAGGTCGTCAAAAGAGAAAAAATCATGGAAATCGTATGGGGAAGTGAAGTCGTAGTGGGAGATAGAACCATAGATGTCCACATTCGAAAACTCAGAGAAAAAGTGAGCGATAAATATTTCAAGACTGTCAAAGGCGTGGGTTACAAATTTATTCAATCCCCCAAATAATTCTGATTTTGAGAATCAAGAATTTTAGAGTTGCGTTTCGTTTGTCGGCCATTTTGGTTAGTCTAATGGCCTTTTTGATCTTTCTTTTATTTTTCCTTATAAATCTCAAACCCGACACCGAAGCTCTGTTCCTGCTGGCAATTATGCTTTTGTTATTCTTCTTTTTTTCAGTGTTCCTTATCAACTTTCGAATTGAACGATTTATTCTCAACAGAATCAAGGACATTTACAACGACCTTTCTCCTTCTGGCGTATCGATGAACCAACAAATTGTTCAATACGATATAGAGGCCCTTCGCGAGAGTGTTCAAAAATTTGCCAATGACAAAAAACTGGAAATCGAGACCCTCAAAGAGAAGGAAGACTACCGAAAAGAATTTATTGGAAACATTTCACACGAATTAAAAACCCCTTTGTTTACCATTCAGGGTTATGTGCTTACTTTGTTGGAGGGAGCCATTGGGGATAAAAATGTCAGGGAAAAATACCTCAAACGAACGGCTAAGGGTGTGGAGCGATTGATATATGTGGTCAAAGATTTGGACTTGATCACCCAATTCGAATCTGGGATCAAAACCATCGACAGGTCTTTTTTTGACATCAATGAACTGATTGTCAATGTTTTTGATTTGCTCGAAATGCAAGCCGTTAAAAATAAAATTTCTATCGGTTTTGATCGGAAGTATACCCAATCTTATCAGGTTTTTGCCGATGAAGAAAGGATACAGCAGGTATTGACCAATTTGATTGTCAATTCACTAAAGTATGGCGTAAAAAACGGAAAAACTCAAGTGAGTTTGGAAGAACTCAATAAAGATAAAATACTGATCAAGATTTCTGATAATGGGGAAGGAATAGAAGAGGAGCACTTGCCTCGACTTTTCGAGCGCTTTTATCGGGTGGATAAATCCGGAAATCGCAAAGCGGGAGGTTCTGGATTGGGCTTGTCCATCGTCAAGCACATTATCGAAGCCCATCAGGAAAAACTTTTGGTCGAAAGTGCCCGAGGGGTGGGCTCCGAATTTTCTTTTACCCTCCAACGGGCTACCAAAGACCTAAAATCTAACCAAGATTAATTTCCCATTGGCTAAATTTGTCATCTGATTCAAGGCCATGGGAAGTAAAAATAAACTTAAACGATTTAAGGAGAACGAAACCTTCAAAAACGTCATTCAGCCATCGCGAGCGATATTGGAAAATGATGCTTTTGAGCTCAAAGGCCACTGGCACACAAAGTATTTTGGAAACGACCGCCCCATAGTATTGGAGTTAGGTTGTGGAAAAGGAGAATATACCCTCCATTTGGCCACCCAAAATCCCGACAAGAATTTTATTGGTATCGACATCAAAGGGGCTCGCTTTTGGAGGGGTGCCAAGACAGCACTGGTTGAAAATCGAGAAAATATAGCCTTTATCCGTGCGCAAATCGAGTTGATTGATACCCTTTTTGCCGAAGGTGAAGTTTCCGAAATCTGGATTACCTTTCCTGATCCCCAGATCAAATTCAAAAGAAGTAAACACCGATTGACCCATCCTGAGTTTTTGAATCGATACCGAAAAATACTAAGAGACAAGGGCTGTGTTCATCTGAAAACCGATAGTGCTTTTTTACACGGATATACTTTGGGATTAATGCACGACCCAGGATATCACTTACTTTATGCCCATCATGATATTTACAATAATCCCAATGCTCCACAGAGTGCTGTGGCGGTTCAGACCTACTATGAAAAAATATTTTTGGAGCAAAACATTCCCATCACCTATCTTCAATTTCAATTCAACTGATGTCTTTATTTTTTAATCAGGTATATGCAGTAGTTCAAAAGATTCCGCCGGGGAGGGTCACTTCCTATGGTGCCATCGCCCGTTATTTGGGTCATCCCCAGAGTGCTAGAATGGTAGGTTATGCCATGAACGCCGCCCATCAGAAACCCGAGGTTCCTGCCCATCGCGTGGTCAATCGCAATGGCTTATTGACTGGAAAGCACCATTTCCCAGGATCCAAATTGATGCAACAACTCCTTGAAAACGAAGGGATTTCAGTAAAAAATGATCAAATCATTGATTTCAAAGACTTTTTTTGGGATCCCAATTCGACCCTTCCACCCTTCGAAATCTAAACTTTTGTTTCCGAGCAGATTAGAGTATATTTGTAATCGAAAAAATAAGTTTGCTGGAGATGAAACTGAACAAGCAAGAGGTGGTGCAAGCCTTGAAAACAATCACCGCACCGGGAGCAGGAGAAAACTTGATTGACAGCAAGGCAGTATCCAACATTATGGTCTTTGGAGACGAAATCGACCTCGATGTTCGTTTGACCAATCCCAGCCTACAAGCCCGAAAAAAATTAGAGGTCACCATTTTGGAAGTGCTTCATCAAAAAGTTCATCCCAAGGCCAAAATCAAAATCAACATTAAAGTAGATACTCCAGCTCCAACGGCACCCATCAAGGGTCAACCAATACCCGGTATCGATTCCATTATTGCCATTTCTTCCGGAAAAGGGGGCGTTGGAAAATCTACCGTAACGGCCAATCTAGCGGTTACACTCGCCCAAATGGGTTGTAAAGTTGGAATTTTGGATGCCGACATCTACGGTCCTTCCATACCCACCATGTTTGATCTCGAGGGCAAAAGACCCTTATCGGTCAATGTCGATGGCAAATCCAAGATGGCACCCGTAGAAAATTACGGTGTCAAGATACTGTCCATCGGATTTTTTACACAACCCAACCAAGCGGTGGTTTGGCGTGGACCAATGGCGGCCAAGGCCCTCAATCAAATGATTTTTGACGCCGACTGGGGAAACCTAGACTTTTTACTCATCGACCTTCCTCCCGGTACTGGCGACATTCACCTCAGTATTGTACAGTCCCTTCCCTTGAATGGGGCAGTGGTGGTCAGTACTCCCCAAAATGTGGCACTGGCAGATGCCAAAAAAGGAATCGCCATGTTTACCCAACAAAGCATAGATGTCCCAGTTTTGGGCATCATAGAAAATATGGCCTATTTTACCCCCGAGGAATTGCCCGACAACAAATATTATATTTTCGGGAAGCAAGGGGCAGAAAATTTGGCCGCTGACAAAAACGTACCCTTCCTCGGTGCTTTGCCATTGGTGCAATCAGTGAGAGAAGCGGCCGATGTGGGAAGACCTGCCGCATTGCAGGAGGCCACGCCCATCCAGCAGACCTTTACCGAGGTCACCCAAAACTTGGTGACACAATTATTGAAAAGAAACACCACCTTACCTCCAACCAAGGCCGTAGCCATCACCAATATGGTGGGTTGCGCTGCCATAAAATAATACAAATGGATACACAACAAATAGAAGAGAAAGTACTGATGGCATTGGAAGAGATACGCCCTTTTTTAGCCTCTGACGGCGGGGATATTTCTTTAGTTTCTATTGAAAACGACAAAAAGGTAAAGGTAAAACTCCACGGCGCCTGTGTTTCCTGTACTGTCAATCAAATGACCCTCAAGTCGGGGGTAGAGATGACCATCAAAAAATACGTTCCTCAAATCGAGGAAGTTGTCACTGTAGACCCTGCCTAGCCCATGATCAAAACGGACATCATCATTATTGGAGCCGGGCCTACCGGTTTGTTTGCCGTCTTTGAAGCAGGATTATTAAAGCTAAAATGCCATTTGATCGACTCCTTGCCCAAAGCTGGAGGGCAGTGTGCCGAAATCTATCCCAAAAAGCCCATCTATGACATCCCTTCCCGTCCCGAAATTTTGGCGGGCGACTTGGTCGATCAGTTGATGAAACAAATCCAACCCTTTCAACCTGGATTTACTTTGGGAGAAACCGCCCAAGAAATCCAAAAACAGGAAGATGGCAGTTTCGTAGTTACCACCAACAAGGGAACCCAGCACCAAGCTGCTGTTGTTGCCATTGCTGGAGGCTTAGGGACTTTCGAACCCCGAAAGCCCGACTTGGCCAACTTGGCAAAATGGGAGGACAAGGGAGTGGACTATATCATCCGTGAGCCCGAAAAATATCGCGACAAAAAAATACTCATTGCAGGAGGAGGGGATTCCGCATTGGACTGGACAATCGTATTGGCAGAAGTTGCCCAAAGTGTTACTTTGGTGCACCGTCGCAACGAATTTAGAGGAGCACTCGACTCGGTAGAAAAAGTTCAAGCCCTCAAAGACCAAAACAAAATCAAACTCATCACCCCTGCCCAAGTCTCCGCTTTGGAGGGCGAGAAGTACTTGACGGGTGTAACGATTAGTCAAGAAGCAACTTCGGTTACACAGCCGGTAGATTATTTTATTCCCCTTTTTGGATTGACCCCCAAACTAGGCCCCATTGCACAATGGGGATTGGAAATTGAAAAAAACGCCATCAAAGTGGACAACAGTCTCGACTATCAAACCAATATCCCTGGTATTTACGCCATAGGCGATGTCAATACCTATCCCGGAAAACTCAAACTCATTCTTTGCGGCTTCCACGAAGCTACCCTGATGTGCCAAAGTGCTTTTAAGCGCATCTATCCAAATAAAAGAAACGTCCTCAAATACACCACTGTAAGTGGGATTAGTGGATTTGACGGCAGCCGAAAAGAAGCTCAAAAATCTACCATTAAAACCATCGAATAAATGGACATTAAAATCACCGTAATTGACCGATCTGGCAAAGCCCATCAAATCGAGGCTCCCACCGATATGGCCATGAATCTTATGGAAGTCTGTAAAGCCTATGAATTGCCTGTGGAGGGGACTTGTGGCGGTATGGCCATGTGTGCCTCTTGCCAGTGTTATGTATTGAGTGATCATAATTTAGAGGAGAAAAGTCCCGACGAAGAAGCCATGTTGTCCGAAGCTTTCCACGTTAAGGAAAATAGTCGTTTGGGCTGTCAAATTCCCATGCATAAAAAACTAGAGGGACTAAAAGTCGAACTGGCTCCAGAATAAATTTCTGAACTCATTCGGTTAGCCCCTCGTTTCGTGTAGGAAAATTCCTCTAATTTTAGAGTATCCCTCGTTAACAATTCATCTCAAATAACCCTCCTCTTGGAAATAATTGCACGGTTTTAAAAACCTAAAGGGCGAGTCCTACACTTTAAATTCAACCTAGTTTTTGGAAAACCCAACCATTCAAACACCCTGCGACACCGAAGTAAACTAAGTTCCATACTGCATCGACTAAAGTGCCCTGAATATCAAGTAATTCCATGGTGCCTAGCATCACCATATTGATCCCCAGTCCTACAAAAAGACCGAGTAAAGCCCCAAATTTAAAGCCACTTTAGAGGTTGTAATTCCCTTTTGCCCAATTTCCGTATAACAACGATAAGAGGTAGGACTCTACCATAATACCAAGGATGATAAAGTTCATTTCTCCCGAAATACCAGAGGGCATATTCACATAATGTTGTGAGAAAAAATCTGTGGCCAAACTTTCGTAAAAAATCCAACCACTAAAGAATAAAAAGATAAAACCAACAATAGTTCCTGTTAAGGTTGCTTTGGATAACATGATATTTTAGATTTGGTTGTAATATCAATTTACAAAAAATTGAGTAGAACAATTCCTGCATTGAGAAAAGAGGCAAAAACAACCCAAATCAAATAGGGATATAGCAACCGTGTTGCTGTCAGATCAACGACTCTGAACTGTTGTATGGTTCTGACAATCAAAAACAGCAGTACAACAATCACCACCATTGCCCCGATCGGATTTCTCAATCCGAAGAAAACCAAGGACCAAAGTCCGTTAACCAAGAGTTGGAATCCAAAGTGGTAGACGGCTGTTTTGACCCAACGGTGATGAATACCATAATTCCACACCCGTCCCACGGCAATCCCCATCAACAGATAAAGCACTGTCCATACGGGGGCAAAAATCCAATTCGGTGGGTTAAAAAAAGGTTTTTCCAAGGTCGTATACCACGTATTGACGGAACTTTGTGTGGCCTGACCCGCCAAAAAGCCCAACGACATAGAAACGAGCACACCACCGACAATGGATAAAAGCAATTTCCTTTTCATCTTCAAAACTAATCATTTTCAGTCGGCTATATTTTTTTCCACCCCGGCCATCAATTATCTTTGTAATCCATGAGTACAAAATCATTTGTTTTCGATGTCCCCGTAGAGGGGCATTACCAAACCCAATGGCAGGCACCCAGTAATATTGCCTTGGTCAAATATTGGGGAAAACACGGGCAGCAACTGCCCCTAAACCCCTCCATCAGCTTTACCCTTTCCCAATGTGTGACCCAAACGGCGGTAAATTTTTCCCCGAGAGGAGGAGAAGAGGAGGCATTTGACTTTTTGTTTGATCAAAAAAAGCAAGTCGAGTTTCATCCCAAAATACAGCAGTTTTTGGAACGCATCAAGCCTTTTTTTCCAGCTTTGGAAGGCTATCACTTGTCGATTTCCAGTCATAATTCTTTTCCCCACAGTAGTGGTATTGCCTCTTCTGCCGCTGCCATGGCGGCTTTGGCCCTTTGTGTTGTGGATTTTGAAAAACAGTTTCACCCCGATTGGAGTAGGGAAGATTTTTTACAAAAAGCCTCTTTTTTAGCTCGATTGGGCTCGGGAAGTGCAGCCAGAAGCATTACGGGACCGCTCATGGTTTGGGGGCAAAGCGAAGCTTTTCCAAAAAGCAATGATCACTTCGCCATTGCGCCCGATGTGGAATGGCACCCCATTTTCCAAGATTATCAAGACACGGTTTTGATTGTCGACAAAGGAAAAAAGAAAGTGAGCAGCACCTTGGGTCACGGACTGATGCAGGGACATCCTTTTGCAGCCCAACGCTTTGAACAAGCCCATAGCCATCTCGAAAAGCTTAAATCTGCACTTACCACCGGCGACCTTGAGCATTTTATAGATCTGACCGAAGCCGAGGCACTTACCCTACACGCCATGATGATGACCTCCAACCCTCGTTTTGTATTGATGCAACCCAATACCTTGGCCATCCTACATAAAGTAGTGGACTATAGGTCGCAAACCAACCGCCCCCTCTGTTTTACCCTCGATGCGGGAGCCAATGCTCACCTCCTTTATCCACGCCAAGACCGCAGTCCAATTATGGATTTTATCCAAAAGGAGTTGCTTATTCATTGCCAACAAGGACAATACATTCAAGATCAAGTGGGAAATGGTTCCAAAAAAATTTAGATTAGTACTGTGAAAGGACCATTATTTTTTGCAAAAATTCTACTCTTTGGAGAATATGGGATCATCAAAGACTCCAAAGGGCTTTCCATCCCTTATAATTTTTTTAGGGGAACCCTGAAATGGGCCGAGGAAGAAACCAAGGCTACCCGTAATTCTCACCAAACCTTATGTGACTATACCGAATACCTCAAAGGATTGCCCGAAGATTTACTGCGTTTGGATTGGGAATCCCTTCAGGCCGATTTGGATCAGCGCCTTTATTTCGACAGCAGTATCCCTCAGGGTTATGGAGTGGGCAGTAGTGGAGCACTGGTAGCCGCTTTTTACGATCGTTATGCGGTGGAAAAAATCTCTCCCCATGACGATTTGACTCCTGAGAAACTCAGTCATCTTAAAACTATTTTTGCGGCTATGGAATCCTATTTCCACGGTCAGTCCTCGGGTTTGGATCCCCTCAACAGCTATTTGAGTTTACCCCTGCTGATTCACTCCAAGGACAAAATCGAAACCACTGGAATCCCCGCACAAAATGCCCAAGGCAAAGGGGCTGTTTTTCTCATTGACAGTGGGAGCAGCGGTGCCACCGCACCCATGGTTTCTCTCTTCTTGGAAAACATGAAAGAAGAAGGGTTTCGTAAGATGATGCGCGACGAGTTTGCACAAATGACCGACCGCTGTGTGGATAATTTTCTCAAAGGCAACCTCAAATCTCTTTTGGGCAATATGAAATCTCTGTCGGCTTTGGTTTTGCAATACTTTAAACCCATGATCCCAGCCGAATTTCATGAGCTGTGGAAAAAGGGACTGGAAACCAATGCATACTACCTAAAGCTTTGTGGTTCGGGAGGGGGCGGCTATGTACTTGGATTCACCCAAGATCTGGAGACGGCCCAAAAGGCACTCCAAGGCCACCGACTCGAAGTGGTTCACTACTTCTAGCCCCATGAAGCCCCCCAAGTCTCTCAATTCTTTTTTGATTTCTCTCTTTGGACTTTTTACCGTAGTAAGGGGCTACAACATCGCCCTGCTGATCGCCGCACAATACCTCAGTTCCCTCTATATATTGGTTCCCCACCGGTCTTTTTGGTCGGTAATGCTCGATCCCCATCTCTTCGCATTGGTTTTGGCCACCGCCTTTTCAACCGCAGCAGGATTCATCATCAACAATTTTTACGATGCCGAAAGAGACCGTATCAACCACCCCCAAAAATACCTGTTAGAACACCTCATTTCCCTGAGAACTCAGTTGTTGCTCTATTTTTTGCTCAACGCAGCTGCCCTGGTGGCAGCAGGGTTTGTCTCCTTTAAGGCACTGTTGTTTTTCGGTTTTTTTATTTTAGCCATTTGGGGCTATAGCAGCAGTCTCAAAAGACTGTTTTGGATCAGTAACATCATCGCCTCGGCATTGGTGGTTTTCCCCTTTTTTGCCATTACCCTATATTTTAAAAACTTTCAATGGCTGATCGTTGATCATGTACTCTATCTGTATTTTGTGATCTTGATCCGGGACATTGTGAAGGATTTGGTAAACTACAAAGGCGACTGGGTGACTTCCTTCCAAACCCTACCGATTGTATTTGGACACAAGACCACCAAAATCATCCTTTCTATTCTGATATTATTGACCTATTTACCGATTTACCGACTCATTGACAGTGGATTGGGGCTTATGGTTTACTACTATTACTGGAGTGTGGTTTTTTTGGTTATTGTAGGGATATTCCTCTGGTGGGGATCAACGCAAAAAACGTACCTTTGGCTTCACAATTTGCTCAAGGCCCACATCTTTTTGGGGGTATTGGGAATCTATTTTATGTACAAATAAGAAAGTCGTGCCGCAAAATTTCAAAAAATCCCCGCCCAAGGTTGGGGCCAGTTCTCCAGAAGGGATTCGTTTAAACAAATTCCTTTCCAATGCGGGCATTTGTTCGCGTCGTGAGGCTGATCAATACATCGCCATGGGCTTGGTGAGTGTCAACGGTAAGGTGGTCACCGAAATGGGCTTTCGAGTCAAAAGCACAGATCAAGTCCGCTATGACGATCAAAAAGTAAACAGCAGTCCACCCGTATATCTTTTGATGAACAAACCCAAGGGTTTTGTGGCGACCACTCAGGGTGGTAATATCAAGAAGTCTGTGCAGGAACTTATTCGCAGTTCCCATTCCGAAAAGGTTCCCCATGTAGGGGATATGGGGCGAACGGTAACCGGTTTGCTGTTGATGACCAATGACGAAAAATTACGACAAAAACTGGCCGACCCAAAGTCGCGCTTTCCTACCATTTACCAAGTGATTCTCGAACAAAATGTACAAACCGAAGACCTCGATGCGCTGACCAAAGGCATTCGAATTCGGGATAAAGTTTACAAAGTGAAATCTGCGGCCTATATCTTAGGGGGTACCAAAAAGGAAATTGGTATCGAAGCCTCCAACCTCTCCCCGGGATTGCTCAAAAAAATTCTGGAACAAAGATCCCTAAAGACTCAGTCAATGGATAGGGTGTTACTGGCAGGATTGACCAAAAAAGACCTGCCCAGAGGTCGGTGGCGGTCTCTAACCGATAAGGAAATTCAATTCCTCAACATGATCTCCTGATCTTTTAGTAACTCTCTTTTTTTTTCGTAAATTGTATTATCCCTCATCCTATATCTTTAGTCCATTCTCAATGTCCTATAGTTCTTAAATACCTGCTTATGATTTATATTTTAGCTTTTTTATTTTTATTTGTTTGTTGATTGGAATTAGGATTCTCAATGAGTTCAGAGATGGCTTTGATTGGTTTTCTGGTTCTCTATATTTCATTATTTTTTTGGTATGCTGTGGGCTGGTTTACCTAATGACTTTTGGAGTTTATTATGCCATCATCGAATAAACGCTATTTTTCTTGAAGGAATTTTCTTACCCTAAGGCCATTGGTTGAGTTGCCAGTCGAAGGGCAGGAAACTGATTTTGGTGCTTTGGTCCACATCCTTGCATGCGTACTTATTTAGAAATGCTATCTTTTGCTCTAGCGGACCAAAACTCTTAAAGTACCATAGAAAGATACGCGACAAATGGATTTTGTCTTTTTGGCATTTGTTTTTTGATTCGTCGTTTAGGAACTTGATGGTGGCCACTTGGAGTTGTTCCTCCAGGGTATTGCTGCGATAGGGCTGTTTTGACAAGACAGGACTACCAACTGCCGCTCGGTGCAAGGCAAACAGTATGCGGGGATCTTCCATTTTCAGGAGTAGCCTTTCAATGGCTTTTAAGCTCAGTACCTGATTTCCCAATTGGAAAACTTTGGTTTCCCAAGGGTCATCGATTTCCTGAATACTTTCCAAGGGATGGTGTTGCAATACCAGTGCGATAGTGGCCGCATTGTAAACGTTGATCCAGTAGGCCTTACGGTCGGCGGGAGTCCAATAGGCCTGTGGGGGATGATCCTCTAGGGCCTTGAGGTAAGAACTCAAGGCATGGGATTCTTTCTTCCAATCGCTGTAATTGATCATCCCGGTAGAAGAGACATGACGGTCCAATAGATCTTCCCATCGCTGGTGGATATTCCGCTGGGTCAAATTTGCCCATAAAAACAGGAGGATCATAGCTCTTAATAACATCCTTCAAAATAGTGATTTTAGAATTTATTTCTTTATAAGATAAATAAATATAGTAAGCATTTATTATGCTTCCAAAAAAACCCCCAGTATCAAACCCACACCAATCAATACCGAGGGAAACACCCAATGGTGTTTTTTAACTGACGGATCAGTTGGAATCAGATTTGTTTTTTAGCAGCCACAAATCCATTTGGCCGACATTTTCGGCTTTGAAGCGCAGTTTCAGATTGTGATTCAGCACATAAAGGGTAGGGACTGCATGAATATCGGCCGCAGTGACCCAAGGGCTGTCCCACGACTTGCCATCACAGTAGAGCGGCCAAGGGGGAATGCCAAAGTTTTGTTTGAGGTCCTGGGGATCGCTGTCCAAAGCTATATAAACGATAGGAAAGCCCCATTCTTTCCATCTTTCATGGCGGATTTTTAAATGGCCTTGTGCTTTTTTGCAAGCTGGACAACTGCTGTCTCCATAAACCAAAATCACTCCTTTATCAGAATGATCTTTGAGATGCGTGCCGTCGGGAAATTCAAAATTGGGGAAAACAAACTCAGGAGCCTTTTGAGCCAAAACACTAAAACATAATAATAACAGTATTGTAGTTTGGGAGGGGAGGTGGGGCATTACTTGTATTTAAAAATTGAATTTAGCAAATTTTGATGAAAATGAACTACACAATAGGATGATTTTTTTTTGCGAACTACAAAGTCGAGAGGCATTAAAGTAATAAGTTCACTATGGCCAGCAGACAACCCCTATGGTTCGCTCCAGCTTCAAGCTCGCACTGAATTACACTTTTTATGTGGACACACCTGCTTAATGACACATGCGTAAAACTTGCGCCAGCGCGAGGGAAAATTTATTTTGTTAATCTCATTTCCGCCCTTAGTTCTTGAGTATGTTGAAGCTGTCGGTCTGAATCTTTATTGTATTAATCAGAGAAATTAATTGCTAAAATTGCCACATCTGTTAAAGTCAAAATGCTCTCATTTATAGCGGAGAGAGGTTGGAAACCATTTCTTCAAAACTTGAATTATAAGAATTAGAAGTTAAATTATAGGGGCTAAAGTTCGGAAAAGTGTAAACTTGTTCTGCTGTTATTGATTTAGGGTGTTGTAATTGTTCAAAGTCCGTATTTTGGTCGTTAAAATTAAGATTGAAGTCTATTGCAGTATTAAGAACCACCCGAAGAACTTGAATAAATTTCTCCATTCGCATCTTTGTAATATAGTCCGTCAATAAATAGGGTTGGTGTTTCATAGGAAACATTCCACTCAATTTCCACAAATGTGATAAACTCATTGCTTCCCCTGCGTCCGATGAGCTTAAATCCAGAATAAAACAAAGCTGTTGGCTGTGTGCTTAATTCTAAAGTGATTATTTGAGCGGTTGAATAGGTTGGCGTGAATTGTTGTAATTCGTACCAATACCCATTTCTAAATCCTTGAACAATATAGGTGTTAGGTCTTTGGGCTGCATTTACCCCCGTTCTATGCCAGATTTGAACAGAGTTTAATTTATAAATCTCTTCATTTGTGCTTATTGAGGAATAAGCGTCTGCGTTTTGAACATAAATGTAATTGTTAGTGTCTTTATTCCCATCGTAAGGAGCGTGTCCTCCCATTGAGCTATGGGTGTTACCTGCTCCTGAATTTGAGCCATAGGTAAATGTTTCGTCTGGAAACCCAACAGGGTTTAAAATTCCTTCTCCTAATAAAATAGTTTGAATGTCTTGATTATTTATAAGTTCAAATTTTTGACTGGGTGAAAGATCATCAAGCTCGGATTGAGTACTGATAATTGGCTCCTTCTTTATTTTCAAGTCTGTCCATTACCCGCTCTACAGCCTTAATCAGTGATTGAATTTGAATGGGCTTGAGGATGTAATCAATGGTGTTGTATTTGAAACTGTCGATGGCATACATATCATAGGCTGTTACAAAAATGATAAAAGGCTGATTCTCTAACTTTTTGAGGATATCAAAGGCTGTGTTGTCATCCAATACAATGTCCAGAAACAGTAGGTCATAGTTGTTTTTCTGGATCATTTCAACAGCGGTTTCATAGTCGTTGGCAACCTCGATTTTACTTATGGTGGGGCAATATTGCTCAATAAAGTGTTTGAGCAGGTCTGAATTGTCTATTTCGTCATCAACAATCAGTACTTCAATTTTTCTCATGAATTAAGGGTTGTAAAGTCGATTTGGGTTTTATTTTTTTCATAATGGAATAGGGAACATATAAGGTTGCGCGCGTTCCTGAATTTACCCCTTCAACATCCAGGTTCTCTGCATGAAAAGTGATTCGCTCAAGTTGATTGGTGTTTAAAATTTCCAATCGCTCGTTTAAAATTTTGTTTCCCAGTGATTTATGAAGGGATTTGATGTTCTTTTTTTGCTTTTTGGAATGTTCCAGCCCAATGCCATTGTCCTCCACGACAAAGCTCAATCCATTATGTTTCTTTTTCACACTAATGACCAAGATTCCCTTGTTTTTGGAGGGAACTATTCCATGCAGAATGGCATTTTCCACAATAGGTTGAATCAAAAGCGGGGGGATATAGATGTTGGAGGTTTCTATATCGATGTTAATGTCGAAACAATAGTCCATTCGATTGTTTAGGCGGATGCGTTGAAGTTCGATATAACTCTTCAAATAACTGACCTCTTCGCCCAGATTGATGGCTTCCTTTTTGCTAAGATCTAATGTCAATCTTAGCAAATTGGATAAATGTCCCATATAGCGATTCACTTCTTGTTCCGATTTCAGAATCAAAGCACTCTGAAGACCATTTAAAACATTGAAAATAAAATGAGGATTCATTTGGGCCTGAAGTGATCGGGCTTCCAGTAAAGCAATTTGCTCTTTGTAAGATTTATGGGTGTACTTTCTTTGGAAGAAACAATAGAGAATTAGACCTGCCATCAATATTGAAAATAGGATCAGACTGGCAAAAGCGTAGGGATCATTTTGAATATCAAATAAATGAAAAGGGAAGCTCATAAATACAAATATATCTTATATAAGTAAAAGATAATTATAAGTTAAATGAAGATAAAATGGTTAAAACACATTTATTTATCGATGAAATTGACAATAGTTGACAAAAATTATTGTCAAAAAGAAGAAATTAATTTTTTAAAAAAGGGTGTCTTTTTTAACGAATACTTTTAATAAAATCGGGAATGGCATCTACCCCCTTTTCCCCCAAAAACTTAATGAATGCCGATCCAATAATTGCTCCACGACTGAAACGGGTGGCGGCCCTATAGGTTTCTGCATTGCTAATTCCAAAGCCAACCACTTGTGGCGTATGGAGTTGCATTTCTGCAATACGCCTAAAATAGGCCTCTTGGGTATTTCCAAACGTGCTTTGGGCACCGGTTACACTGGCACTACTGACCATATAAATGAAACCACTGGAGACACTGTCGATATAGCGAATACGTTCTTCTGACGTTTGGGGACTGATCAAAAACATATTGTACAAATTGTATTGGTCAAAAAGTTCTTTGTAGTGGAGGTGGTAAAGATCAACGGGAAGGTCGGGAATGATCAAGCCGTCAATGCCAATGGCTTGGCATTTTTGGCAAAAACGCTCGATTCCATATTGCATCATGGGATTGAAATAGCCCATCAACACCAAGGGAATATGAATGTTTTCCCGTATGTTTTCCAACTGTTGAAATAGTTTTTCGGTACTCATACCATTACGAAGGGCACGGGTGGAGCTTTCTTGAATGGTAGGGCCATCGGCCAAGGGATCACTAAAGGGCAATCCAATTTCTACCATATCTACTCCGCTGTCTTGCAAAGCCCGAAGTATGGGGACAGTATCCTCCAGTTCAGGATGCCCAGCCGAGAAATAAATGGAGAGTAATTTTTCGTTTTTTTGGAAAGTTTGGTCTATGCGGTTCATTATAGTTTAAAATGGTCGATATAGGTGTCTAAATCTTTGTCTCCTCTGCCCGAACAGTTAAAAACAACAACATCTTCAGGTAGGAATTTTCTTATATCTAAAATGGCAAAAGCATGAGCCGTTTCTATGGCGGGGATGATGCCCTCCATTTGTGAAAGGGTCAAGCCCCAATCCATAGCCTCCTGATCGGGTATGGAAATAAATTCAGCCCTTTGACTGCGGAACAGATGCGCGTGCATAGGTCCTACACCAGGATAGTCCAGTCCAGCAGAGATAGAATAAGGTTCTGTAATTTGCCCATCGGGGGTTTGCATCAACAGGGTTTTACTGCCGTGGATGATACCTTCCTTGCCCAAGGCCGAAGTTGCAGCACTTGCTCCTGAGTCGATGCCTTTTCCCGCTGCCTCTACTGCGATGATATTGACCTGTGGATTTTCCAAAAAGTGGTAATAAATTCCAGCAGCATTGCTGCCTCCACCCACGCAGGCCACCACATGATCGGGATAATCCCGACCTTCTTTTTCCAACAATTGCGCTTGAGTTTCAGCACTGATTACCGATTGAAATCGAGCGACCATATCGGGATAAGGATGAGGCCCTACTACTGAGCCGATGATGTAGTGGGTATCCACTGGGTTGTTGATCCAGTCGCGTATGGCTTCATTGGTGGCATCTTTTAGAGTTTTACTTCCCGATTGGGCGGCCCTGACCTCTGCGCCCAGCATCTTCATCCTGGCCACATTGGGGGCTTGACGTTTGATGTCCAGCGCTCCCATATAAACAATGCATTGGATGCCCATCAAGGCACAGACCGTAGCTGTGGCCACACCGTGCTGACCTGCTCCTGTTTCAGCAATGATCCGGTTTTTACCCAAGCGTTGGGCCATTAAAATTTGCCCAATGGTGTTGTTGATCTTGTGCGCTCCAGTATGACACAAATCCTCTCTTTTGAGGTAGATCTTAGTGTTGTATTTTTCCGATAAACGCTCTGCAAAATACAGAGGCGTCGGACGACCGACATAGTCAATGAGCAACGATTGAAATTCCTTTTGAAAGGATTCCGAATCACTGATCTGAATGTAGTTTTTTCTCAGTTCTTCCACATTGGGATAGAGCATCTCGGGGATGAATGCCCCACCAAAATCTCCGTAAAATCCCTTTTCATCTACCTGATACTTCATTTTATAGTGTTGCTTTAAATTGCTTTATAATTTCAATGTTTTTTAGCCCTGGTTCGATTTCAAATTGGCTGTTGATGTCGATGGCATAAAGAGGCAAATTTAAGTTAATTATCGATGCGATTGCGTTTTGGTCTCCGGGGCCGATACCACCGCTTAGAAAAAAGGGTTTTGCCGAAGGATAGTTCCGCAATACCGACCAGTCAAAACGATTGCCATTGCCCCCTGGCAATGGCCCTTTGGTGTCGAATAAAAAATAATTACAAACGGTTTCGTAGGCCTCCAAAACTGAAAAATCAAAGGAAGCGTCAACCGCAAATGCTTTGATGATTTCCAGCCCCAAAGCGTTGAGTTTTTGGCAAAAATTGGGGCTTTCCTCTCCGTGGAGTTGAACGGCTTGGAGTTGGTGATGTTTTACCATATCTGTGATATATGCTGGGGAAGCATCGACAAATACCCCCGTTTTTTTGATGGAGGCCGGTAAATCCGGGGTGGGGTTGTTCACAAACCTTTTGGAGTTTTCCCAAAAGATAAAGCCCATATAGTCTGGTGCCAAATCCGATAGTGCTGCGATATTGTCTGGTGCGCGCATGCCGCAAACTTTTAGATTCACAAGGTCAGGGTTTTGATAAAATCCGCGGCTGCAATTCCGGGTGTATTGGTTTTCATAAAGTTTTCGCCAATCAAAAACCCTTCATATCCATAAGGCTTTAGTGATTTTATGGCCACTGTAGAACTGATCCCACTTTCTGAGACTTTGACAAAATCATCGGGTATGAACTCTGCCAATTGCTTACTGGTTTCTAAACTGACCTCAAAGGTTTTGAGGTTGCGGTTGTTTACTCCCAGCATATCCAAGGAGGGCATGATGGCTTTGTCCAGCTCCTCCCGGTTGTGGACTTCCAACAATACCTCTAAGCCCAGACTTTGTGCAGTTTCTGAAAGTTGCTTGATCTGCGCTCGATCCAAAACAGCCGCAATCAACAAGATTACATCGGCTCCGTGTGCCTTGGCTTCAATAAGTTGGTAGGGGTCAATGATGAATTCTTTTCTCAAAAGAGGAAGTTGGCATACCGTCCGGGCGGCGGTGAGGTCTTCCAAACTGCCTCCAAAATACTTTTGATCGGTCAGTACCGACATTCCACACACCCCTGCTTTTTCATAACCTTGGGCAACAGTATGGACGGACAAACTGCTGTTGATGTTGTCCCGTGATGGGGAACGTCGCTTGTGTTCGGCAATGATGCCCGAGGGGCTGGCTTGCAAACGTTTAGAAAGTGATATACTTTTTCGTTCAAACATTGGCGATTGCTCCCAATAGGAAGTTGTAAAAGCTTTTTTTCGCAGTTCGACCTCCTTGATTTTATCGATGATGATGTGATCCAAGATGGTCATACGGCACTTAGTTTTTGAAGGGTTTTAAAGGCTTTGGCGGCCTGTCCAGACAACAAGGAGGTTTTGGCTTTTTCAAAACCTTCCAAAGGGGTGCAGTCGGTTGCAGTCGTAATGGCCATGGCAGCATTGGCACAAACCACGTTGTTTTGGGCTTCTGTACCCTTAGCGTCCAATACGGCTGTGAAAATGGCAGCAGAGGAAGGAACATTGTCCCCACCGCTGATTTGTTTTTCAAGCAGGGGTTGTAGGCCAAAATCTTCGGGAGCAATAAGGCTTTCTCCTGAGTTTCGAATGGCCTTGGCCGGACCGGTCAACGAAATTTCATCATAGCCATCTAAAGCGTATAAGATGGTAAAGTTTTGATCGGTTTTTTGGAAGAGATAGCCGTAGAGCCTTGCCAATTCCAAATTAAAAACCCCCGTTAGTTGGTGTTGGGGAAAGGCGGGGTTGACCAGTGGGCCTAGCATGTTAAAAAATGTTTTTACTCCCAGTTCCCGTCGGATGGGAGCAACGTTTTTCATGGCGGGGTGAAATAGTGGGGCGTGGAGGGTGCAAATTCCCGCTTGGTCGATACAGCGTTTGAGGAAGTTAATATCGTTGGAAAACCGAATCCCCAAATGTTCCAATACATTGCTGGAACCACAGCCAGAGGAAACCCCATAGTTGCCGTGTTTGGCCACTTTGATTCCCGCTCCTGCCGTTACAAAGGAGGCCAGGGTGGAAATGTTAAAGGTGTCCTTGCCATCCCCTCCAGTTCCGCACAAGTCGATGGGACTGAATTCACTCAAATCGATGGCTAAACAAAGTTTTTGCAGTGCTTTTCTAAAGCCTTCGAGTTCTTCTAGGGTGATGCTGCGCATCATGAATACCGTCAAAAAAGAGGCGATCTGACTCGGATTGTACTGCCCTTCGGCAATAGCCGTCAGTATGCTTTCAGCTTCTTGGGAGTCGAGGGTCTCGTGTTGGGTCAGGCGATTGAGTATGGCTTTCATATTTCAGCTTTTGATCCAGTTTTCTAATATTTTTTTCCCATAGGGCGTCAAGATGGATTCAGGATGAAATTGTACCCCCCTGACCGGAAGACTTTGGTGTCTGAGGGACATCAATTGTTGGTTGTCATCAAAAGAAGTGGCGACCAAGTCTTTTGGTAATGGACTTTGAACGACCCAAGAGTGATAACGTCCCACTTCAAAATTTTTGGGTAAGTCTTGGAACAAAAGATCTTCTTCGACCACTGTCACAGGGGTGGCCACACCGTGGAATACCGTATCCAAATTGATCAGGCTGGCGCCAAAAACTTCTCCTATGGCCTGTTGGCCCAAACACACTCCTAAAATTTTCTTGCTCGGGGCATATTTTTCGATGGTGGCTTTGAGCAATCCGGCTTCGTCTGGAATGCCTGGACCAGGGGAGAGCAATAGATATTCATAGGCATCTGGTTCAGAAAGCTCGAATTGATCGTTGCGCCTGACGGTGACTTCGGCTCCCAATTCCTCCAGATAATGCACCAAATTGTAGGTGAAGGAGTCGTAATTATCAATGACAAATATTTTTTTCATGCTTATAATTTTTCCGCCAGTGACATGGCTTTATCCAATGCTCCTAGTTTGTTGTATACTTCTTGTAATTCATTTTCTGGTACAGATTTGGACACTATTCCTGCTCCAGCCTGATAGTGGAGCTGTTGGTTTTTACTCATAAAAGAGCGAATGATAATGCAATGGTTGAAGTTACCTTCAAAATCCATATAGCCTAGTGCGCCTCCATAGGCGTTTCGGGCTGTGTTTTCATAGCGATCAATGAGTTGTAGGGCCATGTGTTTGGGTGCTCCGCTGAGGGTACCTGCTGGAAAAGTGTCGGCCACCACCTGAAAGGTTTTGGTCTTGGGCTTGAGATAGGCAGTGACCTTAGAAACCAAGTGAATGACGTGGGAGAAAAATTGTATTTCCCTGTTTTTTTCCACAACAACCTCCGTTCCGTTTCGGCTGAGGTCGTTTCGCGCCAGATCGACCAGCATAACGTGTTCGCTGTTTTCTTTAGGATCGGCGGCCAGTCGCTCGGCAGCAGCCCGATCTTCCTCGTCCTTGCCTGTCCGCTTAAAAGTACCCGCAATGGGATGAATCTCTGCTTTCCCCTTTTCTACTATCAATTGAGCCTCGGGCGAACTGCCAAAGATTTTGAAATCACCATAGTCAAAAAAGAAGAGGTAGGGAGAGGGGTTGATGGATCTTAAGGTACGATATACATTGAATTCGTCCCCAGAAAAGCCTTGAGAAAATCGGCGCGAAAGCACCAATTGAAAGACATCTCCCCTAAAACAATGTTTTTTGGCCTTGTTGACCAAAGCAGTAAATTCGTTATCTGTGAGGTTGGAGGACTTATCGCCCTGTTTTTTAAACTGATAGGCGGTGGTGTTGTCTTTTTTGAGGATTTTTTCAATCCGATCCAAGTTGTTTGAGCCATCAAAAGTATGTGAAAACAAATGCGCCTCGTGGTTAAAAAGGCTAATGGCAATCACATTTTGGTAAACCGCATAATAGATATCTGGCAGATCCAAATTGTTTTTGTCATTGCTGAGGGTCAGCCGATCAAAGTGGGATACTGCCTCGTGCGCAATGAATCCAAAAAGGCCGTTGGTGATAAACTTAAAAGGGAATTTTTTGGATTCAAACTGTTGGGCAAAATCTTGAACCAATTGGGGGACTTGGTCTTCTGCAGTGAGGTGTTTTTCTTTTTGGCTTCCGTCGGGAAAGGTATAGTTGATCTTCCCTTCGCTAATGCTTAGACTGGCAATGGGATTGCAACAGATGTAAGAGAAATTTTTGGCGCGAGCATCGTAGTCACTGCTTTCCAGCAAGAGACTATGAGGGAATTGATCTCTGATTTTGAGATATACACTGACTGGGGTGAGGGTGTCGGCCAGAATTTTTTGGTGCTCTGAATGTAATTTAAACCTTTTACTCATGGTGTAAAATTAAAAAAGGCCTGTCGTGATGACAAGCCTTTTGTATGGATATTGCGGGATCACGAATTGTTTGTCACAGTTCGTTCCACCAGCTTCTAATATTGTTTTTATAATTCATTATGCAAATATAAATCAAAAAATCGTATCAGCAACCCAATGTTTGTTTTTTAAGCCTAATTCAATTGAAGGCTCACTTCCATTTTGATGTCGTCGAGAATGAGCTTGTCGCCAAGGTTTTCGAAAAAAGAACCAGAGCGGAAACGTACATTGTATTTGGATCGATCAAAAGTTAGTTGAGCTACTGCCGAATTGTTGGCTCCCAAAGACATGGTAAAATCGATTGGGTGTTGGATGCCTTTGATGGTCAGTTCGCCGGTCAAATTTTGGACATCGCCTTCGACTTTGGCTTTTTGGGTGATTTTGAGCGTGGCTTGCGAATGTTTGTCGACACTAAAGAAGTCATCGGACTTGAGGTGTCCTTCGAGTCTGGCTTTACCCCCTCCAGAGAGGTCTTTGACTGAAAGCGAACTCATGTCTACGACAAAAGTCCCGCTGGTAATCACGCCATCTTGCACCTCTATTTGGCCTGAGTTAAATTTAAGGTCTCCAAAGTGTGTTTTTCCAGTAAGTTCTTCACCGTACCAACGGATGTTGCTTTGCGCCGTATCGGCAGTTAAGCTCTGGGCTTGAGTAAATCCAAGGGTCAGAAGCAAGAGGCTAATGGACAGTAGTAATCGAAATGGTTTTTTCATAATAAAAATTTAAAAATTAACGGTTTAAAGTGATTTTATTGATTAGACTTCTCAATGTTTTTTGTTCTTCTAAACTCAGCGGTTGTAATATGGCGGCTTCAGTTTCTTGTATTTTGGCATCGAGTTGATCCAAAACCTCCAAGCCTTTATCGGTGATTAATATTTCAATTTTTCTTCTGTTGTCTTTGCAGATTTTTCGCACCACCAATTTTTTTTCAATCAACTTGTCTATGAGCCGGGTGGTATTGCTCATTTTGTGGATCATTCGTTTTTGAACCGTTTGTAAATTGGCGGGTACTCCCTTGCGTCCTCTTAGAATTCTTAGTACATTGAACTGTTGTAAAGAAATTCCAGAAGATTTGAGGGTGGTTCCTACAAACGCTTCTGCTCTGCACCCCGCTTTTAGAATTCCGACAACTGTATTCTTAGCGAGTTCTTTAGATTCCATACTTGTTATTACAACTTTTGTTTAAACAAATGTATTAAAAAATTATAAATTACCAATGAAATTGGTTTTTTTTGATCCAAGTCTTTTAAATTTGAAAAAAAATAAATATGGATTTATCACAAGAAGAATGGAAGCGTCAATTGGAAAGTGATGACAATGCTTTTTTGCTTGATGTCAGAACTCTGGAAGAATTCGAAGAAGGACACATCCCCAGTGCTACATTGTTGGACATCCGCCAAGCCGCCAGTTTTATGGAAGGGATTCAATCAATGAACCCCTCTAAGCATTATTACGTTTATTGTAGGTCGGGGGCGAGAAGTGCCCAAGCCTGCCAATTGATGAGCCAGACGGGTATAGATAATACCTACAATTTATTGGGTGGATTTATGGAGTGGGATGGCGCTTCTGCCTAGTTGATTTCATAAGTATAACGACCCCAAATCGATATGAAAGAAGACTTTCTGCATTATTTGTGGCGATTCCAAAAACTGAGCCGCATGCCTCTAAAAACCACATCAGGCTTACTTATCAGGGTGGTTAATCCTGGTCTCCCTAATACTGGAGAAGGCCCAGATTTTACTCATGCCAAAATGTGGATTGGAGAAACTCTTTGGGCAGGAGCAGTAGAGCTTCACCTCAGCGCTTCTTCCTGGTACCATCATTTGCATCACCTTGACAGAAATTATGATGCGGTCATCCTACATGTTGTTTGGGAAAATGACGCAGAAGTTTGTTACCCCTCTGGTCGTTTGATTCCTTGTTTGGAAATGTCCAAATACATTACCGCCCAAAAAATGGAGGCTTACTTCAATAGCTTTAAAAAAATGCCTCATTGGATTCCCTGTGAAAAATATTTTGATTCCTATCCCGACTTCCAATGGCACAATTGGAAAGAACGCCTTTACTTTGAACGGTTGGAACAAAAAACCCAACTCATTTTTGATCTTTTAAAAGTGAATAAAAACAACTGGGAAGCCACACTGTTTCAGCTTTTGGTCAAAAACTTTGGCTTGAATCAAAACGGTAATTTGTTCCTCAAATGGGCACAGTACCTTCCTTTTAGTATCATTCAAAAAAACACTGCTGAGCCAGATATGTTGGAAGCACTTTTTATGGGTATTTCGGGTTTGCTGCAGGGAGAAATCAACAGTCCTTATAAAAAACACTTGCGCAGTCATTACGATTACCTTAAGCAAAAATTCGGTTTTGACGATATTTTGGGGATGAAACTGAATTTTAAAGGCTTACGTCCCTCCAATTTTCCCACCATTCGCCTGTCCCAATTGGCGCAATTTTACCATCAAAACCCACGTCCATTTGCCCAACTGATGGAGGCTAAAAAGCCCAAAGATTTGTCTTGGATTCGCGAGGTGGGTGTGTCCGACTTTTGGAAAACGCATTATACTTTTGAACGGGAGTCGGCGTCTAAGCCCAAACGGCTGTCTCAATCTTTTTTTGAGTTGTTAATGATCAATACCTTGATCCCGCTTCGATTTGCCTTCAAACAAAAACAATTGGGGACTCCAGATGAGCAGGTCATTCAATGGATTGAATCCTTTCCGTCCGAACGTAACAGTATCACCAAAGGATTTTCTCAATTGGGAGTTAAAATGGCTTCGGCCTTGGACTCTCAAGCTTTACTTCAGCTAAAAAATTTTTATTGCGATAAAAAAAGGTGTTTGCGTTGTGCGGTGGGATTTTATTTGTTCGATTTTTCGCCTTAACTTTATGCTATGAGTCAGGTGAGTTCTTTGCGTCATTTTTTTGAAAAGTATGGCTTTGCCGTTTCCACACGTCTGGCAGATTCCTTGGGGATGAGTGTAAAAAGCGTCCGTTTGTTTTTTATTTACGCTTCCTTTACGACCATCGTAGGGGGCTTTATCATTTATTTGACCTTGGCCTTTTGGCTCAAACTCAAAGACTTGGTCTACACCAACAGAACTTCTGTATTCGACCTATGACGTGAAATCTTTTAGCCCCAATTTATTTACAGCACTTCTCTTTATTTTATTGGTTTCCTGTATAGGAGCCTTGTGGTACTATTGGCTATTGCCAGATATCGGTGTGGTGGATGCACTCTATATGACCGCCATCACCCTAAGTACTGTGGGCTTTGGTGAGGTGGTCCCTTTGACTCCAGAGGCCAAAATATTTACCATATTTTTCATCATGATGAGTCTGACAGTCTTTGCCTTTGGGATCAAAGAACTGACCCAGTTTGTGGTGACGGAAAATATTTTTGAAAAAATCAAACAAAAAAAAATGAAGAAAATAACAGCTACCTTCAAAGAGCATACCCTGATCTGTGGCTATGGTCGCAATGGTCGTCAGGCCGCCCATCGCTTGCTGAACCACGGTCATCCTTTTGTGGTGATCGAACAAAACCCAGAAGTGATTCAAGGAAATGAAAAGATTCATTTTATTCACGGAGATGCCCGCCAAGATAACACTTTAGAGCAGGCCAATATCCAAAAGGCTAAGCATTTGATCGCTGCACTGCCCAATGATGTGGACAATCTGTTTGTGGTTTTGTCTGCTAGAGAGCTCAATCCCAATCTATTGATCGTTAGCCGTTTGACAGATGCAAGTAATCAGGCCAAGCTCCGACGAGCAGGGGCCGATCACATCATCATGCCCGATAGAATCGGTGGAGATCATATGGCCAGTTTGTTGATGGTTCCCGATTTGATTCGTTTTTTGGAGGAACTGAGTTGGCTCGAACAAGACAGTCCCAACCTAGAGGAGATTGCCATAGATGCCCTTCCCAAAAAATACCTCAATCGATCGCTTTCAGATTTGGAGATTCGCAAAAAGACCCGTTGCAATGTGGTCGGTTTTAGAAATGCTCAAGGAAAATTGATGATCAATCCCCCCGCTGATTTGAAATTGGAGTCCCAAAGCAAGTTGATTGTTTTAGGGGATATCAACTCTATTACCCAATTAAATGCAATGTTTGATTTGGATTAATTTGATTTTCCCTCGGTTTTTAGGATATTGCGAAGGACAATACAAAAAACCATGAAGCATCCTTCCCTTTCCAAAATGATCTCTTTATTCTTTTTAATGACTTTGATTCCATGGGCTGGTAGGGCACAGGATCAAGGTTTGGACGAGAGAATCAACGAGGCATTTACCCCCATTGCCAATTGGTGGGGTGCCCTTATTTTACATAATTTTCCAGGAACCTCCATTCCTACCATCATCATATTGCTGGTAGGGGGTGCGGTGTTTTTTACGGTCTACTTTGGATTTGTGAATGTTAGGCGATTTCCTACAGCAGTTCAGACGGTCAGAGGGAAATACGATGAACTCGACCACCACGAAGCTGGAGCACCAGATTTGGCCATTGAAGGAGACATCAAAGACACCATCAGGGACGAAAGTGAAGAGGGAGAGGTGAGTCATTTCCAAGCCTTGGCCACAGCAGTTTCGGGAACGGTGGGCAACGGAAACATCGCTGGGGTGGCATTGGCCATTGCCGTAGGAGGGCCAGGGGCTACTTTTTGGATGATCCTATGTGGCCTTTTGGGCATGTCAACCAAATTTGTAGAATGTACCCTTGGAGTTCGGTATCGAGATATTGGTGAAGACGGAACTGTCTATGGGGGGCCCATGTATTATCTAACCAAAGGTCTCAAAGAACGGGGGATGGCTAGATTTGGAAAATTTTTGGCCGTCACCTTTGCAGTCCTTTGTATCGGTGCATCTTTTGGAGGGGGAAATGCTGCCCAGTCCAATCAAGCGGCCATGCAGTTGGTCAGTTCCTTTGGTATGACTGGAGGGAGTGCCAGAACCATTGTCGGGTTGATCATGATGGTTTTTGTCGGGTTTATCATTATCGGAGGAATCAAACGAATTGCTTCAGTTACCGAAAAAATAGTGCCCTTTATGGCCATGATGTATGTTTTGGCATGTCTTTATATCATTGGAAGCAATTTCAGTTATGTTGACGATGCTTTTGGAATGATTTTTACTCAAGCCTTTAACCCCCAAGCTGGATTGGGAGGGCTATTGGGCGTGTTGATTACTGGTTTTCGTCGAGCCGCTTTTTCGAATGAAGCTGGAGCTGGATCGGCCTCGATCGCCCATGCTGCCGTAAAGACAAAATACCCTGCATCGGAGGGATTGGTGGCACTATTAGAGCCCTTTATTGATACGGTGGTGATCTGTACGATGACTGCTTTGGTAATCATCATCTTCAATGGAGACAGTACCGTCTTTGACTATGGAGGGGTAGGAGGTAAGGTAATGATTGATGGAGTGGCCGTGGAAGGTGCGGGAATTACTTCGGCTGCCTTTTCAAAATACATCTCTTTTGCAGGCCCATTTTTAACCCTTGCAGTAGTGTTGTTTGCAGTTTCTACCATGATCTCTTGGTCCTATTACGGATTGCAGTCATGGATGTATATTTTTGGCAAGAGCAAAGCCGCTGACCTATCCTATAAAATCTTGTTTTTGATTTTTATTGTGATTGGTGCTGCCGGTGATATGTCAGCGGTTTGGACCTTCTCCGATGCCATGATTTTGGCCTTAGTATTTCCCAATATGATCGGTCTGATACTGCTCTATCCCAAAGTAAAAGAAGAATTGACAGTTTACCTAGCTGCCATCAAGGGCAAGAAAAGCTGACCCCTAAACAGTAATGAAATTTATCGGTCCCCATATCCATTTGCGCAAACCCCAACGGAATGCTCTGCTGATTCTGTTGGTCTTGGTGTTGAGTTTTAGCTTTTTAAAAGACTTTTTGCCCCAAACCCAACCTGAGCCTTTAGACGAGCAGTCCATGCGTAGACATCAAAAATGGATTGATTCCCTCTTCCAGATCAGTTTGGACAAACCAAAGATTTATCCTTTTAACCCCAATTATCTGTCCGACCATCGGGCATATGAATTGGGTCTGGAGCTTCAATCCATTGACCGATTGTTGGCCTTTAGAAAGTCGGGAAAATGGATCAATTCTGCCGAACAATTTCAGTCGGTCACAGGAGTCGAGGATGAATTGATGGCTGGGTTGGGGCCCTATCTTACTTTTCCCAAATGGAAAAAAACAAATTCTCCTATAAAAAAGGAGCTAGAAAAAATAGGTTTGAACCGATGCGAGGCAGTGGATTTGGAAATAATATACGGAGTGGGTAAAAAACTTTCTCAACGGATCATCAATTACAGAAAATACCTCAAAGGGTATAGTGATGTAGATCAACTTTATGAGGTATTTGGTTTGGACAGTGTTGTTGTTCAAAGGATTCAAAAGCGATTTGAGGTTAAGGTTCTCCCTCAAATCAACAAACTACTTTTGGATACACTTTCTTATGCTGACTTGGTGGCCTTGCCCTATATTACTTCCAAAAATGCTCGAAACATTATCCAATGGAGAAGTTCCCATGGAGAGATTGGTTTTGACGATCTTCAAAATATTGAGGGTTTTGACGTATTGAAAATAAAGAGAATAAGCTTATATTTACATTCATTTTAAGACTATGTTTGAGTTAGAAAGTGCGGTGGGCATGAACTATGGCGAGACCACGAAAATGGTCATTGAATCCGCAAAACATTTTTCAGAGCAATACATTCGACCGAATGTGATGGAGTGGGATGAGTCACAATTTTTTCCTGCAAACCTATTAAGAAAAGCTGGAGAATTAGGTTTTATGGGAGTATTGATCCCTGAAATCTATGGTGGTTCTGGTATGGGCTATCACGAATATATTGCAGTAATCGAAGAAATTTCAAAAGTGGATCCTTCCATTGGTCTATCGGTGGCGGCACACAATTCTTTGGCCACCCAACACCTTTACCTTTTTGGCAATGAGGAGCAACGAATGAAGTGGTTGCCCAAACTGGCTACAGGAGAATGGATTGGTGCATGGGGATTGACAGAATACAATACGGGTTCCGATGCCAAAGGCATGAATGCAACCGCTAAAAAACAAGGTGATCATTGGGTCTTGAATGGAACCAAAAACTTTATTACCCATGGTAAGTCTTGCGATTTGGCCGTTGTTATTTTCAGAAATGGAGAAAAAGGCGACAGCCACGGTATGACCAGCTTTGTCATCGAAAAAGGGACTCCAGGATTTAGTTCGGGAAAAGTAGAGAACAAATTGGGAATGCGAGCTTCGGAAACTGCCGAAATGGTTTTTGACAATTGTATAATTCCCGACAGCAATCGTCTGGGTGATGTAGGAGAAGGCTTTATTCAATCGATGAAAATATTGGATGGAGGTCGGATTTCTATCGCTGCGCTATCGCTTGGCATTGCCAAAGGCGCGATGGAGGCTTCTGTGAAATACGCCAAAGAACGCGAACAGTTTGGTAAGCCCATTGGGAGCTTCCAAGGTATTTCATTTATGTTGGCCGATATGGCTACAGAAATTGAAGCGGCCACTTTGATGACACATCAGGCTGGAGAAGATAAAAATCTGGGGAAAAACGTGACGCAAATCGGTGCGATGGCAAAACTATTTGCCTCTGAGGTCTGTGTTAAGGTAGCCAACAATGCGGTGCAAGTTCACGGTGGGTATGGTTTTATCAAAGATTTTCCCGTTGAAAAATTCTTCCGCGATTCCAAATTGTGTACCATAGGGGAGGGCACTAGTGAAATCCAAAAATTGGTCATTGCACGCAATTTATTAAAATCTTAAAATTTCCTTTTTTCTTACTTGCATTAGGGATACTATTCCTATATTTGCGCACCATTATGAAAGGAGGTGCCAACATATGCTAATCATACCAGTTAAAGACGGAGAAAATATCGATCGCGCGCTCAAGCGTTTTAAGCGAAAATTTGACAAAACCGGCGGCATGCGTCAGTTGAGAAGTCGAAAGCAATTTGTAAAGCCTTCCATCAGGAATCGCGACAAAATCAAAAAAGCACAATACATTCAGCGACTTAGAGACCAAGAAAACCAATAAGCTCGCTATTTTAGTTGTATCATTAACGTTGTAAGTTTTAAGTTTCATAACTTTGATTTACAACGTTTTTTTATGTCCATCGACCGATTTCTGGATTACATCACCCACGAAAAAAAATATTCACCCCACACTTGTAAAGCTTATCAAAAGGATCTGACCCATTTCAGTGAATTTTGTCAATCCTATTTTAAGTTGGAAAGTATTGATCAGGTGGAATACAGTCAAATCCGGACTTGGATCATCAACTTGGTCGAAAACCATAACACCAATCGAACGGTCAACCGTAAAATTTCTGTGCTTCGATCCTATTACAAATTTCTGCTCAGAACAGAAACCATTACCATTTCTCCCCTCAAGCTTCACCGCCCCCTAAAAGTTTCCAAAAAGGTAAATGTGCCTTTTTCTATGGAGGAGGTCGATCAACTGTTGAACAGCGATTTATTTGCTGAGGATTATGAGGGCATACTCCAAAAAACCATCATTACCTTATTATACTTTACTGGAATCCGACGTCAGGAGTTGATTGATTTGGAAATGACCTCGGTAGATTTTGAGACTCATATGATCAAGGTTTTGGGTAAGCGTAATAAAGAACGTATCATACCTCTTCTGCCCGAAGCTATATCGGTTTTGAAGACCTATATAGCTTATAAAGACAAACTGCCTGTTTCCCCATCCTCTTATTTTTTTCACTCATCAACAGGATTAAAACTCACCGAAGGATTTGTTTATCAAACCGTAAATCATTATTTTAGTATGGTATCAACAAAGGTTAAAAAAAGCCCCCATATGTTGCGTCACAGTTTCGCAACCCACTTGTTGAACAACGGTGCCGATCTCAATTCGGTCAAAGAATTGTTGGGACATGAGAGCATTGCAGCGACTCAAGTATACACCCACAGTAGTTTGAAAAAGATTCAGGAGATCTATTCCAAGGCACATCCGAGAGGTAAAGAAGAGTGATTCTAACTTTAAAATTTTTATCATATGAATGTCAACTTTCAATCCGTCAATTACACAGCCGACATTAAGTTGGTTGAGTTTACCCAAAAGAGAATCGAGAAAATCACTCAATTTTATAATCAGATTGTGGATGTTTTTGTTTACACCAAGGTGGAAAATTCTTCGGACAAGATCAACAAATTTGCAGAATTGAAGATAGGTATTCCCGGTGATGATGTGATTGTAAAGAAGACAGCCAAGAGCTTTGAGGAGGCAATTAATCAAGCAGCAGATTCTGCCGAAAGGATCCTTAAAAGACGCAAAGAAAAGCAACGTATTTTCGGTTGATTTTTTTAGGGTTATTGTTTTGAAACCCGAAAAAATAATATTTACTTTACAGACCGTTTTTACGGTCTTTTTTTTTGTAAAAAAGCCGATGTAGCTCAGCTGGCTAGAGCAGCTGATTTGTAATCAGCAGGTCGTGGGTTCGAGTCCCTCCATCGGCTCTGTTTAAAAATAAAAAAAGACTTGGGGGGAGATACTCAAGCGGCCAACGAGGACAGACTGTAAATCTGTTGGTTTTACCTTCGCAGGTTCGAATCCTGCTCTCCCCACAAAGTATTTGAAATATTGAAATAATTTACTGATCTTAGCATCAGTTTTAAGCGGGAGTAGCTCAGTTGGTAGAGCGTCAGCCTTCCAAGCTGAATGTCGCCGGTTCGAACCCGGTCTCCCGCTCTTTTTTTCTTCAATTGCATTTTTTTCTACCACGCCTCCACCTCAGATTCCCACAGAGTAGTTAATACTTGTTTCGTTGCCCAAAACACCAAAAGGCTCCTATGTAGGAAATTCCTTTCGCTTCCCTGCCATTTAGACTGACCTCATTTGATGGAATCGATTTTGACCAATGGAGAGTGGATGGTTCAAAGAAGGACAAGAAAAAGCAAGAAGAGAATGCTCGATGTCAGCTTGATTAATCATTTGGGGCGCTTTAGATAAGGTTTTATTAATGAATTGACCAATTCACGTCCCCAATTGGAGGTCAATATTTATCTTAAAGAAAGGGTTGAAAGTTTATAAAATAAAATTAAATTTGCCCCATCAAAATGCCGATGTAGCTCAGGGGTAGAGCGTTTCCTTGGTAAGGAAGAGG
>Ga0115564_10000166_pt1 | contig 64509 bp, 63 predicted proteins | sample COGITO_mtgs_1105_7_FD_88680 | JGI IMG/M metagenome (GOLD analysis project Ga0115564, IMG submission 88680) | Pelagic marine microbial communities from North Sea - COGITO_mtgs_110523 | ecosystem: Environmental > Aquatic > Marine > Epipelagic | place: Germany:Helgoland, sampling site Kabeltonne...
GAGCCAAACATCGGAGTAGTCAACCTTCCAGATGTCAGACTCTCGCGCTTGGCTGAGATTTTCAGTTCAGAGCGGATTCTGCCAGCTGCAGTGTCGTTTGTAGACATCGCTGGAATTGTTAGAGGGGCATCTGAGGGCGAGGGGTTGGGCAACCAGTTCCTAGCCAACATCAGAGAAGCCGATGCCATTGCTCAAGTGGTCCGCGGCTTTTCAGACGGAGATGTCATCCATGTCGACGGCAAGGTCGATGCCGGTGGTGACATTGAAACCATCAACACTGAGTTGATCCTGGCCGATCTGCAGACGCTGGAAAAGGCAAGGCGGAGAATTGAAAAAGAAGTCAAGGGTAAGAAGGCTGACCCTTCAGTTCTTGTGACGATCGATGAGGCGATGGCTGTTCTTAACGACGGCAAGCCTCTTTCTCTTGCAGAGGTTGACATCGCACCCATTCATGAATTGGGCCTGTTAACCGCGAAGCCAATTCTTTTCGTGTTCAACGTTGACGAGGGTGTACTGACTGATCCTGTAAAACTTGAGGAACTCAAAAAGCTCGTACAGCCAGCAGAGGCAGTGTTCTTGGACGCCAAGGTTGAGTCAGAGTTGATTGACCTGGACCCAGAAGATGCTGGAGAGCTACTGGCATCGCTTGGTCAAATCGAGTCTGGCCTGGACCAACTTGCTCGCATTGGTTTTGAGACTTTGGGTCTTCAGACCTATCTAACTGCCGGCCCGAAAGAATCTAGAGCGTGGACAATACCCAAGGGCGCTAAGGCACCTCAAGCAGCCGGTGTAATCCACACGGACTTTGAAAAAGGCTTCATCAAAGCGGAGGTAGTTTCCTTCACGGACCTCGATAGTGCAGGCTCAATGGCTCAGGCCAAGGCCCTTGGTAAGGCGCGCATCGAAGGTAAGGATTACACCATGCAAGACGGTGATGTTGTGGAGTTCCGCTTTAACGTTTAGAAGTGCTTGTCTTTTTTCCGGCGGTATTTTGTTGCTTACCTCTGATGACACCTATTTCATAGGCAGTCAAAGCAACCAGTGTCGCGCTAACAAGCGGTAGCACAAACCAAAGCATGATTGCGGTGAAGCCTTGGGCTGCGTCGTGCTCGGTAGATGCTAAAACCACATAAAGCGTGTAGGCCAGGTAGAGGGACACAAAAATACCACCCTCCCAGCGTCTAATAACAAAGCCGTTAAATGCCACTGGTAAAAGAGCTATCGCGGTTGCAAGCATCAATGGCATGTCGAGGGCAATTGCTGCCGTCGGAACTGGAATACCACCACTGAATATCACGGCTGGCAAACCAAGCACTAAGCCAATGTTGAACAGGTTGCTTCCGACGATGTTCCCCACTGCCATGTCCCGCTCGCCTCTTCGGAGCGCAACTATTGAAGTGGCTAACTCAGGTAGTGATGTTCCAATCGCCACAACTGTGAGCCCAATGACAAGATCGCTTACGCCGACAGCGGTTGCAATGGCAGTGGCACCGGCGACCAAGAGCTGCGCTCCTAAAACCAAGAGTCCGACCCCAACCGCCAGCAATAATAGTGCAAGCCAAATTGAAACAGGTTCGCTGTTTAGGGGCATCGAGCTGGGCACCTCGTCAGCCTCGGGTGCACGTTTTCTTCCAACTGTGATGCTCATCACAATATGGAAAACTAGCCCGACAAGTAGTAAAGCTCCGTCTAAAGCACCGATGTTGCCATCCAGGCTCAAGGCAAGGAGTAAAACAGTGAGCCCAACCATCACTGGAATGTCAAAACTCACTACCCGCCGCTTGATAAACAGTGGGCTGATTAGAGCAGAGATTCCAAGAATCACCAATACGTTGATGATGTTGCTCCCAACAACGTTTCCAATTGCCAAATCTGATTCGCCTTTGGCAACGGCATCGAGCGTTACTGCCAGTTCTGGAGCCGAGGTTGCTGCCGAAACAACGACAAGGCCAATTATTAGGGGGGATAGGCCTAGTTTTGTTGCCACCGTAGAAGCACCACGAACCAGAGCTTCACCTCCGGCGATCAGTAGCCCTAGACCGGCGATTACCATCAAGAAATCAGTTAGTTCCACGCCATTAGCTTAAGCGTCATTCATGGAAAGGAAGCTGCCATTAAAGCGAGCTAGAATTAACTACGTGCTCTCGCCTGCCATACGCCTTTCTGTAACCGACGACATTGTGTCGTGGTTCGATGTAATCGGCCCCTACCTTTTTTACGGCGCTGTCTTTGGCCTAGTTTTTGCCGGGACTGGGCTGTTTATTGGCGCGTTCATTCCATTCATTACCGGTGACTCTCTAGTTTTTGCAGCGGGTCTTGTTGCGGCAGCCAACGCGGACAGCATTAACATCGCTGTGATGGTTTTGGGCGTTGGTATTGCCGCTTGGCTTGGTGACCAGGTCGGCTACACACTTGGTCGTCACTATGGCCGCCCTTACTTGGACAAACGCAAGGGTAGCTGGCTTCAAAAAGCCATTGCCCGGTCCGAGCAGTTCTATCAGCGATATGGTTGGTGGTCGATTGTGGTGGCGAGGTTCGTTCCCTGGGGCAGGGTCATAATTCCGGCGCTCGCCGGCATTAGCAAGATGAATTACTACAAGTTTTTCAGCGCAAACGCTGTTGGGGCGACGTTATGGGGCTGTGGGCTCACGCTGGCAGGTTATTTCACCTACACAATCCCGGCTGTCAAGTCAGCTGTTTACGTGATAGCAATTGTGGTTATTTTACTGAGCGTGATCGCAGGAATTAGAACATGGAGATCAAACCGGGTCTAATTCTTCACCCACAGGTCACACAGATCTCTTGATTTTTCAGCCGCTAAAAATTCATCTTCCTGAATCGCCCAAGAATGCCAGTAGTCATTGAACTGCCCATCATCACGGGTGTTAAACCTCTCGCGGCGAGTGTCCTGGTCGCTTTCGATCCATATTCTCAAGTCTGCGACTTCGGCAGAGTAGCTAGAGACTGATCCGCAGCCTTCAATCAGCAAAAGGTTGCCTCCATCGAAACTTCTCCAACCGTTTGAAGATTCTTCTGGATTACCGCGCTCACCTTTGCTCCAGTCCCAAACCTGCCAATTGGCATCTTTCCCTAGTGATACCGGGGCCAGAATTGTTTGGTTTAGGTACAGAGAGCCGGCGCGCAAGCCCTCCCAGCCGGGATAAAGCTGGTCCATGTGTACAAGCTTCGGAAGCCTGGTTTCCAGCTGAAAATAGGCCTCAAGTAGATCCGCGGCAAACGTCGATTTGCCGGCGCCAGCCCGGCCGTCTATGAGCACAATAGGGGTAGATTTCTTGTTTAGTAGCTCTTCAATCTTAGAAATTGATCGCTCGAGGGCCGCTGAGTAGGGCAGAGAATTTCCAGACATATCCCTAGAGTTTAGGCGGAATAGCAATAGACTAGCCTCTGGCCGTTCGGCCCAACATTTTCTACCCAAGGTTTTTTATGACAAAGCAAAACAACGCGCTCAGAAACTTAGCAATCGTCGCACACGTAGACCATGGCAAGACCACGCTGGTCGACGCCATGCTCAAGCAAACCGACTCTTTTTCGGCGCATGGAGCGATGGATGAGCGCGTCATGGACTCTGGAGACCTAGAGCGTGAAAAGGGAATCACAATTCTGGCCAAGAACACTGCAATTAGCTATAAAGGCCCTGCGGCTAATGGTGAAACGATTATTTTGAACGTTATTGACACCCCAGGACACGCTGACTTTGGTGGCGAGGTCGAGCGAGGGTTGTCCATGGTTGATGGCGTTGTGCTATTGGTGGATGCATCTGAGGGTCCGTTGCCACAAACCCGGTTTGTGCTGAGGAAGGCAATGGAAGCCAGGCTTCCGGTAATCCTGGTGGTAAATAAGACCGACCGCCCGGATGCGCGAATCGATGAGGTTGTGGGAGAAAGCCATGACCTGCTACTTGGTTTGGCATCTGATCTTCATGACACAATGCCGGACTTGGATGTCGACGCAATTTTGGACCTCCCAGTGATATATGCCTCTGGTCGTGCCGGGATCGCTTCGCTAGAAAAGCCAGAGAATGGAACTCTTCCAAACTCAGAAAACCTAGAACCTCTTTTCAAGGCAATCTTGAGCAATATTCCAGCCCCTGAATACCAAGAGGGAGCGCCTCTCCAGGCTCACGTAACGAACTTGGATGCATCACCATTTCTTGGAAGGCTGGCGCTGCTTCGAATCTATAACGGAGAAATCAGGAAAGGCCAGCAGGTTGCTTGGATTCGTCAAGACGGCTCCCAGCAAACCGTGAAAATAACCGAACTGCTTGGCACCAAAGCTCTCGAGCGAATAAGCATTGAAAAAGCTTCCGCAGGCGACATCGTTGCTGTTGCGGGAATTGATGAAATTACTATTGGCGACTCGCTATGCGACCTCAATGACCCAAAGCCATTGCCACCGATCACAGTTGACGAGCCAGCGATTTCCATGACGATGGGTATCAACACCTCTCCAATGGCAGGTCGTGTAAAGGGATCAAAGATGACAGCCAGACTGGTGAAAGATCGTCTGGATCGCGAGCTGATAGGTAACGTCTCAATTCGAGTGCTTCCAACCGAGCGTCCAGATGCCTGGGAAGTTCAGGGCCGTGGAGAACTGGCACTTGCAATTCTTGTCGAGCAGATGCGACGTGAGGGCTATGAGCTCACCGTTGGTAAGCCTCAGGTTGTTACCAAGAAGGTTGATGGCAAGGTTCACGAGCCAGTAGAAGAGTTGACTATCGACGTGCCGGAGGAGTTCCTCGGAGCCGTTACTCAGCTGCTTGCTTCTCGCAAGGGACGCATGTTTAACATGACCAATAATGGAACCGGCTGGGTTCGCATGGAATTCAAAGTTCCCTCCAGGGGGCTAATCGGCTTTAGGACCGAGTTCCTAACCACCACCAAGGGATCAGGAATCGCCAACGCGCTCGCTGCCGGCTATGAGCCATGGGCTGGAGATATCATCACCAGGCTTAACGGTTCATTAGTCTCAGACCGTGCCGGAGTGGCAACACCTTTTGCCATGATCGCTCTGCAGGAGCGCGGGGCATTCTTTGTTGAGCCAACCTCAGAGGTTTATGCCGGAATGGTTGTGGGTGAGAACTCCCGCCAGGAGGACATGGACATCAACATCACCAAGGAGAAGCAGCTCACGAACATGAGAGCTGCCTCTGCGGATAACTTTGTGGGCCTAACTCCTCCAAAGAAGCTCTCACTTGAAGAGTCTTTGGAATTTGCCCGGGAAGACGAGTGCGTTGAGGTAACCCCAGAAGCAATTCGAATTCGCAAACTTGAGCTCGACGCAAACATCAGAGCCCGTAATCTCTCAGCTCGTAAGAACGCGAGCAAGAAGTAGAAAAGTTTTTAGCTAAGCACCCCGTCGATTGTGTAAACATCGGCGGGGTCTTTTCTTAGCCTGGGAGCACTCTCTCTGGCAACTAGCTCATCGCTATGACCCGCTAGGCTTCCCTGCTTGCCGATTGCAATGACACAAATAACCTCACGATCCTGCGCTTTGATTGTCCGCAGGATTTCATCGCGGTTGATGCCGCCCATGTAGTGGGCCTTGAGCTTCATTGCCTCGGCCTGAGTTACAAGCTGAGAGGAGGCTAGGCCAGCATCGAAATAGGTTCCAGCCATGTCACGCTGTTTTCCTTCGAAAAGTTGGTCGGCAAGCACGATTGCGTAGGCAGATGAAGCTGGGGCCCATGAGGCATTGAAGCCCCCCAAGCCTGTTCTGGAAATTTCATCAAAAAGCTTGGTGCCTGATCTAAGCAGCACTGCGTGCCATGGCTGCTCGTTACTGGATGAGGCGCTCCATCGAAAAGCTTCAAGAAGACTTGACACATGGTCATCATCTAATTTGAACCCGGGATCGAAAATTCTCGGACTCCATCTCTCACCTATCAGTGGGTGAAGTTTTGCGGGAGTATCAGCTGGTTTTGTTAGAAAATTTTCTGTCATGTGATGCACAACCTGGTAGTTGAGAAAAAAAGTCCGCCGAGCGGTACGCTTACTCAGTGTCTAAAAGAGGTTTGGTTTTGTTCTCGATGGCTGGCCTTTTTTGGGGGCTGCCGTATTTTTTCATAGCTCTAGCGCTTGAGAGCTTCTCCACACCCTCAATTGTGTTCGCAAGAACCTTTTTAGGCGCTTTAGTGCTTATCCCTTATGCCGCGATAACTGGCTCACTCAAGCCGGCTTTGAAGGCGTGGCCATACGTTGTGCTGTTTGCAGCCATTGAAATGGTCGGGCCCTGGTATCTGATTACCGAGGCCGAGAAGCATATTTCTTCTGGACTGGCTGGTCTTTTGATTGCAACGGTTCCGTTTTTTGCGGTAGCGATTTTGGCAATCTTTCTAAAGGACCGAAAGGCCCTTCGGCCAAGATCTTTGACAGGCATGGTCATCGGGTTTACCGGTGTGTTTGTTCTGGTTGGAATTGACTCATTCTTAGGAGCAGTGAACCCGCTGTTCGTGATGATGGTTGTGCTCGCAGCTGTGGGTTATTCGATCGCGCCGATCATTGCCAATCGAAAATTGAATCATGTTCCAAGTGCCGGCGTGATCGGTATCAGCATGGCCTTTGTGAGCCTCGTTTATTCTCCCTTCGCGCTACCGGTGATTGGAGCAGAACTTTCAGACGCAACGGTTCGAAGCATTACAGCGCTGGTGGTGTTGGGTCTGATTTGTTCCGCATTGGCATTCGTGATTTTCTTTATGTTGATTCAAGAGGTTGGGCCGGTGAAAGCGACGCTGATTACCTACGTCAACACCGCAGTTGCTCTGTCCCTTGGCATCGTCTTCCTAAATGAACCAATCACTGTTGGGCTCGCGGTAGGCCTGCCATTGATTGCCCTTGGCCTTTATTTAGCGGGAGGCACCGAGAGAAAGCGCAAGATCCCAGAGGGTGTCGCCTAGTGACATGTCTGCACGTGATGTGACCTGGAAAGAGCTTAAGAAGTTGGGCCTTCAAGGAACACGCCAAGCGGCGATCAGCGACGACTGGTCGTGCATGTATGTCAAAAACACAGGTATATCAGATTATGTAGAAATCGTCCCCGGTTAGATTTAGTAAACGGGCATTAACTCCAACAGCAACGGTTCCTGCGGGCATGTCTTTGGTTACAACGGCGTTCGCCCCAACCGCGCAATCATTGCCGACTGTAATGTTCCCAATTAGCTTTGCGCCCGCTCCGATAATTACCCGATCGCCAACGGTCGGGTGACGCTTAACTGCATCCAAAGTTTTGCCACCGAAGGTGACTCCGTGATAAATCAGCACGTCCTCACCAATCACTGCAGTTTCGCCAATTACAACTCCGATGCCATGATCGATTACCAGACGCTTTCCTATTACAGCACCGGGGTGTATCTCTATTCCTGTAAAGAACTTGGCATGGTTAGAAACCATGCGCGAAAGAGTTCTTAGCTTTAGTTTCCAAAGTTTGTGGGCAAAGCGATAGATCCAAATCGCGTGTAATCCACCGGAGGTAAAAAACAGTTCCCATGCACTGAGAGTTGCCGGGTCACGCTCTAGCCCGGCTCGGATGTCTCCCCTGATACTCAACCTTTGCTCTGATACTCGTCTTGAAGATCACGATAAAGGGTTGATGAAACATATCTCTCGCCGAACGAGGGGACGATGACCACAATCAATTTGCCGGCAAATTCTGGACGCTGGGCGACCTCTTTGGCGGCCCACAGCGCCGCCCCTGATGAGATTCCAGCCAGAATACCCTCCTCTGCAGAAGCTCTCCTAGCGAATTCAAAAGCGGTTGCGTTCTCCACGCTAATTACCTCGTCGTAGCTGGTGGTGTCAAGAACTGAGGGAATGAAATTGGGTCCGATTCCAGCCAGTGGGTGACCTGCTGCCTCGCCTCCGGTTAAAAGTGGTGAAGCCGCAGGCTGGACTGCGAAAGTTTTGATTTTAGGGTTCAATTCCTTCAGTCGCTGCGAAGTTCCGGTAATGGTTCCTCCGGTTCCACTTCCTGCAACAACGGCTGCAACCTCACCATCAGTGTCCGCCCAGATTTCTTCGGCTGTTGTTTGGCGGTGAATTGCGGGACCGGCAGCATTATCGAACTGACGCATCATCACTGAACCTTCAATGTTGGCTCCCAGTTCCTCCGCTTTGGCCACTGAACCTTTCATACCTTCAGCAGCCGGAGTCAGGAATAGTTCAGCTCCGTATGCGCGGGTGAGAATCTTCCGCTCAAGGCTCATTGAATCTGGCATCACAATTATTGTTCGGTAACCCCTGGCTGCACCGACCATGGCTAGCGAGATGCCAGTATTACCACTGGTGGCTTCGATGATTGTTCCTCCAGGTTTGAGTTCCCCGGAAGCTTCGGCTGCGTTCACCATTGCAATGCCCAAGCGATCCTTGACCGATGACGATGGGTTGTAGAACTCCAATTTCGCAACCACCTGGGCCTTTGCGCCGTCGGTAATACTGTTGAGAGTGACCAGTGGGGTGTTCCCAAAAATCTCGGTGATGTTCTTATAGATGCGCATGCATTCCTAGTGTGATTGATTTCAAGACTCTGGAGAAGTTTAACGTCAGAAGGCCTTGGAATAGTCCCTGTTACCGACTATTTCACAACCAGCCAATACGCTTATCAAGTATGAATCCATTTCGCCTTGGGGCAATGTCTTTCGCCGTTCTGATTGGCCTGTCAGGTTGCAGTATTCAGGAGGTTGCCTCGACTGCGGCTGACGCAGCAGCCTGCAAGGCGTTGAGCTCCACACTCACGGGCCTGTCCGAAGCCTATGAAAGTGGCTTGGTGGATTCTGGAATCATTCAGCAAATCGAATCTCTGATTGGTGACCAGGTTGATTTCTTGCTCTCGACTGAATTAGCAGCCGACATCGGCCAGCTCGCTAAAGAGCTAGCAAGCACAGATCCAGCAGAGACCACAGCTGAATCAATTGAGGAGTTGACCGCCAGCATTGCCCAGAGATGCCAAATCGTTGGCGTCGAATTTAGTGAATAAACCCAGAATTGCCGATTTGGCTCTATAGCCTTTGGTTATGAGCACAAATCTCCCAGCACTGCATCCAGATCGAAATCTTGCCATGGAACTTGTGAGGGCAACTGAGGCTGCCTCAATCCGTGCCTACCCATTCATTGGCAAAGGAGATAAAAACGCGGCTGATGGGGCTGCAGTTGATGCCATGAGGGCATTCCTTGGAACCGTGAACTTCGAGGGTTTAGTTGTGATTGGAGAAGGGGAAAAAGACGATGCACCGATGCTATTCAATGGTGAGATCGTAGGAAATGGAAATGGACCCAGGGTAGACATCGCAGTTGACCCAATCGACGGAACCTCTTTGACCGCCGCCGGAAGGCAAAATGCAATTTCGGTCATTGCTGTTGCCGATCGGGGATCGATGCTTGACGCTTCGACCGTTTATAAAATGGACAAGTTTGTGACAGGACCGGCAGGCGTCGGTGCTTGTGACATTGCAAAACCAATCTCAGAAAACATTAGGGCTTATGCCCGCGCGGCCAGAAAGCCAGTGGATGAAGTTTTAGTCGCGGTATTAGACCGGGACTACAACAGCAAGCTCGTAGAAGACATCAGAAAAGCTGGGGCGGCAACAAGGTTGTTGCGAGACGGTGATGTTGCCGGCGGCATACAGGCGGCAAGAGAAAGCTCAAGAATAGACATGTGTGTCGGCATTGGAGGATCTCCTGAAGCCATCGTCACAGCCTGCGGCATCAAAGCACTGGGGGGTCTGATCCAAGGAATCTTGGCTCCGGGAACGGACCTAGAAAAACAGCATGGAATCGATGCCGGCCTAAAATTTGACCACGTTTACCAAATGAATGAGATGGTCTCAAGCGACAACACTTTTTTTGTTGCAACGGGCGTCACCGATGGGCCACTGTTTGCCGGAGTGAAGAAGCACGGCAAGATCATTACCACGGAGTCCCTTGTAATCAGGGGTAGGTCTGGGACTGTGAGGATGGTTTCGGCTGAACACCAGGCCGATCGCTGGCTCTAGTGAAACAGCTCGTCATCGACGAAGTTTCCTTTTGCAATCTGAATCCCCACTAGAGCACTGACGAGGGCAACGCCGAAGAACATCCATAGAGTGAACTCCCAGCCACCGGTCACCTCTCGCATAATCCCGACCACGAACACAATTATTGTCGTCACCGTATAGCTCATGCCTTGCCCAAATGCACTTACTGCTAGCACCGTGCTGCGTTGTCTTGATCGCAGGTTGTAGAGCGTGAGGGCCAAGGGGAACATCGTGGGTCCAAGACCCAGGGCCGCAACCCAGACAAAGAGCCAGGAGGAGTTTGAAAACAAAATACCTAGCGCTCCGGCCATTCCCATAAAGCTGGAGAACCAAATTATTGGCGCATGTGATTGTGGATATTTCACCGCCAGGCTCGGCACCAGAAGGGCAGCCGGAAGACCGAGAATTGCAAACAGTGACAATAGTGCGCCAGCTTGAGCTACTGACACTGAGTTGTGCTCGAGCAGCAACAGTGGCAGCCAAGCAAAGCTGACATACCCAAAGACTGATGTCATGCACTGGGTGCCGAAGATAGCCCATGCAGTGGGGGAGCGCCAGATGGCCTTTTGTTTTTGGGTCCCCACCTCTGGCAATTCAGGAACGGAGTTTTTCCGAAGCGCAAAAAGCGGGAGCAGAGTTAGGGTTGCAAATAGAGCCCATTGGCCAAGTGAGAATCTCCAACCACCAAAATCTGCCAGTGGCACTGCCAAAAACGATCCCGCCGAAGCACTCACCGCAGTCAGAGAGATATAAACAGTAGAAACCAGACCAACCCGGTGAGCGAAGTATTTTCTCACCAGCACCGGCATCAGAATGTTTCCGACGCCCATTCCCAAAAGACACATCAAGCTTCCCGCGAATAGAGCAGTTGAATCCCAGGCGAAGCCTCTCAGCACGTGACCACCAACGATCAGCATCGAGGTCGCAATAAGTGTTTTTTCAACCCCAATTCTTCTTGCCGGGGGATTGGCCAGCGAGGTTGCAATTGCGAATGCTAGCGGCGCTGCGATGCCGAGTAAGCCGATAGTCACGATCGGCAAGGAGATCTCTTCTTGAATGTATGTGACCAGTGGGGAAAATGAACCCACTGCTGTTCTCATGTTCAGAGCCAGTAGGGCGATCGTGATTATTGCCAACCACTTGGTGTGCTTCTCGGTCATGGCTTCAAGTCTCTATTTCAGAGCGTTTAGAACTTGGCTGTGGATGAGTCCGTTTGTCGCAACCAGCGATGAGGTTTCCTCAGTTAGCGGGCCCAGTAAATCGGTGATCTCGCCACCGGCCTCCCTAATAATTGGCACTAGCGCTGCGATGTCGTAGACCTTTAGATCATGCTCTGAGGCAATTTCAATGGCGCCCTCAGCCAAAAACATGTAGCTCAGAAAATCCCCGTAGGCACGGCTCCTGTGAACGCGCTCCGAAAGAGCCAAAAGCTGATCCAGCATTCCAGCATCACGCCACTGCTCTAAAGAGTTAAAGCTGAGCGTCGCGTCTTCAAGTTTGGAAATTCCAGAAACCTTGAGCTGGCGAACCGAACCATCGATGTCACGTGTGAAAGCACCCTTGCCACCGGAGGCCCACCACCTTCTTCCGAGCGCCGGTGCAGAAACAACAGAAGTTAGTATCTCCCCGTCTATTCGAAGTCCGATCAGGGTGGCCCAGATTGGAACCCCTCGGAGATAGTTGGCAGTTCCGTCGATGGGGTCGATTATCCATGTTCGCTCAGATTCCCCGGTGTTTTCATACTCTTCGCCGATAACCGTGTCATTCGGGCGATAGAGCTTGATTAGCTCCCGCAACTTGGATTCGACTGCGCGGTCAGCATCTGTAACCGGTGTTTTATCCGGCTTGGTCTCCACTTTTAGATCAAGAGCACGATATCTGGACAGTGAAATTTCATCGGCTGCGTTAGCCAGCACCTGCAAGAGCTCTAAATCATTCATCCTGATTCCTAATCTACCGAGGTGAGCGAGTCTAGAAGTCTCCGAAATGAATCCAACCTCAGGGCTGAAATCTCACCGGATTCCGCCTTTTGATCTAGGGAACAATCTGGGGAAACTGCAAGGTGAGAGCAGCCCCTCGGGCAGTCAGCGCTTGCATCGCTTAAGTCGAAGAAGCCCTTTAGAAGCTCAACTGAATCAATATTTGATAATCCAAAGCTTCTAACGCCGGGGGTGTCAATAAGCCATCCCCCCTGGGCTCGAATGGCATGAGCGGAACTTGATGTGTGCTTACCTTTGCCCGTGACCCTGTTCACAACGCCAACTGCACGCTTGTAATCAGGAGCAAGTTCATTAATCACGGTTGTTTTCCCGACGCCGGAATGCCCAACAAAAACAGTGGTTTTGTCTCTGAGCAATGATTTTAGGTGTTCCAAGTTCGGCTTATTCTCTGCCGTCTGAATGATTTCCAGGTCGAAGCCCAAGAAACTATTTATGAAATCTTTGGGGTCCACGAGGTCGCACTTGGTCATCAGTAAAATCGGCTTTAGCCCGGCATGAAAAGCCGCAACTAGGTAGCGATCTACCAGCCTCGAGCGAGGCTCAGGATTAGCTGCAGCCATTACGATTACCAACTGGTCGGCATTTGCGACAATCTTCTGCTCCAGCGCTTCACCGTCTTCGGCGGACCTGGAGAGCACATTTTTTCTGGGTTCTATGCCAACAATTCTCGCCAGTGCTCCGGTATCACCTGATACGTCGCCATCGAGGCGAACCCGGTCGCAAATGACACAACCTTCGCGTCGTAGCTCTTTCGCAAGAGTGGCAGTGATTTCCTTGCCGGTGTCAGTTAAAATTCGATACCTAGCGAGGTGGACCTCTAGAACCATCCCAAGCGGGGCATCACTGAAGTCAGGTCTTCTCTTGGTCCTGGGTTTATTGCCCTTTGGGTTTGGCCTAATTCGAACGTCGTCCTCGTCCAAATCCATTGGATCCAAACGGTTGCTGTCCCAGTCCATTACCTACCGAGCATTTCGAGCCACATGTCGGCAAAGTCAGGCATTGTTTTTGATGTCGTTTCAATGTTTTCCACCTGGACACCTGGAATCCGCAGTCCAATTATCGCTCCGCTGGTAGCCATTCGATGGTCGTGGTAAGTGTGCCATGTGCCGGCAAAAAGTGGTGAAGGCGTTATCTCAAGACCGTCCTCTAGCTCTTTGGCACTACCGCCGAGGTTGTTTATCTCTGTTACAAGTGCTTTTAGGCGATCAGTTTCGTGGCCTCTCAGGTGCCCTATGCCGATTAGCTTGCTTCGGCTAGTTGCCAGAGCCGCAAGGGCCGCGATTGTTGGGGTTAGCTCTCCGGCAGCGCCGAGGTCTATCTCGATTCCTTGAATCACACCGGTGCCAGAAATGCTAAGCACGTCGTCTTGCAGTTGAATCTCAGCACCCATTTGCTCCAGGATTCCCCGGTAGTTATCTCCGACCTGAGTGGTCTTGCTAGGCCAGTTTGGAATCTGGACCGAGCCGCCTGACACCATTGCCGCCGCCATAAAAGGACCCGCATTAGACAGATCAGGCTCTATCGTCACCTGTCCACCTTCAATTTCTCCCGGCGGGACTTCCCAGCTGGTATCTGAGAGCATTCTGGCTTCAATTCCTCGCTGTCTCAGAGTTTCCAATGTCATCTCGATGTGTGGCAAAGACGGAAGCGACGCCCCGCTGTGATTGAGCCGCAGGCCCTGGTCAAACCTTGGAGCGCTTAGTAGTAAGCCAGAAACAAACTGCGAGGATGCTGAAGCATCGATTGTTAGCGAGCCGCCGATTACTGAGCCGCTGCCCAGCACAGTGAAGGGCAGGTTATCGTTGTCGGCCTTGACTTTCGCCCCGAGTGCACGCAGTGACTCAATGGTGGCACCCATAGGCCGGTTTTTGGCCCCTTCGTCACCGTCAAAAAACACCTCTCCATTGGCAAGTATTGCCATCGGTGGGACAAAGCGCATGACAGTGCCAGCCAGCCCACAGTCGATTTGTGCAGGTCCTGATAGCGCGTGAGGCGTTACTAAAAGATTCTCGCCTGACCACGCGAACTCAGTACCCAACGACTCAAGGGCCGTAATCATCAGCTGCGAGTCACGTGAGTCTAATGGTTTGATCAAAGTTGTTGGAGATATCGCAAGAGCGGAGAGCACCAGCTCCCGGTTGGTCAGAGACTTGCTGCCAGGAAGGTTGATAGATGCGCTGAACCCATCGGATTGCGGGGCGCTCCAAATCTGGTTATCGGTCATCTAGTCAAAGATACAAGCAATGCGTAGATAAGAGCCTAGAACCGCAGAAGATCAGCGGCACCAAGGTTAGACTTGAAGCAAATGACTGAAGAAGAATCAGAAAAAATCAAGAGCTTTGAATTGCAGGCCTTGCCGTTAATGCCGCAGCTATATGGCGCCGCCCTTAGATGGACGAGGAACCCCAGCGATGCCGAGGACCTAGTTCAGGAGACCTTTGCCAAGGCATTCGTCGCTTGGGAAAAGTTCGAACAGGGCACCAATTTAAAAGCTTGGTTGTTCCGGATTATGACAAACACGCACATCAATCTTTACAACAAAAAGGCCAAGGACAAGGCAAAAACTGCTCTTGATGACTTGGAAGACTGGCAGATTGGCCAGGGCGAGTCGATTACGGCACGTTCTTCCAGGAGCGCCGAAATAGAAGCCATGGAAAACATGCCCTCGACTGCGATCAAGAATGCACTTGACCAAATTCCTGAAGAGTTTCGAATGGTGGTTTACTACGCCGTAGTTGAAGGGCTTCCCTATCAAGAGATAGCCGAGGTTATGGATACTCCAGTTGGCACAGTAATGTCACGATTGCATCGCGGGAAGAAATTATTGAGAACTTTGTTGCAAGACTATGCAAAGCAAGAGGGCTATAACACTGGCTTGGAGGAAAAGGCATGAAAAAGGTAAATTGCGAAGAAGTGAAGCTAGGCGTGCACGAGTTTTTGCATTCCGAACTTCACGAGCAAGAGCTGGAGGCAATAACCGCTCACCTTGCCAATTGTGATTCTTGCGAGGGACACTACGACATCGAAGTTATTTTGAATCAGGTTATCCAGCGTTCTTGCGATGAGGCCCCTGCTGCGGAGCTAGCAGATCGAGTGATGGACCGCATTCGCTCAATCCAGCAGCACGACTAAGCTTCTTCGCTTATTCCCAGCCACTCAAACCAACCCCGGTTCAAAACCAACCACGCTATTAATCCGTAACCGACCTGACCGGGCAGCCGCCTGGGATGATTTGTTACCTCTTCAAGCCATCCCTCATGGCTAACAAGCGGCCCAAAGCAATCAACGTAGGTCAGCTGTCTTCTTTTTACAACATCTGCAAAACCATTTGAGAGGTTCTCAATCTCGGAGTCGAACTCCGGCACTCCTGTTGGAGTCGGGCCAATCACAAAAACACTTATTCCTTCACGAATCGCATCATCCATTAGAGAAGCCAAGTTGAGCCTAGATCTGGACATGGAAATGCCGGCGTGAATGTCTTGAGAGCTAAGGGCTAGCACCAGGTAGTTTTCAGTGCTCGTGGAGAACCTAATAGCCGCCTCGCTGTTCCAGCGAATCAGCATCTCGGACGTGGTTTCCTCAATCATTGGAAGCGGAAACAGCGCGATGTCAACGGTTTCGGGAAGCCTTGCTTGAACTCTCCCCAGCCAGCCGATTCCCTTTGGGTCACCAGCTCCAGATAGGAGCTCGTCGCCTAGGATTACGGCCCGAAGCTGTCTCATTAGTCAGTGAATGCTCTGGTAACTAAATCTGACTGCTCCACTGCGTGGACTTTAGAGGACCCTGTGGCCGGCGATGCTGATGCTGGCCTAGAGATTACCTTAAAGTTCACTCCGTACTTGGGCATGAACAGACCGATGTAAGTCCAAGGGCCTTGGTTAGCAGGCTCATCCTGAACCCACCTAAGGTCCGCATCTGGGAATTGAGCAACAGCAGCTCTCATTTCTTCAACCGGGGTTGGGTAGAGCTGCTCGAGTCGAACTATTGCCGTATCGCCGGTGCCGCGCTTTTCGCTCTCTGCCAATAGATCCCAGTAAACCTTGCCTGAGCAAAAAAGAATTCGTTTTACATTTGCAGGATCTAAATTTTGCTGGTCATTGATAAGGGGCCTGAAGTTACCAGTTGTAAAGTCTTCAACCGAACTTGCCGCGGCCTTCAGGCGCAACATTGACTTAGGTGCGAAGACCACAAGTGGTCTACTTGGAGTTGTGTAAGCCTGGCGCCTAAGCAGGTGGAAGTGACTTGCCGGAGTGGAAGGTTGGGCAATTGTCATGTTGTTCTGAGCGCAAAGCTGGAGGAACCTTTCAATGCGAGCTGAAGAGTGATCCGGACCTTGTCCTTCGTAACCGTGCGGCAAAAGCATTACCAGCGAAGATTGCTGGCCCCACTTCTGCTCGGCACTAGAAATAAATTCGTCCAAGACCGTCTGGCCACCGTTGACGAAGTCGCCAAACTGTGCTTCCCAGATTGTAAGTGCCTCCGGCTGCTCAACTGAGTAGCCATACTCAAATCCAAGCGCGGCATATTCACTGAGCAATGCGTTGAAGACCTGGAACTTGCCCTGCTGTTCGGTTACATATCTCAGCGGAGTCCACTCCTGACCGGTGTTACGGTCATAGAACACACTGTGACGCTGAACAAAGGTTCCACGCTGGCTGTCCTGACCGGCAAGGCGAATGTTGACCCCTTCAACCAAGAGCGAACCAAATGCAATCAGTTCTCCGAATCCCCAGTCAATATTTCCGCTGCGGCTCATTTCAACGCGCTTTTCAAGCAGCTGCGCAAGCTTGGGGTGGATGTTAAAACCATCGGGTTGGTTCGCGTGAGCGTTTCCGATTGCCTCGACAAGTTCTTGGGTGATGGCGGTTTGACGAAGCAGCTCTTGTTTTTCGCTAGCTGTGGTTCCAATACCCTCCGGCCTAGCTTGCAGTCCAACAGAGTCATTCATGGCGTCGTGAACGTCAATGAAGGCCTGCTCCAGATTCTGCTGGAAGGTTGCGTTTATGGCATCGAACTCTTCTTGAGTGATGTCTTCTCGGCCAATCAAGTTGTCCATGTAAAGCGTCCTGACCGAACGCTTTGCCTCAATCAAGTTGTACATCATCGGCTGAGTCATCGAAGGGTCATCACCTTCGTTGTGGCCGCGGCGTCGGTAGCAAACGATATCAATCACGACATCCTTGTTGAATTCCTGGCGGTACTCAAAAGCTAGCTGCGCTACTCTTACCACGGCCTCCGGGTCATCGCCGTTGACGTGGAAGATCGGCGCCTGTATGGATTTAGCAACATCAGTGGCGTAGAGGCTTGATCTTGAATCCTTTGGCAGCGTAGTAAAGCCGACCTGGTTGTTTGCAATTACGTGAATTGTGCCGCCAACTTTAAAGCCTTCAAGCCCGCTCATTTGAAGGGTTTCGAAAACCACTCCTTGACCAGCAAACGCTGCATCTCCGTGAATCAGGATTGGCAGCACCGGGTAGGTGTCTGGGTTTCCAAGACGATCCTGCTTGGCTCTAACGATTCCTTCGAGCACTGGGTTCACAGCTTCCAAATGGGAAGGGTTAGCTGCCAGAGTGACCTTGATTTGAGTTCCATGGCCCGAGGTGAAAAGGCCTTCGGTACCGAGGTGATACTTGACGTCGCCAGAACCCTGCAGGGTCGCGGTTTCAGTTGATCCTTCAAATTCTCTAAAGACCTGGGCATAGGTCTTGCCGGCAATGTTGGTTAGGACATTTAGGCGGCCTCGGTGTGCCATTCCAATTGCAACTTCATTCATTTGGGCATCAGCTGCGGCTTGAAGAATTTGGTCCAAGGCGGGAATCAAGGATTCGCTGCCTTCAAGCGAGAAGCGCTTTTGACCCACGAATTTCGTCTGAAGGAATGTTTCGAAAGCTTCGGCTTCATTTAGTTTCGCAAGAATTCTAAACTGCTCTTCTTTGGTGGGCTTTTGATAAGGTCTTTCAAGTTTTTCCTGGAACCAAACTCTTTCGGCTGGGGTCTGGATGTGCATATATTCAACGCCGATGGTTCGGCAGTATGAATCCCTCAGAATCCCAAGGATGTTTCTGAATTTGGTTTTCACTCGGCCACCAAAACCGCCGGTTTTGAAGGTCCTATCCAAATCCCAGAGACTAAGGCCATAGGAGCGGATATCGAGATCGGGATGCCAACGCTGAACATATTCGAGTGGATCTATATCAGCAATGAGGTGGCCGCGGACCCGGAAGGCATTGATGTATTCCTGAATTCTGGTGTTTTTACCGGATTGGTCAGCCAGGTCCCAGTGAAAATCGCTCGCCCAGACAACCGGAGAGTAGGGGATGCGCATGTCGGCAAAGATTTTTTCGAAGAAGTCGCGCTCACCCAGCAGCAGTTCGTTAACGATTTTCAAGAACTCACCACTGCCAGCGCCCTGAATTACTCTGTGGTCGTAGGTAGAGGTAACGGTAATAATTTTGCCAATGCCTTGAATGGCAAGCTGCTCCTCAGACATACCTTGGAATTGGGCTGGGTAATCCAGTGCTCCCACTCCAACAATGCAACCCTGACCTCTGGTGAGCCTTGGAACGGAGTGAACCGTGCCAATGCCACCGGGGTTAGTTAGCGAGATGGTGGTGTCTTTAAAGTCTTCCGCGGTGAGCTTATTGTCCCTGGCCCTCTTCACAAGGTCTTCGTATGCAGAGACAAACTCAGCAAAGTTCATGTTTTGTGAACGCTTAATGTTGGGAACCAGCAGCGCTCTGGTGCCATCAGGTTTCGGAATATCTATTGCCAGGCCAAAGTTCACGTTCGCAGGTGCGACAACGGCAGGCTTACCATCTACCTCGTCATAAAAAACATTCTGGGATGGGAACTCCTTGAGCGCCTGCACGATGGCATAGCCAATTAGGTGTGTAAACGAAATTTTTCCACCGCGGGTTCTCTTCAAATGAGAGTTGATCACAATTCGGTTGTCAATCAAGAGCTTGGCGGCGACCTGGCGGACACTTGTGGCCGTTGGAACAGAAATCGATGCATCCATGTTTGCTGCAAGGGTTTTACCCATGCCCTTCAGAATCCTTACTTCTGGCTGATCACTGGAGTCATCGATTGTGATTGCAGAGGATTCCGTCGAGGGAAGATCGGCTGGTACGGGAGCTGTCTTTGGAGCTTCATCGGTGGTTTTGGCTACGGGGATCGTTATGGCCTCGGTTGCAGGGGCAGGAGCGTCAGGGTCGAATTTTGTAACCACAGTTGAATCTGTGTCGATGGCAGCTATTGAGCCGGTTGCAGGTTGGCTGGCGTCGGGGTGGTTTTGGTTTTTCTGGTGATAACTCTCGAGCACGGGCTGCCAAGATTGGTCAACTGAATCCGGATTTTCCAGCCACTGGGCGTACATTTCTGCCACCAGCCACTGGTTTGCGCCAAAGTCTTGATCGGAGTTATTGAAATCGGTGCCTGACAAGGCTGCCCCTTAGAACGAAAAACCTACTTAAACCTCTATAAGTCTAGCCACTTGAATCGGTATAGTTATAAACGAAATGGAGCCTGATAAACGTAAGAGCCAGAAGGTAGCGTATTGAACGACTATCTGTTGCTTGGCTTTGCCATTTTCCTAACTGTTGGCACCGGGTTTTTTGTCGCGAGTGAATTCGCGCTTATCAACTCTGACAAGGCTCAGTTGATTGCCGACAAAGAGGCGGGGGAAAAAGGCTTAGAGCTACCGATTCGGGCAATTACAAAGACTTCGACACACCTTTCTTCGGCACAGCTGGGCATTACTATCACCACCCTCTTGACCGGTTTCGTTGCCGAGCCTGCACTCACCCGGCTTCTCGCGCCTTGGCTTTCACAGTTCGGTTTTGGTGAAGATTCATTCAGAACAATCTCGGTTGTTTTTGCAATGGCAATTGCAACTGTTTTTTCTTTTTTGATAGGGGAGCTAGTTCCTAAAAATGCTGCTCTTGCAGCACCCAAGAAAGTTTTGAAAATGGTTGTCGGCTTTCAGCTTGCCTTCACTTGGGTTTTTCACTACCTGGTTCAGTTCATGAATAACAACGGAAACTGGTTGGTTAGAAAATTCGGTGTTGAGCCCAAAGAAGAACTCTCCAGCGCCAGAACTGCAGATGAACTTGCCTCGCTAGTTCGAAGAAGTGCAACCCTGGGCTCATTAGAGCAGGACACTGCCAAGCTTTTGGAGAAAACTCTTGCCATGAGCACGCTTGTTGCTAGCGACATCATGACCCCCAGACCAAAGATGTTTTCGCTCGAAAGAGATGCAACCGCGCTGGAATTGGTTGAAATGGCAATCGAGACAGGTCACTCCAGGTTCCCTGTTACCGGAGAAGACACTGACGATGTCGTTGGAGTAGTCCACCTGAAGCGCGCAATTGGCGTGCCGATGGAACGAAGAGCTCAGGTGCCAATTAGCGCTCTCATGGTTGAACCGGTCAGGGTTCCTGAGACCATGTCGCTGGATCGCCTAACGATTCAACTGCGTGGCAAAGGCCTTCAATTCGGGATTGTGATTGACGAATACGGCGGCACAGCTGGCATTGTGACACTCGAAGATGCAGTGGAGGAGCTTGTCGGGGAGCTCTCGGATGAGCACGACAGGCAGCGGTCCGACCTCTTGCAATATGCGGATGGGTCTTTGGCATTTAGCGGACTTACCAGGCCTGCAGAGCTTGCCGAATTCGGACTCAGAATTGCAGAAGATGAGGATTATGACACCGTCTCTGGGTTTTTGATGAGTGAGCTTGGTCGAATTCCGACCTCTGGTGACGCTGTTTCGATCACCGAGGGAGTGCTCCTAGTGCTCAAGATGGATGGCAGGCGCGTGGATCGCATCAAATTTGAACCGGGAGAGCAGCTAAATGTCTAGCGACCTGATGGGGCTGTTTTGGTTCGCGGTATTGCTAGCCGCAAACGCATTCTTCGTGGGCGCTGAATTTGCGGTGATCTCTGCAAAACGAGCTCAGATAGAACCAAAGGCTGAGGCCGGAAACCCGGCAGCGAAAATCACGCTGCGTGCAATGGAAAAGGTTTCGCTGATGCTGGCAACTGCTCAGTTGGGAATCACGGTTTCTTCACTTTTGATTTTGGTTGTAGCTGAGCCCGCGATTCATCACCTCGTTGAAATTCCGTTGAAGGCTGTTGGAGTTGGTGAAGCTGCCTCTGCAGTGACAGGTTTTATAATTGCCCTGGTTTTGGTTACCTATCTGCACGTTGTAATCGGAGAAATGCTCCCGAAGAACATTGCTATTTCGATTCCATCGAGTACTGCCCTGATTCTCACACCCGCGCTTTATTTCATTGCACAATTAGTGAAACCACTGGTTTGGTTGCTAAATCAAGTCTCAAACCTGATCCTGCGAATTTTCGGTTTTAGTCCGAGGGATGAGGCAAACACTGCCTTCACGCTCGAGCAGGTTGAGGGAATCGTGTCAGCCAGCCAAAAAGAAGGCACGCTTGCCGATGGCTCGGGGGCAATCGGGAAAACATTCGAGTTCACCGAAAAGAAGGTAGCCGATGTTGCTGTGTCTGTTGAATCCCTGGTGGCGATGACACTTGGCTCAACGCCGGCGGATTTGCAGCAGGCAGTGGCAGAGCACGGTTTTAGTCGCTATCCGGTCATAGGGCCACAGGCTGATATCCTCGGCTACTGGCACATCAAAGACGGGCTTAGTAACGATGAAGCGGTCATCAATCAACCGCTGCCCTCGAAGCGGCTTCGGGCAATGATTTCAATACCTGAAACAACTGACCTGGAAGACGCTCTTGCTCAAATGCGAAAAAGCGGTGCGCACATGGTCAGAAGCTTTACCTCTTCGGGCAAGGTTGTCGGGTGCCTTTTCTTGGAAGACATCATCGAAGAACTTGTTGGTGAAATCGAGGACGCCACTAGGCGCTAGGCCAACGGCCCCGCTGGTATTGCATTGGCCATTCAATCTCAGCACCCAGCTCATCAGCGGCCCTGAGTGCGAAATAGGGATCCCTTAGAAATTGCCTTCCAGCCAAGATCACATCTACTTGACCGGATAGAAGAATTTCCTCGGCCTGGTGGGCATCGGTTATCTGCCCAACTGCCGCAACTTCTGCTGAGGTTGCCTCAGCGGTGCTCTTAGCAAATTCGACCTGGTAGCCGGGGCCGGTTGGTATCTTCACGCCGGTCACAAGGCCACCGGAAGAAAGATCAAACAGGTCGGCTCCTAGATCCTTGCACCAAGAAGCGACTTGGGTGGTTTGTTCTAGGTCCCAGCCATTTGGAACATAATCGGTGGCGCTGAAGCGCACCATTACCGGCATTGTCTGGCCAACGGCCAATCGAACCGCAGATACAATCTCGAGAAGAAGCCTCGCCCTGTTTTCTAAAGACCCACCGTATTGATCTGTTCGATTATTGGTAATTGGAGATAAAAACTGGTGGATCAGATAGCCGTGGGCGGCATGGATTTCCACCGAATCAAAACCGGCCTTTTTTGCCCGGGTGGCTGCGTCAGCAAAATCCCTCACCAGGCCTGAAAGCTCGGAAGTTTCTAGTTGTCTTGGGGGAGCGAGTCCTTCAAAGGCATCGGAAGTAGCCGAGTAGGTTTCCCAGCCACCGTCTTCGATCGCAATGGTTCCAGTTCCAGACTGAGCCCTGTGAGTGGACCCCTTGCGTCCAGCGTGAGCCAGTTGAATGCCGCTGGTTGAGCCGGCTTCTGAGATGAAGTCGGTAATCACTTTCCAGGGTCCTATTTGCTCGTCGCTCCAGAGGCCTGGGCACCATGGGGAGATCCTTCCCTCCGGATTTACCGCACTGGCTTCGGCAATAACCATTCCGGCACCGCCTAATGCCCGGGAGCCGAGGTGAACAAGGTGCCATTGGCCTACGACGCCATCGCGCGACTCGCAGGAATACATACACATCGGCGAAACCCATAGCCTGTTCTTGATTGTCAGCTCACGGATAGTGATTGGTGAGAATAACTTTGTCATTTAGGTAGTTTTTCCAATCTCGGGTTTGCGATGAGGATAAATATCGCAAGGATTGTTCCCCAGCCAATTGCAACATTCAGCGGAAATATCGCGGTTAGCAGGCCGATGGCAGAGGGCCCCGCGAGGGCACCAATGTAGGTTATGCCAACAACTCTTGCCATGTTTCTGCCGGAGTGGGAAGCTTCGCCAATCTCACCGCCAGCTGCAAATATCTGTGGCACTACCCCAGATATTCCAAGACCAAGCAAGAACCAAAGCGCGATAGATGTTTCAAAGTTTGGAGCAAAAGCTTGAGCTGCGATGGCAATACCTCCAAGCAGTGATCCCCAGCTGATTATGAATCCCCTGCCTTTTACTTCCACGATTCGGTCAATGAAGATGCGCCCTAGAATCATGCCGATGTTGAACGCGGCCAAGCCCCAGGCCGCGAGCGCTACGGTCACACCTTGAATGTCCGCTAGGTAAAGTGCAGACCAGTCATGAGCGACTCCTTCAATAATCGCACCTGATGCCGCCATTAGGCCGGCGAGGATAACAAAAGGGAAAACTCTCTTATTCGCTATCGCTGACTGCTTGTTCTCGGTTTTGTTCTCTCTGGTTGCCACAACTTCGTTTGGAAGAAGCCAGAATGCCGCCAAAGCTCCGGTCAAGCTGAGGACAATGCCGGTAATGCTAAGAGTTTGGGACTGCACAAATCCCGATGAGATTGTCGCGAATCCAAAGGTTGCGCCAAACAATCCGCCGACCGACCAAAACAGGTGGAAGAAAGTGAATATTGCTTTCTTATTGACCTTTTCAACCTGTAAGGCTGCCGCGTTCATCGCGACATCTACTCCGGCTACACCAAAACCCAGCAGGAAAATAGCAAAACCGAGTGACGACACATTGGTCGCGAAGGCTGGTCCAAGAAGCGAGAGCCCGACTATTATTCCGCCAAGACCGGTTGCAGTCTTGGCTCCAATGTGATCGATAATCCAGCCGTAAACCTGCATCGCGGCAAACCCACCAAGTCCAGAAAACATTAGCAACGCCCCAAGGGTGGCATAGGTAATGCCAACGGCGTCTTCGATAAGGGGAATGTGCACTGCCCAAAGTGCAAGTGAAGAACCGCCAGAAAAGAAAAAGAAACAGACAGCGATCTTAGATTTTAGTAAATTCACGATTTAAACTCTAGGCCAAGAAGTCGGACAGGAGCTTCCCTACCTCTTCGATTTCAATCAGAAATCCGTCGTGACCAAATTCAGATGTGATCACTTGCAACCCACCGCCATGGACCGTGCCTGAAACGTTGTCGGCGATCAGCTGTTGGCCTGCAACCGGGAAGAGCCGGTCACTGTCAACCCCAATTACAAGAGTCGGTGCAGTGATCAGAGCGAGCGCCTTCTCCACAGACTCGCGATCCCTTCCAACGTCATGTGAGTTCATGGAATTCACCAGGGTGATATAGCTGTTGGCATCGAAACGCCTAACGAATTTGTTGCCATGAAAATCGAGGTAACTTTCAACGGCAAATTTCCCAGATTTGGACAGTGGGCTTACCTGGGACTGCCAGGCCCTGCCGAACCTTTCGTTGAGCTCTTTGGGAGATCGATAGTTCAGCAGTGCCATTCTCCTGGCGAGCGCCAAACCTCGATGTGGCCCAAAACCAGGCTTAGCTTCGTAGTACTCACCGTTCAGAAAATTAGAATCTGACCGGATTGCCTCCAGCTGAACTGTGTTCAGAGCGATCTGATCCGCGGTGGCGTAAGGTGGCGCTGCAAGAATTGCCAGTTTCCCAACTTTTTCAGGGCTACTAATTGCCATTTCGAGTGCGTGCATGCCGGCCATGGAGCCACCGATTACGCTGTGCCAACTGCCAATCTGCAGTTCTTCACTTAGTTTGTCGAAGGCAGCTGCCTGGTCTCTTATTGTCAGCTGCGGAAATTTGGAACCATATTCTTGGCCCTGGGGGTTCAGGGATGCTGGCCCAGTTGAACCTTGACAGCCACCAAGAACATTAGGGGTGATTACGAAGTACTTATCGGTATCCAGTGCTAAGCCCGATCCGATCAGCCCATTCCACCAGCCAGCGGTTTGATGGCCTGACCCCGAGGGGCCGGATGTGTGACTGTCTCCTGTTAGGGCATGAAGAATTAGGACCGCATTGCTGCGTTGACTATTCAGAGACCCCCAGCTTTCAAAAGCCAGAACTGCCTGGGTTAGTAATTCGCCCGATTCCAGCTCGAGCGAGAACGGTGCGGTGAACTTTCTACTACCTGGATCGTCACCGGTTCTCCAGGCTCCGGTTGCAGGAGGTCTTCCCACTAACTGACGACGCTGCTCCTCGGAAATGAATTCCGAGGGAGCAGAGTCTTCAGATATTTGAAAGTCCATTTATTTTGCCGCTGCAAAACCTTTCTGCAGGTCGGCAATGATGTCTTCGTAGCTTTCTAGACCAACTGACAGCCTGATGAGCCCTGGAGTTACTCCAGCGGCAGCTAGGTCAGCTTCATCCAGCTGTGAGTGGGTGGTCGATGCCGGGTGAATAATAAGCGATCTGACATCTCCAATGTTGGCAACGTGGCTAAACAGTTCAACGCCATCCACCAACTTCACGCCTGAATCCAGTCCACCAACGATTTCAAAAGAAACAATAGCTCCAGCGCCTTTTGGACAGTAATGCTTATGTGCTTGGTTGTGCGGGCTGGAATCTAGTCCCGCGTAGTTCACACTTTTAACCTGCGGGTGTGCTTCTAACCACTTAGCAACCTTCGAAGCATTCTCAACGTGACGCTCCATGCGCAGGCTCAGTGTTTCGATTCCTTGAATCAAAGAGAATGCGCTGTCCGGTGAAATTGCAGCTCCAATGTCACGCAGCAATTGGACTCTAGCTTTGATTATGAAGGCAATGCCATCGCCCAATGCCTCGGTGTAGACAACGCCGTGGTAGCTCGGATCTGGCTTGGTTAGACCGGGGAACTTATCTGACTTAGACCATTCAAACTTTCCGCCGTCCACAATCGCTCCAGCAACAACTGTTCCGTGGCCACCTAGGAACTTGGTCGCAGAGTGAATGATGATGTCCGCGCCGTGCTCAAATGGTTTGATCAGATACGGGGTTGCAACCGTATTGTCCACAATCAACGGGACGCCAGCCGCATGGGCCACCGAAGCCACCTTGCGAATGTCTAGAATGTTCACCGCTGGGTTTCCAATCGTTTCAGCAAAAAACAATTTGGTATTTGGACGGATTGCCGCTTCCCATTGAGCCTCATCGTCCTGATCTGCGACAAAGGTAGTTTCTATGCCCAACTTCGCGAGTGTGTATTTCAGCAGATTGAAGGTCCCGCCGTAGAGCGAAGAGCTTGCGACCACATGGTCGCCGGCTTCGGCAATGTTAAGAATTGCAAAGGTGGTTGCAGACTGTCCTGAAGACAGCAAGAGGGCCGCAGTGCCACCTTCAAGTGCCGCGATTCGCTTTTCTGCAACATCCTGGGTCGGATTCATGATGCGGGTGTAAATGTTTCCAAACTCCGCCAGGCCGAAAAGGCTTCTGGCGTGCTCGGCAGAATTAAACGTGTATGCAGTTGTCTTGTAAATAGGCACTGCTCTTGCGTTGGTTGCAGGATCACTTACTGCACCTGCGTGAATCTGCTGGGTCTCAAAACCCCAGGTTGCTGCATCAGTCATTTAGTATCTCCAGTTAGGTTGGGTGGCTCTTGATCTCTACTATCGGGCGCAACGGCCCAGCAAGCAAATGCCTTCGTAACCAAAGGTAACTTTAGCTCAAGTGCGAGATGGCAAGGGATGCCAAAAGCGCTGCCCCCAGCGGTATCACCGAGTCATCAAACATCGCTCTGGCTGAGTGATTTGTCGGGGCAGTTGTGTGATCGATGTCGCTTGGGCATGCCCCAACAAACACAAATGCACCTGGAACTTCAAAAACGATTGACGCGAAGTCCTCACCGCCTGCAATTGGATTTTCCATTGGCATGTAGCCGGTATCTCCAACTAGCTCTTTGGCTATTCTGGCAACGCTTTCAGCTGCAGCCTTGTCGTTGATCAAAACTCGGGTGGCTTGACTGAACTCAACTGTCGCCGTTAGACCAAAACCTTCGGCTATTGAATGAATCAACTTTGGTGCAAGGTCATGCAGTTTATTGGTATTTACTTCGGAAAAAGTTCTAACCGTCGCACCGAAACTTGCGGTGTCAGCTATGACATTATTCGTGGCGTCATCACCAGCCCTGATCCAGCTCACATTCAAAATTACCGGATCAAACTGGTCAAACTGTTTATTGAGCATGGTCTGAAGTGCGGAAATCGCTTCAACCATCGGCGCCACTGGATCTTTGGATAGCCATGGCATAGAGCCGTGACCGCCTGAACCGTGGAATGTCACATTCAGGTCACCGGCACTGGCCATCATCGGTCCTGGCTTGCAGGCAATCATTCCAACTGGCAGTGATGTGAATACGTGCAGCCCGTAGGCCACCACTGGGCGACTGCCCGTGAGATCCAACATCCCTTCCTCAATCATGATGTCCGCTCCATGGTGGCCTTCTTCACCGGGCTGGAACCAAATCAGGACATCACCTGCGAGATCCTGCTTGCTCTCGAAGAGCAGCCTTGCCGCCCCGACTGCCGAAGCCATGTGAAGATCGTGCCCGCATGCGTGCATGTGACCATTTTTAGAAGCGAAGGGGAGATTTGTTTCTTCAGTTACATGCAGGGCATCCATGTCTGCCCGTAGCAAAACTGTTGGCCCGGGCTTGCCACCTTTGATTACAAGTGCGATAGACGTAAGAGCTTTGCCGAGCGAGATTTCCCCCAAACCCTCTAGGCGCTCCAGGAGAATTTTCTGAGTGACAGGAAGATTGAGTGCGAACTCTGGGTTTTCGTGCAATAACCTGCGCAAAGCAACCAGCTCGCTTGAGATTTCCTGCGCCGCAGACAGCAGTTCTTGAGGTTTTGGCATGGTTGCTCCTTTGCTCATTCAATCATCTCACTGTTTAATGTAATCAATGTTTGAACAACTTCACCCGCGGTGGCAAGAGCTGCTAGCCGACCAGTCCGAGGCCCTCGAGGCCATCGCCGAAAAGCTGCATGGTTTAGAAAACGTTGTCCCTGCCAAAGAAAACATTCTCAGAGCTTTTGCCTACCCACCCGAACATTACCGAGTATTGATTGTTGGTCAGGATCCATATCCATCAGAAGGCCATGCCACCGGGCTGTCATTTTGTGTTCCACCAAATACTGACCCGCTGCCACCGACTTTAAGAAACATAATTCGAGAACTAAGGGACGACCTCGGTCACGATCAAGTCCGGAATGCAGACATCTCGGTGTGGGCAGACAGAGGAGTGATGATGCTTAACCGCAACCTGACAACTCTGAAGGGTCGAACGGCGGCGCACTTTGATATCGGCTGGGAAGACTTCACGGCAGCAGCTATTGCCTCGCTTCAGACGCTCCACAAAGGAAGGCTCGTTGCAATTTTGTGGGGCCAGCGGGCCATCTCAATAAAAGAACAGCTGGCTGAATCAAAAATCATAGAAAGCCCACACCCTTCGCCGCTTTCAAGTTATCGGGGCTTTTTCGGATCTAAGCCGTTTTCTCGCACCAATGTGCTTTTAGCCGAATCAGGCTTAGAGCTAATCGATTGGAGTTGCTAGTGGTTGATAGCGAAACCAGATGGGCGATGGTGAGGAGGCTTCGGCAAAAACCTGCTCCTCAGGCCAAAGCTGTTTTGATTAGGGAAGTTGAATCCGGTGACCTGCCTGCAATCAAGGATATCTATAACTACTTCATCCGGAACACAGCAATAACTTTCGACGATGCGCCGCTAAAGCTTGCATACTGGCAGGACAAGTACGACATGGCAAAGAAGTTTGAACTTCCGTTTTTGGTTTTAGTAAGGGGAAGCGAAGTGATCGGGTTTGCCGAGGTGTCGCCATGGCGTCAAAAATCTGGCTACCTAAAAGTGGTTGAGAACTCCATCTACCTGTCGGCGCCGGCAACGGGTAAAGGTCACGGCAGCCAACTGCTAGAGGCGCTGCTCGATAGCTGCAAGGCGAAGGACATCAAGGAAGTAATTGCGGTGATTGCTGATCGCGGCGCCCAGGCCTCTATCGCGTTGCACGAGAAATTTGGCTTTGTCCAGCAGGGTCACCTGGCAAATGTTGCGGTTAGATTTGGCAAGCCAATCGGCAGCCACATGCTTTCGCTAAAAATGACTAATCACTAGCTAACAGAACTTCACCAACATGGGTTCTCAATTTTGCAAGCGCCTCTGAGTCAATTCCGCCCGTGGTAATAACGGTGTCGGCCTCCGCCAATTCAGCAAATGAAGTGAAGCCTCGGGTTCCCCACTTGGTGTGGTCAGCTAAAACCACGAGCTTCGTGGCCCTGCGAATCACCTCGCGGTTGGTGTCAGCTTCAACGAGGTTTGGTGAACTGAATCCGAAATCTGTGTCCATGCCGTGGGTCCCCATGAAAACCAAATCAAGATTGAACCTTGAGAAGACTTCGGTCGATATGTTTCCAACCAGCGAGTCGGTGGGTGTTCTCACTCCGCCGGTTAGCACCACCGTTTGGTCAGCTCGAGGGTGCTGAGCAAAGAAGTCTGAAACCGGAACTGAATTTGTAACAATTGTTATCGATGGAACATCACGAATCCTCTTTGCCAGTGCGTAAACAGAGCTTCCACCCATAAGTGCGATTGCATTTCCGGGCCGAACCATTACGGCAGCCAGCTGAGCCATTGAGTCTTTGGCGTTCTGTTCCTTCAGTGAATTAAAAGCGAACGGCGGCTCAACCGTGGATGAAAGCGAATTGGCCGTGACGCCCCCGTGCACCTTGTCAACTAGACCCTGTTCGGCAAGTGCCTCAACATCGCGCCGCACTGTCACCTCGGAGACGCCGAGGCTAATTGCCAGATCGGTGATTTTCCTGGCACCAGCCAGTGAGACCTCATCCAAGATAAGTGCTTTACGCTGCGCAGCTAGCATGATTCCCTCCCAAAAACATCTCTACAGAGTATTGGCAAATTTCACTATTGTTCGAATATTTACTAACGGAATGATTACTTTTGTCGTTTTTTGCTCGAAAAGTTTGGGATTATTGGTCTAGTTCGTTTTTATCTTTTTCTTTTTGGCCTAAGTTTGGGCCAAAGCTTTAGAAACCGATCTGGGGCGAGCTGACAAGCAGAATGAGTGAAAGCTCATGCTGGAGTAAAAAACTGAAGTAGCAATTGAGTAGATAACTGGGTGCAGCTTAGGCTGCACCCAGTTATCGTCAAACTAAAGTTGTCACCAACAAAGAGACTTGGATGCGATTTGAAAACTCCGAACTTCGTTCACCTTCGACAAAGTGGTGTCTCCGTGCTGGTGAGCATCACTGAAGATCTCACTCAGGTATTGCACTGGGGAGAGGATCTTGGTCTACAGGCTGATTACCAGGATTACCTGCTCTCCACCAGAGAGCCAAGTGCTCACGCTGAAACAGACTTTCCCGTCGAGCCGGGTATCTGGCGAGAGCATGCCAGAGCCTTTACTGGAGCTCCAGTTGTGGTCGGTCATAGGAGTGGAGAAGACTTCGCGCCACTTTTTTCTCTCAAGGATTACAGCTTCAGTGAAACCGAACTCTTGGTTACAGGTCAGGATGCCGCTGCTGGTCTAGAGATTGAAACAAGATTTTCATTTCTGGGATCTGGAGTTCTTGAGATATCAACCAAACTTTTAAACCTTGGCGCAACTGAATATGTTTTGAATGACCTTGCTAATTACATGCCGCTTCCGGATCGGGCTCAGCAGTCTATGGATTTTGCGGGGCGTTGGGTTAAAGAGCGCCAGCCGGTTAGCAGGGAAATCCAGCCGGGCATTGTTTCTCGAGAAGTGCGCGAGGGCAGGACCGGTCACGACTACACAATTCTGCAGCTGGCAATGTCCAAAGGTGCAAATTTCCGATCGGGAGAAATCTGGTCGTTTGGCCTTCTGTTCTCTGGGAATTCTAAGCACACCATTGAGCAACTCCAATCGGGCCGCAAAGCAATCTCCGCCTCTGAGCTGCTGCTGCCAGGTGAGGTGATTCTTGCGCCCTTGCAATCACACCAGAACGCCCCGGTGGTTGCTATCTATTCTGCAGCTGGAATAGATGGAATTTCTGCTAGGTCTTATGGCTGGTTGCGTGCGAGAAAGAATCATCCGACTAACATTCGCCCGCGTCCGCTGACCTTGAATGTTTGGGAGGCAGTCTACTTCGATCACAACCTTGAAAAACTCACCGAGCTTGCCCAAGTGGCCAAGCAGATAGGTGTTGAAAGATTTGTGCTTGATGACGGCTGGTTTGGGTCTAGGCGCGATGACACTACCGGACTGGGTGATTGGGTCATCTCGAAGGACGTCTGGCCAGATGGCTTAGGCCCGTTGATTGAAATTGTGAAAGCCAATGGAATGGAATTTGGCCTTTGGTTTGAAGGTGAAATGGTGAATCCAGATTCTGACTTATATCGACAGCATCCAGACTGGATTCTGAACGTTGGAGAGCGAGTTCCAGCTGTGAGCCGAGGTCAATTGGTTCTCGATCTTTCTAACCCAGACTGCTATAAGCATGTTTTTGATCAAACAGACGCAGTCCTTCGGGATAACGACATCTCCTATATCAAGTGGGATCACAATAGGCCACTGGTTGATCCAGGGCACCGGTCAAAGGCCGCGGTTCGAACTCAAACCGAGGCGATTTACAGGCTTTTTGCGGAGCTAAAGAAAAAGCACCCAGCCCTTGAGATCGAAAGCTGCGCCTCGGGGGGCGGAAGAATCGATTTGGGAATTGCTCAGGTCGTGGATCGTTTTTGGGTTTCTGATTGCAATGATGCCCTGGAGCGTCAATACATCCAGCGTTACACCCAGATTGGCATTCCTCCTGAAATGTTAGGCAGTCATATCGGGCCGACAACCTCTCACACCACCGGTAGGACACACACCCTAGCCTTCAGGGCAGTAACAGCGCTTTTCGGTCATGCCGGGCTGGAGTGGGACATTACAAAAACTACCCCGGAGGAAAAAGTGGCCCTGAAATCTTGGGCCGATTACTACAAGAACAAGCGCGGACTGCTTCACTCAGGTGATGTTGTCAGGATGGAAACCGATCTGGATTCAACATTTGTTCACGGGGTCGTTTCAAAAGACAAAGCAACCGCACTGTTTGCATATGTCACTCTCCAGGCACAGGCAGGTTCTCGTCCCAACTCAATCGTTATTGACGGCCTTGACCCGGAAAAGAGCTATTCGGTGAAAGCAGTGTTTCCAGCTGGTCAGCCTGTTTTCCAGCAGCGGACAGCACCTGGTTGGCTGGACGGCGTCGTGCTAACCGGAAAAGCTCTAAGTCAAATTGGCCTCCGGCCCCCAATTTTGTTTCCAGAATCAGCCCTACTAATAGAAATCGAGGCAATTTAATGCTGAACAGTCAAAAACTCTACTTCGGCGGCGACTACAACCCCGAGCAGTGGTCAAAAGAGGTTTGGAAACAAGACATTGAGCTGATGCAAAAGGCGAACGTGAACCTGGTGTCGCTAGGCATTTTTTCGTGGGCAAATCTAGAGCCAACAGAAGGTCAGTACGAATTCGGGTGGCTCGATGAGATTATGGACCTTTTACATGCAGGCGGCATTTCAGTGGATCTGGCAACAGCGACTGCATCGCCACCGGCTTGGATGTCCGCAAAATACCCGGAGATCTTGCCGGTAAATTTTGACGGTGTCCGTATGGAATTCGGAGGCCGTCAGGCATATTGTGCAGCAAGCCCCGTTTACATTAAGAAGGCCGCAGAAATCACAGAACAGCTGGCTTCCAGGTATGCCAAACACCCAGCTGTTGTGATGTGGCACGTGAATAACGAATACGGTTGCCATCACGCATATTGCTACTGCGATGTTTCAAAAAATGCCTTCGTAAAATGGCTCAAGAACAGGTATTCATCACTCGATGAACTAAACGCATCCTGGGGAACGGATTTTTGGTCCCAGCGTTACCACGCTTGGGATGAGATCCCAGCGCCAAAGCGAACGCCAGATGGAACCCACCCAAACCCCGGGGCTCAGATTGATTTCAGGAGATTCACCTCTGAAATCACGCTTGACCTGTTCAGGCAAGAGCGCGACATAATCAAGAACTACGACAGCGTAAACCCGGTAACGACAAACTTCATGTCCATGAAGTTCACTCACGCCATGGACTACTTTGCCTGGTCAAAGGAAGTGGACTTTGTGTCCACCGACCACTATTTGGCTCAGCACGATATCGAAAACCACATTGACTTGGCTCAGATGGGCGATTTGACCCGTGGCTTTGCAAATGGCAAGCAGTGGCTCTTGATGGAGCACAGCAGCTCAGCTGTTAACTGGCAGCCGAGAAACTACGCGAAGACTCCAGGGCAGGAAAAGCGCAACGTCATGAGTTTTGTGGCCAGGGGCTCTCAGGGATCGATGTATTTTCAATGGCGTCAGTCCCAAGCCGGGTCCGAAAGGTTCCACTCTTCGATGGTTCCTCATGCCGGCGAAGACACCCGCGTCTATCGCGAAGTGGCGGAGCTTGGCAAGCTACTGAGTGAGAATCAAGATCTAGCTAACTATCCAACCGACAGGGCGGAAGTTGCAATGGTTTTCGACTACGAGCAAATGTGGGCAATGATGCAAGCCAACCTGCCAACCGAGGACTTGAGCTACCCGGAAACAGTTGCCGCATGGTATCGAGCCCTATACAAAGAAGGCATCCAGGTTGACTTTGTGCCGGCAGACGTTGATGCAGAAACCCTCAAGCACTACAAGTTGGTTTTGATGCCAATGCTTCACATGCTCTCGGACGCTGAAGAAAAGACCTTCACTGATTACGCAACGCAGGGTGGAAACCTCGTTGTGGGCTACTTCTCAAACATCGCGGATCGCACACTGCGGGTCAAGCTCAATGGTTACGGTGGCAAGCTTGTGAAAGACGTCATTGGTGTTTACATCGAGGAGTTCTATCCAATGCGAGAAAAATCAGTTTCGCTCTCTAATGGCATGGAGGCAACGCTGTGGGCTGAGCTTTCCAGGCTGAATGGTGCCGAGATGGTTGCAGAGTTTAAAGACGGACAGGGAGCAGGAAGCGTGGCGATAGCCAAACGTAGTCTTGGCTCATCGACCGCCTGGTACCAGGGGACGCAGCTGACAGAAAAGTCGCAACGGGAATTCTTCAGTTCGCTGGCCAAAACCCTCGGGCTTTCCGCCACAGGCTCTGAATCAAGGGAACTCATTAAGCGGGGTCCATACCAGATCGAAATTGACCATGCTGCAAACACTGTCAAGGTGAGTAAAAGCTAACTGCAGCTAAATGAAAAAGGGATCCGATTTCTCGGATCCCTTTTTCTTTGTGCGGGTGAAGGGACTTGAACCCCCACGCCTTGCGGCGCCAGAACCTAAATCTGGTGCGTCTGCCAATTTCGCCACACCCGCAACAGCACACAAGCATAATGGGTTTTCGGTGCTGTGGAAAACTGAAAACAAAGCTTTGCCGCTGATGGCATTGTTTTGCCAATGGACCAGCTCGAGGTAATTCTTAGTCGAACAAGAAAACTCGCGCGGGATAAGCAGCTTGATCTCGATACTGCAACGCAGATAGCCATCGACGAAGCAGCTGAAACTCATAACGAGCCGCTTGATGAAATGTTGCTCTCTGTCGCGGCCAAGCGCGAGCTCTCGGGACTCGGAGTGTTGCAGCCACTGCTGGATAATCCAGAAATTGAGGAAATCTGGATAAATCGACCGAATCAAATACATTTCGCTGACCAAACCGGACACAGCAGTATTGACCTGGAGTTATCAGCCAGTCAAATTAGAAATCTGTGCTTTCGAATGCTTGCTCATTCCAAGAGGCGCATCGACCGACTCACGCCCTACGTCGATGCTTCCCTGGTGGATGGTTCCAGGCTTCACATTGTGATTCCTGAAATTACCTCCGAGGACTGGGCAATAAACATCAGAAAGTTCAATAAGCCAAACGTGAGCCTGTCACAACTTTTAGGCCTTGGTAGCTTGCGTGAAGATCAGGCTCACTTGCTCACCGAAGCCATGCAGCACGGGAAAAGCATTCTTGTGGCGGGAGCCACGCAGGCTGGAAAGACCACTCTGATGACCGCGTTACTTGCGGCTTTGAATCCTAAAGACCGGGTCATTTCGTGTGAGGACACCTTTGAACTGTCGCTCCAGCAGGACGATTGGGTTGCCATGCAAACACGACCCAAAGCAGCAGAAGGGGCGCCTGAAATTTCCCTTCGGGAACTGGTAAAGCAAGCACTGCGCATGAGGCCGGATCGTCTCGTTATTGGTGAAGTCAGGGGAGCGGAAGCACTGGACATGCTGGTGGCATTGAACTCTGGAATTCCGGGGCTTTGCACGATCCATGCTAATTCTGCTCGGGCCGCGATCCAAAAGCTGCTCACCTTGCCATTGCTAGCCGGGGAGAACATCTCCGATGCCTTTCTGAGGCCTACAGTCTCGGGGGCGTTCGATCTGGTGGTGTTTTGTGAACGGGACCCAGCCGGCAGACGACGAGTCGGTCAAATTCTCGAGGTGACCGATGAAGTTTTATAACCAACTGATAAGTGCCGCAGGCTTGTTTCCAAAGCGCAAGGAGGTCTTGGTGCTCTACATTTTCTTCACGCTTGCCACCGGCCTGCTAGTGCAGTTCGCAACTTCGGTGTCAGGCCTTTCATTGTCGCTGACGGCTCTTGCTGCTGGCCTTGGAATCGAATTGCTAAGGCTGAAGGGGCAGGCGCGTCAGTCACGCCTGGAGAAACTTTGGCCGCAAGTATTTGATTCTTTTCAAAATGCCGCCCAGTCTGGCTTATCACTCCAAGAGCAGTTGTCTTATCTCGGTTCCTCAGGGCCTGAAGGGCTTAGAAAAGACTTTGTGCTGTTGGATAAGCAGTTGGAAAGCGGCAAGGACTTGGGTGAGTGTCTTGAAGTGTTCAGGAAACGAATCGGATCTCGTCACGCGGACAAGCTTTCGCTGTTAATTGAAATTGCAACTGAACTTGGAAATTCTCACATCGCCAACAGTTGGAAAACAGCATCCACAAACCTAAGAATCGAGCAAGCAATGTTTGGTGAGGTGCTCGCGAAACAGGGTTGGGTGCTGGGCAGTGCAAAGGTTGCTCTCGCCGCACCTTGGCTGGTTGCCTTCTTGCTTATTCGGCTAGAGCAGAACCGATTGGCATTTGAAACCGAGCTCGGGGCTTTGGTTTTGCTTACCGGGCTAATACTTTCAGTGCTTGCCTATGTCGCGGTCAATAGACTCGGCCAGCTCACGCTGCCTGGCAGGATCTTCAATGCAGCTAACTAATCGACTGCTGAGTGCTCACCTGCCAGCTGATACATTTTCGCTGAAACTGAAGCTTCAAGGCTTTCAAAAAAGTATCTTCAGTGTGAAAAACAAAACTGTTCTTCGAGAGTTGCCTGATTTCACTGAGGTGATTGCATTACTACTTTCCTGTGGATTACCGGTGGGAGTTGCATTGAGCTGGGTTCAGCCTCGAATGACCGGGGATATCGCCAAGCAGTTGGAAGTGGTAATAGGCAACCTGAGCCTGGGAGCGGACCTGTCATCGGAGCTAAAGCAAGCAGACCAGAGGCTCGCTGATGCCGGATTTAGTGAGTTGGTAGACAAGCTCATAATGAGTCTGGACCGGGGCGCTCCGGTTTCGGAACAGACAATGCAGTTGGCGGCATCGCTTCGCCAGGAGCAGGGCCGTTTGCTGCTTAGGCAGGCCGGCTCAAGTGAAACCAAAATGCTTATACCCACAGTCTTTGTGATCCTGCCTGTCACTGTGCTGTTTGCAGTATTCCCGTCAGTACTTATTCTTCAACAATCTTTTTGAAAGGAGATTAGAAAAATGAAAATAATGAAGTCCGATAACGGTGATGTACCCGGCTGGGTTTTGATTACGCTGATGACCGCTGGATTGGTGGTGTTGATATGGGCATTCGCGGGACCAGCACTCGAGGGAGTATTCGATCAGGCAATGTCGAGAGTGGTGTCCTTCTAGCCGATGCAGGTAGTGCTGTTCTTTCAGCGGTTATGAACATCGCCCTTGCAACCCTGACAACCTTGAGCGTGCTGGCCCTAGTCTTCACTGCCTACCACGGTCTTGTGATTCAGGATGCAGCGATTTCAACGGCGAGTAGGGCGGCAAGGGCAGAGTCAACCAACCAGCAGCCCTACCTTATGAAAATGCTAAGAAATTCACTTCCTTCCCTCGCTTATTTTGATGGCGCCATAGGGCAAGCGGATCAGTATGTCTCAGTCTTTGTTGAGGCAAGATTGCCCGGACTCGGCCTATTTAGTGCAAGGCCGATTGAGTATTCGGCGCTCGCAGGCAGGGAGAGCGTTGACTGACAAGGGCTCAAGCCCAATCGAAGCGGTTGCACTGATGACGTTGCTGTTGCTGCCAATAGCGCCAGCATTGAGTGTCTACCAGCACCTAAGTGACTCATTGGCGGCCGAGTCGATTGCCCGCCATGCACTTAGGGCCGCCCTGCTGGATCAGGAAAAAGGTGTTGTTCCATCAGAGATTGGCCGATACCTGGAACCCTTGGCTAGCAGTTGGGGCAAGAAGATTTCAAGCTTTGAAATGAGTTGCGGAGGTCAGTGCGAAGAAAACAGCCTGTTGTCTTTGAGGGTTCAAATAGGGAGCGCCTGGGCAATCCAAACAGCTGGCCTGGAGCCCAATTGAAAAGCGATAAGGGAACAATTGCACCTTTGATTGCTACCTATCTCTCACTGTTGATACTTGCCATCATCGGGTCTAGCGCTGTGGTAACGGCGCTGGTAGCCAGCAATAGAGTGCAGGGCGTTGCCGACATGGCTGTTCTTTACGCACACGACCGCGCTGTGACTAACGGTATGCCCAACAAAAACTTACTGGTGGCAGGTGTCGGTGAATTCTTGCGATCGGCCGAAAGCGCTAAGCGCTTGGAGATTGTGGCTATTTCTGCCGCTGTTGAATCCGCAGAATCAAGTTTGGAGTTGTGTGCAAGATACCAAAATCCGCTTGGCGTCGGGATTAATAGTGCGGTTATTTGTCGCAGCTCGAGGGCAGAAAGTTTTCTGATTACCGGGGGCACTTGAGCTATTTCGAGCGGACAGAAGAAGATAACTTCAGTTAGGTTTTCGGCTGCTCCGGTGCTTTGTAATCGGGGGCATAAATTGGTAAATACTTCCAAAATAGGTAGGCACCCACGAAGTTCAACAAACCTGTCGATGCCAGCGCTCCTGCCAGGCCAATGCTTGCAGTTAGCACTGTAATCATTGCTGGAGCTAACGCAACGCCTCCCGAAGTCAACATCCTGAAGGCTGCCAGGAACTCTCCTCTTGAACCCTTGGGAGCTAGGTCTGCACCGAGAATCATGTTTATCCCAGCTGATAAAGCATTCGCCAGCGCTGTCACTGAAGCCAGAACCCAGAAGGTAATGATATCGGTGACCAAAAATGAGAACAGATAGGTGACGCCAAGGGCCAGCAAGGTCGGAACCGAGGACCAAAACTTGCCGTACTTATGCATGATAATTCCAGACAGATAAAACAGGGTGAAGTCAATAAACCCGGTGATTCCAAAGATGAAAGAAGCCTCTCCCGGAGAAATACCGAGTTGAATGGCCAATAGCGGAAGTCCAATTAGACGTATGGTTCTGCCTGCAGAAATGATCGCTGAGGCCACACCTAGTGTGGCGAGCTTCGGAGCCTCTCTTCTTGCCACGGCCCACATGTTTCCATTTTGCCCAGAAGGAGTGGCTTTTAATCTTCCTGCCGGGACCGTCAGTACTGAAGCTCCTGCCGCAAGGCTGAGTAAAGCCGCGGCCAGGTAACCAAATTCGACACCGTATAAAACAATGAATGCTGAGCCGACCACCGGCCCGATTGCCATTCCTCCTCGAAACATGCCACCCAAAAGTGACATGGACTTGGGCCGGTGTTGTTCCGGAACAATCTCTGCCAGCAGGCTGTGTCTTGCCAAGCCAAATATCGAGTGCGCCGCGCCAAAACCAAGGGCGCTCAGAATAAGGGCTGGATAACCAAGCTGGAAAAATGCCAGCAGTGTCATGGCGAAACCGAGAACCGTGCTAACGAGCATTGCGTTCCGCTCGCCAATTTTTGCGTTTATCCACGAGGCTGGAACTTCAAAGACCATGGTTGAAACCATAAGCACGGTCGTTACGATGCTCGCCTCAGCCAAACTGAACCCGAATCCAACTGCAGAAACCGGGAGGATTGGCAGCAGTGCCCCTTCGGCAGCGGTTATAAGCAGTGACGGCAGGTAGATCGATGTGACTAGCTGTCGCTTTCTAAATTCTCCAGTAGTCATGTAGCTAATTATTCACCCTTGAACCAAACACTGCCGCCACCAAAATCAATACTGCAGCCGCGGCAAGGGTGATACTCAACTGTTGACCAGTGGTTAGCAGTAACAGAGCAGTGGAAATCACAGGAGTGAAAAACGCAATGGTCCCGACTCGCTGGGCGGGTCCATTTTTTAACGCATAGTCCCAAAGATAAAAAGATGCTCCCAGTGGACCAAGGCCAAGAGCCAACAACCAGACCCACTGGTTTCCATCGATGAGAGTGGGCTGTTCAAAAATGAAGTGCATCAGAATCGCCAAGACTCCTGCCACAAAGCAATAACCACCAACGGCGGCGGTCGGAGATTTTTCAAGTCGTTTTGTCATTAGTGAATAGCTAGAAAACACCAACGCGGCTATTCCGGCATACACATACCCGAAAGCAAAACCTGACACTAACTCCGCTCCAGACAGGATCGCCAGAGAGGCACCAGAAAAACCAATCACAGCTGCCACGATGTGGCTGGCAGTTAGCTTGGAGGTTTTTATAAATAGTGGAGCAAGTACGACCACGAGCACGGGCCAGAGGTAGTTCACAAGATTTGCCTGAACGCTCGGAGCATTTTGCAGTCCCGCGAACAGGGCCGCGTGGTAGCCAAGCAGTCCATAGACGCCGACGAGCATCACCTTCTTGGTTGGCAAGAGCGCTTTGACCTGGAATTTTGAAACTGGCAGCGAAATTATTGAGCCGATAACCAGACCGATACCGGTCATCAACAGTGGGGGAATTGAATCTAGAGCAACTGCCAAGCTTGCGAGTGAGCCCCAGAGCACCACAGCAGCAATGGCCGCTAAATCACTTCGCACTTAGATGATTCTAAGCCCACGAAGAAGCTTGAGGAATGCCTGTGAGTGTCAACAATTAATAACAAAATGTCCCGATTGATTGTTACTGTTGAAGTCTTGGTGAGGAATCAACAAGAAAGATACTGAAGCAACTAAATATGGGGATGATCGGTTTCGACATTGCATTGCTGCGTGGAAGAAGCGGGTCGAGGATGAGCACTTATCTCGTAAACGATGTGTTCAAAACTATAGGTGCCAATACAAAGCGCGCCGACTTCGCCCTAGCTGCATAGCTAGCCCCGAAGTCCGTTTGACTAGGCCTGATTCCGACCTAGACCCAGACGCCATTTAGGAATCTTGCTAGCCATCTTGCGTCAAAGGAGTGGCTGGGACTTTTTACTTTGACTGGGCTTGTCGGCGTAATCGCTTCAAATAAATGCCGGAGCCAAGTAGAACGAATTCTGAAGCTACACCCGAAGAAGAGCCACAATCGATGTCATGGACGGGGGTTCAATTCCCCCCATCTCCACTACCCCATAACCAATAGCCTCCTGTTACAGGGGGCTATTGGTCTTTAATGGCCATCCCAACAGCGAATCATTCCGGCTTTCAAGCCTGGTCAGCCCAATAGACTTGGGCAAATGGCTGAGCTAGATATTGGAAGACAAATCAGAGACCTTGAGGAGCTATTTCTCGGCATCTCGAAAGTCATTGACCCGGCGGCTTTGGAAACCCGCATGGGTGAGTTAGAAACCTTGGCATCGGATCCAAACATTTGGAACGACCAGGAAAATGCCCAAAAAGTCACCACTGAACTCTCAAGAACCAAATCTCAGTTACAGCACCTCCAATCCATCCATCAGGACATCAAGGACTTGGAAGACCTTCGCCAGATGGCGACCGAGGATCCAGCAGCAGCGCATGAGTTCGCTGCCGAACTAGTTCGCGTGACTACTGAGCTTGGTGAGCTAGAAACCAAGACTCTGCTAAACGGTGAGTATGACCCCAGAGGGGCGATCCTCTCGATTCGATCAGGTGCGGGCGGTGATGACGCAACAGATTTTGCAGAAATGCTGATGAGGATGTATCTGCGTTACGCCGAGAAAAATGGTCACAGGGCGAAGGTCTTGGAAATTTCGCATGCTGAAGGAGCTGGAATCAAAAGCGCCACGGTGGAGATGGACTTCCCCTATGCCTATGGCGAGCTCTCCGTGGAGTCAGGAACCCACAGACTTGTGAGGATGAGCCCATTTAATGCTGCGGGCAAAAGGCAGACTTCATTCGCGGCAATTGAGGTGGTCCCGGTCATGGAGGTGACCGAGTCCGTCGAAATCCCAGAGTCTGATATCAGAATCGATGTCTTTAGGTCTTCCGGGCCAGGAGGTCAGTCGGTTAATACCACCGACTCCGCGGTCAGAATCACACATCTACCAACCGGGATAGTTGTTTCCTGTCAAAACGAAAAGAGTCAGCTGCAAAACAAGGCTTCGGCGATGCGGGTATTGCAGTCCAAGTTGCTTGACGCGCAGCGAAGGGCAGATCAGGAAAAGCGCAAAGAATTGGCGGGAGATGTCAAAGCCAGTTGGGGAGAGCAGATGCGCTCATACGTTCTTGCCCCTTACCAAATGGTGAAAGATTTACGCACCGAATATGAAGAAAATAATCCTGACGATGTGTTTGATGGCAAACTCGAAGGCTTTATCGCTTCCGGAATTCGTTGGCGGAAAATGGTGCAGTCAAAGTAGTTGGCCGGGGCAACAACAGTTCGCCTAGGCTTAGCAACAGGTCTACACCACTAAGGAGTTTCAAGTGCCACGCGAACGCGGTCAAAAGGTTGTTGCAAACAACCGTAAGGCTCGCCACGACTATCACATCGAAGATGAGGTCGAGGCAGGACTTGTGCTGACCGGCACAGAGGTGAAGTCTCTTCGTGAGGGCAGAGCGTCCCTAATCGATGGGTACGCGGTAATTGAGCGCGGTGAAGCCTGGTTAGAAAACGTTCACATTCCGGAATTCCTAGCCGGTTCCTGGACGAACCATGGAACCAGAAGGCGCAGAAAATTGCTGATGCACAGGTCAGAAATTGACAAACTTGAGGGCAAAATCAGCCACTCCGGAATGACTTTGATCCCGCTTTCGCTTTACTTTCTGGATGGTCGGGCAAAGGTGAAAATTGCACTGGCCAAAGGTAAGAAGGAATATGACAAGCGCCAAACCCTAAAAGAAGCTCAAGATACCCGTGAAGCAGCTAGAGCGGTAGCAACCCTCGGAAAAGAGTGGTGAGGGCGTTCCCTCCGGTTTCATCGGGTTAGAATTAGAGCACACTTTAGGAGCAAACTTGACTTACATAATCGCATTGCCATGTGTCGATCTTAAAGACAAGGCGTGTATTGATGAGTGCCCCGTTGACTGCATTTATGAGGGTGACAGGATGTTATACATCCACCCTGACGAGTGTGTCGATTGCGGTGCATGCGAGCCAGTTTGCCCAGTAGAAGCAATCTACTACGAGGATGACACACCATCTGAGTGGAGTGAATACTACAAAGTCAACGTGGACTTTTTCGAGGAAATTGGCTCACCTGGAGGGGCGGCGAAAGTCGGTCCGATTCCAGGTGATCACCCAATAGTTGCAGCTCTGCCTCCGCAGGGTTAATTGTTTTCCAAACAAAAAAGCACTCTAGGCTGAGTGCATTCACTTATAGGAGTAGTAGTTGAGTAACGACAAGGTTTCAATTGACATAGACGGTTCCGTCAGTGATTACCCCGTGGTTGCTGCAACCGAGGGTCCATCTGGCATCGACATCTCGAACCTGATGACTAACACCGGTCTCACTGTTTTTGACCAGGGCTTTGTGAATACAGCTTCCACAAGTTCGGCCATCACCTACATCGACGGTGATGCTGGAATTCTTAGATACCGCGGATACCCAATTGAGCAACTGGCTGCTAAGCGCAGTTATCTTGAGACGGCTTATCTGCTGATTTATGGGGAGCTTCCGACTGAATCAGAGGCAGCTGCTTTTGATGACAGCCTCAGGCGTCACACTCTTTTGCACGAGGATATGAAAGATTTTTTCAAGGCTTTCCCGCAGAGTGCACACCCAATGTCAGTGCTATCCGCAGGCGTGAGCATGCTCTCGACTTTCTACCAGGATTCGCTTGACCCTAAAGATCCAGATCAGGTTGAAATTTCAACCCTTAGGTTGCTGGCCAAGTTGCCAGTGATCGCTTCATACGCTCACAAGGCTTCCATTGGTCAGGCGCTGGTTTATCCAGACAATTCGCTGTCGTTGGTTGAAAACTTCCTGAAGATGACTTTCGGTAATTACGCCGAAGATTACGTCCAGAATCCAGTGGTGACAGAAGCCCTTGATATTTTGCTGTTGCTCCATGCTGACCATGAACAAAATTGCAGCACTTCAACTGTGAGGCTCGTAGGCTCCTCAAATGCAAACCTATTTGCTTCGGTTGCCTCCGGCGTGAACGCTCTTTCAGGCCCGCTGCACGGTGGTGCAAATGAGGCTGTTCTGGAAATGTTGAAGTCAATCGAACTCTCTGGTGAAAGCGTCACTAAATACGTTGATCGAATCAAGAACAAAGAAGACGGCATTCGCCTGATGGGCTTCGGCCACCGGGTCTATAAGTCCTTCGATCCCAGGGCCAAGATTGTAAAAGAAACCGCGGATCGCGTTCTAGGAGAACTTGGTATCAATGACCCGATGCTGGAGATTGCCAAGGAGCTCGAGCAAGCAGCCCTCTCAGACGAATACTTCGTCGAGCGCAAGCTTTACCCGAACGTGGATTTCTACACCGGAGTTATTTATAAGGCGATGGGGTTCCCACCAAAGATGTTTACCCCGCTATTTGCAGTCGGAAGGCTTCCAGGTTGGATAGCCCACTGGCGCGAGATGATGGAAGACTCAAGCACTCGAATCGGGCGCCCTCAGCAGCTCTACACGGGCCCCTCAGAGCGCTCAATCTAGTTTTTCTGGTAGATAGCCACGCTGGTCTCACCCACGGCTTTATTCGTGATTTGGCCAAGCCATTTTGGAGCAAGCAGCGCAGTTCCTCTGGTCGACCGCTCGATAACAACAATTCCATCTTTTTCAACCTTGAGCTCAAGCTCAGTTAGCAAATTGATCATTAGCTCGTTCGGAAATTCATATGGTGGGTCGATAAAGACAAGGTCAAAGACCTCAGTAGAAGTCTTCAAATACTTGCCAGCATCCATCTTGAGATTCTCAGCTGAGACTTGAATATTTGATTTAGCCAAAGCTGTTAGCACTAACCCGGTGTTTTGCAGCGCGATCTTATGAGCACTCGAATCTTTTTCGACAAGGACTGCACTCTGTGCACCTCGGGAAAGCGCCTCTAAAGCCAGAGCACCGGTGCCAGCAAACAAATCCAAGACCCTAGACCCATTGAGCAGATCTCGCGCTTCTAAAGCTGCAAAGAGGCTTTCTTTCACCCGGTCACTGGTCGGCCTGGTTGAACTCGCGGCTGATTTCAGCCTGATGGAGCCAGCCTGGCCCGAGATGATTCTGCTCACTCAAGTGAGCCTACTTAATCAATAGCCTTGGTTCGGCCAAGATTGAGTTGTGCTTACAGACCTGACCCCTCTTTCCTCCCTATTGGGCGATAAGACAGCGAAGGCGTTTGAAAAGCAGTTGGCAATCACAACTGTTGCTGATTTATTGCAGCACTACCCAAGGAGATATTCCAAGCGCGGTGAGTTGACTGATTTCTCAAGTCTGCCGATTGGTGAAGTGGTAACCGTTGTTGGAAAAGTGATCTCCACCAACCAGCGTCGGATGAAAGGCCGCAAGGGCAGCATCTTCGAGGTGGTGCTGGGAGAACGTGATTCTAAGCTGACGCTGGCATTTTTCAACCAATCCTGGCGCCAATCCGAGCTGCACGAGGGCGTAACAGGACTGTTTTCAGGGAAAATCGGTTCTTTTTCAAATAACCTGCAGCTCACTCACCCCGACTATGAACTTTTTAATTCCGAGGTCATTGAATCTCAGGCAAAGGCTTGGGCTGAGCTACCGATTCCGATTTATCCGGCCACCGGCACTTTGTCGAGTTGGCGGATACAGAAGGCCATTGAAAAGGTGCTGGAAGCTGGAATCAACATTGAAGAAGTCTTGCCAGAAAAGCTATTGAGCGGTGAAGCACTTTATTGTCTGAAAGAGGCTATTGAGCTGATTCACAGGCCAAAAAAAGACTCTGAATGGCAGTTGGCTCTGAAAACCCTGAAATACCACGAGGCGTTCTTGTTGCAACTGGGCCTTGTTGAGAGACGAAAGGCTGCAAGCAAGCAAAAGGCCTCGGTATATAAATCAGGTCCACTGCTTGAGGGTTTTGATAAGACCTTGCCTTTTGAGCTGACCGAGGGCCAAAAAACTGCTGGAAGCGAAATCAGCGAGGATTTATCTGCTGGGCACCCAATGAATCGCATGCTTCAGGGTGAGGTTGGTTCTGGAAAGACCGTTGTCGCTCTCAGGGCAGTTTTGAGCGTTGCAGAATCTGGCGGTCAGTCTGCCATGCTGGCCCCGACCGAGGTGCTCGCGTCTCAGCACTACCGTTCGATAGTTCAGGCTCTTGGCCCAAAGTTGACCAAAGAGCTTGGAGTGCAGTTGCTAACCGGCCAACAGCCACTGGCCAAGCGCAAGAAAACCATGCTGGATCTGGCATCCGGAAACTGCAGGTTGGTAATCGGAACGCATGCTCTGATCAGCCAGAATGTGTCGTTTTTTGACCTTGGGCTTGTCATCATCGATGAGCAGCATCGTTTCGGTGTCGGGCAGCGCGAGGCCCTCAAGGCTAAAGCAAAGAACACCCCGCATTCTCTTGTCATGACCGCCACTCCAATACCCAGAACGCTTGCAGTGAGCATCTTTGGAGACCTCGATATCTCCTCGCTGAGAGAGCTCCCGCGCGGCCGTCAGAAAATTGCTACGCATGTTGTTGACATCTCAAAAAGCGATCATGTCGCCAGAATTTGGCAGCGAGTTAGTGAAGAGGTAGCAGCCGGCAGGCAGGTCTTTGTGGTGTGCCCGAGGATCGAAATTGGACAGGTTGAAGAGGATTTTAAGGAGGAGCTCGAGAGTGATCAGGATTTGGAGCCGGCTAATGTCAAAGGAGTCTTCGAGGCACTGCACCAGAACCAGTTTTTGAAAGACCTAAAAATTGATTTGCTGCACGGCAAAATGTCTTCGGATGACAAGGAGCAGGCAATGGCCGACTTTGAATCAGCTAAGACCAACGTTCTAGTTTCAACAACTGTTATTGAGGTCGGTGTAAATGTGCCAAACGCCTCAACGATGGTTGTCCTAGATGCCGATCGCTTTGGATTATCCCAGCTACATCAGCTCCGAGGCCGAGTCGGTCGCGGTGAACACGCCGGGCTTTGCCTTTTGGTGTCCGGGGCAAAGGAGCAAAGCCTGGCATCACAAAGGCTTATTGCTCTGGCGAGCAACTCGGACGGTTTTGAGCTCAGCGAAATAGATCTTGATTTGCGGGGTGAGGGGGATGTTCTTGGCAATACCCAGTCCGGGACCAGGTCGTCTCTGAGGCTGCTAAAGGTGGTCAGGGACGCGAAACTAATTCAAGCGGTTCGCAAGCCAGCCGAGGATCTTGATGCTTCAGGACTGAGCGAAATCTTGTCCAGGGTGCTTGAAGTTCAGGATGCGGCACAGCTTGCCCGCGGCTAACCTAGTGAAGTGAGCAAAATAGCGATCTACCCAGGGTCTTTTGATCCATTGACTCTGGGCCACCTGTCGGTCCTTGGGCGCGCATCAAAAATGTTTGACGAGGTTTGCCTGTTGATTGTGCACAATCCGAATAAGGAACCGAAATTTGACCTAAATGATCGCCTCGAAATGGCCGAACAGGCCATTTCTGAAAAGGGGCTGCAAGCAACCTGCCGGGTCCAGATTATGGACCGGGGGCTGTTAGCAACTGCCGCCAAGCAACTGGGAGCGGTTGCTATTGTGAAGGGCTTTAGAAGCTCTGCGGACATTGACTACGAGCTGCCAATGGCTCAGGTCAACGCGGACTTGAGTGGAATTGAAACTGTTTTTCTGCCAGCTGATGAAGCATTTGGGGAGATTTCGTCTTCGCTGGTCAAAGAGGTATTCTCACTCGGGGGAGACATTTCGAAATACGTCTCAGAAGCGGTTCTAAGAAAAATGCAAGAGGAAAGCAAATGACTCTTTTGGTTGCAGTCCACGACCTGATGAAGCGTCCAGGAATCATGCGGGAATTCCAATTGGACCACAACGTAACCGATGCCATCGGGACCACAATTGTGAAGATTCCAGGGGGCTCCCATTTGCAAATTGCTCTGCGACTGGAATCGGTGCACGAGGGAGTTTTGGCAACCGGGGAAGTTTCCGGTCAGGCCGAATCCGAGTGCTCTAGGTGCTTGGATTCTATGAACCTTGAGGTTGAGGTAGATTTTCAGGAACTTTTCGCCTATTCTCTTACCTCGGATGAAGATCTGATCGTCGATAGCGAACACATCGACTTAGAACAGGTCCTCATTGATTCGATAGTTTTGAATCTTCCTTTTCAGCCCGTGTGTTCAAAGACTTGTCTTGGATTATGCGCGGAGTGTGGAATCAGGTTGGAGCAGACCATCGAACATGGGCACGAAAAGCCGGTTGATCCGCGTTTCAGTGCATTACAAGATTTAGCAACGAAGGAAGATTAAAGATGCCAGTACCAAAACGTCGACAGTCTCGATCTAACACACGCTCACGCCGCTCTCAGTGGAAGGCTGCGCCAATCACGCTGGTCAAGACAGTAGAGAACGGTGAGACCACCTACAGCCTGCCTCACCGCGCGAAGGTCGTCACTGACTCCGTCGGAACTGAGCTTTACATGGAGTACAAGGGCCGCAAGGTCGCTGACGCCTAGAAAATGAATCTTGACGAGCTGAGAAAAACGCTCGGCATCGAGATTGATCCCGAGTTACTAACTCTCGCCCTAACCCATTCCTCCTATGGCTACGAGCATGACACTCAAGATTATGAGCGCTTAGAATTCCTGGGCGATTCGATCCTTGGCTATTTGGTCGCCTCTTACGTATTTGAACAGCACCCCGAATTGCAAGAGGGGGAGCTCACCAAACTTAAAAATGCTGTGGTTTCTGGGAACGCTCTTGCTGCTGCAGCAAATCTTATGGACCTGGGCTCTCACCTTCGAATTGGCAAGGGTGAAGAGCAAACCGATGGCCGCAAGAAGCTAAACATCCTTGCCGATACCTTTGAATCCGTGCTCGGCGCCGCTTATATTTCCGGTGGGATTGTGGCGGCTAAGCACATTGTCGAAAAATATATCTTCCCGATGCTGGATGACCCGGATGCGGTTCGTCAGGCAGCGGACCCGAAGACATCGCTGGTTGAAAAGCTCGCAAATCTTGGAAAACCAGACGTTAGCTACCAGATCTCGGCTCACGGTCCAGAGCACGAACGGGTTTACAGTGCCAACTGCCATTCCGGCGATGAACTGCTCGGTGCTGGAAAGGGTAAAACCAAGAAAAGCGCTGAAACTGAGGCAGCAATTAACGCTCTTCGATTCCTTCAAAATAGCTAATGCCTGAACTTCCCGAGGTTGAGACTGTGAGAGCTGGTCTCGCGGCCGAATTAGTGGGTGCCAGGGTGTTGAGGGTAGAAATAGCTGACCCCAGGTCATTAAAGAGACACCTTTTAGGACCCCGGCACTTTGTCGATGAGCTGGTCGGGCAACAATTTCAAGCGATTGTTCGGCGAGGAAAATTCTTGTGGCTGCCGCTTTCTGATTCCAGGGCGATGGTCGGCCACCTTGGCATGAGTGGCCAACTGCTGTTGCGAACATCGGATCACCCAGAGGACCGACAGACCCGTGTGGTCATTCATGTTAAAACCGTTGACGCACGCAACGTGGAGATTCGTTTTGTCGACCAGAGAATCTTTGGGTCATTGGCGATTGAGGACTTGGTTGAGACGATAGATGCTAAGCCTGGTGGGTATTCACCGGAGTCACCGGCAACCAATTTGATTCCGGTGGTAGTTGCGCACATCTCAAGAGACCTGCTCGACCCCCATTTTGACGCCAGAGAAGTGGCCAAAAAGATGATCAAGCGCGCATCCGGGATCAAGCGTGTGCTGTTGGATCAGAACCTACTTAGCGGCATCGGAAACATCTATGCCGATGAAAGTTTATGGCTGGCAAAACTCCATTACGATCAGCCGGCCAACACAATAAAAATGTCGAAATTACTCGAGTTGATTGATGTATCTAAAGAGGTGCTTGAAAAAGCTGTGCTTCAAGGTGGAACCTCATTTGATGAGCAATACAAGAACGTCAACGGGGACAGCGGTTATTTCTCTCAGTCGCTAAATGCCTATGGCCAGGCCGGCAATGCTTGTCCAAGATGCGGCGGGCAGATTGTTAGAACAGCGTGGGCAAATCGTGGGAGTCACTTCTGCCCAAGATGTCAGAAGCTAAAGTCCTAGGGTTGCCGAGCCCGATTTGCCCATTGATCCTTTGATAACCGCGGCCATGCTGTGATTGCAAATGCAATTAGAGGCGCACCAAAAGACCAAATCAGTCCGTTTTGATTAGACGGGAGCATTTTGTCCTCCCAAAAATCTTGGCCGATAACAAAGAGCATGACTGCCAATAGCAGGGCAAAAAACAGCCCATCAGTTCGGGAATCCGATGAGATGCGGATTTCCATGGCTACCAGCATCGTCAGCAACAATGCAAGGCTCGCCCCAACTGGTAATTGATCGCCGAGCGTGCTCTGATGCAAAATTGTTCCAAAGATCAGCACGAATGTAGCCCTTCCGGCAACCATCAAGGCGCCGAAAAGTCGATTCGCTTTTTTCTTCACATCTCGAGCCTAGAGTCAATCAGCTAGAGAAATAATCGTTTTGCGCCAATGGGCAAACCACCGGGGTTAGCTCTGCAATAAATCGCTAAACTTCTGGCTCGGCTAGTCTGTATTGGAACCGGAAAGGGGTGATTGAGCTTGCATCTAAAAAGCATCACCCTGAAGGGCTTTAAATCTTTTGCCCAATCAACCACTCTCGCCCTAGAGCCGGGGATAACTTGCGTTGTGGGACCAAACGGATCCGGTAAATCAAACGTGGTCGATGCACTGGCCTGGGTCATGGGAGAGCAGGGAGCCAAGACGCTTCGCGGCGGCAAGATGGAAGATGTCATCTTTGCTGGAACCTCGACCAAGGCACCACTGGGGCGAGCAGAGGTATCGCTGACAATTGACAACTCCGATGGTGTTCTCCCGATTGAATTTGCCGAAGTAACGATCTCCAGAGTGCTGTTTCGAAATGGTGCGTCGGAATATTCCATAAACCAAGAGCCCTGCCGATTACTTGACGTTCAAGAGCTTCTCAGCGACACCGGACTCGGCAGAGAAATGCACGTCATCGTTGGCCAAGGACAGCTTGACACCGTATTAAAAGCCAGCCCAGCTGAGCGCCGTGCATTTATCGAGGAGGCTGCTGGAATTCTGAAATACCGCAGGCGCAAGGAGAAAACCGAACGCAAGCTCGAAGCCATGCAGGCCAACCTGACCAGGCTGCAAGATCTGATTGCGGAAATTAGGCGCAATCTCAAACCCCTTGGCAGACAAGCGGAAGTTGCTAGAAGTGCCCAGGAGATTGCCGCGGTGGCAAGAGATGCCAAGTCAAAGTTGCTTTCGGTCCAGGTCCGCAATTGCCAGGAGAGGCTAGAGAGCGCGTCGAAGTCAGAAAATGAACGCAAGGCCGAGTCTTCTTATGCCCAGCAGCAACTAGCCACTGCCCGAGCAGCAATTCAAGAGATTGAAACAGAGCTCTCCGGTGGTGCAATGGATCAAGCTAGGTCGAGGCTTTATTCAATTGAGGCCATTGAGCAAAAGCTTCGGAATTTACAGAATCTTGCCGAGCAGCGCATCAGCCTAATAGGTTCGGCAAATACTGGGCCCGAAGAAACTGAAATTTCCGAACTTCAAATCGCTCTAGCAAGTGCTGAATCGGCAAGCACAAACATGGATACCGAGATTTCGCAAAGCGGCACTGTTCTTGAAGAGCTGGAGCTAATCCGCCTCCAGGCGGCCGAAGAGCTAAACGCCTTCGATGCAAACCTCATCCGCCAGCGGAGCGCCCAAGAGGATCAGGCAAAATCAAGGTCTCAGGCTGAGGGCTTGGTATTTGTTCAGCAATCCAGAATCGAAGCCATCACTCAGCAGAAGCTGAAGCTCGAGCAGAGCATTGCTGCTGCTCGTGAGCGAATTGGCGAGTTGGAGGCTCAACAGCGTTCGGCTGGATCTCTGGGGATTTCAACCTCAGACGATAAATTGCGGGTTGCTTATGAAAAGGCGCAGCAAGCAGAAACTGAGGCGCGCAAGCTGGTAGACGTGGCTCGTCAAAAACTGCACGCCGCCGAACGCGAAAGAGATGGCCTGGCCGCAAGACACTCTGCCCTTGGACTAACCCTTGAGCAAACAGATGGCGGCAGCGAGGTCTTGAAATCCAAACTTCAAGGAATCAAGGGCTTACTAGCCAAAAGCGTAAGCATCGATGCCGGGTTCGAAAAGGCAATTGCGGTTGCCCTGGGTGCTTTGTCCGATGCGATTGTGGTTGACTCAAAGGCTCAGGCAGTCGCTGCAATTCGCTACCTAAAAAACGAAGACATGGGCCGGGCTGAATTCATAGTCGACTCGGATGCGGCATTGAAGGGCAGTTTCTCATCTCGCGCCGGTCTGGTAAATGCCAGCACCGTTGTCACTGCTCCAAAATCAGTGTTGTCAATACTTGAGCATTTCTACCTCGCAGAGAATCTGGATGATGCGCTAGTTGCGTTGGATAAAGACGGCTCCCTAACGGTTATCACTAAGGACGGCGACCTTGTTTCTGAGTATTCCGCAAGAGGCGGTGGGACCAAGCAGCCATCAAAGCTTGAGCTCAGCGCGGAGAGAGACAGGGCAGGCGCCGAATTAACGGTCTTTGATACTCAGCGAGTGGACCTCTCTTCGGAACTAGAACAAGCAGTCGAAGTCAGTGAAAAGGCCAGCCGCCTGGTCAAGCAATCCCTGGCCGAACTCCAGGAGCACGATGCCCTTTTGGCCGCCAGTGCAGAGCGGGCAGGTCGCATGATTGCTCAGGGGGATGCTGCGAATGAAGAAATCTCAAGGTTTGAATTGGAAATTGCTTTGCTTTCTGAGCAGGGAGTCGCTGCAGAAGAATTGCTGAAATCTTTGACTCAAGCTTTGAATGATCTACCAAAGCCCCAAACCGTTGAGGTCTCTCAGGAAGTCAGAGCAAATCTGGCATTGGAGTTGGATGCTGCTAGACAAAACGAACTGGAAGCTCGCATCCAATCAGGTGCACTGTCTGAAAGAAAAAGCGCGGCCGACCGAGAATTAGCCGTCCTAAAGGGACGCCTTGCTGAATCGGAGGCTGCAGCCAAGGCAGCTAGCGAGGCGAGCATTGCCAGAAGGCGTCAGGTTTCAAGTGCTGAAGCACTTGTTTTAGAGCTACCACCGGTTCTGGAATACACTGCAACCCTTGCAGCAACCCTCCGACTGAGACTTCTTGATCTAGAGGCAAAACAGTCTCAGCGAACCGAGCGACTGCAGCTGGTCAGGCTCCAAGCCTCCGAGCTGGAAACCAAGTTGGCGACTCTCAACTCGTCCGTGCATGAGGTTGAGCTTCAGAATCATGAACTACGGCTCACCTTGCAGAACCTCAGTGAAAGAGTTACCACAGAGCTGTCCATGAGCCTGAGTGAACTCACCTTGGAATACCCGGAGGTTTCTGAACCAGTTGAGGATCTTCAAAAGAGCCTTAGGCAGGCCGAGTCAAAACTTTCACAGCTCGGCGCTTTTAATCCTCTCGCGCTGGAGGAGTTCTCGGCCTTAGAGGAGCGGCATAAATATTTATCGGATCAACTAACTGACCTCACCAAGGCCAGGGCTGACCTGACAGGAATCATTGGTGATCTGGATGGAAAAATGCAGCACATTTTCCTTGCAGCTTTCGAAGACACTGCCAAAGAATTTGAAAAGATTTTTCCAGTTTTGTTTCCCGGCGGAACTGGTTCACTGAGCCTTACCGAACCAGAGAATCTTTTAGAGACCGGCTTGGAGGTTTCAGTTAGGCCGGCAGGCAAGCGCATCGAAAGGATGTCACTGCTTTCTGGAGGCGAAAGGTCTTTGGCTGCGGTGGCGCTGCTGATTGCAATCTTTAAGGCCAGACCGAGTCCTTTTTATGTGCTCGATGAAGTTGAAGCTGCGCTCGACGACTCAAACCTTGGCAGGTTGTTGGAGGTCATCAAATCCTTGCGGCAGAGTTCACAACTGATCGTGATTACACATCAAAAACGAACCATGGAGATTGCTGATGCGCTCTACGGAGTCTCTATGCGTCAAGACGGCATCACTCAGGTCGTCGGGCAACGATTAGAGGTGGGGTCAGCTGATGTTTAAGTTTCTCAAGCGTCTCAGGGGCGAAAAAGACCTTTCAGTTGAAAGTGAGCCTCAAGAAAAGCTCGCAGTCAAAGAGGCAGCTGGCAATGTCACTGCCAGTGAACTGCCTGGAATAGATTCCGCCTCGATACACGAGGAAAAAACCCAAGAGGCAGAACAGCCAAGCCAGGCATTAGCCGCTGCAGCACTGGTGACAGCTCAAGCGCCCTCAGGGCTTGAAGCAGTGGAGTTACCAAGCCGTTCTCTGGGGAAAGGCGTCAGGTCGCTGTTTGGTGATGCTGTGGACATGGATGAGCTTGAAGATATCTTGATTCTTGCCGACTTTGGAGTGGAAACCGCAGAAGAAATAGCTGCACAGGTCAAGAAAGAAGCCGGCAAGCAAGGCGCCACAACTGACGCTGAACTAAGGCTTTTACTGAAAGACCTTTTGACCGAGCGATTGATAAGAAAAGACTCATCGCTAAATCTTGAGGACGGCAAGTTGCCATACGTTTTCTTAGTGGTCGGCGTCAACGGTGCCGGCAAAACTACAACCATTGGAAAACTTGCCAGGTGGCTAAAAGACGGCCAGTGGGAGGTGGTGCTGGGAGCAGCTGACACTTACCGAGCAGCGGCGGTTGATCAGCTCGCGACGTGGGCAGAGCGCGCGGAATCTCCAATCGTCAGACCTGCAAAAGAAGGTGCCGATCCAGCTGCAGTTGCCTACCAAACCGTTGAAATGGCAATCAATACAGCTGCTGACATTGCAATCATTGACACCGCTGGAAGATTGCAAAACAAAAAAGACCTTATGGACGAGCTTGGCAAGATTCGCAGAGCAGTGGAAAAGCAGGCCAAAATTTCCGAAGTCTTGCTCGTGATTGATGCAACCAATGGACAAAATGCTATGAGTCAAGCCAAGGCGTTTACCGAGGTAGCGGATGTGACTGGAATCGTAATGACCAAACTGGATGGAACTGCAAAGGGTGGAATTCTCTACGCACTGCAAAAAGAACTCAATTTGCCAATTAAGCTCGTTGGTGTAGGTGAGCAAATTAATGACTTTGCCTTTTTCTCTCCCGAGGAATTTGCCAAGGGTCTAGTAGCTAAGAAATAGGAGTTTCGTTGTTCGGCAATCTCTCTGATCGGTTATCCGACACATTCAAGAACCTCAGGGGCAAAGGCCGCCTTTCGGCAAGCGATATTGACGCAACACTTCGGGACATTAGACGGGCGCTTCTAGAGGCTGACGTGGCGCTAGAGGTTGTCAAGAATTTCATTGGCGCTATCCGCGAGCGAGCATTGGGCGATGAAGTTTCTAAGGCCCTGAACCCGGCTCAACAGGTAGTTCAGATTGTCAACGAGGAGCTCACTCAAATTCTTGGTGGCGAGAGTCAGCAGCTTCGCTTTGCTAAATCTCCACCGACAGTGATCATGCTGGCGGGCCTGCAGGGCTCTGGAAAAACCACCTTGGCAGGAAAGCTAGCAAAGTGGCTCAAGGACCAAAATCAAACGCCACTGCTGGTGGCAGCAGATCTCCAAAGACCTAACGCCGTGACACAGCTCGAGGTGCTTGGTGAGCGAACTGGAGTGACTGTATTTGCACCGGAGCCAGGCAACGGATCTGGGAACCCTATTGAGGTTGCCAAGAAGGCGATAGCGCACGCCAAGAAAGCCCAATTCTCAGTTGTCATCGTTGACACCGCCGGCCGGCTTGGTGTGGATGAAGAAATGATGCAGCAGGCAATAGGAATCAGGGATGCAGTTCAACCCGATGAGATCCTGTTTGTCGTGGACTCGATGCTCGGCCAAGACGCTGTAAATGTAGCCAAGGCCTTCAAAGATGGTGTCGGTGTAACCGGAGTGGTTCTCACCAAACTAGATGGCGATTCCAGAGGCGGTGCTGCGCTTTCTGTGGCTAACGTCACCGGCGCTCCAATCCTTTTTAGCTCAACCGGTGAGGGCTTGGATGCCTTCGAGACCTTCCATCCGGATCGAATGGCCGGTCGCATCTTGGACATGGGTGACATTGTCAGCCTCATCGAACAAGCTCAAAAGACCTTCGACGAAGAAGAGTCAAGGAAGCTTGCCGAGAAGATCGCCAGCGATAGCTTTACTCTTCAGGACTTCCTGGAGCAGATGCAGCAGCTCCGAAAAATGGGAAACATGAAGGGCATTCTTGGCATGATGCCAGGAGCTGGAAAAATGAAGCAGCAGCTGGAAGACTTTGACGAATCCGAGATTGGACGAACAGAGGCAATAATTTTTTCCATGACTCCGGTCGAGAGAAACATGCCAAAAGTCCTGAACGGTTCAAGGCGCCAGCGCATTGCCAAGGGCTCTGGAACAACCGTAACCGACGTGAATCAGCTGGTGAATCGTTTTGAGCAAGCAGCGAAAGTGATGAAAACAATGTCCAAGGGCGGGATGCCAAACATTCCCGGCACCAACCCGGTTCAAATGGGCGGAGCTGTCGGCGGAGCATATATCGGCGGGAAGAAAAAGGACAAGAAGAAAAAAGGCTCCAAGAGTGGAAATCCTGCGAAAAGAGCCGCTGAAAATCAAGGGCTGGATTATTCAGGTAGCACCGAAACTAAATCCGGCAGCGCATTTGGGCTTGGAAACTAGCAAAAGTCTCAGTTTTCTGGCAGACTTTACGAGTTCGAGCGCCTCGACCCTCTATCCGGGCGTGATCGAAAAAAAGACTTGAGAAACCTCCGAGTGTGTCCCCACGCTCATGTTGGAATTTCGACCCAGAAACTCACAGGAGAATTGTGGCCGTAAAGATCCGCCTACAGCGCATAGGTAAAAAGCGCAGCCCGCACTACCGCATTGTGGTAGCCGACTCACGTACTCACCGTAACGGTCGAGTAATCGAAGAGATTGGTCGCTATGTTCCGACCAACGAACCTTCGATCATTGAGATCAAATCAGAACGAGCCCAGTACTGGCTTTCAGTTGGCGCACAGCCAACCGAGCAGGCTGCTGTTCTACTGAAGCTCAGTGGAGACATCGCCAACGAAAAGGGCGAGTTCAAAAACACCATCAAACCTCAGGTAGCAAAGGTTCCTTTCACTCCAGACGCAAACAAGAAGTCAGTTCTTTTGCCAAAGGTCGAGAAAAAGGCACCTGCTGAAGAAGCACCTGCTGCCAAAGAAGAGAAGTCAGCTCCAGTAGAAGCACCTGCTGAAACCCCAGCCGCCGAAGCTCCAGTAGAAGCACCTGCCGAAACTCCAGCAGAGGAAGCTCCAGTTGCAGAGGTTGAAGCCCCTGCTGCTGAAGCCGCCGAAGAGGCTCCTGCTGCAGAGGTAGTAGCGGAAGAAGCGCCTGCTGCAGAGGTAGTAGCGGAAGAAGCTCCAGCTGCCGAAGCCGAAGAGCCAAAGGCCGAATAGTTATGTTGCAGGCGACCCTCCAGTTTCTAGTTCGATCCATAGTTAACAATCCTGACGATGCAACCGTTGCTACTCGCAAGGTTGGACCGAACGATTTGCTGGAGGTGCGCGTGCACCCTGAGGACCTAGGTCGAGTTATCGGCAAGAACGGTCGAACTGCAACAGCTCTTCGCACTGTCGTGAACGCCCTCGCTGGCGGAAAGCGCGTGCGAGTAGACGTGGTGGACACCGATTTCTAGTTCCACTGAGCTCCGAGTGGGCCGGCTGCTAAAGGCGCACGGTCTTAAGGGAGCATTCAAGCTCGAGCTCTACACAGATAGCCCCAAGCAGCGATTTCGCTCCGGCGAGGTCCTTAAACTGCAGGTGCCCGAAGATTCTGAGTGGTTCGGCAAAACAATCACCGTAAAAGAACTTCGCTGGTACAACAGTTCGGCCGTGCTCTTTATCGAGGGTATTGAGTCTCGTGAGCAAGCCGAAGGACTGATTCGCGCAATCTTGCTGGTAGACCAGCCACTAGATGCATTGCCAGAAGAGCCAGAGTCATGGTTCGACCACCAGCTCGTCGGCCTCAAGGTATTCCGAAACGGCAGTGATATCGGAAGTGTGCTTAGAGTAGATCACATGCCGGCCCAGGACCTTTTGGCAATTAGGACTGAGTCAGCAGATGTATTGCTACCGTTTTTGAAAGTCTTCGTTCCAAAAGTAGACATCGCTAACTCGATGATTGAGATCACACCTCCGGGTGGGCTCTTCGAGGAGATCGAAAGTGCATCAAATGAGAATTGAAGCAATCAGCATATTCCCCGAGTTCTTTGATGTGCTTGGCCTATCGCTTCTTGGCAAAGCTCAGGAACAAAAATTGATTGATTTTCAGGCACATGACCTAAGGAAGTGGACTGAAGATCGTCATAAGACGGTCGACGATTCTCCTTATGGGGGCGGTGCAGGCATGGTTATGAAGCCTGAACCCTGGGGGCATGCTTTCGATGAAATTTTGCCTCAACAGCTAACTGCAACGGTTGTTTTTACAACACCGGCCGGGATCCCGTTTACTCAAGCATTGGCTCAAGAGCTCTCCAAGAAACAACACTTGGTTTTCGCCTGCGGACGCTACGAAGGTATTGATCAAAGAGTGGTGGAATATGCTGGCACCAAGGCAGAAGTATTAGAAGTTTCAATTGGTGATTATGTTCTAAATGGCGGCGAGGTCGCTGCCGTTGCAATGATCGAAGCCATTAGCCGGCTAATACCCGGGGTGATTGGAAACAGCGAGTCGCTGGCGGAGGAATCTCATAATCAGGGCCTCCTCGAGTACCCGAGTTACACCAAGCCCGCGACCTGGCGATCACTGGATGTGCCAGAAGTATTGCTTTCGGGCCATCATGCCGAAATTGAAAAGTGGCGCAAGGAGCAATCGGTTGCTCGAACTGAAACAAATCGCCCTGACCTACTTGACTGACTAGTTGTTTTATTTCCTCGGCTGTGGCAGAATTTGAAACTGTGCCCAACTAGCTCTGCCGCAGGGGAGACGGGCCCAAAACTTATTAGACACTAACCATTTTGACCTGCGCGCAAAAGGAAAGAATAAACAAATGAACATTCTCGACGAGCTAGATGCAAAAAGCCTCAGGACCGATATTCCTGATTTCCGTGCAGGTGACAACGTGAAGGTTCACGTAAACATCATTGAGGGAACGAGAAAGCGTGTTCAGGTTTTCCAGGGCGTAGTAATCGGTCGTTCAGGTGACAGTGTTCGGGAGACCTTCACTGTTCGCAAAATCTCTTTCCAGGTTGGTGTTGAGCGTACATTCCCAGTCCATAGCCCAGTGATCGACAAGATCGAACTTGTTTCACGGGGCGATGTCCGCCGTGCAAAGCTTTACTACTTGCGCAATCTTCGCGGCAAGGCCGCAAAGATTCGTGAGAAGCGCGACAACGTTTAAACGACATTAACCAATGACTCCGGGTGGGTTTCGACCAAGAAAATCGGGTCTCATTTTTGGGTTTAGAAGACGGCTTCGGTCCCTCAGAAAAAACTGGCTACTCGCTTTTCTGATTGATTTAGTTGCCATCGTAGGATTCGCACTAATACTTTCAGTGCTGATAAAAGCATTTCTGATTCGCTCATTTTTCATACCCTCCGGTTCAATGTTGGACACCCTTCAAATCAACGATCGAATAATCGTGAATGTTTTGGCACCCGAGGTGGTAGAGCTTCAGCACGGTGATGTAGTGGTATTTAAAGATCCCGGCGGGTGGCTTGGAGTCGCCTCTGCAGTGGAAAAGGAACCCCTTGAGCAGTTGGGCGACTTCGTATTGGGGACCTTTGGAATCACAGCCCCCGATTCGGCAGAACACTTGGTGAAGCGAGTGATCGGACTCCCGGGAGACGTCATCACTTGCTGCGACGCTGATGGAAAATTACTTCTAAACGGGCTACCTCTCGATGAGCCCTACCTACGAGCTGGTTCGAACCCTTCAGATATCGAATTCTCGGTAACAGTTCCAGCAGGCCAACTCTGGGTCATGGGTGATAACAGAGGCAATTCAACAGATTCTAGATATCACCAGGACTTACCGACCGGGGGGTTTGTCCCAATCGACGTGGTAGTTGGTAGGGCAATGCTAATTAGTTGGCCGGTTGAAAACTGGACCTATTTGGATAACTACCAGGACACATTCAATGTCGTCCCCAAACCTTGATTTTGAAACCTCGCTACTAGAGACCTACCGGTCCGTCATCGGCGTTGACGAGGTTGGACGCGGTGCACTTGCTGGGCCGGTAGCAGTCGGCGCATTTTCCTTGATGCCGGCACTTCTTGATGGTATGCCTACTTCTTTGCGGGACTCAAAGCTGGTGCCTGAAAAAAAGCGTGCAGCGCTGGCGCTTGAAGTTGCTGCTTGGGGCCAAGGGGTTGTCGGATACTCCTCAGTTGAGGTTATTGAATCTTCTGGAATAAATAGAGCGCTGCAGCTTGCAGGGCTTGAAGCACTTAAATCTCTTGAACTCGCGGGAGCCGTAATCTTGTTGGATGGGAGCCATAACTGGCTTGGCGATTGCGGTGCGGATGTGGTTGTTCGAGTAAAAGCAGATCGCGACTGCGGATCTGTGTCGGCAGGGGCAATCACTGCCAAAGTAGCAAGGGATCAACTGATGGTAAACCTCAGCCAGCATTACCCCGATTATGGCTGGGAGGGTAATAAGGGTTACTCCTCTGCATCTCACATTTCCGCACTTCAGAGGCTGGGGCCCAGCGAGCACCACAGGAAAAGTTGGCTCACAAAAATTCTATCCTCTGATCAAGCACTGTTTTGAGGGTTAGGATTTAGGCATCATGGATGAGAGTGAATTCGAAGACTTCGACACCCAGGCAGAGTTGGCCCTGTATCGCGAGTATCGCGATGTTGTGAAAATGTTTCGGTACGTGATTGAAACCGAACGGCGTTTTTATCTGGCCAATGACGTCGAGCTAAAACGAGTAGACACGGCAACAGATTTTTACTTTGAGCTGGCAATGACCGATGTCTGGGTGTGGGACATCTACCGCACAGACAGGTTCGTAAAGCAAGTCAAGGTTATGACTTTCAAAGATGTCAACGTTGAAGAGATTGGCAGCCAGGAATTCGCGCTGCCAGAAGAATTAGCAGTCGGGGATAAGCCCTAGTTCTGCACAGATGTCGTTTTAGCTCTTGTGTGCCGTAAATAATTTGAAACCTTCTTCTTGGAGGTATCGAAAATGCAATTATCTGAGAATGACCTGGCTCTAATCACCTGGACAGCCCTTGCTGAGCCAGGGGATGCATTGGCCAACCTGTTGTGGCTAGCTTTTGGATCGGACGCACTCGAGCATGCAAGGTCTAAAGACTTCAAGTCTTGGTACCAACTTGTCGGGAAATACCACCCCGAATACCTGGGAGGGCTAAAGCCGGCCATCGAACGCATTTCACTCAGGCTTCCGTCAATAAATCCTCATCAGCTCGTTGAGCGAGGCATTAGGTGGAATTGCAAGCCAGTGAACGTTCAGCAATTGCCAATAACCAGGCAAAAATTTGAAGATCTCGGTTTTCATGCTCCGCTGCTGCTCTGGGTTGCCGGAAACGAACAGCAACTTGAGAAGACCCAAGTAGCGGTAGTCGGAACCAGAAAGCCTTCCAAGCAGGGAATCAGAAATTGCCAAAGGTTGGTTGACTTGTTGGCCATGCCACTTGTGTCGGGAGGGGCCATTGGCATTGACGCAGTCGCTCATGAGCAAGCATTAAAAAATGGGCTACCCACTGTCGCAGTTATGGCAGGAGGTATTGACAAGGCGTATCCCGTTGAAAACTGGAACCTGTTTCATCGCATTGTGAGATCCAATGGCGCTCTAATAAGTGAAATGGCTCCCGGTGTTCAACCCTCGAGATTCAGATTCTTACAGCGCAATCGTTTGATTGCTGCGCTGTGCTCAGAGCTCATCGTCGTTGAGGCTGCTCTGCGGTCCGGTTCCAAGAACACTGCAAATCACGCCAAGCGTCTAAATCGCGAGGTGTATGCAATTGCCGGCCGGTGGGAAAATCAGATGAGTAGAGGCTGCAACTCTATGATCCAAAGTGGTTTAGCCAAGCAGTTCCCACTTGATGGTTATCTTGAACTAGAACCCGATTGGGTGAGTAAGCGAATTCAAGATGCGATGCGAAATGGAGCGGTTTCAACTGATGAGATCGCTCAAGAGTCGGGGTTGAACCGAATTGACGTGCAGAAGCACAGAGGGAAGGGTAGGGAAGCGGAAATAGGTCGATGATTTGACTGTCGTTGCCTTATGCCGCCAAGACTTGAGCGCCGAAGCTCATTATGGCCAGCTCAAAATTAGTTGCTGACATAAGTTTTTTCGCCATGGTGGCCTAGTTCTGTAGCACAACACTGTTTACCTGACGCTAAAAGGCCCCCAGCCCTTTATTCTGGAATGGTGTCAGAATTACAAGCGCAATCTCAACGGTTCCTCTCTCAGCTGGCTGCGCGTGGGGTAGCGGAGAACACACTTAAGGCCTACGCCTCGGATATTGCCGATTTGATTGGCTTTTTGGGTGACACGAAGCAGGTCATCGATTTGGAATCGATTAGGAGTTGGCTCTATAGAGTTTTGGAGGCCGGGGCTTCAAAGGCGACACTTGCAAGAAAGACGTCATCGATCAAGGGCTTCACCGCATGGTTGTTTGAACATAAAGACCTCGAAAGCGACCCAGGTATTCGCTTAAGATCACCAAAATTGGACCGACCACTTCCCAAGGTGGCAACTGAAAGTGCGCTTGCGGAAGTTTTTGAACGCCTTAAGGCAAGCGCCACAGAAGATAGCCCTGTTGGCATAATGACGCTTTGCGTCATGGAGTTGCTGTACGCAACCGGCATGCGCGTCAGTGAACTCGCCGGAATCGATCTTCAAGACATTGATCACACCAGAACCCTAATTCGGGTTACCGGAAAAGGTGATAAGCAGCGCATGCTTCCCTACGGAGCAAATGCTAAATCGGCACTTGACGCCTGGCTCAAACATGGCAGGCCAAAATTTGAGGTGGAATCGTCCCCCAATTCATTGCTGCTAAGTTCCAGGGGCGGGCGAGTTGGAGTTCGTCAGCTCTATGACGCTGTTGCCAAGCAGCTAGCTCAAACCAACACTGGCTCCGCCGGTCCCCACACTCTCAGACATTCCGCTGCCACCCATTTACTGGATCATGGAGCTGACCTGAGAGCCGTTCAGGAAATACTTGGCCATGCATCGCTTGCAACAACTCAGATTTACACCCATGTTTCAATCGAACGGCTGAGGGCATCATTTGAGCAAGCTCACCCAAGGGCCTAGCTTTTTATGACGCTTGGATGAACCAAACCAAGAAATAGTTCGGGGTTTAGGTATCCATGGTCTGATCGGACTGACATGTGAGAGCAAGAGGGGCAATGAGCCTCACTGCCAACCTCAGAAGAGCATTCAAACCCGATTACCTGCCCTTTCGAAACATAGGCCCCCTCTGCTAACGCTGAGCAAGTTCCAGCAAAGGAAACCAAGAGGCCAGCTGTTGTTTTGATAGTCAGGTAGTTCTCATCCACCACCTTGCCTGCGAAGTGCATGGTTCCTGCTGTTGGAGACTGAACAGGGCCCTGTTTCTCGACCAAGAAGTCAACTCCTCGGTGGCCTTGGCCTCTAAGTGTTATGGGCGCCTGAAATTCTCGATGCACCTCAAAATATGGAACCGGGGTAGCCCAGATGTCAGGGGGCTCAAAAAGCTGCTGAGTAAAGCTGAAAACGGCTATCGCAATTGCAATGAGTTTGAACATAGTTAATACGTTTGCAGTCATTAGGGCTTCACCCTCAAGGCAATCAAAAGACCTAGCAAAACTCCCGGTTTCCTTGGTATGCTAGGAACACTCTTTGGGCTTTAGTCCATTGAGAATTCGCGTGTTCCACCAAAGCTGATAACTCGGTCCTAGAAATAGGTGCTGTCAGCTGGAATGCCAGGGACCAAGCCATCCGGCCTGGTCATAAAAACTGAGTGGACGCTTTTGGCGTCCAAAAGGAGGGCCAATTGGCCACAATTACAATGCGTCAACTATTGGACGCAGGAGTTCACTTCGGTCACCAGACCAGAAGATGGAACCCGAAGATGAAGCGCTACATCCTCACAGACCGTTCAGGCATCTACATCATTGACCTGCAGCAGTCTGTAACTCAAATTGACGCAGCCTACAACTTTGTTCGTGACTTGGTCGCCAATGGCGGTTCAGTGATGTTCGTAGGAACCAAGAAGCAGGCCCAGGAAGTGGTCTCAACAGAGGCACTTCGCGTCGGTCAGCCATACATTAACCAGCGTTGGTTGGGTGGTCTTCTGACCAACTTCAACACTGTGAACAAGCGCATCCAGCGACTCAAGGAGCTGGACACAATGGACTTTGAGGACGCCAGCAAGTCCAGCTTCACCAAAAAAGAATTGCTAATTTTCCGTCGCGAGCGCGACAAGCTTGAGAAGTCCCTCGGTGGAATTCGCAACATGGCCAAGATTCCTCAGGCAATTTGGGTTGTCGACACCAACAAGGAGCACCTAGCGATCACCGAGGCCAAGAAGCTCGGTATTCCAGTCATCGCAATTCTTGACACCAACTGTGACCCGGAAGAGGTCACCATCGGTATTCCTGGAAACGACGACGCTATTCGCTCGATTGAAATTCTGACCAAGGTTATTGCTGACGCTGCTGCCGATGGAATGATTGCTCGTCACTCGAAGGACGAAGAGCAGGCTGAGCCCCTTGCCGAATGGGAGCGCGAGCTTCTAGAGCAGGGCCAGACCGAATCTGAGTCCAAGCCAGCAGCAGTTTCCAAGGAAACCCCTGCTGCAGTTGAAGCTGAAGCTGTTGTCTCGGAACCCAAGGTCGCCGCAAAGGCAGAACCTAAGGCTGCTGCCGCAAAGGCAGAACCTAAGGCTGCTGCCGCAAAGGCAGAACCTAAGGCTGCTGC
>Ga0115564_10000181_pt1 | contig 62385 bp, 52 predicted proteins | sample COGITO_mtgs_1105_7_FD_88680 | JGI IMG/M metagenome (GOLD analysis project Ga0115564, IMG submission 88680) | Pelagic marine microbial communities from North Sea - COGITO_mtgs_110523 | ecosystem: Environmental > Aquatic > Marine > Epipelagic | place: Germany:Helgoland, sampling site Kabeltonne...
AAAAATTTTGGGGTCTTGCGATTAAGTTGTTTTTCCCTTCCCATTGCTAATTGCCAAGCCCTGACTTCAGAAGTCCTCCTAATACATACAGGTCCACGCATGAGGTCCTTAGAAGTCCTCTCAATACATACAGGTCCACGCTTGAGCGGGTTTTGCCCTTCTATATATAAAGTGCCAAGGAACCACTTCAAAAAGCTCTCCTATCCCTAACAGGTCCACGCGTGGGGGCCTTAAAAGCTCTCTCAAGACATACAGGTGCACGCGTGAGGGTGTTTTTTCGAGTGGTCTTAGAGGGAATGTCCGAAAATCGGTAAATACTGTTACCAAACTGTTACCAAAATTGTTGGTCAAAAGGACATAACGGACATCAACACGCCCGGAACGACACATCTCAAATGACTCAAAAACACCGCTCAAGTGCGGCTACGATGAGGGAGGCAAAGCATTGCCCCCTAAGAAAACGGCCTATAAACGCTCTGTAAGAGCCATAGACGGCTTTAAGGGTAGTTTGGTTATGGCTACTGCCCAGAACGTTAGGGTCTTAGGGTGCTTAAAATGGCTCATTAGATCCGCCAGAAGAATTACTGTGGTAAACTTCAGCCACTGCAAGCCGATCTTGATCCCCATTCCTTCTCGGCGCCCTTCCATCAAGGCGCGGGGGTTTGACCCGTTGGCCCTGATTTCGCGACACCTGTCCCGGGCCGGGTACCCAATCGCGCATTGGCTCATTGACCAGAGGGCCGCGGGACGCACGAAAACGCTCGGAACCGCTGATCGAAAAAATGCTTCCCACGACGCATTTCGGGTAAGACCCATTCCGGATCACTACGTCCGCAACCCAATTCCCGCAATTGTGATTGACGATGTCGCCACGAGTGGCACAACCTTGACTGCCGCTGTCTCGCAGCTTCTGCTGAGCGGAGTGCACGTCACCGGATGCGCTGCGATCGCCGGGACCCGAAAATTGTAAGCCATCAGGAACACCTCACATTTAGCCAGGGTAAGTCGAGGCAGTACCCGAAATCCGCCCAATCCAAGTGCCGGTCGAGTTTTCATATATCGAGCCATCCGCTGATGTCACTAGGGTTGCAAGTCCCGGTGCTGCCGCAATTGATACGGGGTCGGTGGGGGAACCTTGGGCTTGGATGTCTCCACGGCCAAGATTGATTTCGTAGATTTGTAAAGTTCCGGCCGTTTCGCTGCCGATCAGCGCGATCGTATTTGCACTCGACCAGGCCAATCCGGTAACGACACTGAGTTTGGACTCCACTCGAATTGGCTTTTCCAGTCGAATTTGCGTGGCATTCGCGGGTGAAGGTCGGTCCACTCGCGCAATGAGAAGCACCGATCCAGTCTCAGTGGACACAATCAGCGCAGCACGGGTGCCATCTCGAGAAGGCACTACGGACTGCACGAAGGCTCCCGTTTCTAGTCCGTCAATTTCAATGTCGAAAGATTCACCGTTGGACAAAAGGGTTTGTGCCACGCCTATTTCATTGACAATCCACGCATTGGTTCGGCCATCAAAAGCAATTGATTGGGCTTCGGTACCTGCTAGGAGCGGTTGTGGCACAGCCCCAATACGGAGGTCGCCCCAGTAAAGGTCTCCGGTAGTTGTTGCCGCAATCACTCTCCTACTATCGGCCGACACTGCCAATTTGCTGAGGCCTGCGTCGTCTACACCGAATCCACCTGCCACCGCAAAGTTTCCGTTAGCAGTCAACCGCACCACACCGCTACCCGTTGCTGCATAACCAACAGACCCTCTGGCAAGCCCACCCGGATCAACATCTGGCCAAGAATCCCGCGATTGGGGTGAGCTGGTTCCGGGCACACTCAGTGGTGCTCCGTTCACCGCTATGTCCACGAATTGGACTTTGGGAATTTGCCGCAACGTCCATACGATCTGTTGCGACAAAGCGACCCGAGCTGCGTCATTGGCTAAGGCAACGCTCGCGTTGAGATTGACTCTGGCGATTCCATTTTCAATAGGAACCGCGTCAACCGCCAATGTGACACCCCCCGGGAACCCAGTTCGCACAGCCGGCCGCAGCCAGTCGTTGGGGCCTTCAATCAATCTTTGAATCAAGGTAGTCCCCAGCGCCGGACCAATTACCGGGATCAACCGGGCGTCAGGAACCAAAATCTGGAAGCTGGGATTAAAGAAATACACCGAATAATTTCGATAGGCACGATTCACGTCAAAGTTGGAGAGCAAAAGGCCAGAAGGCGCCAGCCGAAGCCGCCATTCGCCTTCACGTTGGGTGAGGAAAAAACTTCGTTGTAACTCTGCTCCCGGATCCTCAACCGTGTAACGCCCGATATCAGAAATGCGCCCGTTCAAGGTCGCGCTGAATAGGACGGCTGCACCAGCTTCAACTAACGCCGGAACACCGTCATACACACTGACACCTGAACTTGGATCCCAGGCGGCGGATGCTTCTGGGGTGAGATAACTCCTGGCTACCGCATGATCATTATCAAATGATGCTGAAGATTCCAGAAAACCTTGAACTATCTCGGTGGGAGTCATACCCGCTCGGGGTGGGCGGGCGATCACTCGGATGAATTGATCCGCGCTGGTATTAGCAACCAGTTGTCCTTGCTCAATCGGACCATCGGTTGGCACTTGAGCGACATATGATCCTGAACCAACACCACATCCGGCTAATAGGACGCTGACCACAATCATCAGGAAACCCGTACGTATCATGGTGCACCCCTTCGCCAAGGAGCCGTGTCTAGTGGGTCCCTTTCCCTAGTCCCCGGGCCAGTTTCAGTCCGGGATTGATCCTTGAATTGCTCGGTCACTCCGGGCTCAACAGCGCGGCTAAAGCCTTCCTCCAGAGGCAAGGGTGATGCGGTGAAACTCGCACCGGTGATCCTCGGCAGGGTCAATCGGAAACAAGAGCCTTGCCCGGGCTCACCTGCCGCCTCAAGCCAGCCACCGTGCAGTCGCGTGTCCTCCAATGCAATGGCAAGACCCAGCCCGGTACCTCCAGTCGTGCGGGCTCGCGCTTTGTCGGCCCTCCAAAACCGGCTAAACGCCAGGCTCGCCTCACCTGGCATTAAACCCACTCCAAAATCACGAACAGCGACCGCTACTGCACTCGGGTCACCAGCAAGTTCAATTACCACGCCAGTTCCATTGGCATGTTCTATTGCATTGTCCACCAAATTTCGGATAACTCGATCAATCCGGCGCGGGTCGCACTCAACATAAGTCGGACGCTCATACGCTGCGAAGCGCACCTTCACGTCGTTGCGCCGCGCAAGTGGCTCTGTTGCGTGGATAATTCGTTCAATCATGGGAACCAAATCCGTGCGGTCAGTGTCAAGAACAGCCGCCCCAGCGTCAAACCGTGAGATCTCCAAAAGGTCAACCAACAACGACTCGAAGCGATCAAGTTGCTCCTGCAGTAACTCAACAGACCGGGCAGTTGACATGTCAAATGAGCCGCGATCTTCATACATGACGTCTGCGGCCATACGGATTGTAGTTAACGGAGTTCGCAACTCGTGGGAAACATCAGATACGAATCGTTGTTGTAAAAGTGAGAGTTCTTCTAGCTGGCGGATTTGCATTGCCAAGTTTTGAGCCATTTCATTAAATGATGTAGCAAGTTGCGCCAAGTCGTCTTCCTTCTTCACTTGCATGCGCTCGTTCAGTTTCCCTGATGAAAAGCGTCTGGCGATTCGTGCCGCTTCGCGCACCGGGACCACTACTTGGCGAGTGACAAGCAGCGTCAACACGGCAACCAAAATAACCAGAATAATTCCCGTCCCGACCACGGCACCGGAAACCAAATCAAGGGTTTCCTGCTCCTGATCGAGGTTGAAAAGGTAATACAGTTCGTAAGGGCCCACTGTCGGCACCAACAAAGGCGCGCCAACGATCAGTCCAGGCGTCGATCTTCCATCAAGAAAAACAATTGACGCATACGTCCATGATTGACGTTTCGTCTGCTGAATTGACTCGCGCAATCCCTCGGGGATGCTCGACACCGCAACTAAGTTTGTTCCACGCTCAGGTGCATCCGTATTAGCATCAGAGGAGAGCAACAGGACATCAAATGCCGATGGTGAACCGGAGCGGGCACCCAGTGTTGCGATGACACTGTCCACCAATCGCGAGGCTGAAGGCGTCGCCGGACCCGTATTTGCAGCATCGAGTAACCGTTGGGCCTCCCCCAAGCCAGCAGACGCCTCACTAATCGCCGAGCGGTCTTTTGACTCTAAAAGCCCCGTCGTGACGCGAGACAAGAGCGAAAAACCGAGAACTGTCACGACGAGCGCACTGAGCAGTAACGTAGAAGTTGTTACCCGAAAAAGCAATGAGCGTCGCCACACACGCCTCCCCATGCGAAATGGCGTCGAAATGAAACGAAGAATTTTCACAATGGTGAAATCACCCTAAAGTGGGCCAGCTTTGTAGCCCACGCCGCGAACAGTCAAGACGATGTTTGGTCGTTCAGGATCGTGTTCAATCTTGGCGCGCAGCCGTTGCACATGAACGTTGACGAGTCGTGTGTCAGCTGAATGACGATATCCCCACACCTCTTCAAGGAGCGCCTCGCGCGTGAACACTTGACCCGGTTTGCGTGCCAAGCACAACAACAGATCGAATTCCAAAGGGGTCAACGAGAGGTTTAGCTCGCCTCGACGAACGGAATGTCCGGCTACATCAATTATCAAGTCTGCGATGCGCAGCTCTGCTGGGGCCGAATCTTCACTTCGACGCATTCGCGCGCGCACTCGAGCCACTAATTCCTTTGGCTTAAATGGTTTGACGATGTAGTCATCAGCACCGGCTTCCAACCCCACCACCACGTCGACCGTGTCACTTTTTGCTGTTAACATCACGATCGGGGTGCCCGACTCGGCGCGAATTAATCGACACACGTCCACACCATCTTTGCCAGGCAACATCAGATCAAGTAAGACGATGTCCGGTCGACTCTCTCGAAATACGCGCAAGGCATCAGAGCCATCAGGACAAAAAACCGGCTCGAAACCCTCCCCCCGGAGGACGATGCCGAGCATCTCGGCCAGTGCAAGGTCGTCATCAACCACCAAAACTCGGCCACGGGCTCCACCATCGACGCGCGCGCCAACCTTTGTCATATCCATCACCCTATGGTGTCACTCTGTCCTTTTGCCCACAAGCCCGCGTCAACACAAATAAAGGTGGGGTGGGAATCCCAGAGGAACACCCACCCCACCTTGAGGCACAAATGGTTAAGTTGCCATTACTTACCCTCAGCTATTAGTAGCGATACAGCTCCGGCTTGTACGGTCCCGCAACATCAAGACCGAGATACTCGGCCTGTGGCTTTGACAGCTCGGTTAACTGCACACCTAGTGCATCGATGTGCAGTCGAGCGACCATTTCATCAAGGTGCTTGGGCAAGACGTGAACCCCAAGTTCGTATTCATCACTCTTCGAGAATAACTCGATCTGCGCAAGCACCTGGTTGGTGAATGATGTGCTCATAACGAAAGACGGATGTCCTGTGGCATTTCCTAGGTTCAACAACCGGCCTTCGGAGAGCATGATGATCGAATGACCATCAGCGAAAGTCCACTCGTCAACTTGGGGCTTGATTGTCTTTCGTGTGATTCCTGGTGTCTTGGTCAGTCCCACGAGGTCAATCTCATTGTCAAAGTGGCCAATGTTTCCGACGATCGCCTGATGCTTCATCTTGGACATGTGATCGGCGGTGATGACGTCATAGCAGCCGGTGGCCGTGATAAAAATGTCGGCTTCCCCAACTACATCTTCCATGCGAGCGACCTGGTAACCGTCCATTGCCGCCTGCAATGCACAAATTGGATCGACTTCAGTGATAATGACACGAGCACCTTGGCCACGAAGTGAATCCGCTGAGCCCTTACCCACATCGCCGTAGCCCGCAAGAACTGCAACCTTGCCACCAATCAATGTGTCGGTTGCGCGGTTGATTCCGTCAACCAACGAATGGCGGCAGCCGTACTTGTTGTCAAACTTGCTCTTGGTAACCGAATCGTTGACGTTGATGGCCGGGAAAAGCAGCGAACCCTCGCGAAGCATTTCGTACAACCGGTGCACACCCGTGGTGGTTTCTTCCGTGACTCCAATAATGCCCGCTGCGATGTTCGTCCATCGCTGTGAATCTTCGGTCAAAGTCCGTGCGAGTGTTTCCAGCACGACCGTGTACTCCTCTGACGTATCTGCATCGGGCCTTGGGACAACTCCAGCCGCTTCAAACTCTTTGCCCTTGTGCACCAGAAGAGTGGCGTCTCCGCCGTCGTCAAGAATCATGTTCGGACCTTTGCCGTCTGGCCACATGAGGATCTGCTCGGTGCACCACCAGTATTCAGGAAGGGTCTCGCCCTTCCATGCGAATACCGGAACTCCGGTGGGATTGTCAACGGTGCCAGTTGGGCCAACAACGGTCGCGGCAGCCGCATGATCTTGCGTGGAGAAAATATTGCAAGAAGCCCAACGAACTTCAGCGCCTAATACGACCAAAGTTTCGACCAACACTGCGGTCTGCACCGTCATATGAATCGACCCGGTAATCCGTGCGCCGGTCAGTGGCTTGGTGACACCGAACTGCTTGCGCATCGCCATCAGACCTGGCATCTCATGCTCAGCCAGCCGAATTTCGTCTCTACCGAAATCAGCAAGACTCAAATCTGCTACCTTGAAATCTGGTGTGCCATCAGCCGTGAATGGGCTTCCTGTGTGTGAATCAGTCGTGGCGTTCGCCATTGAAACTCCTCGTGTGTGTGTTTGTGGATGCTTCCCGCACCCGCTGCATGCGAGCAGGCAGCACAGACGTCAGGAAGCAATTAACTGGTTTTCCACAACAATTTCCAGGGCTCCGGCTGCGTGGTGAACCTAAGTATGCCAGAGATCTACCCTGATGCATGTTGGCGCACCCCACCGGTTGGGAATGAATTGCGAAATACGTGTGATTTAGTTCACTCAGTGTGGTGAACCCCACCAAAATCCCGGCGTGTGGGCACAAGCCCGGGGCCGATACGGCTCCACATCAGAGGGCGGGTCAGTCCCCGGCCCGGGACAAATCCGAACTAGATTTCGCATCGAAGTGGTCGATACCTAACTCGGGGTCTTGCGAATCGGAGCGGCGGCCTCGGTCTAGAGCTGGTCACAAAAATGTATTTCACACTCCGTACTCAGTGCTCAGTGCTCACAACTCACAACTCACAACTCACAACTCTGTCCGAATGATTGCGTAGCTACCGGTCGTGGAAAGTGAAATGGCGGGCTCAGTAGCCGTGATTACCGCGGCTTGCCCACAAGAAAGCTCGGTGCTGGAGACCTGAGTTTTTCCACCCAAGCATAAAACGACGCGGAACTGACCACTTGGCAGTTCCACATGTGCGGCCACATCTGAGTCTGCATTGATTACTTCCACGCTAAATGGCGCATCCGAAGAGCGGGACCGGGAAGCGTCAAAATCAAGTGCGCGCAATGCCAGTTCGGGATACACAGGTTTGGGCGTGAGCCCCAATCGCAGAACATTGTCAGATGAGGTCATGACCTCGATCCCGGTCCCTGCGATGTAACTGTGCGGCACGCCAGACGGAATATAGACACTGTCCCCGGGAGCCAGTGAGATTGGTTGTAAGAAAACTGCGAGCAAGGCGCCCTGATCGCCGGGGTAGTCGGACAATACCGTCTCGTAGGCGCTGATTTCTGACTGCGAAAGACCGGCCGCACGAATCGCAGAAGGAATGCTTCCAAGGGTGCCCGGTGCAACCTCATGATTTATGCAGTATTCAAATAGTGCTCGACGGGAAACTTCACTTTCGACAGAAACCTCAAAGGGTCCTTTGATTCCAAGGGCATCAAAAACTTGCCGAACTTGCTCAATCGGACGCCAACCGCAAAAGGCAGTAAAAGGCGTAAGCGCATAAAACAATTCAATTTTTTCATGAGGATCAGCAAATGCTCCAGCAAACTGGGCCGTGTTATTGAGTGTATTAAAGCCTTCTTCGGCGAATGCGCTATTCGGGTGCACCTGCACCGACAGTGGCTTGGCCGCAGCCAAGATTTTTACAAGAATAGGCACGTCAACGCGGTTAAGAATCTGGTCGAGGGTGACACCCGAATCGGTGACTGTTGATGCACCATTTGGGTGCACGCCGAACCACAGTTCGGCATGTGGCTGCACTATCTCCGACGTTGTGGGCCCGATCCACTGATCAAGCCCATTAGGGATCCCCCAAGAATAATTTTTTAGTGCTCCATTAATGATTTGCATATACCGAGTTCGATTCAGTCGTTCACGTGAACATCATGACTGGGATGCCATGTCGCACCGGGAATCGGGCGTTACACACGGTACATTTAATCTCTGGGGTGGGTGAATCTTGTACTCCAACAATCGGGCCATGATCTTCGCATGGGCAGGCGAGGACGGCCCACAATTCCGGTGCGATGCCATGCGGCGTGGATGTCGCGGGGCCTTGCATGAGTTCAAGAACCGTATCGCGCAGTTGGCACATCTGGGCTACGTCACGGGCCTCGATGTTCAAGCGCAATAGAGGTTCAGTGTTGCTCGCTCGCACGTTAAACCACCATGTATTCGCAGATACGGTGAGTCCGTCAAGCTCGTCCAAATCATATTGGCCGTATTGCGCCGTGATAGCCGCAATTACCGCGGCTTGATTGTCGACTCGTGTATTGATTTCACCACTCGCTGCATAGCGATTAAACGGAGTCATCAGGCTTGCAAAAGTTACTCCGGGCTGTGTCTCCCCCAATGCCGCAATGCAATGCAGAGCCGCCAGCATGCCGGAGTCAGCCCGCCAGAAATCGCGAAAATAGAAATGGCCGGAATGCTCGCCCCCGAACACCGCATTGGTGTGCGCCATAGTTTCTTTGATAAATGAGTGTCCGACTCGAGTTCGAATAGCGGTACCGCCGTTTTCGACCACTACCTCGGGCACTGTTCGTGAGGTGATGAGGTTGTGAATCACGTTGCTACCAGGATGACGGGCTAGCTCACGCGTGGCAATCAGGGCGGTGATCGCAGAGGGGGTGACGGCATCGCCATTCTGGTCAATAACAAAGCAGCGGTCGGCATCTCCATCGAAGGCCAATCCAAGATCCGCATTGTGCTCAACCACAGCTTTTTGCAGGTCAACAAGATTCGCCGGTTCAATGGGATTAGCTTCGTGGTTGGGAAAACTCCCGTCCAACTCGAAATACATCGGGATAATTGTTAACGGCAATGCCGGCAGCCCCGCCCCAGTGCCCAGTACTGCCGGGGCGGTAAATCCGCCCATGCCGTTGCCCGCATCAACAACCACCGTGAGGTGGCGCCCTGCCTCGACCGGCACAAGTTCCCGCAGGTAGCGGGCATATTCGGGGAGCACGTCGTGGGCGGACACGCTGCCCAGAAGGGATGTGTCAGCGCTGACTAAGCCTTGGGAAATTAGTTCACTAATTTCCCTCAAGCCCGAATCTTGACCGACTGGAGCCGCTCCAGCTCGACACAACTTGATTCCGTTGTATTGCGCTGGGTTATGACTTGCTGTGAACATGGCACCTGGCAGGTTCAGACTCCCCGATGCAAAATACAAACCGTCTGTGCTGGCCAATCCAATTTCAATGACATCGCAGCCAGCTTCTCGAACCCCTTGGGCAAATGAGGAAACCAAGGATGGCCCAGATGGGCGCATGTCATGGCCCACGACTACTGCACCAGCACCCCCGTCAGAAGCTCGCACGCCGAGGACTTCGACAAATGCAGTTCCCACCGCTTGGGCCAAGTCCTCATCTAACTGATCTGGGTAGGTGCCACGGATGTCATACGCCTTGATAATTACGCTGAGGTCGCGCCCACTAAGTGAACTCATTAGATAAACCTATCGGTTACCGCTGAGCTGCTGAAGATTACTGTCCGAAGATTACGACTCGGGCGTGGCAAGAACCCGCAAATGACCACGACGAGCAACCTCAACGGCATCGCCCGATTCGGCCGCAGCAGCTTCGCGCTCAAGGTACCGGGGCCGAGCCGCTTCACGCACAGCATTGGCGAGGGCTTCAAGGTCATCAGAAGATGGCTTCAAGGAATCAGGATCCGGGGCAATGCGAACAATCTCCCATCCGCGGGGGGCCGTAAGTCGCTCACTATGCATTGAACAAAGGTCGTAGCAGTGCGGTTCAGCGTAGGTTGCTAACGGACCAAGTACCGCAGTTGAATCAGCATAGACATAGGTCAATGTGGACACCCCAGTACCGCTACAGGACGGTTTGGAGCAACGGCGTCTACTCACCCAAGGCAGATTAGTAGCAGTCGAGTACTAACTTGTGGCGGCGCGCCGCACCACGACGGCTTCATTCTGCGCAGCACTAGGGACCGAAACCTCGATGCGTAATGGGCTCCATGGATAACCAGTCATCAAATCACCATAACGCGATTTCTCCCTGACTCGATGCGCGAGCAAGACCGGGCCCGATCCCGGCACCGTGGTAACGATCGCGGTGTACCAATCAATGTCAGTAGGCGGATTCAACTTGATGTTTCGCAGTTGGCCCCCGGTAACTTTTATCCGTCTCGGTGCCGTTGGTTCGCCGACACTTTTTCCACCACGGAATGGGAGTAGCACGATATCCACTTCCACGTCACCTTCTGGTGCGCTAATTGCCAAGCGGACATCTGTTGCATCTCGGACCGGTAACCCCGAAACAGCTGCAGGCCCAGTAATCGGTTGCGCTCCAGCACTAAATGCCGTTTCATTTTGGACTCGCTTCTCACCAAAAAACTGCCGCATGCCCACCACAATGGGTTGATCCGAAGTTAATTCAAGTGTCACGGGTAAAGAACCATCGGGCGTTTGCGGCAAATCGGGCGTCATATCCGTTGTTACAACCGCGCCTGAGGTAACCGTAAACACGTTGCTCCCCGCCGGTTCGAATGTGCCCTCAGGTGAAATCACGCGCAAGGTCACGTTTGCATCGTTTTCCGATGTGGAAACAATCGACAAAACGCGTGCACCTAGCCCATTAATCACGCCGGGCACGTACACCTTTCTTGCCGGTAAAGCTGCCTGTGGAACCCAGTCGGTCCCCACGGACTGTAAACCGGATCGTTGCTCGTCATTTACTGACGCTCCAATACGGCCCGTACGTGCCAGTATGTGCAAGGCGGCCGCGCGAACTCCTGGGGCGAGCACATCAAGCTGTACCGTTACTCGATCAAGCGGAGGAACAACTAAGCCTCGGCCGGCCGGGGCATCAATAATTCCATCGGGGCCATGAATGATTACGTCGACGAGTGCCGCAGTGTCATCGGGATTTACTAAAAGAACGCGGGTTTTACGTCCTGCAATTGCGCCGCCGCCGACAAACCAAAACTCCGATGCTGCCGGTGCACACGCAGTGCTTGCCATGCCTCGACCTCGACCACTGGGGTCACGGCCCCACTGGTTAGCGACTAGTCCCGGTGCCAATGAGCCTTCACCGTAAGCACGGATTGCTGGGAGTCGGTCACCGAATGCCTCAATTTGGCCTTGTTCCCCCGGCACTTTTATTGGCGAACGCGCCGATTCTTTGCCAGGAAGGGTTTCGATGCCAGCCGAGCCCGGGCCAGAGTCTTGGCCCAGTTGACCGGGTACAACAGCCGCGGTCACTCGAACACCGAGGTCACCACCGGTACCAGGTTCTGGGCACAGCAGCACAGACGAGCCGATTGGTTCAATTGAGACAGCGACCTCTGAAGCTTTTGGTTTCTCGACTTGAACGAGCCCGGAAATTCCAATGACAAGTGCAGCGGCAGCCACAACCGCAACGGGCGCAAAAAACCGTGAGGACAAAAAAGTTGAATCGATATTAGCCACGTGAATCCCGCCCTTTCGTAGGTTGCGGGTTTTCATTTACATGTGCGATCTCTGGCGAAATATCAAGATCAGGGTCAACTTCCATTCGTGTGCGGGACGGCAATGCAATCACGATAAGTGAAAGGACAACGAATAATTGGGCGAGCAACCACAATTGACGTGACGAGTTGTCGAACACAACTCGGACCTCCGGGCTTCCCGAGGGGATTTCAAATGTTGCCGACCAATCCAATAAGCCCTCAGTGGTCACCGATTCTAGATCGCCAGCATTCCAACGGGAGTCAGCGCCTGCCCCAATATAGAGCACACGGGTGCCTGCTCCGTCGGGCAATATTTGCTCAATATACGGTTCGGTGCCCAGATTTTTCGGCGATGCGATGCCCACCGGCGACTGGATATCTCCATCGGTAATTCGGGCGCGCGAAGTTACACCCGATACACGCCACAGCACCTCGCCGTCGGAGTTAGATAGCCGGCGCAAACCGGGCTCAGCATCGAGAATTGGCACGATTTCCGTAGACGATCCTGGAGCGAGTGACACATAGCGGACTCCGTAGCCTCCCAACGCTGCAACTTCGTTGCCACCGCGCCCCGAGGCCATCGCCGCAACATACGGATCGATTGTGCGCCACACCTGCGAATCCGGTGGTGTGTCCGCATCGCCTAAACGTAAGCCGTCCCCATTAATCAATGTGTATTCGATGTTGCCGGCTGGTAGTTGCGTGAGTATGAGTGTTCGTGGCGCTTGTGGGCCGAATGCATCCGCGGCAACAAACGCCGGCACAGTCGAAGGCGAATTACGGGCTAGCACGCTGGTATCGGCAGGGACAAGCCACCAAAGTGACAGTACTGGCGCGACGAGCGCCGCAAGAACAACGATCGCCGCGATTGGCTGGCCTAGGCTGAAACTTTGCCCGATGAATCGGGTACGTAACCCCTGTGCGCCCAATGCTGCTGCAGCAATCAGCATCAGCCCAATAAACAACGTGGCCGGGCCAGGCCAAGTGCGCATTTGTGTCGTGGCACCAACAGGGGTGAACAGAAAAACAACTTGGACGAAGGCAAATAGTATTCCCACCCACGCAGCAGTGATCAAAAGAAAAGTTACCGAACGTCGATCAGTGCGTACCAGAGCAAGCACAGCTGCAAGAACAATTCCCACCGTAATAAAATTCGGCGACATCCCTGGACCGCCCGGGTAAAGCAGGAAAATATCTACCATTGACATATCTGGATTGGTGAGAGCTGCAGAGTTCAAGCCCGGCTCAAAGAAAAAATGCACCGGATTAAGTACCAATGAGAAGCTCCACGGAACAAGGGCGGCAAATGAGGCGCTAAATGTAATTGCCGCTTTGATCACCGCTTCTTTGGTTCGGCGGATAAAGACAAGTACCAAAACCGCGCAAATCAGCAAAATGAGCCACAGCGCTGGAGCGAATGCGAGGAGCAAGCCAAAAAGCAATGCCGTACCGGCCGCGCGCCTTCTCGATGAGCCGGGAGTAAACAAGCGAACCCCGGAACGCAGCGCAAACGGCAAAATAAATGCTGCGAAGCTGGTTCCGAGTCGACCCTGAGCAAGTGCACCCGTCATGGCTGGCAAAAGCGCGTAGGTTGCTGCACCCCAGACACGAATCGCCGTGCTCGGGATGAGATCCCGCGACGCAAAGTAAGCGGCCCAGCCGGCCAACGGAATTGCCAATAGCAACATGAAATTCACCGCGAGGGTGGCTTTGCCTAACATGATTGTTGACAGGATCGCTATCACCGCAATGTACGGCGGTGAATCGCTTACCGAGCCTGGGCCAACATTGTGCCAACCTTGGATGTAGAAGTTCCATAGATCCGATGCCCCCCACGGACTTGGCAGAAGTGCCCCACCTTGGACCACTCCTTCTCCGAGCCATAAAGATCGGGTTGCCGCGACGGCAATGAGTGTCAGCAGCACAATTAGCACCACGCTGGGCTTGCGAAGCACCCTTTTCACTAGCCCCACAGAGGATTCTTCTAGGTAGGACGCATCTTCATCAACCGGACCTGAATCAAGAGCGCTGAGCGTGTTGGCCGTTGATCCACTTGTTGTGGCAAGGCCGGCCACAGCCTCTCCCAGAGAGCGGATCTGCTCCCACGTACTAGGTCGTAGGTGTCGAACGACTGAGGCAGGTTCGGTCGATGTCGCGGCAACAAGTGTGCGCGAACGACGCAACCGCGATGGATGAAGGATTACAGATACCACCGCGCCGATTTCGGCTCCGGCAGCACTGGCATCCTTGCCCAACAAATACCCCAACGAGCGAATCGCGCTGCCCAAGAATAAGCGCAGGCCAATTAATACTGCGGCAATGCCAGTGGAATGGGCAAGTAACACGTGAACTGCGGCTTCCCGATCTGCGCGAAGAAGACGTGAGATTCCCAGATGGCTTTGATTGTCAAGCCTTCGTCCGTTTTTGGACGCTTCACGGTGGTGCACTTGTGAGCCTGTGGCCACGATCACGCGCTCACCCATGCGGTGGGCCCGCCAGCACAAATCTAAATCATCGCGAAATAGCGGCAGCTCCGGATCAAAACCTCCGAGGGCATCGAAAATATCTCGCCTGACGAGCATGCCGGCGGAACTGACCGCCAACACATCACGATCACCATCATGTTGACCTTGGTCAAGCTCACCATGTTCAAGCCCGGTTACCCGCCGGCCGTCCGAGGTAATGCCCACGCCCACCTCAAGTAGGACCCTGCGGTCATGCCAGCCGAGAATCTTGGGCCCGAGAATGGCGACGCTGGGGTGACGGTCTGCCGTCAATAAGAGACGCTCCAGCGCGGTGGAGTCTGGTGCACAGTCGTCGTGCAACAGCCAGATCCATTCAATTGTGTCGGACGGACGAGCGTCCGCGAGGAAATCCGGTCGCGGCACCAAGCCCAATCCAGCGTCGACACAGGCCCCAAAACCCTTGTTCTCGGCCAAAGCCACTACCCGATCAGCGCCCAAGCTCTGAGTCAAAATTTCTAAGGACGTATCCGTTGATCGGGCATCGACTCCAACAATTACTTCCGGGGGCCTCGTGGTGCGAGCCAGCTGAGTAAGTACCGCCGGCAACCAGGTCTCTCCGTTGTGGGAGACGAGAACCGTGGTGACAAAGTGAGAACGCACTACCAGCGGCTCGCTGTTGGGTTCTTCATCGAACTCGAAGCTGACATCTTGGTCGAACCATTGAGGGTCCTCGCCCAGCGCCGATTCTGGCTCAAAGTCGATTTCACTCACGGAGACAGCCTATGACGCAGTCAAGCCTCGGCCGGAGCGCACGCGCGCTTGTAACGAAGCGCCTAAGAAACAGCGAGTTTTTTCAAGCGACGGCGCTCCCGTTCAGAAAGGCCCCCCCAGATCCCAAAACGTTCATCTTGCTCGAGGGCATATTCCAAGCAATCCACGCGGACCTCACAGGAGAGGCATACTTTCTTAGCCTCGCGGGTACTACCGCCTTTTTCCGGGAAAAATGCCTCAGGGTCGGTCTGCGCGCACAAGGCCTGTTCCTGCCACGCAAGCTCCTCCGCGTCTGTTAGAGGCACCAACCCCAGCACGGCTCCTGGCGCCGGTTGCGTGACGACCTGCGCAATGAACTGCGAGTCACCCACCATGAATTCCTCCTCGACCCAAAGTTTCACTCAAACTTTTCCTTTTCTAGGCTGTATTACAGAGGTGTGATTCACAAACGTCAAGCGTAAAACGGACATTTGGGGCAATTTCCCCGAATTTTGGTAAAAAACTCGAAATCTCGGTGTGTCTGCAATTTATTGGTCCAATGGCGGGAGACGCGCCATGGGACGCAGATCGTGCAAAGATGACGCTGTGAAAATCACTGCCCTCGCCGGCGGCATCGGGGGTGCCCGCTTTCTTCGGGGCCTCACCCAATCAAAAAAGGTGACCCGGGAAGTAGACGTCACCGTAATCGCAAACACGGGTGACGATATTTGGGTGCACGGCGTGCGGGTTTGTCCAGATCTTGACACCGTGATGTATACCCTCGGCGGCGGCATCAGCGTCGAGCGCGGCTGGGGACGCGAAGGCGAAACTTTCACCGCAAAAGAGGAACTAGCCGCTTATGGCGTTGATCCGACTTGGTTTGGCCTTGGCGACAAGGACTTGGCAACCCACTTGATCCGCACGACCTCCCTTAATGCCGGTTACACCCTCAGCGAAGTCACCTCCGCACTCTGTGATCGCTGGCAGCCGGGAATCAACTTGATTCCCATGTCAGATAATCGATGCGAAACCCACGTTGTTATTGATCACCCTGACACTGGCGCACGCGTCGCCATACATTTTCAAGAATGGTGGATTCGCTATGGCGCAAAACTGCCAGCCTACGAATTCATTCAAGTTGGACTCGACACCGCGCGGCCTGCACCTGGAGTAATCGATGCAATATCAAACGCTGACTTGGTCCTGCTGCCACCGAGCAATCCTGTTGTTTCGATCGGCACGATCTTGACTATCCCTGGCATAACGGAAGCGATTCGCAATACTTCAGCTCCGGTGCTTGGCCTGTCTCCAATTGTGAACAATGCCCCCGTACGCGGCATGGCTGATGCATGCTTGAGCGCAATTAACGTCCAGACAAATGCCGCGGCAGTTGCGCGACATTACGGCTCAAGATCTGATGGTGGACTTTTAGACTACTGGTTGATCGATCACACAGATGCCGATTCTTTGGGCGAGATCGAAGACCTTGGAATCACCGCTCGCGCAATACCACTGCTGATGACCGACGTTGATGCTGCCGGCGCAATGGCCAACTCGGCTCTTGATTTAGTGCTCAAACACTAAGTGCGATTTGCGATGAACACGCGTGCGGGCATTCAAGTTTTTGGGATACCAAGCGACCACCAATTCACATCACAAGATGACCTGATCGCTATATTGCTTGATTCCCTCCGCCCCGCAAATACCTTGCACAACGGGGACATAATCGTGATCACGAGCAAAGTGGTCGCTAAATGTGAGGGGCGCGTGGTCACGGAAGTCCAAGATCGTGAATCCGCCATTCGGTCCGAGACCAAGCGCGTAGTCGCTACAAAAGTTCATGATCGAGGCGTAACCACGATTGTTGAAACACACACTGGCTTAATTCTCGCAGCCGCAGGAGTTGATGCCAGCAATACCGAACCGGGAACGATCGTGTTGCTGCCTGTTGACTCAGATCACAGCGCGCGCAGACTTCGTGAGCAAATCGAGGAACGCGCGGGGGTGAGTATCGGAGTGATCATCACCGACACACTCGGGCGAGCGTGGCGCCTGGGTGTAACCGATCACGCAATCGGTGCCGCCGGCGTCACCGTACTTGACGACCTTACCGGGGAACCAGACGCATTCGACCGCACTTTGGAAATGACGATCGTGGCCGTGGCAGATGAAATCGCGGCAGCGAGTGAATTAGTCAGGCCAAAAGACTCCTTAACCCCCTTTGCAATTGTTCGGGGGCTAGGCCACCTCGTCACCGAAGAACATGGACCTGGCGCGCGCGCAATTATTCGCCCAACCGATGAAGACCTATTTTCCCTTGGTACTGCTGAAGCAATTGCGCTTGGGAAAGAGCGGGCAATTACCGATCGCCGCACTACTCGCAACTTCACCCATGAAGTGGTTCCCCAAGGCGTAATCCTGACCGCAATAGAGGCTGCAGTCACTGCGCCCGCACCGCATCACACTGCGCCTTGGAAATTTCTGGTTCTCCATTTCCACGACCCGCAGCACCACCAGAAACGCATCACACTACTTGACGCCATGGCTGCAACCTGGCAGCGCGACTTGCAAGCTGAAGGAAAATCCCAAGAAGAGGTATCCAAGCGCATTGCCCGAGGTGATATCTTGCGCACAGCCCCATGTGTCGTTCTTCCGTTCGTGGACCTGGCAGCCGACGCGCACACCTACCCCGAAGTCGGTGGTCGCAACAACAGTGAGCGAGACATGTTTCTTGTTGCCGGTGGTGCTGCAGTCGAGAATCTACTCATCAGTATAAGCGCCCAAGGATATGGAGGAGCTTGGATTTCCTCAACGCTGTTTTGTCCCGACACAGTCCGCAATCACTTGGGTCTGGGAAGCAGTTTGCTGCCACTTGGTGCGGTCGCTATTGGATTATCCAAATCAAGCCCAAGCCCGCGCTCACCTAAAAATCCGGCTAGTTTCCTGATTGATTAATTTATTATTTATCAGAAGAAAATCGGACGACTAACTCATCAAGTTCGGCATTAGCCCAGACCCTTGCTCCGCTGCGCAATTCGTTTCCAGCTCCGATGTGGGCGAAGTCACCAACAACGCTGTCAGCAATAACGCACGAGTCGCCAATCACTGCACCCTGTCCAATAATGCTGTTGGTAATACTCACATTGGATCCAATGGATGCCGAATCAAAGACAACACTTGCCCGAACTTCGCTATGGGAACCTATCTTTGTTCCTTTTCCAATTGTGGTGCCCCCGCAAATGTTCGCCGAAGCCTCGATGATGGTGCCGGTAAGAATCAGTGACTCACCCGGCGAAGTGATGGCGGGAGACGGAGCGTTGCCTAACACCAGATCAACGGACCCGGCAACGAAATCCATGGGTTGGCCAAGATCTAGCCAATATCCAGAATCAACCACTCCCATGACCGCGCGATCTGCGGCCAAGAGAGCAGGAAAGATTTCACGTTCCACCGAAACTGGCCTACCTTCGGGGATTGAATCAATGACTGACCGAGTGAAAACGTAGCAACCCGCATTGATTTGGTCGGTCACAATTTCTTCTGGTGTTTGTGGTTTTTCGAGGAACTGCGTGACCCGACCCTCGGGTGAAGTGGGTACTAAGCCGTAGGCGCGGGGATCTGCGACCCTTGTCAAGTACAGGGTGACATCAGCAGAGTGGCTCTCGTGGCTGGTGATCAGTGCGTCAATGTCCACACCGGTGAGGACATCACCGTTAAAAATCACCACAGGATCTTCGGAGCCACCTGTGAGAAACCCAGAAGCAAATCGAATCGCTCCCCCGGTACCCAAGGGAACTTCTTCGGTTGCAATCACAACTTCAATTCCTAAATCTGAATCCGCGATAAAACTGGCAAATACGTCAGCCCGGTAGCTCGTAGCCAAGACAATGCGAGTGATCCCCGCATCGCGAGCCCGCATAATCTGGTGAACGGTGAACGGGACGCCGGCGACAGGCAGCATCGGCTTTGGTGTGTTAATTGTCAGTGGACGCAGTCGGGTGCCCTGGCCACCAACGAGAAGGATTGCTTCGCGCATGGGGTTACCTTGCCATAAGAGCCTAGCGACGTACGATCATGCGCGTGAAGACTCCTGCAATGAGAGATGTTTGGCAACTGCTCAGCGGCTTTCCGAATCCACAACGGCCTTTCATCACGACAAATTTCGCCGATAGTGGGCGCATTGAACTTTCGGCGACCACTTTTACGAACGGCGCCGCAAAAGCAGCCAACGCCTTCCGGGACCTGCTTGACGTTGAACCAGGAACTTTAGTTCGCGTGGAACTTGGCTGGAATTGGCAACAGGGCATCTGGCAGGCCGCTGCACTGATTTCTGGAGCTGAATTGGTGTCAGAAAATGCTGAGGTCGCCATCGTCTCCGCCGAGCAGGCTACTGAGGCATCCGCTAATTTTGATGGGGAGGTCTACGGGGTGTCAACAGATGTGTGGGGTCGCCCACAAGGTTGCGAGGGCGAGATCACCGCTGAGGTACTTGGTCAGCCAGATTCGTGGATGTATCCGGAATATTTTGCATCACACGGTGCGCTCGTTGAGCAAGCGCTGCAATGGGGCGCTGACCACGGGGTAACTGCACAAGACCGAATTGGCGTTGATATCGGACACATTTTGCCAAATCTGCTTATCCCATTTGTCTTACCACTTGTGTTCAGCGGATCTGTTGTGCTGACCGACCACCTCGATGATCATCTGATTGCCCAAGAACAAGTAACCTGCAAATTGTTGCGCTCTATCTCACCGTGACCGTCACGAGCGGGCTCACGCCGGCTGCCTGGCGGTCATCGACAACGAGTAACCGGTAAATGTAGGTCACTCCAACAGGTGGGACTTCCTTCTTCTTCACCTTAAACACGATCTTTCCCTTGGCTTTGGTCCTGGTTTTTCGGATAGTGCGCCACTCTCCGGTCGCCGGGTCCCCGCTGACCAACACTTGTCCCCACACCTTTAAACCCTTCTTTTTCGGGCGCATCTTGGCTTTGATGACGACCCGTTTCCCATCGGCTTTAGTCACATTGGCGGGACTGTTCAAAAAAACAGTACGGGATTTCACACTGGGAACAACGCCGATGGCGAGTTCTTCGCTGGCACCCACCACAACTTTTTTCTTGGTGGTCACAACCCGGTAAATCTGGGTTGAGGCAGGTGGCCAAGGATCTTTGATTTTGAAGGTGACTTTCCCCTTAGCCTTTGTTCTCTTTTTAGCGAGAATCTTCCATTCTTCACCCACACGTTGTTGTAGCCACACGCGTAAGCCTTTCTTTGCCGGCCTAACTTTCGCTTTCACTTTCATTGTTTTACCGGCAGGTTGATCTGCTCTCGGTGCCGTCCGCAACGCAACGGATCTTTCACTGGGTGGTTCCACCACGGCAGAAACCCCAGCGCTTCCATCGATTGCGGTGACGTAGTTTGATTTTAGCCCGAGTGAGCTACGCATTTCATTTCCCGTTTTCGTGATGACACTGCCGTCAGCTAATGTCGCTGCAAGAGTTTTCACAGCACCGGACGCAAACCGCTCAGTCACCGCCAACTGCCAGATGCCGGCTACCCCAAACGCTTGTGCAGCCTCGGCTTGAGTGATCACTTGTGTCCAGGATGCGTTCGGGTTTGAGGGGTCAACTGAATATGGATCTGGAACAGAGACGGCATAGGGAAGCCCTTCTCCACCCCAAGCGTCGGCGACAGATTGTGAGGCTCCTCCATTAGATGACGAGTAAAAGGCTTTGATCGCTTTGCCGTCTTTGAGAATCGCGAGGCCCACGTTGGGTGCCGTGGTTGTGACGTTCACCGCGTTGACCCAACGCTCCCCTTGGACGCTGGCTTGCTTTGACCAGCCGGCGAAGGCTTGATCAGAAAAAGGTCCGTAACCATCATCGAGGTGACAGTTGCAACTTTTCCGAAGTCCGGCATCAATTTTGGACAGTGCATATGTTCGCGCCGCTAACACTTGCGCTTGCAACGCCGCGTCGGGCCATGAATTGGAAACTTCGGCAACGCCATAGAGGTATTCGTCGTGCAGTCGCAACCGATTAACTGCATTTAATTTCACGATACCGTTCGCGGTAATCGGGGTTACTTCGATATAGCCATAGCGGAAGCGACTACCCGTCGCGGATAGACCTTTGCCCTTATTCGTGACATGGACGAGCGTTGCTCCCACCGGCCTTGCCGTTGCTGAGGGCCCCACGCCAACGACGGCACTCACTCCGCCGGAAATTTTGACGACTTCGACTTGCCCGCTTGTGTCCCGGAATTGGAATATATCTGCGGGGCTGCCTTGGACAACCACTCCGCCAACGGAAACTTCAAGTGCCCCGCCGCTGGGATCGAGTGCTTCACTCTGCATATCAACGCGCGTTTTTTGGTATTCGACGTTAACGGAGATTTCCATATCGTCTTGCACCGGAATTACTTGCGTGCCTTGGTAGTAGTAGCTAACAATTGATGTGGCATCCATGCCGGCATTTGCCATTGCGCGCGCGCCCCACTGGGACAAGCCAACGCCGTGACCGTATCCAGAACCGGTCAGGCTGAAGACTTCTGGTGGAGCACAAGGGTCCGCCGGTGAATCTTCCGTTGCCAAGACCCGGGCCTGCCCAATCCACGGATACAACGTTTCTCCATTGCCAGTTGAATTCATGGTTACCGTGTACGTACCCGGCGGGACGGGTGCGCCCGCATCATCTTTCTTGTCCCAATCAATACCGAGTTGTCCAGGTTCGCCTTGGCCACCGGCGAGACTGCGAACTACGTCACCACATTGAGATCGAATAGACAGATTCCATGCCAGTGGCGCATTCGTTGCCGCCGTGATGCGCACCGGCAGTCCCTCGCCCCAATCAGCAGGCATAGCTGTTGGGTTAATCATGCTGGCACCCATTTTCGCTCCGGCTGCGGCTCGGATTGCTGGCAATTGCGCCTCTAAGTGCTTGCCAGGACACGACGTTGAACCTACGTCACCGTGGCCACTCACAACTAATGTACTCGCCGTTTGTCCGGGTTCGTACTGCGACGTTCCGGCGCTCGAATCAGACATGAGCGAGATTTGACCATTGGGATCGCGGTGGTTCATGGATAATTTCCAGGCGAGCAAGGAGGAGACGGAGTCGATTATTCCTGCCATTTCTGGGTCGTTGGGCTTAAAAGTCTGAAAGTTTCCTAAGGCCGAAATAGCAAAAGTTTGGTCATTAAAACCAGCGGTGTGCCCTCCGACCACCGCCTGATCCATGCCGCCACCGCGTCCTTCATAGAGTCGACCGAACCGATCCACAATGAAGTTGTAGGCCATATCAGAGTAACGCAGACCCTTTGTGAAATACGTGTATAGGTTGCGCATTTGGGCGGGTGCTTGCTCAGGTGAATAATTACTTTTGCTCGCTGTGTGGTGAATGAACGCTGCCTTGATGGTGGGGGCAAACCTTGGGCCACTACGACGCAGACTTTCGTCCGCTCCCCATTCTGAACGAGTGATGATTGCCGGCATGGGCGCACTAATCGTACTCGCGGCGACCGTGCTCAATGGCCCGGAAGTTGATCCGTCCAGATCAGGATTCGGAATGGACGCATCAGATTTGATCGTCGGCGAATCAAGCAGGACCATTGATGGTTGAGTCACTTCGACTCCATCAGGTGTATCAATGCGGACTTCCACACTTGTTGCCAAATTGGTCAGGAGCGGCTCAGTGCCGTAACGAATATTGCGGGCTTCTTCTCCGTCGGGCTGATCTATTGAAATCTGAAGTGGCGTCCACGAAGTCCAACCTGACTCTTCCTCCACGCGGACCAACACCCGGGCGCCCTCTGCGAAGGGTTCAGCAGAAGTGATTCCGACCAGGGTAAAAGGCTTCGTATTCGCACTACGGGTCGCAAGTACTGGCTCGAGGTTGGTGAGTTGGTCTACATGCTCAGCGTGCGGCTCCGAAGCTGCGGGAGCCAGGGGCAAAAATTCTACGTCGTGGGATCGCCCCTCGTGCGAATGATCTAGGTCCTCTTCAAAGGAAGCTAAAACGGCTGATTGTGATTGCGCCACAATCGATTGATCCAACCCCACGAGGTCGATCTGCTGCTCAACGAGCGGCGGAGCCGCGACCGTCTGTGGGGCTTCGCCCACCAAAACTTGGGTATCTGGGCGAGATGGCGGTCCTGCTTGGCTGGAACCGAAAACTGGCAGGATCAGGCTAATCGCGAGCACGGTGGTTATGACCAGTCCGCCGCGAGCTGCCGTTGTGCCACCCTTTCGATAAAACAACAGCACAAACCCTTCAATATTGTGGTCAAATTTCACTCTGGCCACACAAGTCCCATAAGTAATGTCTCATTAGTGTCACACATGCATCTCTTCCCACCAAACTCCAAGCCGCCACCACAGGGCGCGTGTTGCCCTGCGTCTGGCCTCGTACCGGGCCATGTAACGAGCAAATACGACAAATGGCACACAGATAACCAATACTTACGGCTTGTGAATGGGGACACCTCACGAAGGGTCGTCCGCATTGACTGATCCATGGCGCTGCCTCCACCCCACAGGTGCACTACCGGTCATCGAAAAAGCTCCCGAGGGAACCAATTAGGCAATTGGGAGCGTCTTAGCTACCGGTAAGGGCCGCCCCGGCTTACTATTGAGGGTGGTTCTGCTTCACCAGGCCGCACCCACCCGGACACAGTCCAATGCCCAATCAATGCCCAAAGTAAGGATTCCCGTGAGTAACCGTCGTTGGCCCAAGGTTATTGCAGCAGTCGCCTCCGGGGCGATTTTGGCTGTGACGGCGGTCGGCGCGGGAGTTACCTCCGTCTTGGGCCAGCTTGAAGGAAATATCACCGCCCTCGACGTCTCCGATCAAACTGGAATCTCCGTTAACAGCACCGAGTCAGTTGTGGTCGACGAAGCCACCGGCGAGACCGAACCCTTTGACGTCCTGATTATGGGGAGTGACTCGAGGGTCGGCAAAGGCAATAAGGGCTACGGAAGTACATCAAAGTTCGGCACCGCCGAGCGCTCAGACACAACGATCCTGCTGCATGTCAGTGCCGATCGCAGCGATGCAATCGCCGTGAGCATCCCCCGCGACACTTTGATTGACCTACCCACGTGCAAGAACTCCAACGGCGAAAGCATCAGTGGTGGTACTGGGAAATTCAACGAAGCCATGTTCCGTGGCGGTCCGGGCTGCACACTTAAGGCCGTCGAGAACATGACCGGTATGACGATTGATAACTTCATGGTGATCGATTTCGGTGGGTTTAAAGCAATCACCGAGGCGGTCGGGGGCGTTGAAATTTGCTTGAGCGAAGCGGTCAACGATCCACTCAGTGGGCTCAAACTCAGCGCCGGAAACCACACTATTGCCGGTGAAGAAGCGCTCGCCTTTGTGCGCGCCCGCAAGACACTGGGCGACGGATCGGACACCTCTCGGATTAGGCGCCAACAAGCATTTCTTTCTTCAATGGTCAAAAAAGTGCTTTCTAGCGGCACCTTGCTCAATCCAGCGGCCCTGCTCGGAGTGCTCACTGCCACCACCGAGTCACTCACGGCAGATCCACAGTTGGCAAATATTGACAACCTGCGCGAACTCGCACTCAGCATGAAAGACCTGAAACCTGCAAACATTACGTTCACAACAATCCCGTGGTACCCCGCTGGGGACGGCGCAAATGTGCTGGTGAACAAGAAAAAAGCCAAGCCACTTCTCAAGGCCCTCAAAAAAGACACCCCGTGGCCCCCAAAAGCTGCGAATGATCAACCACTGCTTCGCACAGTGCCCGAAAACATCCGCGTTGAAGTAATCAATGGCACCGGCGTTCAGGGTGCGGGCAAGCGCGCCAAGAAAGCACTACGCCAACAAGGCTTCAACGTGGTTAATGTGAAAAAAGGCGACCCCGTCGCAGCAACCACACTTATCTATGACCCCGAGTGGGACAACTCCGCGAAGACACTGGCGTACTCGGCGGGCGCAACCGTACAAGAATCTGTGAAAGGCGCTGGATCAACCCTGCAACTGGTGATTGGCCCGGACTTCGCTAGCGCGAAGGAAGTCCAAATCAGTGAAGCCCTCAAAGACAAGACTGCGGATATCAACTCTGCAGATGAAAGCTACTGCGCCAGTTAAATAACCGGTGGGCGGCCAGCTTTAGTCATGGCCCACACAGTTTTCCACTTCATGGGTTTACGCCCACGTGGTCGAACCGCAATACCCTCCCGCATTCCGGCAATCCATGCTTTACGCGCACCTGAATCACGAACCCGCCACATGGTCAGTGCCGCCCAGCTCCCGACGTAGATCGGCTCAAGGACAACCGGCAAATTACGGCGGGCCAACCAGACTCGATTGCGGGCATTCATCCGATAAAACTCTTCATGTCGAAGCGGATTGATCACCGGGTGATACACGTCAATGTCTCCCGCGTACCAAGGGATAAACCCGCTGTCCCACACCCGCCATACCAGGTCGATACCCTCGTGGGCATAGAAAAATTGCTCCGGCCAACCAGAAGATAATTCAAAAACCGACCGACGAATAACCGTTGCCCCCTCCCACAACGACGTGGCCGCACTCGGAGTCTTCGGGTCACCCACCCGCAGTCTGGGCACCCAGCGTCCCGGGCCTTGCTCGCCCGTTGGATCCACAACCCTGGGTTGCACCAGGCCAATTTCCGGGCGAGTGTCCAGCAGAGCAACCATCCGCTCAAGAAAATGTGAATCCGGTAGTTCTGCATCGTCATCAAGAAAAAATAAGATCTCCCCATTGACCTGTGAAGCTCCCGCATTTCGGCCAGCTGGGATGCCGATATTTTCCGGCAGTGCAAGGGCGGCAACGCCATTGGGTAGATCAACCGGTTCCCAACCGTTACCCACCACGACAATGTTGGTGTCCACGTTCACTTGGTTGAGCACCGAGTCAATTGCTTTGCGTAGTTCATTAGGTCGCGACCCCATGGTTAAAATAACAACGCCGAAATTGGCCACTATTTCAACTTACTCGACGTCATAATCGCCATGAAATGTCCAAGGACTGTACACACTCCAAGAACCGCCAGGGTCCCAACCAAAATTCGAGTTACTTGCAGGTCTGAGGTCAACAGATCACCAACCGCAGCGACAAACGCCAGGATCGTGAGCTCAACCGAGTGATATGCGCGGTGAAAGGGCACAAAGCGCGCAAGTGAGCGCACCCGTCGCAATCCTGAAACGCTCGGCACCCCCACGGATTCCTTGTCTTGGAGTGTAGGCATATTGTTGTAGGCCCGCGAAACATGCACCATGTCGTTGAGGGCTTTATTAAACATAATGATTAAGGCGAGTAATGCGCCAATCAGTGGCCAGGCACTTTCAAGCCAACCAGGGTCAGGGAAACCGGCGGCGCGCAAACCCAGCGCCACGGGGATGAAGGATTCGGCAACATAGTGACCAACCCGATCAAGGAACACGCCCTTGGGCGAAGAGGTTCCCCGCCAGCGCGCGATTTCCCCGTCTGAGCAATCCCAGAGCATCTGCATCTGTCCCAACACCAGCGCGAGGCTCGCGCCGGGCATTCCGGGGATCAGGAGTGCCACACCGGCAAGTGCTCCCGTTGCAATCATTAAATAGGTAACACCATTTGCAGAAATCGGGGTGCGCAAAAGCAGGCTCGTAAGATACGGGGAAATATCTCTCAAATACACGTCAGCCACCCAATGCTCGGAGTTTTTACGATCCCGAACAGCTGGCGGTTGACACACTTCTCGAATCTGTTCAATGCTGGGGTGTGGGGGCTTGACCGGGTTCACGAATGCTCCCCTTTCTGCGTTGATGTGGCCTGTGCAGGCGAACTTTGAACATTCAGGTACTGCGCTGAGGCGACAATCACACACCACATAAAGAGCCACGCTACCCCGAGGTTAAGAGCGTCGTAGAACGCCGTAATCCCAATGAGGGCTGCGATGACGACAATAATCATCCGAGAATCCCGGCCTAACGCTCCCCAGGTGAGCCAGCGAGGCGCCTGCGACCGCGCCAATGCGCGATAAAGATTGTCGTAATGGTGAAACGCAATAATAAAAAGGTAGCCGAACGCCAATGTGATCCATTGTGGGAACCACACGATCGCGATCCCCGCGACAACCCCCATTTCAATGAGTCGATTAATCATTGGGTTCGCCCAATTCCAACGTGAACCGGGTAACCTGCGCAAAAATTTAGGCAGTGAATCAAAAAGTGGACCATTGTCGAGCTGGGCGCAAATGAGATCAACCCCCACCGCTGTCTTGGCCCACCTTCGAGTACGCAGCACGCGTCCCATCAGGGTGTATAGCCAGGCCAGCGAAGTAAGGGCGAGTAATGAATACAGCGCAAATAACGGCGTCAGTACGGCAGCAACAACACTAAGCACCAGCCAGCGCTCACCGATTGGCATGTGAATCACTTTCTTGACCCAACGCACACCGCTTCGACTATTAACCCGGACCGAGAAGGTTGCCGCCCCGTCACCCCACGGATCTTGTGGATCAATGATTGACGCGAATGGCAGCGCCGCCTCACGCATTTTTTGAATTGCGGCGAAGTTGTAGTCCCCCATGTGTCGGGCGGTTTGCACAATCATGAGGATCACAGCGACACACCAAGCGAGTTGAGAGGCCACACCGTTCACTACTGCGCCAGTCGCCAATCCAGCGTAGACGGCATATTCTTTGACCCGGTCGGTTGACGCATCGAGCCAAGCCCCGATCACCGAGAACCTATGGGTGGCACGGGCCACCTCTCCATCAACGCAGTCCAAGATCAGGGACAGTTGCAGCAAGAACGCACCAAGGACAAGTGCCCAACGGGCGCCTTGGGCAAAACTCAATGCCGCGGCCACACCCACAATAAATGAAATTACCGTGACTAGGTTTGGTGACATCCGAAGCTTGATTGCTACTGAACTCAATGGCTTGGAAAGTTTTCGAACAACAAAGGTCGAATAGAATCCGTCATCAACTCGATTGGCTTGCAGCCCCCGAATTCTGCTTTGCGGCATGGCCGCAATTTGAGCTTTCGACACGGTCACGTCTTCGGGTGAACGAAACCATGGGGCATCGATTAATTCGACCGCCCGTACGCCAATTTGTGCTCGAGTAAGCGCCGCCAACACCAACTCGACGACTTCACTGGAATCGGCTGTGATGACACCGGAATGAATGGCTTTCTCCAGATCCGCGATCGCAACGTGCGCACGAGGGAAATCGCTCGGATCAATGCGGACAGCACCGACGCTTTGGGCATTACCGGCATTGATGTGATGGAAACTATTTGCAACGGCGCTGATCCCATGGTGCGCAATCCGAATATTTCCTTGGCGGTGCGGCCGTACCGCCGCACATGTTCCGGCAAGCGCATTTTCAGTAACAGGGCTCAGTACCACAGGAGAAATAAGTAGATCTGGGGCAAGCAAAATTATTGCGGTTCCCGATTGCGTTAAGGCTGACGAAAGCTCAACGAGTACTTCCGGCAGCTCTGCGGTCATCTGTATCGTGCGGTTCATTCAGCATCTTTGCGCAGTAGAGAACGAATTCCATCTTTTTTGGTCTGCCGGTATAGGCGTGCCGCCAGTTCGCGCGAGGAGGGTTCTTCCCGTGATGAATTAATTACAGACTCAATCGCCGTGACCGCAGCGTCGATGGGGATTTGGTCCGTGAAATCGGGCACTGGCGCTGAAGCAATACGCGTTCTCAGAGCGTCTAGATTTCCCAGAACGTTCACCTGTGACTCGCGAATTGTGTTCACGCTTTTGATTCCCATTTGTTGGGCTGCGTCCAGGGCCCAGTCCGGGGTGTGCAACTTGGGTTCGCTGGGGCCGGGCTCGCGGCCTTCAACCATGCCGAGGGCAACACCACGTCGCACCAAAGTGACGTAATCGGCCCATTGCATTGATTTCTTGACTTTTTTATTCAGCCGTACGAGCACCTCGGCTTCAGCAGCCGTCATTGATCGATTGCTTGTGAGTTCCATCCGGCTGGTAAGGATGTGTGTCGGCACGTCCAGGAACTGAGCAAAAGTTTCAAACATGTACTCGCGTGGAACGTCTTCTAACACCATCACGGTGAGGTTTTGTGGACCAACAGCGCCAGCCCAACGCATGATGACATCTCCATGATCATGGCGTTTCCAAAACGTTGGACTCATTTTTGAACTACCGGGGGTCGCCAGGACGCCGGTTAACCACGCTTCGTAGGAAGTGGTCATCCCATATTTCAAATATTGCTGCCACGAGGAAGGCAGCAACTTCCCGAGATTTCGTAGGGTGACCACAACGTGAACCGGTCGGGCCCCAGATCTACCCAAAGCCGAGAACACTTCATCTGCTTGATCCGAACTTGCTTCGCAGAAAAACTCACTACTAATGACAACGCGGCCAGGCGCCTTGCGGGTCCGCTTCGCCAACCGATCAAAATGTTCGCGGTCCATGACTCCACCTCCGCGGTTATTCCAACCCCAGGGACGACCCAGCAGGGCCAGAGCGGCGCGATGTTGGGCTTGTAATTTGCCCGGGTAACGGACATTGCGGGAGGCCAATTCCTGACGGGAGTCGGCCAAGGCTGCCTGAATGGCCGTTGTACCCGTTTTGTGGACGCCAACGTGGAGCAGCACGCCATCTGGCGCAATGGGAGAAACCGACACGGGGGCCAGCCTATTCCCCGCCGGGTTCCTGCCTACTCTTACGCGCGAGCGCAAGGGCTTTTGAGACCGTCGTATCAGCGATCAAGGCTCCCTGATCGAAATACAGACCCCGGTCACAAAATCGGCGGTAGTGCTTGCCACCATGGGAAGAAATCAGAAACGTAGCGCCCTCCTCCCGTAAGGCATCGATCGCAGTCCAACATTTTTTGCGAAACTCAAGTTCGCCTACGACGAGGGTCCCATCAATTGCGTACACCCGTGCATCAATTGCCATGGCGAGACTCCACGCTAGTCGCTGCCGGGCGTTAGAGGGGGCGACCCGAAGATAGCGATCCAAATAATTGCCCAGATCAGCAAATTTTATAATTCCTGGAATCTTCTCGGTCAACTCTTCCTGAGTCATACCCATGAGCCCACCCACCAAATATGCATTTTGGCGCAAGGTAAATGAAGCGCCCATCGCCCTGGCAATACCGATCATGGCTACGACCCGTTCACTGCGCACGACCGACCCCGAGTCAGGATTCAAAGTACCCGCGACCAACCTGGTCAGTGACGTGCGTAATAACGGTTTACCACTGACAATCGCGACCGAATCCCCTGGACTAATCGTGAATGAGACATTATCCAAGATTGGGATCATGCTCCGGGATGTTTCCCCCGCGATCCGCAGAAGACGATGCTTTCGGCCAGAACCTTGCCGGCGTTTGGTGCGGGGCATGGAAAGTGACACATTGGAGACCTCAACGATGCTCATTTGGCCTCCTTAAATAACCTCGTTTTAAGTCCTCGGAATGTCAAAATCCCGGCGATAAACAGGGTCGCCGCCACGCTCAGGGAGATCACTAAGGCCGTCGTGGAAGTCTGCTCCTGCGGCCACCATCCAATCCGGTACAGACCAAGAATTCCCACAAGAGGATTAATCGCAGCGACTGTTTGCATCTGCTCGGGAATATTGGAAATCGAGTAAAGAATCGGTGAAAGATAAAACATTGCCCGCAGCACAATCTTCACCACACGTGCAAGATCAGGAATCATCACGCTGAGTGAAGAGACAAGTAACCCAATGCCGTACAACAAAAGGAATTGCAAAATGAATGCCACAGGGAATAACAGAATGTAAATCCCCGGCAAATCTCGGGTCAAAGCAATTGCAAGCACAATTACGGGAAGCGAAAACAGAAACTCAATAGCTGATGAAATCACCGTTTTCATTACCCAGATTTGCGGTGGCAGAGTGGAAAAAGTCAACCCACCCCGGGATCCACGAAAAATCTTGGTAGAAGCGTTGACACATTTGGTAAACCACCACCAGGGCAAGATCGCGACCGACAGAAAAAGCAAGTAGGGGGAAAGTCCCAGTGCCCGTTCGCCCAGTAGCACCGAGAACACGAGCCAGAGAACCAGGGACATACCCAGTGGTTCGAGTAGTGACCAGAAGTAGCCCAACCTAAATTTAGTGTACTTCTTCTGTAGGTCACGAAGGACCAACATTCGGAGTACCTCACGATACTTCCAGAGTGTGCGCACGTCGTTTACATTAGATGATCCAGCCTCGCGTATCGTGCACCACGTGGAATCAGAAGCAGTGAGGACCGTGAAACCCGGCAAAGTCAGCGTATTTGCCAAGCGAGCAGCCCGTGGCTTGAGTCGAAGACTTCGAGCGTTTGGACAGGTGGAACCTGATGGCTTTGACCTGGATGCTGTCCCCACCGCCGACATTGCACTCTATTTCGCTGATCAGCCCGCCAAGCTCTATCAACTCACCCAGTGGCTCCCTGTCTTTGAAAATCAGATCGATATGAGAACAATAGTTGTAGTCCGAAATCTAGAGACCTACAACGAACTGCGCGCATTGACATCTCTGCAGGTTCTCCTTGTTCCTCGATACGAAATTTTGATGGCTCTTTACGACCGGGCCGATTTCCATGCTGTGATCTATGTAAATAATGGTTGGACCAATTTTCAGTCACTCTCGTTCCAACAGGCAGTGCATATTCACGTCAACCATGGCGAGAGCGACAAGATTTGCATGGTAAGCAACCAAGCCAAGGCCTACGACAAAGTTTTCGTGGCAGGGCAAGCTGCAATCGATCGTCATGCTGCAGCAATTGCCTGGTTTGATTCCTCGCATTTGGTGACGGTAGGGCGCCCGCAACTTGACTTGGAAGTCGCCAGTCCCCTGGCAAAAAGTGAATTAAAAACTATTACCTACGCCCCTACATGGGAGGGCGAAGATGAAGCGAATAACTACACGTCAGTTGACCTTTACGGGCCGCAAATCATGCAAGCCGCTCTCTCGGTCCCCGATGCACGGGTCGTGTACAAGCCCCACCCGCGCGTGGTCGTGTCAGCTGACTCAGTGATTCGTGCGAACCACAAAGTAATTGTGAGCTTGATTGCCGCCGCCGGCGCGCAGCACCTCTACCTCCCCACTGCCGACATTCTTGGGATCCTGCCGGAAACTGACCTGCTCATTGCAGACGTATCCAGCGTGACCCTTGACCATCTCTACCTTGCGCCGGATTCACCCATCCTGCTCACCGATCGCAGGTCAGATTCGAACCAATTGCACGCTGATTCCCCGGTGTCTGCAGCATGCGCAGTAATTGACCAAAGTTCAATTACTGGGATAAACAATCTGATCATGACAAACCTCGACACAGATACGCACCGATCAGATCGAGAAAGCATGCGTTCCTATTACTTTAGTGACACCGAGCAAGAAAGCAGCACGGGCGCTTTTTGGTCGGCAATCACGACAGAGATTGCCGCGCACGACGCAGCATTACAAGGAATCCAACGCGTGCGGCAGGTAGGTCCTTAATTTCACCAGCCAGTAGACTTAGGTCGTGACTCAAACAGCCGTGATTTTGGCCGCAGGCATGGGAACCCGCCTTGGTCGCCCTTGGCCCAAGCCCCTCACCCCCCTGGCCGACGGCCGAACGATCATGCGCCAGCAGGTTGATAATCTGACCTCAGCCTTCGGTGACGGACTGCGAATCATGACGGTGATCGGGTTCAAACTTGAACTTATAATCGAGTCATTTCCCAATAATCTATATGTCTACAACGAATCCTACGATCAAACCAACACCAATCGCAGTCTGCTCAAGGCCCTCAAACTCTCCGGGCCAGGGGGCGTTCTCTGGATGAATGGTGATGTGGTCTTTGATCCGCGGGTATTGGATCGGGTCAAGGAGTACATTAATCGCGACGAATCAATTATTTGTGTAAATACTGCAGTTGTCGGAGATGAAGAAGTCAAATACCAAGTCGACGCGGATGGATTTGTTAGTGAACTGTCCAAACAGGTCGTAAATGCACTGGGCGAATCGGTCGGTATAAATTTTGTCGCAAAAAAGGACAAGGAACTCTTAATTTCTGGACTTGAAGCTTGCCAGGACAGCGATTACTTTGAACGTGGGATTGAAATCATGGTTGACTTGCACGGATCACACGTTCGACCAGTAGATATCTCAGACCTCTTCGCAGTTGAAGTCGACTTTGAAGAAGACCTCACCCGCGCAAACTCCTACCTCTAAAAAGCAATCGCTACGGGCATCATGACTGAGCGCGACGAGCCTGAATTCGTTCAGGCAGCGCCTGGTGCAGCGCCGATTGATTATCAACCACCACCGCATCAATTGGTACCAACAGGTGGTCAGCGGTTTCAAGGTCACGACGAAACACGATAGACCGCGGATCATTGATCAACTCTGGTCGATCTGTAATCACGATGTCAGCGAGCGCAAGCACTGACGGGCGCTGTGAGGGTGAGTAACTCCGATAGGCAAAGCGCGAACGCCGCGGCCTGTCAATGAATTCCTCTCGAGGAATAAAAAGATACGCTGTTGTCCCAAACTCGTCGATCCACGCTTGTGTATCAAAACTCTCAGGCACACGCTGCGTTGAAGAAAGGTCGGTCGGTGCGAAGACGACCGTGGGTCGCCCTTCAACTTTCACAATAGGCAAATGTGAAGGCGTGGGCTTGGCATTGCGTGAGCGCCGGAGCTTTCGTACCGCCCCCATCACTGACTTGTTCTTGCCTGAAGCACGCCAATGGATTCGCGAATCCGCTTGGATCTCAAAATCGATACTGTCTGCGCAACCCAAGGACGCCAACCTATCCATGGGTAACGCATCAAGTTCCTGACCGGGCACCACGTGCAGATCTGAACGGTTAACACCGAGGCGGCAGGTTAATTGCACGCAGACAATTCCGTGTTCATCAGGGTTAATACCCCGATCCTGGACAAGTTCCGCGCCACCAGAATCCAAGTTCACGTGATAGCAGCGCACACCGCTCTCAGATTCGACCGGGGTCGCCGTCGCTGCAATCAAGGCCCCGGTCCTTGTCTCACGCAAGATGACCTGGGCCTGGGTGTCGCGCGGAAGATCGCCGGCAAAATCAACGCAGGTAAGAACCCAGTGGTCAGCCCCGGCACTTTGACTAATTGTGCTGAAGTACGAACGACGTTCAAATGGGATCAAATCAAGATGCAAGTCGCTCACATCCAGCCACCAGGCGGCTGGGCGTCCCAGCAGTTCAGCCGATTCACTTGACCACAACTCGCCGCTGCTCCCCGTAAGGTTGGTATTAATGAAACCGCCACCTTTTTCCCACCACAACGCTTGGCGCATTTTTCCTTGATCCCCGGTGAGCAAGTAGTAGGCAGCAACCCGCACACCTGGGCGCAGGCATTCAAAGTCTTCAATCGGAATGTCTCGCACATACTGGGAAAGAATGTCAATCAGTTCAGCCGAATCGCTCTCGGGTAGTCTAAATAAAGTCCCGAGATAGAGAGAAAGCTCATGCTGGAGAAACTTTTGGTTCTTGAGGTGGCCCAGAGCGTAATCAGATTCAAGCTCACGATCCATAAGCTGATTAATCACAATGCGGTCAGACACATTGCGAAACTCGTGCCTAGATTGAGTGACCGAACGAACAACAGCGTCAGGTTCGACACTCCAGTAATACACGACTTCAGGGATTATCCCAATGCGGGTTGCTGCGAGGTAGCACTTTAACGTGAACAGTTGGTCTTGATAAAACAAGCCTAGAGGGAAATCTATTTCGTATTCGTGCAGGAATCGTGCCCGGTAAATCTTGTTCCACGTAGTTGTCTCAAATAACAATCTAGGTTCCTCTGCCAACCCGAGAACAACGCGTGATTCGAGATACAACTCAGGGTGCCAGATTTTTCCTTCATCGGAACCGGAAATAATGCGAGTGGGCGCTCCCATGACTAGGTCAGCCCCCATGCTGTTGATCGCCGAATACAAATTGAGGACTGCATGGAGCTCATACCTATCATCAGAATCACAAAACATGATGAAAGGTGCACTCGCCATTTCCATGCCGCGGTTTCGGGCCGCACTGGCCCCAGAGTTCTGCGCAAGGACTTCAACCCGAATTCGTGGATCAGTATCGGCAGCTGCACGTAAAATTGCAACCGAGTCGTCGGTTGAGCAGTCATCAATCGCGATAATTTCAATCTCCCGAAATGACTGCGAAGTGAGTGACTCGAGTGCGCTCGCCACACGAGCCGCATCATTGTGTCCGATCAAGATAATGGACACCTTTGGATTAGTCATGGCGCACCGAATCTGCTGCGTCGATTAATGCGCGTGCGCGAACACCAAAATCATGCTCAGAGCGAATCCGTTGCGGAGCATTCTCATCACTGGGGAAAAATGAATCTGGATCGCGAATAATTTCCGCCAGCTCTTCGGGGGAGTGGTAGGTAACCACACGCGAACCGAAAACTTCGCTAATTCCCAGCGCAGGGTCACTCACCACTCGTGCGCCTGCCGCAACAGCGTCGAATAATCGATTGGAAAGAAACCCTTGTTCCGCCATATCACGGTGATGGTCGTTGAGCACGATCGCACTTGAAGCATAAGCCGCAGGCAACTCGCCGTTGTCAAGAAAGTTCCCCGCTATTTGATCCGGTGCTAAGAATTTATCCCAGCCGGCTCCATAAATCTTAAGTGGAATTCCCACAGCCAAGGCGTCCCGCACAATCGGACGAAAAATTCCACGTGTTGAGCCAACAAAAAGAACACCCGATTTTTCCAGCGATGGCTTCGGCGTAAAGCGCAGCGAATTAGTTGCTTGTAGCAGCGGAGTGAATTCCCCAATTTCAGGACCCGGCTCCCAACGCTGGCTGGCCGCGAATGCGCGTGAGTATTGAGCCGCCTCACCTGGTTCTATCATTTCCGGGTGCGAAATAACCCATAGCATCCAGGTTGCACTGGTATTTGATGGAACCACGCGGCGGAGTCCCCGCAACACCACGACTACGTCGTCACCATCGCGCTGTTGACTATTGGCACCGGCGCGAGAAACAACCTTGGTGTCAACACCTTCCTCTCTCAGCGCTTGCGCAAGATCGGTAGCAAACCAGTAATCACCCCATTTCCTACCTGCCTCCCCTTTTGGAGCCGCAGTCACGATGGACCATTTGGGTTTACGCGCAAAAAATCTCACGACTTGGCCCTCCCCAAGAGAAACCCAAGTCCCCAGGAGAGGTGCATGACCGGGAACACAACGAGTAGGAGAATTCGATTAGCGCTACCTCTGAGCATCAGGCTTGCCATAATTACCCCAAGGGAGTAAGCGACTATTGGGGCCGCACCCACCCACACCAGCAATTGTTGGGACGCCACTAGGCCAATCAACCCGAGTAACAGCCCAAGGGCCACACCGAGCACTAGTGCTGGCGCGGCAAGGTAGCGAAGTGAAATAGTTTCGCGGTAGCGGCGCGCAACTTCACGGCGCCAAGTGCCGTATCCGAAATACTGGGATGCGAGTGCGCGCAGATTCGCACGTGGGCGGTAGGTCACCACCATGTCCGGGGTGAACCAAATCTTTCCACCGCTTTCTCGGATCCGGTGATTCATTTCCCAATCTTGAGCGCGCACCATCGATTCGTCGTAACCACCTACTCGCTCTAATGCGCTTCGGCGAAAACAACCTAGATACACGGTGAGCGCCTCACCTTGTGTCCCGCCCACGTGAAATGCGGCACCTCCGACACCAAACTTGGAAGTCATGGCAGTGGCAATTGCCTTTTGAATCGGCGACACCCCGACGGCTGCCATTATTCCGCCGACATTATCTGCGCCACTTCGATTCAAGGTCTCAACGCCAATCCGCACGTAATCAACTGGAATCAGGGCATGCCCATCAACTCGAATTACTATTTCAGACTGTGATGCGCCAATGGCCGAATTAAGGGCCACCGGGGTTTTCCCGCTCGGGTTGGCAACAAGGCTCAAGTGTAAGTGACGCTGCGCCAATTCGGCTGCAATAGTTTCTGTTCGATCATCTGAGGGAGCAACAGCAATGACAATCTGGATCTCACCTTGGTAGTCTTGGGCGAGCAATCGATCAATGGCTGACTCTAAATGAGCTTCTTCATTGCGCGCTGCTATCACAATTGCAACACTAGGGAATGAATCCATTGGCTTAGCGCTCCAAGCCTAGATCCGCGCACCCGCGCCAGGCATTGCTATTTACCGCGATTACCTCACCCGCAATATCTTTTCGGGAAGACGGATCGGCCAGTACATAAGCGTTGGCAGCCGGCCGGAACTCACTCGCCGAGGTCCCGTCACCTGTAAAACCAAACCCAACCCAGCGACTCGAGTACTGCGACACCTTCCGCTCTAGCCTCTCCGACCACCCGCTTCCGCGTGGGGCGCCCTGATCACTTGCTACCTTGACGGTCTCGACGACTCCCCCACTTTTGACCACGATGGACACCATTTCGTGGACCGAGTCTTGGTTATGGACCCGCACCCAAAATTTGCCGGCACGGCCCTGACGCAGCTTCAGTGCCGCTGCGCAATTTGAGCCCTTCACGGTCAGCACTTTAGAGGGTGCGCCCCGCTCAATGGCCCAGCGGTGATAATTGTGCGGTGGTGCGCAGTAATCTTGTGGCATGGCCCTACGACTCTCCGTTATTGGAACCGGATACCTCGGTGCGACCCACGCCGCCTGCATGGCGGAACTCGGATTTCACGTCATTGGCCTCGATGTGGTGTCGGAGAAAGTTGAACTCCTCAATTCAGGCGAAGTTCCTTTCTATGAGCCGGAATTAAATGAAGTACTTCGCCGCAACATCCACGCTGGCCGACTGACATTCACCACCTCATTTGCGCAGGCAGCAGAGTTTGCCGACATTCACTTCATTTGCGTGGGGACCCCCCAACAGCCCGGTTCCTACGCTGCGGATCTTTCCCAAGTATTTGGCTCTGTTGAATCACTCGCTCCGTACCTGTCCCCCACTGATCTCGTGGTAGGTAAGTCCACTGTCCCGGTGGGAACAGCCGACCAGATTGCAGCGATGCTGAAGATCTCAGTACCTGGTGTCGAAGTCGCCTGGAACCCCGAGTTCTTGCGGGAAGGATTCGCGGTCCAAGACACGCTCACGCCGGATCGCCTCGTTATCGGGGTTCGCTCGCCCGAAGCCGAAGCAAAACTGCGTGAAGTGTATGCCCCTATGATCGAAAAAGAGATTCCTTTTCTTGTCACCGACTTTCCCACCGCCGAGTTGGTAAAGGTCGCGGCCAACTCATTTTTGGCAACAAAGATTTCATTTATTAATGCAATGGCTGAGGTCTGCGAGGCCGCGGGTGCTGACGTCGTGCAATTGGCAGAGGCAATCGGCTACGACACCCGAATTGGAAATCGCTTCCTAGCCGCGGGGCTTGGCTTTGGGGGCGGCTGTTTGCCCAAAGATATTCGAGCATTCATGGCCCGGGCCGGTGAACTTGGTGCTGAAGAGGCACTGACCTTCTTGCGCGAGGTCGATCAGATCAACCTGCGTCGACGCAGCCACACGGTTGATTTGGCCCGCAAGGAACTTGGGGGCCGATTGCGAGATAAAACCATTTGCATGTTTGGGGCCACTTTTAAACCAGATAGTGATGACGTCCGCGATTCACCCGCCCTTGATGTTGCCGTCGCACTGGCAAATGCGGGAGCACATGTGGTTGTCCATGACCCTAAGGGGACCGTTAACGCTGAGCGGGTGTACCCGACGTTGACGTATTCAACAGAAGTTATGAAAGCTGCCATCGGTGCTGACCTGATTATTCACGGCACCGAATGGATGGAATACCGCGACATTGATCCAGAGATACTCGCTAGCGTTGTATCGCGGAAGAACATCATCGATGCCCGCAATAAGTTGGATGTCACGTTATGGCGCTCAGCCGGGTGGAATATTCGGGCCCTCGGTCGACCTGTCGCTTAAATATTCCATAAAACGAGGGTTGTGGAAACAAAAAAGATAAAAAGGCCATCATTTCCGTGCGATCCCCCGTTACGATCTCCACATGCTCGCCGTTGTCATCCGTTGTCTCTGCGCAGTCTCAATATGTAGTCTTGTTCTTGCGGCAACTCCAGTTGCACACGCAGCGTCCTTTAATCTCACCAAAGGCACACCGACAGGAATGAGTGGGGTTAGTCCCTTTGCTACGCCCGTTGATACCACCACCGACCTGGTGTTTCACAGCGCTGGCGAGGCAGGTGGCTGGTTGATGAGCACGTGCGCCACGGGTAGCCAGTGCACAAGCCTTTCACTACCTCGGGAGTTTGGGACCGACTACACGCAGGTGACGTTAATGGATGGAACGAAGCGTGCGTACTTCGTGATTGTAGATGCCGATGGGACCAAGGAAATCGCTACCGCCCCAGTCACGTTCACCAATGGTGTACCAACTTTAGGAACTACATCACGTCTCGGCATTCAGGCATCTGCCGGCCAGCGCGCCTGGGGTGTCCCCGACTCGATCGTGACTCCCGAAGGACTTGTCCGGTTGTACTGGGTCGACAACCCAGGCGAGGAATCAGGAAACTTTCAACCAACCGGGGCGCAACGAAAATGCTTGGCTACAGCACTAGGACGTAAGGGAGCCGAGCAACTTGCATCTGGCAAGAAACTGTCACCGGCTAAGGCGAAGAAAGCCGCAAAAGCTGCAAAAAAGTGCAAAATCCCAGCGTCAGCGCTGGGTGCACGTGGCTCACGCTCCACAGAGTCGATCGTGAGCGCTACCTCGACAGATTCAAGCGGCACCTCCTTCGTCCCAGACGCGGGCTATCGCATTACCGGAGGGTACGTTGACTCAGATGTTATTCAGGCTAAGAGCGGGGACTGGCTGATGCTGCTGTCCACTGGACCGGGTGAGCCACCACAGCGCCTTTTCATTGCTACGAGTCGAGATGGATTGGCCTGGAAAGTCAATCGCAAGCCTTTAACTCCATCGTCTTTTAATGCATTGGATCCGGTGGCCGTGCAGACCGGGCCAAAACAGTGGCGTGTCTACTACGCCAAGTCTCCCAAGAAAACTCCGTTTGCTAACCATCAAATCGTCATGAGCACCCTGACTCGTTAGTCGCACAAGGATCGACCCGGGCTTTCTGATCAGTCGTCCTTGATGATTCCTCAATCATGCTGTAGCTACACAGAATGACACATTAGGAACAAGACTTTCAGTTTTACTTCCGGTTTAATTACCGGTTTGATTACCGGGGTGAACCTGCGCAGGTTGGCGGCGAGATGAACTTTTGCCAGATAGCGCGGCCTAGGGCAGGTTGCTCTGCTTGTCCGCAGCCTGAGTATTGAGTTCACGTGCATAGCGATCAAGGTGCGCCGCAAGCCCTGGGTCGCCCACCGCGAGTATCCGCGCGGCCAAAAGGCCAGCATTTTTCGAATTATCAATTGCTACGGTTGCCACCGGTATTCCAGCGGGCATTTGCACAATCGAGAGCAGCGAATCCATGCCGTCAAGTGCGGTTGCCGACACAGGCACACCAATCACCGGAAGGGTCGTTAGCGCGGCCATCATTCCGGGCAGGTGGGCAGCGCCTCCGGCACCAGCGATGATTACGTTGAATCCATTGTCGCGCGCGTTTTGAGCAAATGCGGCCATCTCTAGGGGCATTCGGTGCGCTGACAGCACGAATGCCTTATTTGTGATGCCCAACTCGATAAGAATTTCAGTGGCGGCACGCATCACGGGCCAATCCGAGTCACTCCCCATACACACCGCAACCGAAAACTTTTCGCTACTCATTGATCTCTCCCGTAAAATAGGCGACCGCATGCTCAACGCGACTCCGTAATTCTGTCAGATTGCTGCCCACCGCGGTCACATGTCCCACTTTGCGGCCGGGTTTAACAGCTTTCCCGTAGAGATGACTGTGCAACTCAGGATCGCGGGCAAACACGTGGCGATAGGCGCTATACAGGTCAGGGACATCGCCTCCCAAAATATTGCCCATTACCGACCACGGCGCCAAGGCCCGCGGTGAACCAAGTGGTAAATCAAGTATCGCCCGTAAGTGGTTCTCAAATTGACTTGTTGTTGATCCTTCGATACTCCAATGCCCAGAGTTGTGGGGACGCATGGCCAATTCATTCACTAACACACCATTTTCTGTGTCAAATAGTTCCACGGCTAGCATTCCCACAACATCAAGCTCCCTCGCGATGTGCAGGGCAATTTCTTGCGCCCGGGCAGCGACACTAGGGTCAAGATCCGGTGCTGGTGACACCACTTCGAAGCAGATTCCGTTTCGTTGAATTGTGTGCACCACCGGGTAAGCAACGCACTGATTACTGGGTGAGCGCGCGACCTGGGCGGCCAACTCACGAATGAACTCAACTTTCTCTTCAGCTAACCATTGCGAGCCGCTGGGCAACTCATTTTCCAGAACGGCCTCAATCTCTGCCTTGCTGTGAACAAACCACACGCCTTTACCGTCGTATCCCCCGCGTGAAGTTTTCAGAATGAACGGGTAACCAACTTTTGCGGCGAAATCTGTAGCGTCCTTCACACAATTCACTTGTGCCCACAGTGGGCACGCAATACCAAGATCTGCTAGGGCTCTGCGCATTTCCAATTTGTCTTGGGCATAAATAACCGCTTGGGGGCTCGGATAAACGGGCTTGCCACAGTTGCTTAACACCTCCATGACCTCGGGTGTGAGTAACTCATGGTCAAATGTGACCACATCACAGGACCGCGCAAATTCCATTACCGCATGTGGGTCATCTTTGGATCCAAGAATGGTTTCCGCGACCACTTGGGCCGCTGGCTCTTGAGCGTTATTGGCCAATACAGTGAAGCGAACACCCAAACTCGTGGCCGGAGCCACACTCATTTGAGCCAATTGCCCAGCCCCGATCATGCCCACCGTAGGACCGAGTTCGTGCCCAGATTCTTGTGCCACAAGAGCAACTTAGTGCTTTGGTGAAAACACCGTGCGACATAGTTAGACTGCGCGGGTGCGTGGTCCAAAGGGTGTTGTGAAATCTGTGGACTCATGGGTAACCGGAATTTGGCGCGAACTTGCAAAATTCGGAATTGTCGGGCTCTCGGCACTCGTCATTGATATTGGACTTTTTAATTTATTGCGCTTTGCCGGTGGCCAAGGGCCAATGTTTGACCGCCCAATTTCTTCGAAGATTGTCAGTGTCGCAGTTGCCACAACTTTCGCCTACTTTGGAAACCGCTACTGGACTTTTCGCAAGCGTGGCCGGACGAATATGGGCCGGGAATACCTGAAGTTCTTCGGACTTAATGCGATCGCAATGGTCATTGCGATCGCATGCTTGTGGTTTAGTCACTACCTGATGGGTTGGGACAGCATTCTCGCCGACAACATCAGCGCAAACGTCGTAGGTCTGAGTCTGGGTACCACTTTTAGATTCTGGTCGTATCGCAAGTTCGTCTTCCCCGAAATCCCCAATGATCTCGAGCATCAAGGTGAGCGCGAACTGGCCGAGCGAGATGCAATTACCCCAATTTAAACATTGGGGTGACTTTCCTACTCTGGGGCAGATCCACCGCTACGGCGTCGTGAGTCGTCGAGTTCATGTAGCTCGTACACCTGCCGTTGGATGTCTTCTACATTCGGGACGTCGTTGATTACGAGGTCCCCGTCGTCGCTGGCTGACTCGATTTCCAGAGTCCCGTAATTCATGGCCCGGCCGATCAAGCCCACTTCAAATGATACGTTGTTGATTTTTGCTAACGGCATGTCTCGACCGTGTTTGGTAAGCAGGCCACGGCGGACAATTATCCGTCGGCTGGTAAAAACATATTGCGTGGTTAGCCAGCCTAAAAAGGGAATTGCCACTTGCCAGATCAAAATAAATATCGCAGCCCCGAAAATTATCCAGCGAATTATGTTGTTATCAAAGCGAAAGAATGCCCACGTGCCTATGAACACTTCAATGATCAAAACTGCTGTTGGCCAGATCAATGCCCGCCAATGCGGCTTGAGCTCAAATGCGATTGTTTCGCCGGGCGCTAAGAGTTTAGTTGGGTACATTACCTAATTGTGGCATGAACCACGTCTGCTGCGACAATAACCTCAGGATTTTCTCCCACACGTTGGACCACCAAGTGCCCAGATTCATCAATTCCCACGCCTTCAGCAAGAAATGTGTTCACACCTGGTCGGGCAATACTCAATTGGGCGCCGATACTTGCACATGCACTCTGATATCGAACCGACACTTGCGAAGTATCCCAAGTGGTCTCACGCCAGGATTCGACAACGGCGTGCAGTGAACCGAGGACACCGTGAAATACGGTCTGGGTATCAGGCAGGGGGAAACAAAGATCGCTCAGTGCAACTGAGTGGGGGAAGTGCGCTACCGTGACATTTATTCCAATTCCCACTATCCACTGATTGGGCCTCCCCGCTGATTCAATCAAAATCCCGCCCAATTTTTTCCCGCCCGCCGTGACGTCATTGGGCCACTTCAGTTCCACGGCGGCACCCAGTCCGATGCAGGCGTCAAGCACAGCTAACCCAGAAATCAACGGCAACCAGGTGGGGGAAGGGCACCCCGACAGATCCACCAGTACCGAGCACCAGAGCCCACTGCCCGGTTCGCTTTGCCAACTGCGGTCCAGCCGGCCGCGACCGGCGGTCTGCTCTTGGGAAATCACCGCGGTCCACGCGGGCACGGGCCCTAGGCGACAACGGCGCATCAGTTCACTGTTTGTTGAATCTACGGTATCCATCCGGATCACTTCAGGGCAAAAAAGAATGGAATGTCCAGATTCAATGTGATCAGCCTGATCGGATATTTCTCCCACATGGATAAGGTACGCAGGTGATAACTCAGCCCGATACCAGCACCACCTAGGAGGACGCATGAGCGCCGAGACGAGCCCCGATCTGCACACCACCGCGGGGAAAGCGCAGGTTCTGGGATCCCGTCGCTCCGAGGCTGCCGGCAAACGACAAGAAGCCGTGGATAAACAGCACGCGCGAGGAAAGATGACCGCCATGGAACGGATTGATGCTTTCCTAGATGCTGGCTCGTTTCAGGCAATTGACGGACTCACCCGGCACCGGTCGCACAACTTCGGATTGGAAAACAATCGTCCTTATGGCGACGGTGTAATCACAGGGTATGGAACTGTCGATGGCCGGCAGGTGTGCGTCTTTGCCCAGGATTTCACCGTTTTTGGCGGTTCCCTGGGTGAAGTGTTCGGTGAAAAAATTGTCAAAATTATGGATCTGGCATTGAAAACTGGCTGTCCAATGATTGGTCTTAATGACTCAGGTGGCGCCCGAATCCAAGAAGGAGTGGTCGCCCTCGGCCTTTACGGTGAAATCTTTTACCGCAATGTCATGGCGTCTGGGGTAATCCCGCAAATCTCACTGGTGATGGGGCCCTGCGCTGGTGGCGCTGTCTACTCCCCGGCTATCACCGACTTTATTGTCATGGTCGACCAAACCTCACACATGTTTATTACCGGTCCTGACGTAATCAAAACTGTAACGGGCGAAGATGTCGAGTTCGAGGAGCTCGGTGGCGCACATACCCACAACTCCAAAAGCGGTGTAGCCCACTACATGGCATCTGATGAGCACGATGCTCTGGATTATGTGCGTGCCCTACTTTCTTATCTTCCGAGCAACAATTTGAGTGAACCCGTTGTTATTCCCACCAAGGTATCCGCGACGTTCACCGATGAGGATTACGCCCTCGACACAATTATTCCTGATTCACCCAATCAGCCATACGATATGCATGACGTCCTTGCATCCGTTCTCGACGACGGCGACTTTCTCGAAACCCAGCCACTTTTTGCACCAAATATTTTGTGCGGATTTGGTCGCGTTGAGGGCCACCCAGTTGGCATTGTCGCTAATCAACCTATGCGGTTCGCTGGAACGCTCGATATTGAAGCCTCTGAAAAAGCCGCGCGTTTCGTCCGCACCTGCGATGCATTCAATGTTCCCGTAATTACTTTTGTCGATGTCCCAGGATTCCTACCCGGCACCGATCAGGAGTGGGACGGAATTATTCGTCGTGGTGCCAAGCTAATTTATGCCTATGCTGAAGCCACGGTTCCGCTACTGACGGTTATTACCCGCAAGGCGTACGGTGGCGCCTACGACGTCATGGGATCAAAGCATCTTGGAGCCGACATCAACTTGGCATGGCCCACTGCAGAAATTGCCGTCATGGGTGCCCAAGGCGCTGTCAACATTTTGTACCGTAAGGAAATTGCAAATGCGGCTGATCCAGTGGCCGAACGCGCTGCCCGGATCGAGGAATACGCCGAAAAATTCGCGAATCCTTATGTTGCCGCAGAGCGCGGATTCATGGATCGAGTTATTTTTCCTCACGAAACCCGGCTGCAACTCACCCATGCGCTACGCGCATTGCGCACAAAACGCGCAACGCTACCTCCCAAGAAGCATGGAAACATTCCCCTATGACCGGGCCGCACCTGCAAGTAGTTCGCGGGGAGGCGAGCCCCGAAGACGTGGCCGCGCTCCTGATCGTATTCGCTGATGCCCAGACACAGGCCCGCACTGACCAACCCACCGCGATCCACGCCTGGAATAGCCGCGAACGCTTGCTGCGCACCTTCCCGATCGCCGGTCCGGGCGCTTGGCGTGAATCCGGCCTCGCGCAATAGGACGTCCATGAAACTCATTTTGGCGTCAGCTTCCCCTGCTCGGTTGGCAACTCTGAACAATGCCGGCATCCGCCCCATCGTGCGGGTAAGCCACGTGGATGAAAAGGCAATCGAAAAAAATCTGCCGGCGGCGACCCCCAAAGAGCTTGCCCAAGCCCTGGCCCAAGCAAAGTGTGAAAAAGTAACCCAAGAACTTGCCGACTCACATGAACTCTTACCCGGTACCGTCGTGATTGGCTGCGATTCGGTATTCGAACTCAATGGCAAGCCTTACGGCAAGCCACAAAACGCCCATGTCGCAAAGGCCCGTTGGCGAGAAATGATGAATAACACGGGCACCATTCACACCGGCCATTTCATCAACTACGCAGATGCAGAAGGCCAATTGCATTCGACACTCGGAACCGCCAGTACTGACGTCCACCTGGGTGCCCTCACTGACGAGGAAATGGACGCGTATCTCAATACCGGTGAACCCTTCGCGGTCGCCGGTGGTTTCACCTTGGACGGACTCGGTGGAGCTTTTATCCAAGGAGTAACCGGGGACCCTTCCAATGTGGTCGGAATCTCACTTCCTACCGTGCGTGAACTCCTAAGTCAGTTGGGGATCACGTGGACACAACTATGGAATAGTGCCCGATAGACTCGAGCGGAGCAATCGAAGGGAAACACCTGTGAAAAAAGTCTTGATCGCCAACCGCGGTGAAATCGCGGTTCGAGTCATTCGTGCCTGCGCGGACGAGGGAATCCAATCAGTCGCGGTCTACGCCGATCCTGACCGCGATGCCCTGCACGTACGCCTCGCGGATCATGCTTTTTCCCTCGGCGGGTCAACTGCAGCAGAGTCCTATCTTGACATTGCCAAGATCCTCGGTGCGGCGAAAGAGTCCGGTGCCGATTCGGTTCACCCAGGGTACGGATTTCTTTCCGAAAATGCTGACTTCGCCCAAGCTGTGATTGATGCCGGACTAATTTGGATCGGCCCTCCACCCGCAGCAATTCGCTCACTCGGCGACAAGGTCAGTGCCCGCCATATTGCCCAGCGCGCCGGAGCCCCCCAGGTGCCCGGGACCCCTGATCCGGTGAAAGACGCCAGTGAAGTTACTGCTTTTGCCCAAGAATATGGCCTCCCCGTTGCGATCAAAGCAGCATTCGGTGGCGGCGGTCGTGGACTCAAAGTGGCTCGCACTCTCGAGGAAATTCCGGAACTCTATGAATCAGCGGTACGCGAGGCAGTTGCAGCGTTCGGTCGCGGCGAGTGCTTTGTTGAGCGCTACCTCGATAATCCTCGCCACGTGGAAACCCAAGTACTCGCAGACCAGACCGGCAATGTGGTGGTTGTGTCAACGCGTGACTGCTCACTGCAGAGGCGCCACCAAAAACTGGTTGAAGAAGCACCTGCGCCTTTTCTCACCGAAAAACAGCGGGCAGCTTTGTACTCTTCCTCAAAAGCCATTATCAAAGAGGCCGGCTATTACAACGCTGGAACGTGCGAGTTCTTGATCGGCACCGACGGCACCATCTCATTCCTTGAAGTAAACACTCGCCTTCAGGTAGAGCACCCGGTCAGCGAAGAGGTCGCTGGAATCGATCTCGTGCGCGAACAGTTCCGCATTGCGCGGGGGGGCACAATCGACTATTCGGATCCCGAACTGCGCGGTCACAGCATCGAGTTTCGAATCAATGGGGAAGACCCCGGTCGCGGTTTTCTTCCCGGTCCAGGAAAACTCGCGCTGTGGCAGCTTCCCAGCGGCCCAGGAGTGCGCGTTGACACGGGTTTTGAAGCGGGCGATGTAATTGGTGGAAACTTTGATTCACTTTTGGCCAAATTAATTGTCACTGGCAAGGACCGCCAGGAGGCATTGCAACGTTCTCGCCGTGCTCTCGCTGAGTTCAATGTGGATGGAATCGCCACCGCACTCACTTTTCATCGGGTTGTAGTCAACGATCCCGCTTTTGCGCCAGCGGATGAACACTCGCCTTTCACCGTCCACACTCGCTGGATTGAAACCGAATTCAATAACGAAATCCCTGCCTACTCGGGTGACTCCCATGAACTCGACGAAAACTCGGCCAGGAAATCTGTTGTCGTTGAAGTCAATGGAAAACGCCTTGAAGTCACCCTTCCCCCGGGCTTTGGCGCTGAATCCAGTGAGCCCACCCCCACCGCAAAGAAACGTGAGCGCAAGAAAGCATCGGCAAATGTGTCCGGTGACGCCCTCACTGTTCCCATGCAAGGCACGATCGTGAAAATTGATGTCGCTGAAGGTCAAGAAGTTTCAGCGGGAGACTTAGTTGTGGTTTTGGAAGCGATGAAAATGGAGCAACCACTCACAGCCCATAAATCTGGAAAAATCACAGCGCTGAACGCCCAGGTGGGTACAACCGTTCCAGTCGGCACCGTGTTGTGCGAGATCACTTCCTCTCAATAGCGTTCACGCCAGATCACAACGCATCTCTACGCGGCAAGTAATTGCACTGTCGGGCGTGAGTCAATCGGATTTCGACCCAGGCGAAATCCGTGGTGAAGTGTATTTACGTCCGATTGCCATGAATGCTCAATCAATATAAGGGAGCAAGACGATGCGCTTATCAAGATTTTTTGCCGTGAACCATCACGCATCCTCCCTGGCGCTGTTTTCGGCTCACGACAGGTGAGCGATCTGATTAACCCGCTCACCCTGGCAGTTCAGAGGCGCCCTACGGTTGACGAGTTGGCATCAACTTTCACAATTTTCCCTAGCCTTTCGGCTTCTGTCGCCTACAGCTGACCGACGTGTGCACAATTGGCACCAATAAGTACTAGATTTACCTAGTGAATCCAATCGATATCTCAATTAACCCGGTTACAGACCAACTTAATCGCGCAGCACATGAGTCTGCTTCCACCATCAGTTCCCTGAGCGGCGTTGACACTCATGACATCGCAATAGTCCTGGGCTCAGGCTGGGTCCCCGCCGCAGAAAGAATTGGTACTCACATAGCAGAATTCAGCGTTTCTGAAGTTCCCCATTTTAGCGAACCGGCAGTTGCTGGACATTCTGGAAAGATCCGCAGCGTTGATATTAACGGAAAGAAGATCCTGGTTTTCCTTGGCCGTACCCATTTCTATGAAGGAAAGGGCGTTGACGCAGTAACTCATATTGTCCGCACCGCGGCCGCAAGCGGCTGCACAACCATGATTCTGACGAATGGCTGCGGAGGTCTCAACCCCGAGTGGTCCCCCGGCACACCCGTATTAATTAAAGACCAAATCAACTTCACCGGTAACTCACCGCTTCATGGTGCTCACTTTGTTGACCTTACGGATTTGTATTCATCACGCTTGCGTGCCATGTGTCACGAGGTTGACCCCACCATGCCCGAAGGCGTCTACGTTCAGTTCCCCGGACCGATGTATGAAACCCCCGCGGAAATCTCTATGGTGCGCAACATGGGCGGCACCTTGGTCGGCATGAGCACGGCGCTGGAGGCAATCGTTGCCCGATCACTCGGTATGGAGATTCTTGGAATCTCGCTAGTCACCAACCTAGCTGCAGGTATGAGCGGCGAGCCACTCAATCATGAAGAAGTACTACAGGCCGGCAATGATGCTGCTACCCGCATGGGCGATCTGCTTGCCAAAATAATTGCAAAAATCTAGATCAGGGAAAGCACCGACCCATGAATGTAATTGCTCAGGCACGCGAGTGGCTATTGAACGACCCCCACGAAGAAACCCAGCACGAACTGCGAATCCTGTTAGAGCGTGCCGGACAGATGGACCCACTGGCGGTAGCAGAATTGCACGATTGCTTTAGAGCAAGTCTTCAATTCGGTACGGCCGGACTGCGTGGAAAATTGGGTCCAGGTCCCAACCGCATGAACCTAGTCGTAGTTGCCAGGGCTGCAGCAGGCCTCGCGCACTACCTCAACGACAAAGGCACCGGCGGCAGTGTCGTGATCGGCTACGACGCCCGTCACAATTCGGAGCTTTTTGCCAAGGTCAGCGCACAGATCCTCAGCGGCGCAGGAATCACTCCCCTGCTTTTTCCACACACTGTCCCTACGCCTGTTCTTGCATATGCAATTCTACACCTCAAGGCAGATGCAGGCGTTATGGTGACGGCAAGCCACAATCCACCACAAGACAATGGCTACAAGGTCTACCTTGGGTCCGGGGCCCAGATTATTCCGCCAGCAGATCTTGAAATCGCCGATTACATCCAGCGAGTAACACAGACGGGTTCAGTGCGCAACCTTCCCCACGGCGACACCTGGACCACTCTGGACCGCAGCACCGAAAGGGCTTATCTCAACCACACCGCTGAACTAGTTAGTAGAGAGATCAGCGGCAACACAGATTTGAAAACGGTCTACACGGCAATGCACGGCGTGGGTGGAAAAACATTCATGGAGCTTGTTCACAAGGCTGGTTTCCCTATTCCCATCAAAGTGGAAAAACAGTTCGAACCCGATCCAACGTTCCCCACGGTTGTATTTCCTAACCCAGAAGAACCCGGAGCAATTGACCTGTCAATTGAATCCGCAATCTGTCACAGTGCAGATCTAGTAATTGCGAATGACCCCGATGCTGACCGTTGCGCAGTAGCGATCCCTACGACTGACGACAAGTCCACTTGGCGCATGCTGCATGGTGATGAAGTTGGCGCGCTCCTTGGCTCGTGGATTGCGCAGCAAAGCGCAACTAAAACTGGAGTAATGGCGCAATCAATTGTATCCTCAACAATGCTTAAGGCAATTGCCGAGCAATCAGGATTTGAGTACCAACAAACCTTAACCGGATTCAAATGGATTGGTCCAATCCCCGGTTTGGTGTTCGGGTATGAAGAAGCCCTCGGCTACTGCGTTGACCCTGAGGCGGTCAAAGACAAGGACGGACTGTCCGCGGCACTTAAAGTCATGGAACTCGCCGCGCACCTCAAATCGCACAATAAAACACTTCAGAGCGAACTTGATCGCATCGCTATGCAGGTGGGTGTGTACGCAACTGACCAAGTATCGGTCCGAGTCAGTGATCTCGCAGTCATCCCTGAGATCATGCAAAGACTGCGCTCCAATCCGCCCACCGAAATCGCAGGGGCGCCAGTCACCGAATTTATTGACTTGGCAGTGGCCACGAAGCTCCTACCTCCCACTGATGGTGTGTTGTTCAATCTGGGTGGTGGTGGCCGAGTGATTGTCCGACCCAGTGGCACTGAGCCGAAGGTGAAGGTCTACTTGCAAAGCGTAGTGGGTGTGCAGGACACTCATTTGGCCAATGCGCGAGCCCAAGCGGCGGCAAACCTCGCAGCGATGGCTGAAGCTGCCGGCACTTGGCTCAGCTGAACGATCTCAGCGCCCGAACAGGTAGGCTTGGTACGTGTCTTCCCTCGATAGCCAGTCCCCTAATATGCGGTCCGCCTCAAGCCATAAGGGCCTGCACGCGCTCCTCGCCGGGCTTTCTGGCGTTGACCAAGTTGGTGCTGAAGCCAGGGCAGCAGCCTTAGGAACACGGTCGATTAAAAAAGAGTCCAAGGTATGGGCAATTGACACCGCAATTTCCATGGTAGATCTGACCACGCTGGAAGGCGCGGACACTGTGGGCAAAGTCACCGCAATGTGCTCAAAAGCCCTGCATCCTGATCCGACCAACCCGTCTACGCCGAGCGTTGCCGCTGTGTGTGTCTACGGCGACCTAGTCCCCGCTGCGCGGGAAGTTGTCGGCGATCGGATCCACGTTGCCGCGGTGGCTACCGCATTCCCCAGTGGTCGGGCATCACTCGGCGTAAAGCTCCTTGACACGAGAGAGGCGGTTGCTGCCGGCGCCGATGAAATTGACATGGTCATTGACCGCGGGGCATTCCTTGCTGGGAATTTTGGCAAAGTCTTTGAAGAAATAGTTGCCATTAAGGAAGCATGCGGTGACGCCCACCTCAAAGTAATCCTTGAAACCGGTGAGTTAAAGACTTTGGACAATGTCCGAAAAGCGAGCTGGCTTGCCATGAAAGCCGGTGCTGACTTCATCAAGACCAGTACGGGCAAGGTAGCTCCTGCAGCAACGTTGCCGGTGACCTTGGTGATGCTAGAGGCTGTCCGCGACTATTACACGCAGACGAACGTCAGGATTGGCGTGAAGGCCGCTGGCGGAATCAAAACAAGTAAAGACGCAATCAAATATTTGGTTGTGGTGAATGAAACCGTGGGGGATGCTTGGCTCACCCCGGACCTTTTCCGCTTTGGAGCCTCTACTTTGCTCAACGACCTGCTCCAGCAGCGACAAAAAATGCTATCTGGCCATTACTCGGGCCCCGACTACGTCACAATTGATTAGAGCGAGAGAGAAGACGCCCATGACTTTCCAATATGCTCCGGCCCCGGAGTCCACCGCCATCGTGAACATTAACAGTTCCAACGATCTGTTCATTAATGGCGAATTCACCCCTGGACATGGCAATCCGTTTAAGACAATTAACCCCGCTACCGAAGAAGTTCTCGCCGAAATTGCGCACGCCAACGAGGAAGATGTCAATGCGGCCGTGATGGCTGCACGCAAGGCCTATGACAAAACCTGGTCGAAGATGTCCGGCCGCGATCGTGGCAAGTACCTCTTTCGCATCGCTCGACTCATCCAAGAGCGTTCACGTGAGCTTGCTGTCCTAGAAACACTCGATAACGGCAAACCAATCAGAGAAAGTCGCGATGTTGACGTTCCCATTGCAGCAGCTCACTTTTTCTACCACGCAGGCTGGGCCGACAAGCTCGAATTCGCCGGTTACGGCGATAACCCCCGTCCACTGGGCGTGGTTGCTCAAGTGATCCCGTGGAATTTCCCGCTACTTATGCTTGCGTGGAAGATTGCTCCCGCCCTGGCAACTGGGAATACCGTGGTGCTCAAACCAGCTGAAACGACTTCCCTCACTGCTCTTCTCTTCGCAGAAATTTGCCAGCAAGCGGACCTGCCCCCAGGTGTCGTCAATATTATTACCGGCGCCGGCGAGACCGGTCGAATGCTTGTTGCGCATCCCGATGTCAACAAGGTGGCATTCACCGGTAGCACCGCGGTGGGCCAAGCGATCCAACGACAAATCGCGGGAACTCACAAGAGGTTAACCCTTGAGCTGGGTGGCAAGGCGGCGAATATTGTTTTCGATGATGCCCCGATTGACCAAGCAGTCGAAGGAATCGTCAACGGTATCTTCTTCAATCAAGGGCACGTCTGCTGCGCTGGAAGTCGACTACTGCTGCAAGAGAGTATCGCTGAACAAACGATTGATTCCCTCAAACGCAGACTGGTCACGCTTCGCCTCGGTGACCCATTAGATAAAAACACCGATATCGGTGCGATTAATTCACGTGAGCAACTCGATCGAATTATTGACTTGACCAAGAGTGGTGAAGATGAGGGAGCCCAGCGTTGGAGTCCTGATTGCGTGATTCCACAGAAAGGTTTCTGGTTCGCTCCCACAGTGTTTACCAACGTCACGCAGGCCCACCGTATTGCCCGCGAGGAAATTTTTGGACCAGTACTCAGTGTTCTCACTTTCCGGACCCCCGATGAAGCAATTGAGAAAGCGAATAACACTCCCTACGGACTCAGTGCCGGAATCTGGACCGAGAAGGGAAGCCGCATTCTCGCAATGGCCAACAAAGTTCGAGCCGGCGTTGTCTGGGCAAATACCTTCAATCGTTTTGACCCGACAAGCCCATTTGGCGGCTACAAGGAATCTGGTTTCGGACGCGAAGGTGGCGTGCAAGGCTTGGGTGCCTACCTCACGAGCGAGGAGACCTCATGATCGGCAACGACCGCGTTGAAGTCCGAAAGACCCACAAACTCTTTGTGGGCGGAGCATTCCCAAGAAGTGAATCAGGGCGCACCTATGAAGCCACAAATAGTCAAGGTGAGTTCTTAGCAAATGTTGCTAAGGCCAGTCGAAAAGATGCCCGCGATGCCGTCCTCGCAGCGCGCACGGGTTTCAACTCATGGTCAAAAGCCACGGCCTACAACCGGGGGCAAGTTCTTTACCGAATCGCCGAGGTAATGGAAGGTCGCAAAGACCAATTCATCAGTGACATACAAGACGCCGAAGCCGTCAGTGCCAAAAAAGCCACCCACCAAACTGACCAAGCGATTGACCGTGTCCTCTGGTACGCGGGTTGGGCCGACAAGTACGCCCAAGTACTTGGTAACACCAACCCGGTTTCCGGGCCATTTTTCAACTTCAGCATTCCCGAGCCAACCGGGGTCGTGGCAGCAGTCGCCCCAGCGGATTCGAGCTTGTTGGGGCTGATCAGTGTGATCGCGCCGATCATCACCAGCGGAAACTCCGTCATAGTAATTGCTAGCACGGCCTCACCTATCCCAGCGATCACCCTCAGTGAGTGCCTGGCAACTAGTGACGTAATCGCCGGAAATATCAACATTCTCACCGGCGACCCGGCTGAGATTATGCCTTCACTTGCCAGTCACGGTGACGTAAACGCACTCGACCTCACCGGAATAACCGATCCCGAACTACAAAAAGCTCTCCAAATTGAAGCAGCCGGAACAGTCAAGCGAGTACGTAGTGCCCCAGTAAACCCCGATTGGCAAGCTACCCCGAGCCTTTCACGCTTACGCGCTTTCACCGAAGTGAAAACCGTATGGCACCCATTGGGGATGTAACTGACTCTCGCTCACGGACTTTGATCTGTGCTCACAACCATGCCGGGCGTCACTAGGGTCGCCCTGTCAATAAATTGACTAGGGGTCTCAATACCAATTTACTGGGCAATCCGGTTGGGCTCCTATCAAGGGAAACAAGGGGAAGTTTCAGCCTCAACGCGACCACTCGCTTCAATCACTTTCCCGGTGATTCCCACAATGTCTTCGGCGATTTCAAGATCTGTATCAACTCGATCCATGACTGACCGGATCCGACCCAGTGAGGGGCGCACCGGTTAAATGCAGTCCTAGCCTTCAATCCATGTGCCGCGAATAGAGGACATAAGTTACCTCACCAGGACTCGTCATTTAACCATTCAGTCGCATTTCCAGTTCTGAGCGAACGCGGGCGTACCCAGGCTTGATTTGACTGTTGATGATTTCTAATCGCTCGTCAAATCCAATAAATGCGCTCTTCATCGCGTTAGTTGTCAACCACTGCATGTCTTTTAGCCCCCAGCCAAATGCTTGGCTCAGTAGATCCATCTCGTGTGACATGGAAGTGCCTGACATTAGGCGGTTATCCGTATTCACTGTGACTCGGAAACCAAGTGTGCGCAACACACCAATGGGATGGGATGCGATGGATTCGGCAGCACCGGTCTGGACATTAGAGGTGGGACACAGCTCCAACGGAATGCGTCGGTCGCGGACGTATGCCGCGAGATTTCCCAGCTCGACCGATCCACCTGGCTGAATTGTGATGTCATCCATGATGCGAACACCATGGCCTAACCGGTCTGCCCCACACCATTGAATCGCTTCCCAAATAGAAGGTAGTCCAAAAGCCTCGCCCGCGTGAATGGTGAAATGAGCATTCTCTCGACGCAAATACTCGAAAGCGTCAAGGTGGCGGGTGGGCGGAAAGCCAGCCTCTGCACCAGCGATGTCAAAGCCGACAACTCCCTTGTCACGATACTGGACGGAGAGTTCAGCGATCGAACGTGAATTCGCGGCCGTTCGCATGGCAGTGAGTAGCACCCCAATCCGAATAGTCCGACCGCTGCTAGCGGCTGCAACAACACCAGACTCAAAACCATCAAGAACAGCATCGATGATCTCCCGCTCAGCCAGTCCTTTTTCCACGTGGAGCTCAGGGGCAAAACGCACTTCGGCGTACACCACACCGTCGGCCGCCAAATCTTCAGCACATTCGCGCGCAACCCGGGAAAGAGCGTCAACGCTCTGGGTAACCCCCACCGTGTGCTTAAAGGTTTCGAGGTAACGCTCAAGGGAACCCGAGTAAGCGGCCTCTGAAAACCAGCGACCCAGTGACTCTGCATCTGTCGCAGGAAGTTCGGAATACCCGGACGCTGCCGCGAGATCGATTACGGTTTGCGGTCGCAACCCACCATCAAGGTGGTCATGGAGTAACACCTTCGGGGCTTCAATGATCACATCAAGGGGGACGGGGAAAGATACTGCGGCGTCAATACTCATATCCCTAACTTAGCCCACCTGCGCTGGTGCGATCCCGGCCGTGACCTCTGCGCATCGTGCAAGTTGGCTCTGACGGTTTTTTACTCCGGGTCGTACACGTTGTGATCCTCGTCAGCACGGTGCACCGTGTCTGGCATGAAAGCCGGGACACAGATTGACATGTAGCGGGCTCCGTCTTCGGTGTGATAACGGACCCACTCTCCACCTCGAGCAACAATTGCTTGACCAGCCTTCACGAGTGTGGGCCCATGCTCAGAATCAACGGTGAGCGAACCTTCCAACACAACGGTGAATTCATCAAACTCTGGGGTTTGTTCGGGCTCGGTCCACCCTGCCGGAGCCACCATGTGGGCAATGGACACTCGGTCGTCGCCCGTGGCGACATGACCGGCATATTCTTCAATAACTTTTCCGCCAGGAACCGGGATCTGGACGGGGGCAGGAATTAGCTCTGGCATTTTGCTCCTTTAACTGATGCGCTCAACAATAAGGGGAAGCTGATCAATTCGCTGGTCAGAAGACCCAATCGTAATAGGTGCTTCATCCAATGCTTGTTGTGCGACTTCGAACCTGCCCTCTTCATCGGTGAACATGGTGAGCAGTGGTTGGCCCGCTTGAATTTCTTGTCCGGGCTTCGCATGCAATGCAATGCCCGCGCCAAGGGACACTTGGTCTTCTTTTCTGGCTCGGCCCGCTCCGAGTCGCCACGCGGCAATGCCGACAGCCAAAGCATTCATACCGGTCACGGTTCCCGTTGAGCCAGCCGTGATGGTGTGTTCGAATTTTGCAGTGGGTAGCGGCGCATCATTGTCTCCCCCTTGGGCTGCGACCATGGCTTTCCAGACGTCAAACGCTTGACCGTTGTCGAGTTTTTCTTCCGGGTCGGTAGCGATTCCGACAATCTCAAGCATTTCTCGTGCCAATCTAAGGGTGAGCTCGCGGACATCGGCTGGCCCGCCACCTTGCAGGATCTCAATGCTTTCTTGCACTTCTAGTGCGTTACCGACCGCCAAGCCAAGGGGGACATCCATCGCCGTGATCAGCGCTCGAGTATTCACTCCGGCATCTTTGCCTAGATTGACCATAGTTTGAGCAAGTTCACGCGCCATATTTGGGTCAGACATGAATGCACCATTCCCGGTTTTCACATCAAGAATCAGTCCGCTCGCACCCTCGGCGATTTTCTTGCTCATGATGCTGGAAGCAATCAGCGGAATCGCTTCCACTGTGGCAGTTACATCACGTAAGGCGTACAGTTTTTTATCTGCGGGAGCAAGCCCCGGACCTGCAGCACAAATAACTGCCCCCACCTTTTGCAGGATCTGATGCATTTCGTCGTTGCTAAGGTCCGCGCGCCAACCCCGAATGCTTTCCATCTTGTCTAAAGTGCCACCGGTGTGACCAAGACCCCGACCCGAGAGTTGTGGGACTGCGGCTCCGCACGCTGCGACAAGTGGGGCGAGCGGTAGCGTGATCTTGTCCCCCACGCCACCCGTTGAATGCTTGTCCACGGTCGGAACCGTGATGTTACTGAAGTCCATCCGCTCGCCACTGTTGATCATTGCCTGGGTCCACTGAACAATTTCTTGTTGGTTCATGCCGTTGAGCAAAATGGCCATGGCCAGGGCCGCCATCTGTTCATCAGCCACAGCGCCACGCGTGTAGGCGTCAATCACCCAATCAATTTGCGGTGTGGAGAGTTCGTGTTTTTGACGCTTGGCTTTGATTACGTCAACAGCTGAGAATGGCTCAACCATGTGAGCTTTCTTCCGCCATCTCGGAATGACCACCAGCCATGAGCCGCCCGATCTCGGCCCGATCTGCGCTAGCGCCCTCAAGTTCAGCCACAATCTGTCCGTCATACATCACTAAAATCCGATCGGAGAGACCAAGGACTTCATCAAGTTCGGCTGAAACCAATAGGACGGCCGCACCCTTATCACGAGCGGAAATGATTTGCGAATGAATGAACTCAATCGAACCCACATCGACGCCACGAGTGGGTTGGGAAGCTATGAGCAAACTTGGATTTGCCGAAAGTTCGCGAGCTATCACGACCTTTTGCTTATTTCCACCTGACAGGGAATTAGCCGGTGTCTTGATCGATGGCGTTCGCACATCAAAGTCTTTCACCAGTTTCGTGGCCTGACTATTTACCGCATCCATATTTCGAATCCCTCTACGAGAAAACTCGGGTTCATCAAAACGGTTTAACACCATGTTATTTGCAATGGAATACTGAGCTACGAGGCCATCTTTTTCTCTATCCTCGGGAACATGTCCTACGTGCATGCCATGGATTTCATGGGGGCCTGCGCCAATGGCGTTCTCGTCATTAATAGTGAATTTGGTGGCGGTTGACTTACGTATCCCGGTAAGTGCCTCAACCAGTTCACGCTGCCCGTTCCCCTCGACTCCCGCGATACCCACGATTTCACCAGAACGGACCGTCAAGTCGACATTGCGGATAGCGGGCAGCCCGATGTCACTATCGGAAGAAAAACCAACAACGTCAAGGACTATTTCCTTTGGACTCGATGCACTCTTTTCAACAGATAGCAGAACGCTTCTTCCCACCATCATCTGAGCAAGTTTCGCTTGATCGGCTTCAGCGGGAGTTGTCGTGCCCACCACTTTGCCGCTCCGCAAAACTTCGATTTTATCCGCTATCGCCAAAACTTCCCGAAGCTTGTGGGTAATGAATATTACTGCTACTCCGTTAGCAGCAAATCCCTTCATGGTGTTTAGAAGTTCGTCCGTCTCCTGAGGCGTCAATACAGCTGTGGGTTCGTCCATGATCAATATGTCTGCTCGGCGGTATAGCGCCTTCAGGATCTCCACCCGCTGCTGAGCTCCCACCGGTAAGTCTCGGACAAGAGCCTTCGGATCCACAGCCATGCCATGCTTTTCAGCCAAAGCCGTGACTTTCTTTATGGCCTTACGTTTTTCAATAAAAGAAAGCCTTCGGGGTTCGTCCCCAAGAATCACATTTTCAGCGACCGTAAAAACGGGTACCAGTTGAAAATGCTGGTGAACCATGCCTACCCCACGACGAATTGCCTCACGAGGGCCGCTTAGTCGGACAGTCTCGCCCTTAATCTTGATCTCGCCTTCATCAGGTCGATAGAGCCCGTAAATCATTTTGACCAAGGTGCTCTTGCCCGCGCCGTTTTCGCCCAACAGCGCGACGATTTCACCCTTGTGAACCCTCAGCGAGACATCTTCGTTCGCCACTACACCAGGAAATCTTTTGGTCAGGCCGGCAACTTCAAGAACCAGTTCATCCTCCATGAGCCTACCTAATCTTTCTCATAGGGTTTGCCGACTGCTGCAGGCGGTCTGACACGACCAGCCACTACGGCCAAGAGAACGATTGTCAGGACGAACGGCAACATGTTGATGAATTGCGGTGGAATGTCAATCACTTCATCGGCCTGTAATTGGCTTGCGACTCCTTGCGTCAGGCCGAAGAACAGTGCGGCAGCAAAAGCTCCGACTGGATTCCATGCCCCGAAAATCATAATGGCGAGTGCGGTGAAACCTCGGCCCGCGGTGAAACCTCTTTCAAAGGTGCCAGCAGCTTCAATAGATAAATAGGCACCTGCGACGCCGGCGAGTCCCCCTGCCAATGTTACGTTAATGAAGCGGGTGCGTTGCACATTAATTCCCGAAGTGTCAGCCGAACTCGGATTTTCTCCCACGGCCCTAGTGCGCATGCCCCAAATGGTCAGAAACAACATTATCTGCAAGAAGATCACAATAATTATTGCAGCGTATGTAAACAGTCCATTGTTGAACAGAACTGGGCCCACAAGCGGTAAGTCTTTAAGGTATGGAATCGCAACGACTGGCGTGCTAGCCGGCAGTGTTTTACCTTGGGCATAGAAAAAGGATGTCAAACCTGTCGCAATAATGTTAATGATAGTGCCCGAGATTATTTGATCCATCTTCCACGCAACCGCACCTGTTGCAAAAACGGCTCCCATGATTAGGCCAGTCCCAATTCCAAACAGGGTCCCTAGGATAAGGCTTCCCGTGAGTGCGGCCCCGAAAAATCCTGCGAAAGCACTCATGAGCAGCTGGCCTTCGATACCAATATTTATGACTCCGCTGCGCTCACACACCAGGCCAACCATCGCGGCGATGATGAGCGGGATCGCGACTCGCAGTGAGAACGACAGCACAGAAGTTGTGCGAAGTTCGTCCTGAGTGTAGGAAAACAGAATTCCTACCAGGATGATTACAGTTAACGTCCACGCCCAACGTGCTCTCATGACTTGGCTCCCGACTTGCTCTTGCGTTTCGCGTTGATCCGGAAAATGTAGCGAGAAACAATCGGGGCAGCTACAAAGAGCAAGGTGAGTGCCAAGATCACGTCAACAACCTCCGGCTCAATTCCTGTCTCAAACTGCAGGGAATTTGCTCCAGTGCGCAAAATTCCTACAAGGATCGCCGCCGGAATAGTAGCGATTGGGTTCGCCCGCGCCAGCAGCGCAATTGTGATTCCGTCAAAACCCAAACCTGCATTGAACCCAGGCTCAAATCGTCCCACAACCCCCATGGTCTCCACAGCGCCTCCCATGCCTGCGAGGGCCCCGCTGACCGCCATCGCGAGGACGACTGTGCGTTTAACGCTAATACCGGCGTAGCGTGCCGCATTCGGATTCAAACCCACAGTGTTAAAGCGGAAACCTTCTGTGGTTCTAATTAAGAACCAACCAAAAAAAAGTGAAACAATCAAAGCAATAACGAAACCACTGGGGATTGACCCGAAAGTCGCGAATACGGCGGAGTCACTAACCAGCGGGGTTCGCGATAGAGGCTGATCGGGCTCTTTAAATGGTCGACTGGCTAAATAGTCGACCAACGCGATCGCAATGCTGTTGAGCATGATGGTGGTAATAACTTCAGAGACATTGCGGTAGGCGCGCAGTACGCCGGCAATTGATGCCCATGCCGCTCCACACAGCATGCCAAAGCCGAGTGCGAAAGGTAGGTGAATGATTGCTGGAAGATCAAAGTTGTAGCCAGCCCACGCCGCACCAATTGCTGCAACGGTGAGCTGCCCTTGGGCGCCAATGTTGAACAGTCCGACTCGAAGACCCACTACAACGGCCAGGCCAGTAAAGATTAATGGCGTGGATTTCTGCATGACCCGCAAGTAGCCGTCACTGTCGCCGAGGGCCGACTCGAAAAGAACGCGGTAAGCGGTGAGCGGGTTAACGCCCTGAAAGTAGATCAGGATTCCACCCACGGCAAAAGCCAAGAAAACCGAAACTATCGGAATCGCAACGCCCTTTACTCGCCCATATTTTGGGCCCAATGTGGGGTTCGGATCGGTGAAGCCAAGATCAGTCTGAGCGGGGCCGTCGGATGACATCGAGCCGTATCCTTTCACAACTTCTACATGGGTTCAGGCTCTTTTACAAAATCAAGGTCCTGCAACAGGGAGAACCTAATTGAGACATAAAATCTGCGCATAAATCGGGGTGGCATCTAGGAATAGACGCCACCCCGATTTAGATCGTTCGCTTACTACTTGACGACACCTGTGTCGAGACTACCGTCCAGGAGAGCAGCAATAACTCCCTCGACCTCAGCCTTGACCTCAGCCGGAACTGCGTCTTCAGTGTCGTGGTAAGGCGCTAAGCCAGTAGCACCGACGAAGTTCCCACCCGGGAAGGTTCCGTCGAAGGACGCCAGCACGAGTGCAGAGGTACCCGCTACGAGCTTCTTCTCCGCTGAAGTCAGCAAACAAGACTGGGCCTGTGGGACCGTGAAGTACTGATCGATGTCAACACCGATGCAGAACACTGAAGTGCCCGATTCAGGTGACTTGGCAATCTCGATAAGTGCACCATTTCCAGTGCCACCACCAGCGCCAAAGACCACGTCTGCGCCCTGGGTTACCTGCTTCTTTGCTTCAGCAGCACCCCATTCAGGGTCAGTGAACGCGTTAGCTGGTTCGTGATACACAACCGTGACCTCTGCTTCAGGATTTGCAGCGATAACGCCGTTGCGGTAGCCCTCACCAAAATACAACACAGGGGGAACCGTGTCGGTACCGAGGACTGCGCCCACCTTGTTCGTCTCGGTCATCAAGCCAGCGAGGTATCCGGCGGCGTAGCCGGCTTGGTCTTCAGCGAAGATCAGACCGGTGAGGTTTGGCAATGTTTCACCCTGGAACTGATCAACACCCACAAAATTGATATTGGGATTTTCGGTTGCGGCTAGAGCACTCGCCTCTGCCATAAGGAATCCAACCGTGACAATTGTGTCGTACTCCTTTGCCACAAACTGCCCAATATTGGCCGCGTAATCCTTGGGATCCGTGGATTCAACGTACTTTAAGAACGCTCCGAGTTCACCGGCTGCGAGGGTAGCGCCTTCGAAAGCGGCTTGGTTGAATGACTTATCGTCAACCTTACCTAAGTCTGTGACTAGGCCGACGCAGTAGTTCTCAGGAGCAGCACAGTTGCTGTCATCCATGGTGACCGCTGCTGCTGCTTCTTCCGTTACTTCTTCAGCAGCTTCTTCCGTTACTTCTTCAGCAGCTTC